>Ga0315279_10001947_pt1 | contig 32599 bp, 27 predicted proteins | sample YL17G06_20_MG_FD_203694 | JGI IMG/M metagenome (GOLD analysis project Ga0315279, IMG submission 203694) | Sediment microbial communities from Yellowstone Lake, YNP, Wyoming, USA - YL17G06_20 | ecosystem: Environmental > Aquatic > Freshwater > Lake > Sediment | place: USA: Wyoming | collected...
TCAGGTTACCAGAGCCCCCTGCCTTCCCGCTCTTACCCATCGGCAGGCCGGCTTCCTGCCTGCGTCGCGGCTTGACACGGGTGGTATAATGGACTGTGGGGAGCGTGAGCTGGGCGCTCCCCCTCATCGCGTGAGGGCTGTACCAGGAGCCGTCTCTGTGACCGACTCACCGCCACTCGTGAAGGCTGTCGCCGACGAGCTGTACAAGTGCAACCGGTGCGGATTCTGTCAGACCCGCTGCCCCGTCTACCGCACCACAGGTCTGGAGGCCTCGGTAGCGCGCGGGCACTTTGCCCGCATGCAGGCCGTGCTGGAGGGGGAACTGCCGTTTGACGAGCGACTGCGTGGCGATGCGTTCGCCTGCCTGATGTGCCGCGCCTGCACCGCCGAGTGCCCGCCGGGGATACAGACTGACCAGATCATCGCCGCCGCGCGCGCCAGCTTTGTGAGCAAACGACAGTCGCGGGTGCAGCGCTTCATCTTCCGCCGCGTGCTACCCAACCCGGCGCTGCTGCGCACCCTCGCGCGCGCCCTGGGCCTGCTCAAGCGCACCCGCCTCACGGCGCTCTCCAAGCTGCTGCGGCTGCTCCCGTGGGTTGATCGCGGGCTTGCGGAGGCGGAGGCGATGATGCCGGCGCCGACCAGGTTCCTGCGAGATCGCCTGGCCGCCAGGTCGCCAGTTGCTCAGGGTTCCCGCCGCGTGCTCTACTTCGTGGGGTGTGGCATTGACTACACCCTCCCCAATGTGGGAGAGGCGACCGTTGATACCCTGGAGGCCCTGGGTTGCGGGGTGACAGTCGCGCCCAATGTGTGCTGCGGCCTTCCTCCCTACTCCTACGGCGATCTGGAGGCGGCAAGAAGGTTGGCGAGGAGTAACCTAGCGCTTCTCTCAGAGCTGGCTGACGACGCCATCATCACCGACTGCGCGAGCTGCAGCTCCTTCCTTCACCAGTATCCGGCGCTCTTTCCCGAGGACGATCCCGCGCACCCTCAGGCGGTCGCGCTTGCCGGCCGCGTCCACGAGTTCTCCGAGTTCATCTCATCCCAGGCCGCTCCGGGCGTCGCGGCCGTGAACGCGGTGGTGACCTACCACGATCCCTGCCACCTCAGCCGCTACGAGAAGATAACCAAGCAGCCACGCGAGGTGCTGCAGCGGATACCCGGCCTGGTGTACCGGGAACTGCCCGAGGCCGACTGGTGTTGTGGTGGCGCAGGCAGCTATGCGCTGTCTCACTACGATATGTCAATGGCCATCCTGAGGCGCAAGATGGAGAACATCGGCGCCACGGGCGCCGACATCGTGGTCACCACCTGCCCGGCCTGCATCACCCAGTTAAGGTATGGGGCGAGGCGGTTCGGCCCGGCCGTCGAGGTGCTGCACCTCTCCCAGGTTATCGAGAGAGCGCTGCCTCAGTGTACCGCCTGCGGCGCGCGTTCCGAGCCGGGCACTGTATAGAACGGGTTCTGCTTGATAGTATCTCCGAGTATCACCACCGGGTGTGTCTGCAGCGCGGTCACCACGATGTCCCCGCCGAGCTGCCGGGCATTGTACTGACACACCCAGGCCGCTGCGCGGCCGACCATCTCCTCGCTTACCCGCATCTCGTATTCCCCCCACACCTCCGGGCGGAGCGCCCGCGTCCCCAGCCAGGAGACGTCGGTGGTCGCGCGGGTTGCCTGATAGCCCTGGGCGCGGCCTTCCGCGAACAGCGCCAGCATCAGGTCAATGGTCCGCTCGGGTTCGAACACTCCCTCGCGCAGATAGAAGTCCACATCTGCCATCACCACAAGCTGCCCGGAGCCCTCCAGAGTGCGCAAATCACCGCCCACTTCCCCAAGCGCGGCGCGGATGCCCTGCGCTGATTCGGGGGGCGCGATCCACACGCAGCGCTGGCTGGCACGCAGCCCCGTGGCGATGAATGGGACCATGACCTCCATCTGCTGCTCGTGGCTCTCGAAGATGGCGCAGATGTGGTCCCCCCATGAGAAGCTGAACCTGCCATACCCAAAACCCGTCTCGGTAAGCATGGCCCTATCCCTCCCGGACGCCATTCCCCCTTTTCGGGTCATCCTCCTGTCAGCTTGGGGCTACGTTCCCGGCCCTGGGCGCCAGAAGCCAGTAGATGACAGGCCGGCGCACTGCAAGCAAACGAGCGATCCCCGAAACATGGAATATGAGTAGTGCGGTGAGCGGGCCAGATCCCACCGAGGTGACGTAGTATGGGGCGCAGGACGGCGGATTTGGCCGACCACCTGTGGGCGGAGAGCCTGCAGGAAGTGCAGGACACGCTCGGGCGGGCGCTGGGGGTGCCGCTCCTCTTGGTGGACCCCGCCGGGCGTCCGCTGGCGGTGTGCGAGGACCTGAACGAGTTCTGCCGCTGGCTCACCCGTGCCATCCCCCTGTCCCGCCCCTGCCTTGAGTGCGGCCGGTCAGAGCGTCTGACCGGGGCCCGCGGGGCGACCAGTTCGCTCGCTAACCTCTGCCAGGTGCATAGCTGCCCGCTTGGGGTTGCCGACGCGGCGGTCCCCATCTGGTCGGCAGGAGACATCATCGGGTATCTGGTGACCGCGCAGGTGTGTTTGCAGCCGGAGTCGCACGGCGAGAGCCTCCCCGCCGCCGCGAAGCTGGCCGAGGCCGAGGAACACGTAGCCCTGCTGGCGCGTCTCCCGCGCTGCTCGCGTCAGGCGCTCGAACGGGCGGCGGCCGGCCTGGCGGTTGTCGCCTCGTTCATTGGGTCCCTGGCGGCATCCCGTCGGCGCAACCTGCGCTTGGCCGAGCGGATTCGCGAACAGACGCGGTGGATCCAGGCCAACGAGTGGACGGACGCGGTCACTGGGCTGGCCAACCGACGCCACTTCTGCGCCACCCTGGAGGGGGAACTGGCGCGGGTGCGCCGCTACCAATGCAGCCTCTCTCTCGCCGTGCTGGACGTTGCCCAGTTCCACCACATCAACGAGGAGTTCGGGCATGAAGCGGGGGATGGGGTGCTGCGCGCCATCGCCCAGGCCCTCGCCTCCACCATCCGCCAAACAGACGTCGTGGGCCGGCTCGGCGGGGACGAGTTCGGCATCATCTTCACGGAGACCGGCCGGGAGGGCGCCATGATTGCGCTTGCCCGTATCGCCGCGCAGATAGAGGACCTGAACGCCTCCGGGGAGCTTCCCGTGGAGATCCGGCTGAACGTGGGCCTCTGCGAATACGCCCTGGGTGTACAAGACCTGCTGGCGGGGGCCCTGGAGGACCTGCAGCGGGCCAAGGAAAGGGAACGTTTGCCCTGCTAGCAGGGCCTCACCTCTCCCGCGGACCGCCCGCCCTCCTAGCGCTGCTCCCACCCGCCGGCGCCGGCGCGCGGCAAGCGCGGGTAGCGATGAAACCGCAGCAGCCGCGCGGTCAGATCCTCCCGCGTCTTCTCAGCCGCTCGCTCCAGGGACTTGCGCTGAGCGCTGTGGACGATGATCTCTGCCCCCGCTTCCAGAGACAGCTCGGCGGTGTTGATGGTCAGGTCATAGTGAAGCGGCGAATCTATGTCGCTGTCAAAGGCCTGCCGAACGAACCGGCGCCGCTGCTCGTCGCTCTTCCGCAATATGCGCTCTGCCGCCATACTAGGAATCCCCTGCCTGGCACAGAGGCGCGCCGCCCGGCAGGGCAGAGGAGCAATGATGCGCACGTGCAACGTCCCCGGATCAGTGAGCAGGAAGGCCGCCCCTCGCCCCACGATCAGCACATCCCCCTCTCGCTCCAGGGCGAGCAGCACCATCGCCAAGCGGCGCACATAGTGCTCCCGGCTGATGGAGGTCTGCCACTCCGCGATCAGCGCCTCCAGGGGCCCCAGCGCCACCTCATCGAACCGCGCTACATGCGCAACCGACAGCCCCCCCTGTTGGGCCATGTGCTCCACAATGGTGCGGTCGGCCACCCTCAGGCCCTCGCGCTGGGCCACCAGCTCCACCACATCTTCGCCGCCGCACTCCGCTTGTCGTGATACGGTGATGACCACCGCCCCGACCTCCCCGTGCTGCCCATCCATTCTACCACACTGGACGCCACGCGGCGCGCGGGCACTGGTATCGGGTGTGACCAACGACAGGCGGTCACACCCCCGGTATCGTCTACTCGGCGCTCTCCTGCCCCGCGGGCTCCGCCTCGCCCTCCGAGGCTTCCTCCGGCTCTTGGGTGGACTCGGGGGCCGGGGTCCCCGCGGTCAGGGACTGCTCCCCTTCCGCGGCCTCCGAAGCCACAGCCTGCGCCCGATCCAGCTCTCTTAGCCTCTGGAGCGCGGCGGCATTGCCGGCCACCATCCCCAGCGCCGAGTAGGCCCACTCCCGCGCCTCTCCGAATCTCCACAGGTCCAGGCAGATGCTGCTCAGCAGCGTGGCGGCCTCCATCCTCTCCGCCGTGGTCAGACCTGCCTGTGCAGTCCATGCGCCCTTCAGCACCCCCAACGCCTCTTCGCTCTCGCCGCAGTCGAAGAGCGCAGCCCCGTAGTCAACCAGATACCGCCCCCGTCCTGGATCGAGCACGGTGGCGCCCTTCAGCGCCTCCAGCCCCTCGGTGTAGTCGTCAGTTAGCCCCTGCACTGCCCGACGCGCCGTCTCCGTGCGCTCGGTACCATTGGCCTCCCGGATGACCTGTGGCGCTTCCACCACGCGGTAGCCGTAGAGCAGCCAACTGCCCAGCAGATAGTGCGCCTCCGCGGAGTTGGGGTTCTGCTCGACCGCCTTGCGCGCCGCGGCCAGTCCGAGCTGGGCGAGGATCTTCACCTCGTCGAGCTCCTGAGGTGTGCCGGGCCTGGAGGTGAGCTGTTGCCCGAGGGCGATGTTACGCTCCAGATCCACGCCCTGTTGACTACCACCCGCCGACACCTGTGCGTCCGGTGCTGCTGCCTGGCCGGCACCGGCGAAGACCAATATCAGCATCATCACTGTCAGGGCCATCGTCTTCATGCCATGTCCTCCCAAGAAGGCCACCCTGTATCTCCGTTTCGCCAGCAGCGGCCGAGGCTATTGCGCCGGTTCGTCGGCGCTCTGCCCGCTGATCGCCCGCTGGAAATCCGCAGTGTTCGCAAACTGCGCCACCAGCGTCTCGCCCTTCCATATCTCGAAGGGCTGGTCCGCCCAGAACTGGTTGATGCCGCCTGCCTCGGGGCCCCTCTGGTCGCCCATCTGGAGGCGGCCTCGCTGACCCGAGCGGCGGAAGAACTGCGCGGAACTGCCATCGAGAATCACGTTCTCCGGCTGTTGCGAGAACATGCGCAAAGGCGCTTCCCCCAGGCCGGTGAGGACCCAGTCTCCGGCGTAGACCACGTCCACGCTCGCCACCTTCTTGCCAGTGCCTGGGACGGTTGTGACGCCTGTGAACCCACACTCGGTTCCCTCCCAGAACTCCGCCAGCCATATGGTTTCGCCCACCTCGAGCTCGAATGGGCACCGCGACAGCAACGTGGCATCCGCGACCCGCGACTCGCCCTGTTTCACCTGCTCAATGCCGGCCGCCTCCTCGGCTGCCGCTTCCGCGGCCGCCGCTTGCTCTGCCTCCGGAAGCGCTTTATCCAGCCAGCGCAGGTGCTGCACCACGGCCACGTTCTCAGGGTTCGCAGCCAGCCCTGAGTAGACCCACTCCCGTGCGTCCTCCCCCTGCCCCTGGGTCTCGTAGATGCGGCTCAGCAGTAGGGCGATCTCCAGCTTCTCCGCCGCGGCAAGCTCCTGCTTGGTTGCCCAGGCTGACTTCAGATACCCCATCGCCTCGGACAGGCGATCGCAGTCGAAAAGAGCAGCCCCATAGTCAATGACATACCTGGCCTTGTCGGGCTCAAGGTCTGCCGCCTTCTTTAGGGCGGCTAGCCCGCGATCCACATCGTCTTCCAGCCCCTGTACGACCTGGGTGGAGTTGCCGCTGGCCGCGGTGTCTCTCGTCACCACCACCTGCCGGACCTCTTTCACCCCGTAGCCGTAGAGCAGCCAACTACCCAGCAGATAGCAGGCCTGCGCATTGTCCGGATACTTGGCAACCGCCTCCTCGGCTGCCCTGAGGCCGCTGCTGGCGAGGGCCTGCAGTTGCTTGAGCTCGGCGTCGGTGCCCGGCCGGGCGCTGAGCACCGCTCCCAGAGCAGTGTCCCGCTCGAAGTCGCGGGCGTTCTGCTCGAGGACAGAGGTGGCGCTCGCCCCCGGCTCGGCCGGCGGCTCCGCGGCCCAGGCCGGGATCGCCAGGAGCACTACCGTGAAGGCCAACCAGAGTCTCGCTCTCATCGCGCGTCTACCTCCTGCGAGGGCCGCCCGAGCCTTGCAGGGAGGGGCGTGCCCTCGGTGCCTCCCCTGTGTTTCTGCGCGCCTCCCACCCCTCCTGCGCCCTGTGATTCCATCTCCGCCCTCAATGCCCGATGTGGGGTACCACGTGCACCAGGTCCTCGGTGCGACACGGCTCCGCCTCCGCCTGGACGGTGGTCTCCTCGATGCCGAACTGCTGCCGCAGCCGGTCGTTGATAACCTGCACGATGACATCCCGCTCCTCCGCGGTGCAGCTGCCGACCGTCACGTGGACGCTCAGCGCCAGGAGGTTGGAGCAGATGGTCCAGATGTGCAGATCATGTATTCCCTCCACCCCTGGCACCGACTGCACCGCCTTCGCCACCGCGTCCAGAGTGATGCCCCGGGGCACGCCCTCCAGCAGGATGTGAGCGGTATCACGCAGCAGCCTCACCGATCCCACCAACACCGCCAGCGCGATGGCGATGCCGATGATGGGGTCGGCGCGCTGCCAGCCGCTCAGCCAGATCACCACTCCCGCGATCACCACCCCCACGCTCCCGCCCAGGTCGGCCAGCACATGCAGGTAGGCGCTCCGGATGTTCAAATCGCGATGCGCATGCCCGCGCAGATTCACCGCAATCACCGCGTTCGCCACCAGACCCGCAACTGCAACCGCCAGCATGCCCTGGACCTTGACGGTGGGAGGATGCAGGATCCGCTCATAGGCAGCGTGCAGAATCCCGGCGGCGATCAACAGCAGCAGCACGCCGTTCGCCAACGCCGCGAACACCTCCGCCCGGTGGAAGCCGAAGGTATGCTCCTTGCTGACCGGCCGCGCGGCGATCACCAGCGCGCCGAGGCTGAGGGCGAGGGAGATCAGGTCGGTGAACACGTGCGCGGCATCGCTCAGCAGCGCCAGGCTGTGGGCCCAGATACCTCCCGCCACCTCGGCCACCAGCACCACCGCGGTGAGCGCAACCGCGAAGAGCAGCTTGCGTTTGCTTTGTCCGAGCGCGGCCGCCCCCGCGTGCTCATGTGTGGGTATGTGATTGTGTCCGCACGGCTCCATCAAGCCGTCCTACCCCATCGTCCCCATCAGCTGCTTCAGCACCAGGAACACGACGCCGCCGGCAATCACCCAGATGGTGATGGGCCAGCGCTCCCCTTCGTTGACCTCCGGGATCAGGTCGGAAGCCGCCACGTGGATCAGCGTGCCAGTGGAGAACGGAAGCGCGTATCTAGCGATCGGCCCGGCCGCGGTCAACGCCACGCTTCCGAGCACTGTACCCAGCCCCATGAGAACGGCGAACTCGAAGGCGCGGGGCCGTCGCGCTCCGCTCGCCAGCGCCACCGTGCTGACCGCGAACCCGCCCGGCACCTTGTGCAGAATCACCGCGATGAAGACCACCATGCCGATCTGTGTTCCCGCCGCGAAGGCCGACCCGATCGCCACGCCATCGAAGAATGTGTGCACCAGCATCGCGAATAACGTGGCGGCGGTCACGGTGGCGCTCAGGATGTGGTCTGGCCCGTGCTGGTCGCCGGCGAAGTGGTAGTGTCGGCCGACGACGTGCTCCAGGAAGTGGATGACGAGATAACCAATCAGCACCAGGGCCGGCCCCCACATCGGCTCCAACCTGAAGCTCTCCGGGGCCATCGCCACCACCGCTGCCGAAAGCATGAAGCCGCCGCCGAAGGCCAGCGCGGTCTTCAGGCCGCGAACCGACCACGACCTGCGGGTGAGCACCAACGCGCCACCGGCGATATTGCCGAGCGCAGCGATGCTGGCGAACAGCACTCCTGCCCAAGGCTCGCTCATGGGCACACCCGCCCCTTCATGATACGCTTGCCACCACCTCCGGGCGCGATACTGAGGTTAGCTGCATAGAGCATGACCAGGGGATTCGACAGGGTCTCGGCAACGCCTGTCCTGCAAGGGACCACACGCCAGCCGAACGGCTGGCGCGTGCGCGTCTCCACGGACATGGACCGTATCGCTGTGCGGCCGCCGGCGGGTCCTGACAGCCGCTACTTCGCCGCCAGAGCCTTCACCAGGGCCTGGCCGAACTCCTGGGCGGCTTCCGGGCCGTTGGCGGTGATGACGTCGCCGTCCACCTGCACCTTGGCGCCGGTGTAGTCCGCGCCTCGTGCCTTCAGGCGATCCGCCTCAGCGCGCCATACTGTAGCCTGCTTGCCCTCCAGCACCCCCGCGTTCGCCAGAGTGACCGGCGCGAAGCAGATGGCCCCCAGCACTTTCCCCTGGGCCACTGCATCCCGCGCCAGCTGCTGCGCGGTCGGGTCATCCCAGTACTCCTGCGCGCCGCTGCCCCCCACGAACACCACTGCGTCGTAGTCTGCCGCCTTCACGTCCTTCACCAGTAGGTCAACGGGCGCCTGCATGCCCAGCATGCCCGTCGCCGGGCTGAGGTCAGATGAAGCCACCGCGATCGTTTGATTCGCCCGCTCCAACACCTTCCTTGTTTCGGTCAGCTCCTCGTCTCGGAACTCTTTGTGAGCAATGATCATCACCACCTTGCCAGCCAGTGCGGGGCGCCCCGTGGGCTGCAAGGCCGGAGGCGTTGGAGCCATGCCTTCCTGCTTCCCGCAGCCACATAGCACCAAGAGGCCGATCAGTATCAGTATCATGCGCATCACTCGCCTCCCGTTGGCCGCCGTGTTGAGCAACCATGGGCCCGGTAGGATTCGAACCTACGGCCGAGCGGTTATGAGCCGCCTGCTCTACCACTGAGCTACGGGCCCAACGTGCCGAATCGGCGCGGCGCTCTGGCTGGATTGTAGCCGCCTGCCACCTGTGCGTCAACGGAGGCCGTCGTACCAATGGGCCGCCCAAAGCCCTACTGCCCGGCCTGCACCAGCTTCAGTGCTTCCGTTTCCATCGCAGCCAGATACTCGCGCGTGTGGGCTTCGATGTATACGCGGACGAGGGGCTCTGTCCCTGATGGCCGCAGCAACATCCAACGCCCGTCCGAGGCGATCAGCTTCAGGCCGTCCAGCCTGACGGTGTTGACCACCTGCGAGCCCGCGAGCCGGCTCGGCGGCGCGCCGATGATCCGCTGCATCAGCGCGGCGGGATCAGCCACGTGTATATCCAGGCGCTTGCTCAGGAACACCCCCACCTCTCGCTGGAGCTGGTGAAACGTCTGCAGCGGCGACTGCCCGGTCTTCGCCACCATCTCTGCCACCAGCAGGCCGGCGAGAATCCCGTCCTTCTCCGGCACGTGCCCGCGCATCCCCAGACCGCCGCTCTCCTCGCCGCCGACGATGGCATCGGTCTCGCGCAGCGCCCGGCCGATGTACTTGAACCCCACCGGCGTCTCCTGCACGCCCATGCCCAGATGGTCGGCCAGGGCGTCAACCATGTGTGTCGTCGCGACCGTGCGCGCCACGCTGCCTACGGGAAAGCGCGTCCGCTGCACATGCCACAGCACCAGCGGGATCACCTGATTGGGGCTGAGGAAGGCCCCGGAGCTGTCCACGATCCCGAACCGGTCCCCATCCCCGTCCGCGGCGAGGCCGAGATGTGCACCCTCCGCAACCACCCGCTCGGCCAGGGGCTTCAGCCGGTCCGCCGATGGGTCAGGCATGTCCCCTCCGAAGAGCGGGTTGCGGTCCGTCCGAAAAGCCTCCACCTCACACCCCGCCTGCTCCAGAGCCGCGTCGAGGTAGCCGCGGGCGGCTCCGTGCAGGCAATCCACCTTCACCTTCAGCTTGGCGGAACGGATGGCCTCGAAGTCCATCTCCTCGGCCAGCTTGGCCAGGTAAGCCGGCCGCGGGTCGAAGGCTTCCACTAGGCGGCCGGACTCGTCACGCTTGATGCGAGTCGCGTCGCCGAGCGCCTCCGCGGTGTGGACTTCGATGCGGTCGGTGACATCAGGGAAGGCCGGGCTGGCATACTCGGGCACGAACTTGATGCCGTGGTAGATAGGCGGGTTATGACTGGCGGTCAGGATCACCGCCCCGGCCGCCTGGTGGGTCAGCACGGCGTGGGCCAGCACCGGCGTAGGGGTGTCGCGGTCGCTCACCCAGGAGCGGATGCCGTTGCCGGCCATCACCGCCGCCACTTCCGCCGCGAACTGCTCGGAGAGGAACCGGGGATCGTAGCCCACGATCACGCCGCGTTCGGCGGTGCCGCGCTCGCGGACGGTATCGGCGATCCCCTGCGCCACGGCGGCCACGTGTGCGAAGGTGAACTCGCGCGCGATGATTGCGCGCCAACCATCGGTGCCGAAACGAATCCGGTTCACCATGCTCCACCCCTTAGCGTGCGTCAGATTCCCAGATCACACTTCCGAAACAGCGGTGCGGCGTCGAACCCGGCGGCGCGGATGTTTTCCTCCGCTCCTTCCTTACGGTCAATCACATAGATGATGCGAACCACCTTCAGCCCCAGCGCGGCAAGACGTTGCGCGGCCGAGATCGCCTGCGACGCGGTGGTGAGCACATCCTCCACCAGCACCACCCGCTCGCCCGCCGCCATCACCCCCTCCACTTCCTTGGCGGTGCCGTACTCCTTCGCCGCGCGGCGGACAATCAGGTAGGGGATGTTCGTTTCCAGCGCCAACGCTGCGGCGAGCGGCACTCCCCCCAGCTCTACCCCGGCCAGCCGGTCCGGTGCTGGCGACGGCAGCAGCCCGGCCAGCGCCTTGGCGATCTCGCGCAGCAGCCGCGGGTCCGTCTCGAACCGCCACTTGTCCAGGTAGTACTTGCTCCGCTTGCCCGAGGAGAGGATGAAATCGCCTTCGAGATAGCAGGCCTGCTTGATCGCCTGCGCAAGTTCTGATCGCGTCACGGTCACGGCTCCTTACAACTGCTAGTATTCGATCCCCTTGCGGGCGCGAACGCCCCGCTCGTATGGATGCTTGACCGCTCTCATCTCCGTCACCAGATCGGTCGCCCCCAGCACCTCAGGCGGCGCGTCGCGGCCGGTGAGCACCAGCTCCACGTGCTCAGGCTTGCTGCGGAGCAGTTCCATCACCTGCTCCAAGGCGATTAGCTCGCGGCGCAGCGCGCTGAATACTTCATCCAGCACCACGATGTCATAGCGCCCGCTGGCAACCGCTTCCTGGGCGAAGGCGAGTCCTTCCTGCGCTTTGGCGCGGTCTTCGTCCGATGGCGGCAGCTTCCACCAGGGCGTGCCTGACGGAGCCTTGCTTGCGTCTCCACACTTGTCTGATGCAAAGCAGCGTATCTCCAGCTCTGGCGAAAGCCGCTCTGCGGCCTTCCGCTCGCCGGACTCGAACTGCCCCTTCATGAACTGGATGAAGCATACGCGAAGCCCATGGCCGATCGCGCGCAGCGCCAGCCCCAGCGCGGCGGTGGTCTTGCCCTTGCCGTCTCCTGTGTATGCCTGCACCAGTCCCTTGACGAGTGGCACCTGTTCCTCAGTCCCCCATCTCATCGGGCTTCGGAGGTGTCGAGGTGAGATGGCACGTGTCGTTCAAGCAGGCGACGCGAAACACATCAGGCGTGCCCGTGATGGTGGTGATGGAGCCGTTGCCCACCCAGGTCAGGTTCCACAGTGACAGCGGTATCCGCAGGATCTCGTACACGGCCGACTTGATCGGGCCGCCGTGGGTGACCACGACCACGGTCTGCCCCGGGTGGGCGCCCGCGATCATCCGCAGCGCCTCCATCACCCGGTGGCACATGTCCGGCTGGTTCTCGCCGTCCGGCGGAGCATGATGGAGACGGTCGGCCTGCCAGGCGAGGAACCATATCCCCTGGGTGCGCCCCGCCTCCTCCAGGGTCTTCCCCTCCAGCACGCCGAAGCTGCGCTCCCGCAGGGCGCGGGCGGGCTTCACAGTGAGCCTGTGCGGGGCCGCAATCACCTCTGCCGTGCGCCGGGCCCTCGCCAGATCGCTGGAGTAGATAGCGTTCACTTTCACCTTGGACAGGCTCTCTGCCACTAGCCGACCCTGCTCCCGCCCGCGCTCGCTCAGCGGCGAGTTCTGCTGCCCCTGCACTCGCCCCTCGGCATTCCACACGGTTTCCCCGTGCCTGACCAACAGCAGCGTCACCTCCTGACTCCGATCCTCCATTCCGCCCTCCCGAGTCATCGCGAAACTCAGCTTCCTCCCCTAGCCCACGTCACCCGATTCGTTCCAGGCCAACTGCGTGCCGTCCCGCGCCACCTGCACCGCTCCCATTCTCAGCCCCCGCGCTTGCGCAGGATCCTTCAGCGGCGTGTAGATGGTCAGCCGCCGCGCCCGGAAGTCCATACTCTCGAGAATGCCCAAGGCCAGCGTATCTCCCTCCTCACCCAGCAGTCCCACCAGCCGGTTCTCCAGGGAGCCGACCTCACAAGCCCTCGCGGTGCCCCCGAACCCCTCTCCAAGCGCTCGCAAGCCGCCCTGGTCGGGACGGCCCGACACCACCACGAACACCCCGTCCGCCCGGCGCTCTGCGTATACCACCTCGCACCCCAGCAGCTCCTCCGCATGTGCTCTTACGTGCCCCGGCACCGGCTCGCCGGTGGTCCACGCCGTGCTTTCCATCGGGAGATCGCTCCAGCGCGCCTGGAACACCCCTCCGTTCGCAAAGTAAGCGCCCAAGCGCTCCTGTCGTCGCGCCGTCCGCTCCTCCCGGCTCCGCTCCTTCACCCTGCGGGAGCGGCCCAGCCGCAAGACGCGCGGGCGGGCTCGATGGGCGTAGGGGGCGAGCAGATGCTCCACTTCATCCTCCGTCTGCAGCGCGATCACCGCGTCGGCCCCGACCAGTCGGATCTTCGCCGACTTCAGCGCCCGCGCCGCCGGTCCCGAGATCAGCCCGGTGGTGTCAACCACTATCGTCTCCGCTCCGGCCCGCCCGGCCGCTGCCACCATCACCGCAGCACTGGTGGCGCACTGGAGCAGGTGACCCATCGGAGATGGCGAGCCCACGAAGTCCACTGCCTCGGGCGCCAGGTCGTCGAGACGCTCGATCTCCTGCGTCACCAGTCCCACGCTCACACAGGTGGGAGGCCCTATGCTCGCCTGACCAACATCCGCGTCAACGACTGCCGTGGCACGCCCCGCCCGCCACGCCTCCCGGGCGAGGATGGCGGCGAGGGTGCTCTTGCCCGCATCCACGCTCCCGACCAGCAGCAGCGTTCCGCCCTGTCTCGCCGCCGCCAGAGCGTGTTCCCATGAGGCAGGCACCTCCCAGGAATGTCGCGCCTCGCCCACGCATGACCTCGTACACGCAATCGCTGGTTGGATGTTTTGCCCTCCACCAGCCGTTCTCCTTCGCCTGGACCGCGCGTACAGGGCCAAGCCTTGCCTGGCCGGCCAAGGCGGGGTAGAATATCAGCAATGTCATGGAAGGCCTGGAAGATCACCCTGCTCGTGCTGGCAGGGCTGTTTGTGGTCGCCCTTGCGGTGTGGTGGCTCACCAACCCGCGCATCAGTGACGAGCGCCAGATCCAGAACCTGGTGGCAAAGGTCGAGCACGGTGTGGAAACCAAGAGCGGCCACGAGATCATGGAGTGTGTGGCGCCCGACTACAAGGACTCCTCCGGTCTGGACCGGCTGGAGATCCTGAAGCTCGTGAACAGTTGGGTGCGCAGTCCGGAGCAGGCCGATGTATCTGTCGAGGACTATCAGATCAAGGTGGAAGGGCGGACTGCTACCGGCCACTTCACCGTCCAGGTCTACCTGCAGGACAGCGACTGGGGCCGGTCTCCACTGCAGATGGGGTTGGAGGTGAGGTTCGAGAAGCGATGGCGGAGGCTGCGCCAGGTATGGTTGGTGAAGGCGGCGGAAGGCCCCGCCCTTAGCGCCCCCGAGGAGTACCTGTAGACTCTCAGGAGCTGGTGCGTGGACGAAGTCGAGCTTGACATCGGCGATTCATACGAGCGTCAGCGGCTGATCGAATACAGCGAGCGGATGCGGGCGGAGGACGAGCAGCGCCGGCATGAGGACAGGGAGCTGCAGTCGCAGACCGCTTATCTGCGCATGCGCCTGGGCGACTTCTACATCCGCATGGGCAGGGTAGACCGCGCCCTCGGGGAGTATCGCCGGGCGATCAAGATGGACCAGCGGAACGCCCTCTTCCGCACCCGGCTTGGCGATACCTATGCCCTCAAGGACATGGCTAAGCAAGCAATGGCTCAGTACCGCATGGCGGTGGAGTGCGACCCTGAGCTTCCCGAACCGCGCATCAGCCTCGGGGACCTATACTGCCGATTTGGGATGTTCGCGCAAGCGGCAGACCAGTATCGGATCGCCGTGGAAGCGGAGCCGGCGCGCGCGTTCTACCGGTACAAGCTGGCGAGCGTGCTGGCCGCCAGCGGCCGGCTGACCCATGCAGTTGAGGAGATGCGCGCGGCGGTTGCGCTCGGCCCCGGAGAGGCCTTCTACCGTTTCCGTCTCGGCGACTTCTATCTGCGACTGGGCTGGCTGGAACAGGCCTCGGAGGAGATGCGGTCCGCCAGCCGGATGGCTCCGTGGGACTCCTACTATCTGATCCGCTACGGCGTGGTCTGCCTTGCCCTGGGCCATTTCGTGCAGGCGATTGACGCCTTCCGGAGCGCCCTGGAGATCGAGCCGCACAACCGCTGCTACCGCGTCCTGCTCGCCGATGCTCATGCCCAGGGCGGCTTGCAGCAGGAGGCGGATCGCCTGTTCAGACAGGTCGGTGAGCTCAACAGCTACGAGCTGGAGTTCGTGGGCCGCCGCCGCCTGGAGTCCCACTGCGCCGCGGAAGATGCGGATGTAGGATGAACGTCGTTACGCTCACGCTCGGTCTACTTGCCACCAACTGCTATCTCGTATCACAAGCTGGCTTGCCTCAGGCCCTCCTCATTGATGCGGCCGGGGATCCCGATGATCTCCTCTCCGAGGCCCGCTCCCGCGGGTTGGAGATCCGTCTGGTCGTGCTCACCCACGGGCACATAGATCACCTCGAGGCGGCGGCGGCAATCAAGCGGAAAACCGCCGCCCACCTTGCCGTCCATGAGCTCGATGCTCCCATGCTGGCGGACACCTTGCTCAGCGGCGCCGCGTCGTTCGGCTTCGCCCAGAGGAGCGTCGCCGCCGACCGCCTGCTCAGGGAGGGGGATGTCATCACGCTGGACGGGACCGATCTCTCGCTCACGGTTCTGCACACTCCGGGGCATACGCCAGGCAGCATCTGCTTGTTGGGAGAGCAGGCGCTTTTCTCCGGCGACTGCCTCTTTGCTGCCGGCATCGGCCGGACCGACCTGCCAGGCGGAGATGATCGGGCAATGATGGCCTCGCTTCGCCGTTTGGCTGCCCTCGACCCGGGCCTCGCCGTCTACCCCGGCCACGGCCCGGCCACCACCATCGGCGAGGAGCGGGAGAGGAACCCGTGGCTGGAGGGATGATCGCGGGGGCAATGCTCGGGCGCCGAATGGCACAATGCCAGCGGGAGGACCCGCACCTCATCCGTTGTGCACGCAGGGGGCCGCCTCCATTTATGGCGTATCCTGCATCACTGCAATAGCGGTAATGCAAGACACGACGCACAGAGTGGCTAGGTCGCCTGCGGCGCCGCCAAGCACTCCGTCCATGTGGAAATCTCGCGACAAGAACCACCGACGCGCAGCATGTCCCCGCAGGTCGGCCCTCGCCGATGCGGGTAGTAGTATCCCATCACCTGAAGGAGGCCTTCGGCACCGTGAAGCTGGATCGCCGGGAGTTCCTGCGGCTGGCCGGGATGAGCGCAGCCGCGTTTGCGCTCTCGCGGCTTGGCTTCGCCGCGCCGGAGAAAGGAGAACAGGATCAGATGGCATTTGAGCTTCCCCCTCTGCCGTATGGCTACGACGCTCTGGAGCCGTACTACGATGAGGCGACCCTCCGCCTGCATCATGACAAGCACCATCAGGGTTACGTGGACGGTCTGAACGCCGCCGCCAAACAAGTCGCCGGGATGCTGGGATCGGGCGACTTCGCCGGCGCCAAGGTGGCGGCCAAGGCGATGGCCTTCCACGGATCGGGGCACGTGCTGCACTCCACCTTCTGGACCAACATGAAGCCGGGAGGCGGGGGCGCGCCCTCCGGAGACCTGGCGGCCGCGATCGAGAAGCAGTTCGGCAGCTTCGACAGCTTCAAGAAGCTGTTCGTCGCCACCACCAACGCGGTGGAAGGCTCCGGCTGGGGCATTCTCGCCGTCTGCCCGGTGACCAAGATGCTGGGGGTCCTGCAGGCGGAGAAGCACGAGAACCTGACCGTGTGGGGCGTGCGCCCGATCCTCGTGCTGGATGTCTGGGAGCACGCCTACTACCTGAAGTACCAGAACAAGCGCGCGGACTGGACCGCCGCCTTCATGGACCACCTCGTCAACTGGGACGACGTGGCCAAACGATACGCGGAGGCGGCGAAGTAGCGCCGCGGGAACGGGTCCGCTGCCGCGCTGAGAATGGCTCTTGAGTCAGGGGAGTCCGCCCAAGTGCCGTCGGCGGACTCCCGGCGTTCTGCTGCAGCCACCGGGCCGCCCGAACACATTGACTCCCAAGCCGCGTCCTGATACCCTGCTAAGCAACCGAGCCTAGGCCGAATGGCATGTGGCTGGCTTCCTCCTGATGACTGAGCAGGCCTGAGCGCCGGTGATGGGTTGGGAGGAGCGGACATGTGCAGTTGGGTCGGCTTGCGTTGTCGCATTCTGCCGTTCGCGGCAAAGGCAGCTTTGCCATCGCTCACGCTCGCATTGTGCGTCAGCGGCGCGGTATCTCCCCTTCGCGCTGCAGACATGAGCCCCGTGCTGGTTGGCACACTGGGCGTGGGCGCGCCGTCTGGTATCGCGCTGCAGGGAAGCTACGTCTACTGCGCTGCCGGGGGAGGGCTGGAGGTGTTCGACATCTCCGATCCGGCGCACCCCACCCCCGTGGGCTCCTGCGACGTGTCGGGTTGGGCCGCAGATGTTGCCATCTCCGGCAGCTTCGCCTACATCGCCGCAGGAACGGCCGGTCTACAAGTGGTTGATGTATCAGACCCCGCGCGACCCGTAGTGGCTGCCGCTTGTGGGGGCATGGAGAACGCCTGGGCCGTCACTCTCTCTGGCTCCTACGCCTATGTGGCGGACTGTGACTGGGGCTTGCGCATCATTGACATCAGCGACCCCCTGCACCCCGTGCAGGCCGCCGCATACCAGCACTCATACCGGGATACATATGAGGTCACCGTGTCGGGAAGCCGGGCCTACGTCCCGGCGGGATACGGCGGGTTGCGCGTAGTCGACATCTCTGACCCGACGTCGCCAGTCGAGATAGGGGTGTGGCAGCACCAGCCGCTCGGGTCTGCTATTGCCGTCTCGGTCGCCGTCTCTGGTGACTACGCCTATGTCGCATGTGACGGCAGCGGCGCCGAGGGCCTGCATGTGCTCGACATCTCTGATCCTTCCGCCCCGCAGGAGGTGGGGCACTACCAGGCGGAGGACTGGACGTACGGCGTAGGCGTATCCGGTGACACTGCCTACATGCTCGAACAGACCGATGCAGGCGCCTGCCTGCGTATCCTGAGCCTGGCCGACCCTATTGCCCCAGAGGTCGTAGGCTCCTTCTATACCACCATGATCCTCTCTGATTTCGCTGTCGTCGGGGAGTACGTGTACGCTGCGTTCGACGGCTTCGGGATGGGTGTGCTGGATGCATCAGATCCCGAGACGCCTGTGCTCATCGGCCAGTACACCGCCCCTGGCTGGGCATACGCGGTTGCGGCGCAGGCCGATCACGCCTACGTTCTTGAGTGGGGCGGTCCGCGTGGTTCTCTGCACATCGTGGACACTTCACGGCCCCCTGTTCCGCTTGAGGAGGGATCTTGTCCCCTGCCGGTCATCGCGGAGAACCTGGCCCTTTACGGTGACTATGCGTACGTGGCCTGTGGCTCCAGCGGCCTGCGCATCGTAGATGTCTCGGATTCGGCCAACCCCTCCGCGATCGGGTCCTGGGTTTCAGCGTCGGCAGTTGATGTGGCGATCTCAGGTAGTCACGCTTATCTCGCGGACTTCAACGGCAGCCTGCTGCGCGTCCTTGACATCTCCATCCCGCAGTGGCCTCGGCAGGTCGGAGAATGCACCATCAAACCGAGCGCCATTGCTGTGCAAGGTGACCTCGCCTATCTGGCGTCAAGTTGTCACCTCGCGATTGCCGATATATCCGACCCGGCCAACCCAAGCGTGATTGGCTGCTGCGAGAATACGTTCTCGGCCTGGGCACCGGCCGTGACAGTCGCCGATGGCTACGCGTACAAGGCGGCTTGGGAAACCGGCTTGATCGTGGTTGACGTCACTCAGCCGACCTCGCCCCGCGAGGTGGCGGTGGTCCCAGTGCCGGCGGAGGTGCATGCTGTCGCCGTATCGGGCCGCTACGCCTATGTTTCCGCGAGTGAGGCAGGCTTGTATGTGCTCGACATCTCCAAGCCCGCGATGCCTGTCGTCGTCGGGGTGTACCCGACCTGGGGCGCCGCGATGGGCGCTGACCTGGCAGGCGATCTGATCTACCTCTGTGACTATGGCAAGGGCCTGTCTGTGCTTCGCGTTGCCCCCGGCTTCAGCGATGTGCCATCTTCCCACTGGGCGTTTGACGAGATCCAGGATTGCTATCGCTATGACATAGTGCTAGGTTACGCGGACCGTAGCTACCACCCAGAGGAGCCGGTCACCCGCGACCAGATGGCCGTCTACATCTCCCGAGGCCTGGCCGGCGGAGACGGGGCCGTGCCTGACGGGCCGCCGACCGCTCACTTCAGCGATGTCCCACCAGATCACTGGGCGTACAAGTACATCGAGTATGCGTTGGCCGCGGGAGTAGCCCTTGGCTACCCGGACGGCTCCTACAGGCCCGGCGACATCGTAGGCCGCGGGCAGATGGCCGTCTACATGGCGAGGGCCCTGTGTGGAGGCGATGACAACGTGCCCGATGCCCCCGACGGAACGCCCAGCTTCCCGGATGTGGGGCCCTTCGCCTGGACGTACAAGTACGTGGAGTACTGCCATAGCCAAGGAGTCGTGGGCGGCTATCCCGACGGGTCGTACCGGCCGGGTGCGATCGTAGACCGGGCTCAGATGGCGGTCTATGTGGCGCGGGCGTTCGCACTGGTGCCCTACTGAGTCTCGCCGAATAGGGTGACGGCGAGACTCAGACAGAGCACGCAGGAAGCCTCGTGGGGGCTGCGAGGCCGTCACCCTAATCTGCGAGCAGCAGTAGCTCCTGATTCCATCAACACTGAGCGCACCACAGGGGGCGGCCCTGCTGGGCCGCCCCCTGTTCATTGACACCCCTCGCGCGAGGTTGTTATACTGCCGCATGTGGGGCGGGGCGAACGTTCTGCCTGAGAGGAGGCTGCTGTGAAGTTCGGGCCAGTTCCCTTCCTTCTGTACATCCTGCTAGGCGTTGTCGTAGGTGTCTTCAGCGGCCTGTTTGGCGTAGGGGGCGGGATCATCATGGTGCCATTCCTCGTGCTGCTGGCAGGGCAAACACAGCAAATGGCCCAGGGCATCTCCCTCGCGGCGATGGTGCCCGCTGCGTTGGCAGGCGCCATCCGTTACTCGAAGGGCGGCAACCTGAACCTGTGGATAGCCCTTCCCATCGCCATCGGGGCTATCCCAGCAGGCTACCTGTTCGGCGCTGACTGGGCGCAGAGGCTTCGCGGGGACACGTTGAAGACGATGTTCGCCATGTTCATCGTGGTGATGGCTGCCCGCATGATGCCTACCGCGACACCCAAATCCATGAGCTTGCTCCTCGGGACGGCCTTCGTCGCAGTCGGAGCGAGGATGCTGATGGCCCGCTAGGCTGGGAGCTGGAGCCGGGCCCGTCGCCGGGGACTAGCAACCCATGTCTTCCCCCACTAACTACCGAAGCCGGGGAACGCCTGTGAGGCAAGCCCTCCCCGTTCTGCTTGCCCTCGCGGTGGCATCTTCGCTCGTCGGCTGCGGCGGACGCGGTCGCCGTGGGCAGGCCGCATGGCTCGCGAGCTGGGTCGGCCGCCAGTCTTACTCCACCTGGTACACCTTTCGCTCGCGTGACCAAGCCCCCCACCATCCCGAGAGCCCAGATGGTCTCACCCTCGGAAGCCCTCAGGTCTTCGCCGCCATCGGCTGCGGCGACGACGACCTCTCCTCCCTGGATCTTCTGTGGGCAGATGAGGCCTGCGTGCGAGTGCTGGCCCACCCGCTCAAGGTGGGGGTGAAAGCCGAGCGCTCCCAGGTCGAACTGCTGGCCGCCTTCCCGGAGCAGCGCCTACGCCGGGTACGACACACTTCTGTGGCCGTGGCTGAAAGCAAGAGCAAGGACCTGCGTGTCACCTCGGTGGACTTCGCACCCATGGGGAAGACGGACAGTTTCCTCGTTCGCTGGTTCTTGGTGGAGAACATCGGCAAGAGCAGGCAGGATGTGTCCCTGGTGTTCGACGTAGGCGCCCCCGGCCAGTGGCTGCGGCGGGACACGCGGACCTGGCAGCTTGGAGACCGGCTGGGTTTCGTGTCCGACGCGGAGTTATCTCGCGAGAACGACCGCCTGGAGGCGCGGGTCGGACGACTGCGGCCCGGCGGCAAGAGCGCGGTGGCGCTGCTGGTGGTGGGGGCGCGCGACCGCCTCCGTCTGTCGCAGTACATCGCCCGTGCTGAGGAGAGCGTCGGCGCTCTGCCACAGCTCCTTGAGCAGACCCAGACCAACTGGGAGGACTGGTGCGGCCGCACGCCTCTTCGCACCGGAGACGAGCGCACGGATGATCTGCTGGACTCCCTGCTCTGCCTCGTTCGCAGCCACATCGGGGAAAAGGCGATACACACGGGGTCCGTCTACTACTCGCACAGCCGGGCGTGGGTGCGGGACAGCTACTGGGTCCAGCGGGCGCTGCTGGAGCTGGGTCTCCTGGAAGAAGCGAAGGTCAACCTGGACTTCTTCCACGACGCATGGAAGAAATCAGGCGTTTGCTCATACTACGAGATAGCAGATCTGAGCGGCCAAGCATACGGCTACATGCGAGTCGAGCTGCCGCACTACCTGGTGCTGATGGTCCGGGACGCGGAGGAACTCGGCCGGGTGGATGGGACGAGATACTGGGACATGGTGCAGAGATGTCTGGACTCAGCGGCGGTCTCCGAGGACGGCCTCCAGCCGATGAACGGAGATGAGAGCTGGTTGCTCGCCTCGCCGGTGCGTGAGCTTGACAGCTTGCTCGACAACTCCTGGCTGCTGATTGCCTCCGCCGAATACGGAGCGCGGCTGGCGCAGAAGGTCGGCGACGGGGCCCGGGCTGCCAGGTACGGCGAGATGGCCTATCGGGCCCGGCTGGCCTTGAGGGACTTCATGCCAAGTGCCTACCAGCCTCCCTGGTATGCCATCGGCAGAGGCGGAGACGGATCGCTCGACTTCTCCCTCTGCCCGGAAGTGTACGCGCGCGGTTCGCTCCTCGGGGTACTGCCGGCGGACGACCCGTACCTGGTGGAGGGCCTGGTGACAAGCTGGGAGCAACTCGGGTTCGACCGCGGCCTTCGCACCCATGCCCGCAGCGCCACCATCTCCGGCGGAACGCCGGGCTATGTCCTCTACGCAGCGGCGGACAGCCGCATCTGCGACGGCGTGTTCAACCGAGAGCTTGCTGCGAGGGTGCTGAACTTCGCCTCCGCGACCGGATGTGTGTGGGAGTACCATGACCTCTACGATCCGGCCTGGGGTGGCGAGAAGAGGCGCCTGTGGGATTCGTCGGTGCTGCTGATGGGCCTGACCCACGCCCTGTTCGATGTCGAGTACCAGGCGGGGACGGTCGCCTTCGTACCCAAGGGCTCTGCCCCGGCAGTGGAATACGAGCGCCCTCCGGGCGCCCATCCGATGAACAGAGACACTGCGGAGAAGCTCGTGGATGCGGGCGACCGCCCGCTCATTTTGCAGGAGGACTCGCCCGAGGACGCCGCGCGGATCGCGCGTGAGCTCACTCGCCAGCGCAACCGGCAGTTCGCGATCGCCGCGTTCACAGGCGAGGCGCCGGAGGACCAGCCGGCGATCATCGTCTCGCCGTCGCCCGCGCCCAGCGACTGGACGCAGCAGCACCTCACCTACTGGCAGCGCGAGTGGGACGGCCCCCCGCAGATGTGGGTGATGAACATAGGGGATGTCTACAAAGATACCGAGCCATTGCTCAGAGATCTGCTCTGCGCGCTGCCACCGCTTCGGGAAAGGCGGATGCGTTATCCCGAGGCGAACCTCGACCTCGCCGCTCGCTTCGGGGAGGAGCCTGAGGGAGAGGCGGAGCTCACCGCCAGATGCGGTGACACCATCTCCGTGACTTCGCTCGCCCTAGGCGGCGTCAGCACCGCGCTCAAGCCGGAAGGGGCGGAGTTGACCGTGGCAACGTCGTGGGAGCGGGAGGACCGCATCGTCAAGCTCACCGTCTCCGCCGGTCCCCGCGCCAGGCCAACCGAGCTAACGGTCACCCTCCCTGCTGGCTGGTGGCTGGTGCGAGCGAGAGACATGACCGGCCAGTGGGACCGCGTCGAGGACCCGGTGCAGGAGTGGAGCCTGCCGGATGGGCGCACGCAGCTCGTCTACTCGTTCCGCCCGGGGATCACGCCCGTGAGCACGTCATTCGAGCTGGCGCGGTTGAGGGTAGTCAGGTAGGGGCATGGCATACTCGCCCGCCGGTCGTGTGGCGGGCCGTGCCCCTACGAGTAGGCTCCCCACCTCCTCACCAGTTCCACCACCCGCGAGTATCGCTGGAAGCTCACCTGCGGGGGGATGGAGTGGTCGGAGTGGAAGACGTAGCCGCCGGGGCTGGACACGCCGATGGCGAGCTTGCCCTTGATCTCGTTCTCCATCACCGCTTCGTCGTCGGCCCAGAACGTGCGCACGTCCACTCCGCCCATGAAACAGAGATGGTTGCCGTACTCCTTGACCAGGAAGCCGAGGTCAACGCCGGCCTTCACCTCCAGCGCCTGCAGGCAATCGAATCCTGCCTCGATAAGATGCGGGACCAGACTGGTGATGTTCCCGCAGGAGTGCAGGATCACGGGCCAGCCCTGAGTGTGGCAGAAGTCCACCACCTGCTTATGGTAAGGAAGCAGTTGCTGCCTGTAGGCTCTCGGCGAGAACAGCGGCCCATTCTTGTACGCCAGGTCATCCCACAGCCAAGCGCCATCGAAGTCCAGGCCCTCCTCGACGTAGAGCTTCGCCATGCCGACAATCATGTTGGCGTCGTACTCGTACATCTCCATCACCCACTCCGGGTCATCGGCGATGGCGACGAGCAGTGCTTCCGGCCCGACCTTGCGCCAGGTTGCCTCATAGCCGGGGATGGCGGCGATGCAGAGGAATTGCCCCTTCTCCCTGGACTGGGCGTGAGCGGCCTTGACACTCCTCCAGTCCACTCGCCCCGGATCAGGCACCAGCCGCTTCTTCTCCTCCTCCCAGTCGGCGCGGGACTTGATGGAGAAGTCCAGCAGCTCCGGCGTGGATCGGTGGTCGAGCCAATTCCTCTTCAGGTCGCCCCAGGCGTCACGCTCGATGATATACTCATCGGTCCGCTCCACCACCTCCGGCTTGAAGCCGAACGAGTTGTCAACCGAGATGGTGTCCAGCTCGAGACCGAAGTATTCCTCCGCCGCCACCCCCTCCGGCAGGCCCTCCGTCCTCCAGCGGTTGACCGTGGCCTCCCAGAACGCCTCATGGATCGGCACCCGGTCCGGCTTCTCATGTCGAAGACACTTCCCGACGCGCTCGCGTGAGGTCATCGCGGCAACTCCCATCGTCTGTGCGGCTTCCCAGCAGTCTTCCACGGGCCCGCCGTTGACCCTCCACGACTCGGACGCACTGGCGGCACCCGCTCTCTGGGCGCCGCCGGCCTGCACGCCTTCATGCCTCGATGTCGCTGTGGCGGGAATCCGTCTACCCGATCCCCAGCCATCGCTCCGCGTTCTTGGTGAGGATGCGCTCCATCGTCTCTGCGGAGCAGCCGCACTCGCGCAGGATGTCGCGGTCCTCGACCAGGTTGTGCTTCAGCGCCTCGGGGTCTTCCGCCCGGAAGCAGTCGCTGCCGTAGACGAACTGCCGGTCGCCCATGTACGCGAGGCCCTTGCGCATGGCATCCACCTTCCAGATGCGCGGCGCGCCGGAGGTCATGTCCGCGTAGCTTCGCCAGTTCTCCGCCTTGTAGCCGCCCGCAGCGCGGAACTTCCCACACACTGCGAAGCACTCATCAGTCCACGGCCAGCTCAGATGCGCCATGGCGAAGCGGATGTTGGGATAGTGGAGCATGATCTCGAAGAACGCCGGCCGGCAGTACTGCGAGGTATCGCTTGTCCCCCACAGAATCCCGGTATGGAAGAGCATCGGCTTCTTGTGCTTGTTGATCCTTGCATAACAAGCCTGCGCCCGCTCGTCGGCCGGATACCAGTGGTTCGGGATCATCTTCACCCCGCACAGCCCCTTCTCGCCGAAGGCGTAGTCCACCGCCTCCACCGCGTCCGGCAGCGTCGGCTCGATCCAGGCGAAGCCGATCAGGCGGTCGGGGTCCACCTTGACGAGCTTGGCGATGTCGTCGAGCACCTTCTTGTGTGGCTTCTTGCTCCCCTTCGCCCCCTCCGTCCGGTGCGGCGGCACCGCAAACAGCACCACCCGCTCCAGCCCCACCTGATCCATCGCCTTCAGGATCTTACTCCCGCTCTCCGTCCCCCGAGTGTGAATGTGCACGTCAATCGCCATCTCACTGCCTCCTGGTGTGTGATACGGCGCGTCTCCAACGAACTGCCAGAGCCCAGTTTCCGCACCTCCTCCAGAAACCCCTCCACGAGCGCCTGGAGGTGTTGGCGCCCAGGCACAGACCCCTGCCCGCGTTGACTTCCCGGCCCTCCGGTGCTACTATTCGGGCGCGGTGAGGTCAGGGGTGAGGCGAAGCTGCGCGCTGACGAAAAGGAGTGTGCCGTGAAAGCAATCCCAGTGTTCGTCGTGCTGCTGGCGGCTCTTGTAGTCACTCCCGCAATGCTCTTCGCAGCATCGGACGGCCCGACCGTCACCATCACCGCACCGGAACCAGGCATCACCGTCACTTCCGATACCCTCGATATCGGAGTCGAGTACTCAGCTCCCGAAGGGCTGAAGATCACCCGGGTGGCAGTGCTGGTGGATGGCGTGAAGATCGGGGCGATAGACCTCGACCCTGCGCAGGTCAGCGGCGGAACCTACTTCGCATGGCACACCGCAGACTACCACGACGGCCACCACGAGATCACCGCCCGGGCGGTGGATTCCAAGGGGCGGGTCGGCGCGTACACCATTACTCTCCTGCTTCAGCGGGGCATCCCCGACCTCGCCAACGCACTTCGCATCGTCTCGCCGAAGCACGGTCAGACGGTCGCCGGCAGGGCTGAGATTCGCCTGGAAGGCGATCCCGAGGACACGGTGAGGTACGTGATCTTCCTGGTGGACCGCGTATTCAAGGGGATGACCAATGTCCGCCCCTTCTCCTATCGCTGGGACAGCACCCGCTATCTGAACGGGCTCCACAGCCTGCAGGCCCGCGCCTACCTGAACGATGGCTCCGACTACCTGACCGCCGCCGTGGAAGTGCGGGTGGACAACCCCAGCGGGGCGACAACCATGCGGCAGCCAGAAGAGAAGCCGGTCGCTCCACTTGCTCCCGAGCCCAGCGCGACGCAGCCGGCGCGGGCGGAGAGCCCCGCGCTTCCAGCCCCCATGCACACGGAGAGCCTTGGGCCGCCGCTCCTTCTCGTCGAGGCGGCGGAACCAGAGGTCGGCCGCCCGGGAACCGCGCCCTTCGTGAGTCCGACCGGGGACCTCATCGCACCACTGGCGTCTGGAACGGTGGAGAGGTCGCCGCAGGCGGCGCCAACCCAGATTGCGGCCCTGCCCAGCGAAGCGGCAGAAGAGCCAACCGCGCCCGCCGCCTCCGGTACCGTCGCCGCGGACATACCCCTCCCCTCCAGCGGAGAGGTAGCGCCGGTGGAAGTGGCCGCCCTGCCTGGTGGCGAGCCAGGCGGCCCCGCGCCGAGCTTGCCAGCAAGCTCTCTGCCGCCGGCTTCGGTGGCGGCGGAGCCAACTTCCCTCGCGCCGGTGATATCAGAGGCGGCGCCGCCGGAGGTGGCTGCCCTGCCCTCAGGAGCACAGGCAAGCCCGATGGTGACCTCTGCGCCCGCTCCACCAGCCCCTGCAACCGTACCGGCAGAGATCGCGCGCGCGGCGGTAGTTACGCGGCGAGCGGCGCCGGCAGGACATACTCCCTCCGCAACAGGTGTGCAGGTCGCCATGCTTCCACCGCTGCCCACCGCCCCTGCTCCAGCGCCGAAGGTGGCCGCCGAGCCGGCGCCGCCGACCACGACCGTCTACGTGGTGCGCGCTGGCGACTGTCTGTGGGACATCGCCGACAAGCTCGGCGTCTCCCCGCGGGAACTCGCAGAGGCGAACGGCATCTCCAATCCGAGCATCATCCATGCTGGGCAGGAGCTCAAGGTGCGCATGGTCCAGCTCTACGCGGACGGGACTCCGGTGGCCACAGACACCCCGGTCACCATCTCGAACGGACAGACCATTGCGCCATTCCGGGCGATCGTGGAGCGCTTCGGGGGCAAGGTGGCGTGGGACTCCGCGACACGAAGCGCCACCGGCTCCGCCCGCGGCCGGAGCATCGCCGTAACCATTGGCAGCGACCAAGCCAAGGTTGACGGCGGCGCGGTGACGATGGGGGCGCCCGCCGAACTGCGCAACGACCGTACCGTCGTGCCGTTGCGCTTCCTGGGCAACGCGCTGAGCTTGACCTTGCGCTGCCAGACCGGCGTAGTTAGCATCGCCAGCGCGCAGTAGCGCACTCGGATGTGATCCGGGCAAGACCAGCGGGCCGCCGGAGGCGGCCCGCTTTCGTCTGCCTCAGGTGTGGCCAGTCAGCCCCCGGCCTCCTGTGGCCTGCCAGCGCCCGCTGCGGCCTGTGGGTTCTAAGTTGCCTGCTAGCCACCCGGAGGCACTATGGGACTCCCCACACACTCCACATCCTGGCCACGCACTCCACATCAAAGGGGAGGGGCCCGGCGTTGAGCAGAACGCTCAGATCCCTAGCTTTCTCCAGGCCGCCCGGCGCGTCGAATCCGCCCTCGATCACGCCCTCACCAGGGATCACCGATCTGATGACGGGACAGGAGATCATCCTGCCGTCGAGCACAATCGCCAGATAGCGCTTGACGTTACCCTGGGTGTAGTCTCGGAACCTGTCTCGCGCCGCGCCGACGAACTCGAAGCTCACCTGAACGTGAGGGGTAGACAGCACCCTGGAGTTGGGCTTGAGGTCCCGGCTCGTGGCTATCACGGGCGACTCGGCCAGCACCTGCTCCACCGGAACCGTCCGGTCACCTGCCGTGAAGCCCGTCACCTCGCCGGTGTCGGAAAACTCGGGGCTGTGCTCACCGGCAAACGCGTACGCGCGCGGGATCGCACGGAACTCCAGAAGCCCGGTCGAGGCCGCCACCTCCACCAGCCGTTCTGATTCCAGACTCGACGCTGCTAGCGCCTCCACCGTAATCCGATCCGGAGGCGATGAACTGACAACCGGCCCCCTCACTCCTGTCTGTTGCAGGCGGTGCTCTATCACAGCCTTCGCGGCGGCCAGATCCTCGGACCGGATCTGCACCATCTCCGCCCGCACCAGCCGGACCTCCGGCAGCACCTCCATCAGACAGGTCCGAATGGCTTCCCGCTGCCGGGCGAGTTCGGCCTCGTCCTTGGCATGGGTGCGGAGGGTGATCCGGTCGCCGTCAAGCGTGAGCTCCTGCACCCGATCTGTGCCGATGCGGTCCGGAAGGAGGGCTCCACCGATTCTGGCATACTGCTCCTCCTCGAGGCCCAGCGTTCCCGGGACGACCAGCTGCGGTGCAGAGAACACAAACCGCGCTTCCCGTCGGGCTTGGAGCACGCTACTAGTCCGCGGGGTCTCGCGCGGCATGAGCCGCCACAGCTTCATGCCTACGAACGTGGTGAGCGCGACTCCGGCGCCCACTCCGGCCAGGATCAGCGCCCACGCAGGTGTTCTCGGCCGTGCCGGGTATGCCATGCCCACCTCCTCCAGTGGCCTACAGGCGACCAGGCTGTAGCATCATAGCCCCGAGCTCGGGGGTCGTCAACGCGGCCGGTTCTGTCCTCCCCCAGTGTCAGCGTCCGCGCAACACCGCCCGCGCCGGCGCCGCCTCCCCGCCGGCGATCCGCAGGGGCAGGCAGATCAGATCGTACTCTCCCGGCTCCGCCTGTGACAGGTCCGCCGTCTCCAGCAGCACGACCCCGGCCCCCAGCAACGCGAGATGGGCCTCATGTCTGCCAGGCAGGTCAACCGACAGTCCGTCAACTCCCACCAATGCAATTCCTTGCTCTATTAGATAACGAGCGCCATCTTGTATCAGGTGCGCGGGCCGCTCCGGCATCGGGCCGTTTCGCACCCAGGTGGAGTTGTCCGTCTTCAGCAGCACCCGCGGGAGGGAGCCGATCCCCGCGGCCTGCAGTTCGGCTCGACCGATAGCGGTGATCCCGCGCAGATCCACCACCTGCGCCGGGCCGATCAGGATGGACAGAGGCAATTCGTCTACTGTCATCTCACCGACCGAGAAGTGAGGTGGCGCATCCACATGCGTGCCCGTGTGAGACCCCAGGCCCAGACGCGCACCGAGCACTGTGGCATCAGGGGCCACGTGCTCGTACCGTTCGATGTGCACGCCCGAGTCGCCAGGCCACAGCAGCATTTCTTTACGGATCGGCACGCTGATATCCAGATACTTGTCTTTCATATCGCTCTCCACAGACTTGCAGCCCGCCCAGGATAGCCTGTGTCTGAGCGGCGCGCAAGGGCGGCCGTGGGCGCGGTGGAACTTTGCGCCGGGACGGATGGTCTAATCGAATAGACACTACATGACTCCTGCTAGTCATGTAAAGGAGCGATTGCTCATGTCAAAGGCGAGGGTTCGCATTCTCCAGTATGTGCTTTTGGGCCTCATTGGCCTCAGCATTGTGGTGGGCTTTGGGGCCGTTTCGCCCCTGTCCTCCAACGAGGTCTCCCCACTCCAGACTGTCATCCGCGGCCAGACGCAGTGGCTCGCGGGGGCGCCTGTCTCTCTCCGGGTGATCGTCACCAACCACGACACCGGAGAGCCGGTGCGGGGCGCCGTCCATCTGACCATCACCCCCACCGACCAGCAGGCGATCGGCCCCCAGCGCCTCTACAGCGGGGAGCTGATCCGAGGCACCATGGAGGCCACCTTCGATGTCCCAGAGCTGCGGCCCGGCCCCTACCAGCTCACGGTGAGAGTGGTCTCCAGCCTGGGCGTAGACGTCGTGGAGCGCCCCATCACCATTACCCATGAGACCCAGGTACTGCTGACCACCGACAAGCCGCTCTACCAGCCCGGCCAGACCATCCACCTGCGGGCGCTCGCCCTAAGGCGGCCGGCGATGGCGCCGGCGGCGAACGACCCCATCACCTTCGAGGTGGAGGATGCAAAGGGCAACAAGGTCTTCAAGAAGACCCTTGACGCCTCCAAGTATGGCATCGCCTCCGCCGACTTCACGCTCGCCGATGAGGTGAATATGGGGCGCTATACGGTGCGCGCCATCGTTCCCGACGGCCGCGCCGAGCGGACGGTCGAGGTGAAGCGCTACGTGCTCCCCAAGTTCAAGGTCACCGTCACCACCGACAAGCCCTACTACCTCCCCGGCGAGCGCATGACCGGAAAGGTGCAGGCCGACTACTTCTTTGGCAAGCCGACGTCGCAGTCCGACGTGCTGATCGCCCTCTCCGCCTTCGATGTCGAGTTCCACGATTTCGCCGAGATCAAGGGCAAGACCGACGAGAACGGTACCTTCCAGTTCGAGACCAACCTGCCCGACTACTTCGTCGGCCAGCCCCTGGAGCAGGGCAACACCTTCGTCAAGCTCGACTGCGAGGTCACCGACCGCGCCGAGCACACGGAGAAGGTGACCGAGACGGTGCCTGTCGCAAAGGATCCGCTGGTGATCACCGTGGTGCCGGAGTCGGGAGAGCTGCGACCTGGTCTTGACAACCTGCTGTACGTGGTGGTCACTACCCCGGATGGCAAGCCGGTTCCCGCCGCGGCTGTGGGAGTGCAGTCCGCGGGCAGCACAGAGTGGGTCCGCGGTCTCACCGATGAAGCCGGCGTCTGTGAGGTCAGTGTCAGATCATCCGGTGGTGGCTACCAGGCCCGCGTCGAGGTGAAAGACCGACAGGGCCGGAGCGCGACCAGGCAACTCGATCTCCCGGTCACCGGAGGGGAGTACGCGCTGATCCTCCGCGCCGACCACGCCCTCGCCAAGGTCGGCGACAAGGTTGACTTCACCGTCATCTCCACCAAGCAGAAGGGCACCACCTACGTTGACGTCATCCGGGACAACCAGACGGTGCTCACCAGGGCGGTCGAGCTGTCGGGCGGTCGCTCTGAGTTCTCCATTACGCTGACGCCCGATCTTCAGGGCACTCTGGAAGTGCACGCCTACCAGATTCTGCCTGATGAGAACATCGTGCGTGACACGCGTCTGCTCTATGTGGCTCCCGCCGATGACCTCGTGGTGGAGGTGCGACCGAACCAGGAGACCTATCGCCCCGGCGACCCGGCGCAGGTCCGCTTCAGCGTCCGCGATCAGCGAGGCCGACCGACCCAGGCCGCGCTGGGAGTGACCGTCGTGGACGAGAGCGTGTTCGCCCTCCAGGAGATGCAGCCCGGACTGGAGCGGGTGTACTTCGCGCTGGAGAAGGAGCTGCTCCAGCCGCGCTACGAGATCCACGGCTTCACCGCCGACGGCGTGGTCAGTGGCAAACTGCCCTTCGCTGCCCCTGAGTCTTCACAAGAGGACGCGCTGAGGCAGCGCGCTGCCGCGGTGCTATTCGCCGCCTCTCAGCCGCGCGATCCCTACACCCTCACCGCCAACACCTACGACGAGCGAGTCGAGAAGATGATGGAGCAGTGGACCAAGGAGATGGCGCGCGCCGCCGAGCGCGTGGATCGCGCCCTCCAGCGCTACTACGAGCGACACCGCGCGTACCTGACCGAGAAAGACGGCATTACCGTTCTCGTTGATGAAGGCTTGCTAAACCGCCGCGACCTCAAGGACCGCTGGGGCCGCGACTACCGCATCCACTGGTGGCAGACCAACTGCTCTCTCGATTCCCCAGGCCCCGATGGACGATGGAACACCAAAGATGACCTCGCCCAGGTGGGCCAGTGGGCCCTGCATGGCCGGCGTGGCGCACGCTTCGGCGGCGGCGCCGGCGGAGGCGGGCCGGTGATGTTGGGGGACATGGCAATGGCCGAGGAGAAGGCTGCCATGCCAGCACTGGCGCTCGAGCCCCCGCCTGCGGCGGCCGCCCAGGCGGCTCCCGCCGGGCAGCCGCAGGTCAGGCTGCGCCAGTTCTTCCCGGAGACGATGTACGTGAACCCATCGGTGATCACCGATGAGCGCGGCCAGGCCACCGTGACCATGGAAATGGCCGATTCCATTACCACCTGGCGATTGCAGGCTCTCGCCTCCTCCCAGCGCGGCCAGCTCGGCAGCGCCACCAAAGGACTGCGCGTCTTCCAGGACTTTTTCATTGACATTGACCTGCCCGTCGCGCTCACCCAGAACGACGAGATCTCCATCCCCATCGCGGTCTACAACTACCTGACTGCCGAGCAGACTGTGAAGCTGAGCCTCGAGCTCGACCCGTGGTTTGAGCTAATGGGCGACAAGGCCGAGAAGTCCCTTGACCTCGGGCCATCGGACATCACCGTTGTCTACTACCGCCTCCGCGCCAAGCAGATCGGGATGCACTCACTCACGGTCCACGCTCAGGGATCGGAGTTGAGCGATGCTATCAAGCGTCAGATCGAGGTGCTGCCCGACGGAGAAGAGCGGCGTGACACCTGGAACGATCGCCTCGACGGCACGGTCGAGAAGACCGTCACCATCCCGAAAGAGGCCATCCCGGACGCCTCGACAGTGCTGGTCAAGATCTACCCAGGCCTGTTCAGCCAGGCGGTAGAGGGATTGGACGCTTTGCTGCGTATGCCGTTCGGCTGCTTCGAGCAGACCAGCTCGGTCACCTACCCCAACGTGCTGGTGCTCGACTACCTCAAGTCCACCAAGCAGGCGAAGCCGGAACTCCAGATGAAGGCCGAGCAGTACATCAACGTCGGCTACCAGCGGCTGGTGTCATTCGAGGTGAAGGGAGGCGGGTTCTCCTGGTTCGGGGATGCGCCCGCCCACAAGGTGCTCACCGCCTACGGATTGCTGGAGTTCCACGACATGAGCCGGGTCCACGAGGTTGACCAGAACCTCATCACCCGCACCCAGAACTGGCTGGTCCGTCTCCAGCAGAAGGATGGCTCCTGGGAGCCCGACAAGGGCGGCATCGCCGAG
>Ga0315279_10001948_pt1 | contig 32595 bp, 29 predicted proteins | sample YL17G06_20_MG_FD_203694 | JGI IMG/M metagenome (GOLD analysis project Ga0315279, IMG submission 203694) | Sediment microbial communities from Yellowstone Lake, YNP, Wyoming, USA - YL17G06_20 | ecosystem: Environmental > Aquatic > Freshwater > Lake > Sediment | place: USA: Wyoming | collected...
CAAAGAAGATACCGTAGCTTCTCAGCCTCTTTGAAACAGGTTCTTCTCCTGAATGCTCCTCCGATTCCAATATGACTACGATGACGCCGGCCAACGTTATGGCTATCCCAAGAGCGGCGAATGTTGGAATTGTCTCTCCCAACATTAGGTAGGCGCCTATGGACGCGAATATTGGGGACAAAGCCATGACCAGAACCGAACGCCTAGGCCCGATCGCGACAAGCGCCGCGAAGTATCCGAAATCACCAATGCCTAAGCCAACGACTCCACTCATCCCCATCCAGAACCATTGTCCATTGGTCGCCACGGGCAATATGGTTCCTAGCAGGATTGCATGTGTAATCACGAGGAGCCCCACTGCCATGATTATGCGGTAGGCGTTGACGCTGAATGACCCGATCCTTTTTCCAGCTGAAGCGAAGAATAGAGAGGTCAACGTCCAAAGACATGAAGTAGCTACTGCAGCAGTCTCACCAACGATCTTTGGGTCCAAAAGCATTCACTGCGATCCTGTCGTATTTGCGCACCTAGAGCCTAGAGGAGTCCCTTTTTGATCTTTAGTGTGTGACTCATACTGGGCACAAAGAGAAGCATCCTCCCTCTGACCGTTCAGACCCGGGCCTGCCGAGGGAATTCCGAATCATGGCTTTTGTGTCGTTGAGTCAAGTTCGGTTAGTGTCATGATTTTTCCACACGCGCCACAACTGAAGATAGTCTCGTCGAGGTCATCGAATTTCAGTAGAGCAACCGGAGCTGGATGTGGGCATATTTTTGGGTCAACCCAGGGTAGTTGTGGATAATCTCTTAGTCGTCTCATTCTTCGCATCATAAGCAGACGCAAAATCGATCGCTCGATAAGAGCGGAAGAGATGAGCGATTGACCGTCTGAGTCTCTGGTGAAAGAAGCCCGTCGAAGAGCTCGAAGTCATAGAGCTCCCCTCTCTAGGCAAGTTGGAAGCGTTCACAACAAGTGGCGGCACGCACGTCGACGTGCCCGTGGACGTTCAAGGGGAAGCTGAAGGTCTTCCAGAACAAGACGCTACGCTACCATGGCACCTATGCTCAACTGAAGACGACGCGGGACCTAGGCCTATTCAGTGAGAGAGAGATCAAGGTTGGCGGAGTCAAGGTGGCGCCGAGGCGCGTACTTCAAACACTCTACGAGCCGCACGTGAAGCTAGCAGGAGAGAAGGATGTGGATGCTCTCCGCGTGAGATCCGTTGGCAGAAAGGATGACCGGCCGGCCGAAGTTGTTCTGGAAATGTTAGACTATTATGATGATTAGACACAGCTCTCAGCGATGGAACGCACTACAGGCTGGAGTGCCTCTATAGTTGCGATCATGATGGCGCAGGGTGAGACTCCACGCGGAGCAAAGCCACTTGAGATCGCCGTCCCAGGCCACCTGTTCGTCAAGGAATTAGAACGACGAGGAATCAAACTAACCGAAAACACGAGCTGGCCCGGCAGCTAGCTCTGGCTGGGAGAATTGCTCTCTTTTGAGCAGTGTGCGTATCGCGCGGGACGCGAGACCAGCTTTGCTGTGTAAGTCCAGTCTCCTAGCGCGTTCCGTTTTGAGGAACTCGTCCATCATATTGAGCAGGCCCTGAGAGACCCGGACGTTGTCCCATTTCGTCTTGGACCTGATGGGCATCTGCTTGGACGACTTTTGCTGCTCCGCCATGATCCTGTTACCAAGCATCGCACACATAGAATGAGAAGTTCAAATTCAGACGCCCGCACCACGAGACCGGGGATATAACATAAGGCTCGTTTTTGGGTGTCCACGTGGAAGGCTCGGAGGGGACGTGGAAGTCCACGTGGAAATTGGCCCTCGTCGCTTCTTCGCTCCGATGGGTAAGTGAACTTAGTAATAGGTAATCCAATGATCTTCCAGTCTTAGAGCCGGACATTCTGCGCTTTTGAAGCCTCAAGGGCCAAGGTCTTCATAAGGACGAATTTTCCACCCGACCGCTTCAGTCTCCTGATCAAGTGAAGAATTTGATCGGCTGAACTCCTGCCACAATTATATCTTACGTGAAATGGTATCCTGTACCCTTCTGGAATTTCGGCAAGTTCCCACGAGTGCATCTCCGTTGTGAACGGCTGATCCAATCTGAAGAGTAGCTTGCCCGTAATCCATGGAAATAGTTCTCCGCAGTTCTTCCGGAACCACCACCATCCGACAGGAATGCGAAGCCCGGAGAACACTGACACCGGCAACTCTACTAGCTTAGCATCACCTCTCTCAATCTCGGAGTTCCAAACAAATGGACTAGAAGGTACTGCAACCCATTGTTGGTATTTACTCGGAAGCCAAGTTCCCAAGACGGAGCGCTTCGGGTTCGGGCACGACACACATATTGTCTTGTGTCTACTCCCCTAAGAGAACAACTCAGTTTCGTTATCGTTTTGTCATGTTTGTGCCTAGTGCCTGCTCGCTTCATACTCGTAGCATTCAATATGGTAGAAGATTCCTTATATGGCCAGTCCAGTTTCACATTGAATGACGTCTAGTCTTGAAAGAAATAAGCCTGGAAGCCTTCAACAAACATCTCGCCTCAACCAAGAGTGTTACGAAAAACGATCTTAGCACCGTGCTTCAGGTCTGCAGAGAACAACAACCATTGCCATCTCTAACCTGCAAGTTTTATCTCATGAGATGTGCAAACAGCGCCTTTCGGGATACCGATCTAATCGATTTCATGCTTCAAAGATTAGTTTTCTATGTGTTGCAGAAAAAAGAGTACAAAGACGCAACGTTTGCAGAATTCAGAGATCTCTACATCAGGGCAAAAGAGACTTTCATGAGGAGCGTAACGAGCGGTGAGGCAGGTGAACTGCTTCTATTTCTTCTACTTGAGGCAAATGACATAGTTCAGCTATTCAGCAAAATGGACCTAAAAACAAGCGGGAATATGCCAGTTCATGGTTGCGACGCAGTTCATATCCAGGTTAGCGAAGGGGTCGTGTTTCATTTTGGCCATTCCAAAATGGAGGCCCGTTTTGCGGTCGCTCTCGCTGATGCCTTGAAGGATGTGATGAGGTTTGCTGACAAGGCGCTGAAGGAGAGAGAATTGCACCTAGTCTCCAGCCGCCTTGACTCGATTAAGTTTGACCAATTTGCTGGGATCATCCAGGCTCTGATAAATCCGTACACTCAAAGAAGAGATCTCTACAAAGAAGTCGATTCCATCTTCATCGGATCCAATTCGAGATTCATGAAAGATATCAGGAAAGATAATGACGATTACGTGAAATCCGAATTTGAGAAACTCACCGGGCAAACTGCGTCGTCAGTCGCGGAGAAGATATCATCCATGGACGAGATCAAGACTAGAGCTTTCCTATTTCTCATACTGCCGTTTCTTGACGAAGCCGATTTTCGAAGCAAATTCCAAAGGGAGTTGAATAGGTGATGGATGATCTCTTCGCGCTTGCATCATCAGATATTTGCAGGACGGCAGCTTTCCTTAGTGACTTCAGACAGTTGACAAGGAATGAACTGGCTCCGAATGGGGATGCACTGTTGGATGAGCAAGTTCAGCATTTGCTGGAATCGTGTTCTGTCCTCTCGCTAAGCGATAAGGAATTTCACCAGAAGCTCGCCTACAAAATTGCAGTCTATCTTCTGAACCAAAGGAAGGCAGAGTACAAAACCGTGCCACTCGTAGCCGAGCTGGTTATGACGAGACTTGGCGACTTGCCGACTATTGGTCACATGGTAAGCAACGGGGACGCGCCAGATTACTTCAGTTTCTTTTCGCGCAATGGAGCCAAAGATGAGGTGGATTTCGGCCTAACAGAGGCAAGCCTCGCCATTAGGTTTCCAGAAATTCTTGAAAGAAAGACCTTCAACCAGATTCGAATCGGCCGAGAGCATGATCTGGCACTAACTAGTTTCCAAGCCACTGTGTTCCGACTGCTTGAGAAGAATCATAATCTAATCTTTTCAGCTCCGACCTCAGCAGGAAAGTCGTATGTCCTGTTGAATTACTTGGCACAGAGGATGTTTTCCTCTCCATCCTTGTCTGCACTGTACATCGTGCCCACAAAGGCTCTTGTCGCGGAGATGCAGGTCGAAATCAAGCGGACCCTTGACGAGCTCGAGGTTCCCGGCCATTACCAAGTATTCACTGGTGCAAGTGTACTCAACAAGGAAGAGATTGCGGGAACCGATCGGAAAGTTTTGGTGCTCACGCAAGAGCGACTTCAGGAAATGCTCGCCGATAGTAATCTTAACTTCAGAGTAGACCTGTTGGTTGTTGATGAGGCTCAGCAGGTCGCAAACGATAGCAGAGGAATCGTAATTGAAGACGCTGTTGAGGAACTGATTAAGAAAGAACCGGACATGCAAAAAGTCTTCATTTCGCCATACATTCAAGACCTAAGAAAATTCGCAAGAATCTTCGGCGTGGAAAGTGAAGGCCTAGTAACGCGGTACACAAACAAGTCACCAGTCGCTCACAACGTCTTCTTTGTGACATTCGATGAAGGACAACCGCGAGATCACAGGGTGACGATTTCAGTCCTATTACAGGAGCTGGAAGCGGACAACGAGGGGGACATCGCGCTGAGAACTATGAATGTAACCTCGCTAGCGATGAAGAGACTCCCTAGCACGATCACTTCACGAAAAGTCTGGGTCACCAGGAACTTAATCGGGGAAAATGAACCCACATTGATCTACTGCAATACTCGTGCTGATTACCGAAGGGTAGGTACGGAATTGGCAAAGGAATTGGCTAAAAAGTCGAACGAGCACACCATCTCCGCCGAACTCAAGGAAGCTATTAGCTTCCTGAAAGAACATGTTCACCCGGAGTACTACCTTGCTGATTTCTTAGAGTACCGAATTGGTTACCACTACGGCGTAATGCCACAGTTTGTTCGCTTTCAAATCAAGCAACTATTTGCTGAGAGACAGATTCTCTATTTGGCCTGCACGAGTACCCTTCTGGAAGGCGTGAACCTACCTGCAAAGAATCTCGTTTTGTACAAACCCAAGAGAGGCACGGATGCGCCAATGGACACCCTCTCAATCCGTAATCTGGTTGGACGTGCAGGAAGGTTACGAAAAGACTACTACGGCAACATCTACTGCATTGACAAGGAGGTTTGGGAAGCCCCTCCCGACGAAGCATTTGAGGACAAGCCTGAGGAAATAGAAAGTTCATCCGTCACGACACTATCAAAGGACGCAACCGAGCTAATCAGCTACTTACGCGGCGAAACATTTGAGCCAACTTCCACTAGAGTGAAGTCAATAAAGTCGATGGCCACAAGCCTATTGATGAAACAACTGATGTATCCGGAAACCGACTTTTTGTCGAAATTTAGGGCATTGAGTGCACAAATAAGTCAAGCAGATCTCACTGTGATCAAGTCGCTACTCATGACCAGCACTAGTGAGTTCTCTCCTGCGCTGAGGAAAGTGATTCTGAAGAATCGTTCGATCGACCCGCGGTTCCAATTTGCGCTCTATCAAGAGCTAAAACACCGCGCTGACCGTGTGCTACCCACTCTACCCAGCAATCCCACCTTCTACAAAGATTTGGAGAAGATATTCGAATTAGTCGCAAAATATCTGCTCAAAGACGCGAGCGAATCTTACAGATACCATTCCTATCTGGCAAACCTATGGATAACAGAGACTGGTTATAGACAAATCGTGCAGAACCAGATACGGTACAGAATAATCCGCATGCGCTTCAACTTTGCGAAGCGGAAAGAGGAGATAAACAAAATCATAGAGGATTTGGATGAGGCTCTTGAGGATCTGATCCGATTTGACTACACAAGAGGGATGAAGTGCTACTCAGACATCGTGGAGGAAATCATGTCTGAAGAAGATCGGTCCCTGCCCCCGCAATACTGTCCGGATCTGTCAGCTTTCCTCGAAGCAGGGGTCTCGGATAAGAGAGTCTTGTATTTCATAGGCGCAGGTTTGTCCAGAAACGTAGCTATTGAAATTGCTCGGACGATGGGGAGCCTGCCAGAGTGGGACAGACTTGGGGACACAATCGCGTGGTTGCGGGCCAATCGGTCGATCCTAAAGGAAAAGATCCCTTCACTTCTATACAAAGAAGTTGAAAGAGTCATTGGCGAGTAAATGGGGCGCTTCGATTAGATCAGCAAGACTGGTACCATCGTCGTAAGAGAACTGCAGATCCCGATGACCTACAAACCCTCTAATGTATCATCATCGAGGTCCAAGTTTTCTTCGCTCTCCGCAACGCAAGGACACCGTCAAGCGTGGAGACACGTTCTCGACATTCAATCACGGATAGATAGTGAGTGTAAGTCTTCTCATTCAATCCTAGGATCTCAGTGTCTTCTATCTCATCTGCTTCTTTGCCAATGTAACGTATGTTGCCTTTCTGGATATGGAGATGCCTTCTCTTCATCCTGCCTAACCTATCGCCGTTTTCGAACTTGCCCTCGGGGTGATCTAGGTACTCTCGCACTATGTTTGAGAGCGGTTTCCAGTACAGTTGACTGCCACTTGCATATCGTTTGCCGGTGCTGTAATCTATGAAAGGCTGGAAGGGCGCCTCTTCAGCTCTGTTGGTGAATCGTGTTATCGGATGGATCGGTTCACCAGTGTCGCTCACTTCTTCTGGCTGACCAACTAGAACAAAGTTGAATGGCTTCATCTGTTTCAAGATACCTCTGCCTTGGTTGATCTCTCGCAGGCGCCGGTGTAGGTGCGGTGTTGTTACCGCATACTTGCTGACCGCATACTCACCCGAATAGATCTCGCAAAGTTCGTTCTCTGACAATTCACTGTTGGCACACTTGATTATTCTAGTCCAGAGTTCCCTTTCCCACTTGTTACGGATACCGTCATCTTCCTTGTTCCCATGGAGTAGGTGGCCTAGTCCATGAGAGGACCATCCGTCCTCGACTATGCTTGGCTCGCCGTTGATGATTCGATACAGCACGTATCGTTTAGCTGATATTCCATAGAACCACAAGTCGGGAAGTCGTCCATTTTCATCTCTGTCATCATACTCCAGCTTCAGCAGTGGCTCAGTGGAGTCGTATGGGTTTAGTGATTGGAAGAACGCTTGTAATGGCTTCCAGTGGAATGGGGAGACAGCCATGCTATCGGTATCGCAGAATGCATAGTATCCGCCATGTCGCTGAAGCCATGCTTCAACCGTGGCTAGCATTAGCCGCGCTCCGGCAGTGAGCATAGTTGCCACGATAGGATTGAAGAATCTCCCAAATTCCTCTGTCTTGTTGACTTTGGCAGCAAATGGATTCAGTCCGAAGGCTTGAACCTTGGTAGGCTGGTCTTCCGTGTTGACTTCAATGAATATGCCGTAGGATGTTGCGTTGGCGAGTATCTTCAGCTGTTCTTGGATAATATCAAGCACGTCATGTTCTTCCGTGTTCTTTGCTATAGTCTCCATTTTGCTTCGTATTTGCGAGCGATACTCGATCAATGCTCTAATGAGGTCGTCTCCTTTGGCGAGTGCCAGACCGCCAGGTATCTGGACAGCTTGGAGATCGTTCTGGATACCTACCGCCCTGAATGTTATCGCTTGAAGTATCTTCGGTACCTTCCCCCTTAGAAGCTTGGAAGCTATCACGTCAGGTAGAGCATACCATAACGGTACCCTGCTGGTCAGATAGTTTACGCCTATGTTGTACACGCTCTTGTCTTCACCGTAATGTGCCCGGACTGGCAAGATGTCGTCTTCAGGCAGTATCTGAACGATGGTTACAAGCCTTGGATATAGTGACCGGGCTGTAAGCGAATTCAGGTCCACTTCCGAGAGAAGGCTCTTCGTTTCGTCTGTTGAGTCGTAGTATTGGATTCTCTCAGCCACGAGATACTTCCATAGATGCATCAGAACGAAGAGCGTCGGATACATGCTCTTGAAATCCATCAACCGCACTTTGACAGGAGTCTTGCGTATTCTGACCTCTGCTCTTCCACCATAGTATGTGGTCATGAGGTATCCAAGTATCTCTGGCGGAAAGTCGGGGTTCTTCTCGCTGAAAGGACGGATACCGATCTTTCTCAGGTACGCTTTGCCTAGTGATGCAGGAGAGAACGCCTTCTCAGGAGAAATATCTAGTTCGAATTCGTGCAGTCTTTCCATCATTTTCGTGCATAGTTCGTATGTGGCAAGGGTATCGTTGAGATTGTAGTCAAGGTATGGTATCGTGATTTTTCCATGTCGCTCCGTTGCTGCTTTTCTACGGTGGGTGTTGAATACTTCACATGCACGTTTCAGGCGGAGCTTCTGGTTCGTTAAGGCGAAACCTAGAGCGCGTAGGTCCAGAAATCGCGCTTTCACTTTGCCTGAGTACTTGGTTGGCGCCAGCGCAAAGAATGATCTGACAGAATCCAAGCTTCGAATATGAATTCCTGGATGTTTGGTATCCTCAGATAGCCAGAAGGTGAATCCGTTCTTCCACTTGCCTCGGCCGTATCCGTATCTTGCGGCTAGTCGTGAAAGATCGAATGATAGGTTGAATCCTACACATAGTGCCTGACTGTCAATCAACCATGGAAAGAATATGGTATCGACGAATTCCTTTGCTGAAATGACCTCAACGAGAGTGTTTTCTGCTCTGCATGTTTTAGCGTACCTATGAAGGATATCGACATCTCTTTTCGGAAGATTTGAAGCATGGAATAGTATGAATTTGTGCAGGTATCCTGATATCCATATTCCACAGGAACCGAATATGAGATTCTGATATTCATCTTCAGTAGTCTCCGTATCGATAACAAGCACAGGATGCTCTTCTTTGGTAGCATCAATGAATTCTTTCTTCAGTTTCCTCGGTGGGACGTAGGCGCGGAGTGCTATCTCGATTGGTTCAGGCTTCACGTTGATACCTCGCGTTGAGAGCGAATGTCTTCGACAACTCGAAGAAGTAGTGATGACCGGTCCTGTGCCAGAGTAGATGGAATATGTCGCTCCATCCAAGGAAGTAGCATTCTAGTGGATCTCTCTCGGAATGTCCCCACGGTATCCATTTCGGTTGGTAGATGTTTGTGAGCTCGTCATGATGGGTCTTGCATAACGTGAGAGTATCGAGAAGGTTCGCCCTGCCCGCAATATGGTGTTGCTCTAGAGGAACACCGCTCCGACCACATACAACACAATATCTGGCGGCAAGCTGCTGTTCAGCTTCTTTGATCATCCGTATCGGATGAGGTATCGAGAGACTAGCTGGGAATGGTATCCGTTCTTCTAACTCGACCACTTTTGCTGCTGCAAGTTGTATCCTGTCAACCTGCAACCTGATCATCTTCTTTGCTTGCTCGGTCTAGCAGATACCAAACTAGGAGAACGATGCCTGCAATGATTAGCAGCGCAAGTAGGTATTTCTTCCAGTCGCCGCGGGATACCGCTGCTATTCCAGCTGAAGCAGCTGCAACTGGGCCAGCGAGTGACCGATACTGTAGCGTATGTGTGCTTTGCGGCCGCATCGATGTGCTGGTATCAACTCGATACTTTGTGGCTGGATTATGGAAGCGCCAGCGATGCACATGGTAGCTGTTATAGTTCTTGAATTCGGTGAGGCAGATAGGACACTGCAATGACTATAATCTCTTGTAGATTTCGAACCGTTCAGGTTCGGGTCTACGTGCCTCAAGTTCAAGGATGATCTTTGGATTCTTCTCCAATGTGTGGAAGGTGCCGTCCATATCCTTGAATCGTTCTCTACGGAGACGACGCAGAGCAGTAGACTTGCCTGTCTCCGTCAGCTTTGCTACAGCGTTCCAGTATCGACCTATGTCTGAGGCTACTTCCGAGTTCGCGATCTCGGCATGACGTAGTTTCCCCCTTTCATAGAACCTCAGGGATCGCGGGATCTTATCACGAAGCTTGGGAAGAAGTCTGTCTCTTACTTTTCTCACAACGTTCGTCCTCGTGAGAGCTTGCTTGGGATCGATCCCCAGCCTGCTGAGCGCGTTTGCCAGATCTTCCTTGCCTGTTCTAGCTAGGGACATAGCGCGAAGAAACTTGGCCTTCTGTAGCCGTTGTCTAGGAGTAAGGTCTGCGTCACGCTTGGACCATGCAGGCCTCTTGTGCCTTCTCTTTCTACGTTTCCGAGCCAACGCCTAGTCTCCCCGTGATTTCCTCTCAGGGTTGAACCTGCCGAACTTCTTGCGGTTCGCTTCGTTTCTCGAACTCTTACATGGTCTTCCATCCGGCAACCGGCCAGGACACCTGATCGGGCTGCGGAAACTTCCTTTGTAGATCCATTCCTTCCCACATCTGTCGCACCGAGTCCTGAGGTCCTGGCTCGTTTCCTTCATGAGCTATCATCTTTGTACTCACGTGCGAAAGTCTTATATTAGCACGACGTCAGAGTAAGTACGAGCTCATACTAACCGCAGAGGAGAATGCCGAGATGTCCCGATCCCCACCATCTCAAAGAGTCGAGAGCGAGCGAAGGGTTCTGGAATACCTATCCCGCCACCGGGAGGCAAGAACCAAGGATCTGAGACGACAAGCTGGGTTAAGTCCTGCAACTCTGCATGCTGTGCTGAGGGATCTTGAAGAAAGAGAGATCCTCAAAGTGCATCGTGAGAGACATCAGACAACCTACCTTTGGACGGACAAAGCAGAGAACCACTATAGGGGAATAATCCCGAAACAGGTTCTGGCCACGCGAAAACACTACGAGGAGCTAACCAAGATAGTCTCCATGGAAGCTTCACCTGAAGAGTTCATAGAACAAACTACCCCCGCGATCGGTATCACAATTCTACCTGTCCTTCTCGAAAGCATCGAAAAGAAGCGGGAAATCTTGCTGCAACCGGTAATCAACGATTTCCTCTTTTTCATCAAGAAGTTCCTGCTCTACACAAGGTATCCCGAAGCGACCGTTGAAAGAGCGGCGAAAGCTTACCAGGAACTAGAAGATAATCCTGGGGCATTCGGAAAAGAACTTGGCGAGCTTCAGGCGGCAGTGGCGAAGTATCGAAGGAACCTGCGGAAAGAGCTGGAGAAGCATTGAACCCGCTTTATCTGTCAGGTTTCTGCGTATCACTCAATGTTGACGGAGCCAGACTCATTGTCAAGGACGGTTTCCTTGAACCAGACTCTATCCAGAAGAGACATGAGTTTCAGCCGCGCAGAATGCCCCACGACTCAGTAGTCATAGACGGCCAGACCGGCACGATATCCCTCACCGCAATCAAGTGGCTAATGCGCCACGGTACTCCATTATTCATTCTCGACTACAACGGAACCCTGCTATCGTCAACATTGCCTAAGGAGCCTGCGAATGGTCCTCTCAAGATCGCTCAGGTTGAAGCCTACAAAGATCAGGAGAAGCGATTCTACATAGCGAAGAAGCTGGTCGACGCGAAAGCTCAGCGTAGCTTGGATGTCATGAAATGGCTCGATGCTAGACATGGTAGATTCTCCAGTACGAAGTCCGACTTCAGCAATGAGTTGGAGCGCCTAGATAACTGCCAGAGCCTGCCGCGCCTGTTAATGGTTGAAGGCCGAATCGCAGACATCTACTGGCGGTACCTGCAACAGGCACTACCCGACAAGTTCGGATTCACGTCACGGATGCATGAGACGCATCAAATGAACGCTTCCGATCCTGTGAACGTTCTTCTCAACTATGGTTATGCCGTTTTGGAGAGTCAGTGTCGGAAAGCCTTGAACAGTGTCGGCTTGGAATCAACAATCGGCTTCTTGCATGAGGCCAGGCAGACGAAGTATCCGCTTGTCTATGACTTCCAGGAGCCCTATCGATGGCTCGTCGATACGGCAGTGATTTCCTGCTTAGAGAGTAGCCACTTTGGCAGGAAGGACTTCTACAGAATGGACAACTATGTTCTTAGGCTCAGGCCGGAAGCAGCAAAGAGGCTCATTGATGCTTTGCGAATCAAGTTCAATTCACTCGTCGGATACAGGGCAAGATTCTACAGTTGGGATGCCCTGATCAGATTGAAAGCCCAAGAACTGGCAAATTATGTCCTTGGCAAGAGAACTAACCTAGACTTCGGCGAACCCAAACAGACGCTGGACAGGACTGATTCCGAAGCTGTCAGAAATCGAATACTATCCATGACAACAGCTGACGCGAGAAAACGTGGCATAAGAAAGAATACCATGTGGTATCTCAGACAGCGAGCTCTAACGGCGAATGACTTCAATACCTATGGCAAGGTGAGAACGAAGCTCTGCAGCTGAGCCTTCACGAGTCTGGATCAGCTCCTGAAATGCCAATAGTATTTCAATGACGACGCACGAGACTGTAGGGGTAGCTAGAGGCCTAGGTCATGGAACCTGGTTTTCTGCTCAGATACTACTGCGGTCCAAATAGCGATCGAAGAGTCGACATCACTGATCTGCTGCAGAAGATTAGGGAGAAGAATGGGATACCATTCGAGATACGAGACCTACGAGGAGACGATGCTCTCGAACGAGAAGCATATGAGCACGACTTCAAGCCTGTCGCTCGGGTGCTGAAGGGAAGGACTGGTAGCAGACGAGGAATCAGGCAGCTGCGAGGAAGACGTTCAGGGGCATACTATGTCTCGGTACCCGGCACGATCGCGATTATTGGCGATCGGAAAGTGCAATGGTACACTCTTGGTGCCCCTGATGTCTTGCACTTTCTCAACGAAGTCTTCGAGAAGGGCAAATCAGTTCTTGCAACTCGAAGCGAGTCACTGCACCACCAGATCTAGCACCCTATCTCATCGAGCGGAGCAGGACGCATGGTGAAATTCTCGCTGAGGTTCCCAAGACACGACGTTCCGTTTTGGGCAAAGCAGTACGTCGAGAATGCCAGGAAGGAGAATTGGAAGCGCGAAAGCAGGGTCTTGAATGAAGTGGCACAACGCATTCATGCGCTTGGCTACCTTACGAAATCGGATTTCTTAGACATATGTCTCTGGAAGAGTCCTCGCCCGATGAAGTACTACAAGGACAACTCCAAGGCATTCATAGAGCACGTGAGTCGTATCGCCTTTTCGACAACGAATGATCGATTACGTATGGAGATACTCACACTGCTCCATGGGATCGGCTGGCCTGTTGCCTCCGCCATCCTTCACGTTGGGCACAGAGATCCGTACCCCATTCTCGATCGCCGAGCATTGTGGTCGCTGGGAGTCGGGGTTCCTGCGAAGTACGACTTTCGTTTCTGGCAATCGTACACGGAATACTGCCGCCAACTCGCGAAACAGTGTGGCACAAGGATGCGCGATCTCGATCGTGCGCTTTGGCAATACTCCAAGGAGAATCAAAGAGGGTGATCTCACGGACTTGGAAGGCACTGTCTTCAGGGAGTTTTTCACGGGGCGCTGTCTTGACGAACGACGCGAAGAGCTCGAGAGGGTTTAGAACAGAATGGGGATAAAACAGGCATGGATCGCTTAGAACGCGCGAAGGAATTCTTCAAGCAATACTACCGGAGGACATCAGTCCTTGTGACACAGATTCCATATGAGCTGAGGGCAATAGTGCTCCCTAGACACATGCTCTTTGGGTCGTTCAAGGCTGTAATGTATCTTGACATGACGGGCAGACTAGCCTTAGAGATGACGAGGAGGAGGTCAAGTCGGATATCTATCAAATCTCGCGAGACCAAGGAGAGAGTAGAGTCATTGGTTATTGGAAAGCTCGGCGGGAGAAACTTGCTTTCGATCCAGGGCCGAGACACAGTACTGCGCGGGTTAGTATTTACCAATGCCGACTTCGCTGCAAGGTTTCCGCATAAGATACCTCATCGAGATGTTTGGCCCTTCGGCCCATCTGGTGACGTAGGTCTATCGAGGTCGCAAAAGATGCGGATGTCAAACTGGTCGATGTCAGTGTCTGTTGGCTTGTCGATGGCAAACCATCCGTGAAGCACATCCCATTTGCTTGGGTGCTGGGCAATGCGGATCTGCTGGATGAGGATGACCCTAGCGTGACTGCAGATAGCGATTTCTACCTGTCATTATTTGGTTCGGTTCATTACCTAGTCACTCAGGGACACGAGAAACTCGGTCCGGACACAAAGAGAAAAGTGTTCGAAGTCTACTCAGAATTTCTCTCGCGAATAGAAGAGGATCTGGCAGCTTCGTTTAGACTGACAGAAGCTGACGAACGTACCTTTCATCAGTTGCTAGAGAGGTATCGATTCTTCATCTGCCCTCAGGCAATATCCATAGAGTCCGAGGTGCCAATCGGCAACTACAGAGCTGACTTCTGCATTAGATCTGCAATTGATGAGATTACTCTCGTTGAAATTGAGCCTCCACACTCCAAGCCATTCATAGACTGTTCTGCTTCCGTGAGACTGCAGGGTGCACTAGGACAGGTAAGGAAGTGGAAGGAAGCAAGCGAGAAGAAGGTAGAGTTCTTTGGCAAACACTTGACTTTTTTGGTTCTGATAGGACTGCTTGAAGACATGACAGAAGATGAGAAGGCGTGTCTGGAAAGGTTCAACAGAGACACGAGGGACGCAGCCATACTCACTTATGATCACATGATTGAAAACGTGCAGTCGACCAGGCGACTCCTCGACAAGTTGAGAGAGTAGGTCCTGAGGACTTAGCTAACACCACCAAAGAAGCGAACGAGATCGAGGAGGCTGAGGTTCTAGGCGTGTCAGATCGTTCCTACGGCGAGTATCGGAAGATACGTGAGTAAGCGACAATGGACTTCCTCGTGCTTGACGCCAAGACATGCAGATGCGTTCCTGATCATCGATATGAATCAAGCATCGCCTCGGGGACCAGATACGTGTGAGAGATATGCAGGATTTCTCATTGTCGTGTGATCCGGACCCCTTTTCTCATAGGCTGCTAGCAGCTTCTCCGTCGATTTGTGCGTGAGAGGGAGAAAACCGCAATAAGGTACATCATGCATTATGAATGGGCGTGACCCAGCCATGGCTGACGCCCATTTTGAGATCTACAAAGATGCCTCAGGCAAATTCAGATGGAGACTTAGGGCAGCAAACGGCGAACCAATAGCGAGCAGCGAAGCTTACACAACTAAGGAAGCCTGCATGAACGGAATCAATTCGGTCAAAGAGAACGCTCCGATAGCCATAGTCCAGACGAAGGCCAAATAGATACTTGTCTCAAGGCCAAAAACGTTCCCAACGGGTGCTCGTCGTCCATGGAAGGAACACCAAGGCTCGCGATGCCATGTTCAGTTTCTTGCGCTCGCTGCGATTGAAGGCCTTTGACTATGGAAGGGCCATAGGTTACGTTGGTAGGACACCGGCTCACACGATCGACGTGGTCAATGCAGGATTCGATCATGCAGACGCCGTAGTGATCCTGATGACTCCCGATGATGAGGTCAGGTTGAGAAAGCGATTCAGGACAAAAAGTGACAGAGACCTCGAAGGACCTGACCTGAGAGGACAAGCGAGACCGAACGTTCTCTTTGAGGCGGGGATTGCGATCAATTCTCATCCCAAACAAACGATTCTGGTAGAGCTTGGCGATCTTCGTTCTCTGTCCGACGCAGCAGGAATCCAGACAGTTAGGTTGGACAATTCACGAGAGAAGAGAGAAGAGCTCGTGAAGCAACTTCGAAACGCCGGTTTTACGATCAATCCCAAATTGACTGCGTGGCGAAAAGCTGGAAATTTCGATAGGGCACTGACTGCTCGTTGAGCTAGGGTCAGTCGAACGGATAGCCGGATAGGATGCAGAGCGCCCATCCGATACGGATAGCTCACAGATCGCGCTCGCTAACTTCTAGCATTTTGTGGGTTGGAGCAGGCCTCTCGTACAAGCCGCTTGGTGAGTTACACCAACGGCAATGAGGCGATAATGAGCCATGATTAGTCATAATAGGCCATAGTTAGGCATAATGAGCCATAATTAGGCATAATAAGGCTTGATTATTGTTAATTGTGATAGGCAGTAGGTACTACAACAACAGCAATAGCGACGACATCGTCATCATGATGATAAGTTAAATAATTCCGCTAACACCTATGAAGTTTAGACAGAAGACGTGAGCCCGGCGAGGTCTCTCATCCCCCGTGTTCATCGTGGGGTCCGAACCCCGGCGACCCGGGCTCACGCTTCTACCTATTATCGAGTCTATATTATAAGATTTTGACGAATGTGCATATAAGGACATTGACATACGCATGTAGATGGGTGAGAGAAGGTCCCTACGCTAAACCCCTCCCGATTGACATAGTTAATCTTGAGGATGTCCTCATCCGTATCCTCATGCGTAACGCAGGGCGATAGTGATGATCTTCTCAGCATCGAACGGGGATATCGTGATACGGAAAGCGTAGGATCTAGTCCAAGCTGACCGTGGCTTCGGTCGAACACTGGACACAAGTCACTTTGTTGCCAGAAGCAAGGAAAATTGTGCCATGTTGCTTGGCGAGTACTCCGTTAGGGTCGAACCACAACTCCCAAGGAGCACCACAGTGGGGGCAGGTCTCATCCCTGCGAACTGGAATCCTTCCTTGCGCATCTTTCGTGCTGACCTCAAGCTTGCCCTCCTTAAGTTCGGCGGTAACCCACTGGCTACACCAGTCACAGGAGAATCTCTTGACAGGTTGGCTCTCACTGAAGGCTACGGGGAAAGGATGTTTGCATGTCGGGCATGAACCTTTTAGGAAAGTCAGTCCTCGCTTAGTCATCTTCACTGGCATAAGTTCTCAGGAAACTAAGTACTTCTGAGGATTCTTAAGACCTGTCATCGGAAGTAAGCGATATCCAGTGGAGAGAAAGATGCCCTCACTTTGAGCCCATCAATGTTGAGATATTCGTCTCGATACCGCCAATCGGACATTCTTCTTTCATGTTGGATACGCGCTCAGAAAGAAAGACGGTAGAAGAAAGCTGTGGATGAAGATGACGGCGGCTGTAGGCAGCTGAAAGGAGGCAACTAGGAGCAGGTGGAGGAGGATATGGCGTATCCGCCTCCAATTTAGGTTCAAAATCAGCTGCAGATATTCTAAGAGAGCTGCCGCCGCCTCCGCAGATACTCCGTCCACATTGCGGCAGCTAAGGCTAGGCGCCTAAGGTGTCCTCAAAAGAATCCTTCTGCATGATACTCCAAGATTTACACGTCCCACTTGCACGTGGACTTCCACGTCCCTTGTGGCACGTCCACGTGGCAACGAAAAATCAGCCCTTATGATATATCCCCGCACCACGAGACCCACACACACAAAATCACTCATCTCCCATGAGGGTTCAAATTACGACGCTCGCACGCTCGCACTCACTTTGTGTTGTCTCTAACCGTCTAGCACCCCAGATTTTCCAGTGAACCCCCCGTAGAAGAACAGAATGAACGCTCAGTCTCTCTGTACTCGCCGTCAATCGGTAAGCACGAGTCGAACGCATCCTTTCGTTCGCGCCCACGCATTGCAGGCTTTGACGTGTCGACTTCTGCTGTTAACGTAAAGGTTTACCCCCCGTTTCTGCGGCGTCTCTATAACGACGCTGGCAGTTTCGTTCGCCTGTCTCCTTTGTGTTGATTCTCTCCTCTGCCATAAATGGCATTGATCCAGGTCTCACCCTTTCGGCGGAGTTGAGGGTGAGCCTTGGACTGAAGGTTCAAGGGCCCTGCGTTCTCAGGGGTCAAGAAGCTCTGAACATTATTGAGTCGGATCTCGGGCATTGCCGAGGGCTGAGGATCAGTGGATCCTCTCTCCTCTTCACGGCTCAAACGTTCGTGGATCAAATGAGCCCTTCTCGATTCAGCGCATGGTCAAGGTTCCTGAGCTTGTCGACAACTACGCCTCTGTTGTGGTTCATACTCAATGTACGGTCTGCGACTTTCTCCGCTTCCTCGGTTCTGCCATCGACTAGAGTGTCTCGCAATGGGATTACTGAATCAGTGATTGCAGCCCACCTATTTCCTCCGACTTTGGAATGTCTCCAACCCTCATGGTGAAAGAGGTGGCTCATTTCCTCGAGCGTCAATCCAAAGTGCCGAGAATACGCGTCTGCAACTTTGGCTGCATCTGGCCTCATCTTGGCTGCATTACGCAGCTTCTGTAGGAGCTTCCACGCCTTTTCCCTGTTCCGAGGAAGATAGGTCAGACGGTTGTAAGGCTGAGGGTCCTTAATCAGACCAGCATGAATGAGGTGCCGAGCGTTCCGGCCCTCATGATACACGAGGGTCACGAGGTCTGTGAAGGCTTGAAGTACCGAGGACTCCTCCACTTCCTACCCCTTCGTCTCGGAGGCACACCCTGCCAACTTGTCTTTCCTCATGTGCGAGCCTGTCATCTGTCTAGTCAGGTTTCACATGATATGTGTCCTCGAATCTCATTTTCGCTTCAAATGCACACGAATCTAGCTGGATGTTCAATGAGAGAGCTAAACCTTTACCAACAAGTGGCAGGTGAAGGCTTTCTGTCGGAAACGACTGAGAGAAGTTGGAGAATGGCAGGGCGTGACCAAGACAAGACGTGCTTTGTGATTGCGCCTATTGGTGAAGAAGGGAGCGAGATCCGTCTCCGGTCAGATAAGATATTGAGACACATCATAGAACCTGCAGCGAAGACCTGCGGATACAAGACTGTCAGGGCCGACAAGATATCAGAGCCAGGCATCATCACATCCCAGATCATCCAGCATTTGGTTGATGATGAATTGGTTGTGGCTGACCTCTCAGGGCACAACCCTAACGTGTTCTACGAGCTTGCCATCAGGCATGTCGTTAGAAAACCTGTTGTGCAGTTAATCCAAAAAGGCGAGTTGATTCCTTTTGATGTATCCGCAATCAGGACCATACGATTCGATTACCAGGATCTCGACAGTGCCGCTCAATGTCATGACGATCTGCTGAAGCAGATTCGGGCAGCGGAGAAGGATCCGACTGATGTGGACACTCCTGTAACCATGGCAATTGATCTACAGTCGCTGCATAGGAGTACCAATCCGCTGGAAAAGGGCACTATGGAAATCGTATCCTTACTCCAAGATCTTCGCGCGAGGATTGAGACGCTGGTGCATTCTTCTTCAGAGACTTTGCGGAATGAAGAGGCGCTGGGAACGGAGATGATGGCAGATCTGGCTCGGTACATCATCTCCAAGCATGAGGAGAGATCGACCAGCCGCCCAAGTACTGGGCGACATGAGGAACCAGAGGGGAAGTAGGTACCCCAGCTGCTTCGCAGCTGCAAGGTTGTCAGAGTCTCGACTGCTGGACCTGCTCCGCCGCATCTTCCAGATGTTTTCCTACTGGCATCATTTCGATCAGTACACGCTCTCCTTCGAGAATACCTCTATCCCTTTCATAGTGATCCTGTAGGGTCGTGGCTGCATGTCTATTGATCTTCTTCTCATCTTGTAGACACTCATCGCTCGGATAATCGCTCTGCCGACCAGCAGGCGTTCGAGATGTATCACGCCATCGGAGAGATACTCTTCCGGCTCTATGACGTTGGGTTCCCCTGCTTCTGCGGTGACGAGAGCAGTGCACCCCAGTTTGTGCAGTGCCTCAAATAGGGCGAGCATACCCATTCTTCTCTCGACGGAATCTCCATACAACATAGACAGAGAGGTGAGAGTGTCAATTACTATTCTCTTGGCTTCCGTTTCCTCGACCTTTCGCTCTATCTCCTCGCACAGACTTACCACGGCGACCCTGCCCTTCTTGTCAGTCTGAATCAGAGAATCGCTTGCAACAAGCCTTATGGGCACGGCATCCACAAACTCAAACCGATTGCCTACTTTTTCGAAGTCGAGCCCAAGGTCCCTCATCTGTTTGAGAAAATCCGCCTTAGGGACATCGAAGGAAACGAAGACCCCGTTGTGATCGAACTTTCCTATTCCTGCGTGCAGGAACTGTCCGGAAAGGATGGTCTTACCAGAACCAGGCGGGCCCCTGACAAGGACGACGCTACCTGAAGGTATCCCTCCGCCTGTGATTTCATCCAAACCCGGGATGCCAGTAGAAACGATCTCGTCGGCCATCGGAGGCGATGGCGCTTTTCTTATTTCGAGTCGTTCGTCATGGCCACCCACAAGGGATCTTACTCCTTCCTCCGTGAGTGACGCGGCTGTCTTCCCTCCCTCAATGGTGGTGACTTTACACAGACCGTCTCGGGAGAGTTCCAAGAGGGATTGGTGGACATCTTTCCCAACGGTGTCTCGACTTGCCTCTCGTATTGGGCTGATCCTTGTCACCAAGCTGTCCTCACTCAGCGGTTCTGGTGAGTAGTAGAGCAAGCGTAGGATAGTGGCTTTAGTCGGCAGCACGATTCATTCCAATTCGAACGTGCGTGACCATCAGAATTAACTCTATCGTAGCGAGCGGTTTATGCACATCCGAACACATGAGGTCCAACGACCTAGGCTGAATGCCAGATGCTAGTGCGAAACAGACAAGTTCAAGAATCGCGACACTAGAGGAAAAGACGCCCACGCATCATGACGTGTTTCGGGATGAGGAGTGTCGACAACAAAGAGGGACCTACTGGCGCGGCTTGTGGGCTCGGATACACGAGCTAGACTGCTCACACACTTCCATGCGGAACCCAAAACCACGGACACCTTGGATGGACTCGCGCAAAAGCTTGGGATCAGCCCAGGCGAGCTTGAGGCCGATCTCCTTGAGCTTGTCAAGATTGGCGTTATACGCGAACAGAGGGTTTCTGTCTACTCCTTCGACGCTACCCGAGACGCGTATCTGAGAAAAGAGATCTCCGAAGAACTGAATGAGAGCACCAGAAGACAAGAACAGGAACCCCCAGAGGAAGTTGTCAGAATACCGATTGGAATCGGACTCATCGATGATATCGTGCCCGCAGGGATTCCATCTCCTATGATGCTTCTTCTCATGGGCGACCCAGGGAGCGGGAAGAGAGAACTGTGCTTGGAGTTCGTTGCGCGGCGCCTCAGAAGCGATCAACGTGTAGTCTACTTGACGCTGGAGCAGTCTCCTGAAGAGATCAGGGCTTCCTTGAGTGCAATGCCAGACCTCGGGAAATTGAAGGGGTCTCTTTCCCGACCAGAGAGGCTGCCGGATCTCGTCATGATTGACTGTTACTCCCCGCAGATTGGCGTTGTAAGCGATGAGGGGTTGTTTGCCGATCCGAACAACCTGTCAGAACTCAGCATCGCCGTATCGAAAGCTCTCGAGAATCGAAATCATGGTCTCTTCGTCCTAGACTCCCTTGATACGCTCATTCTGAAGCGAGGTCTGACCTCGTCTTTAGAACTGATTCGCACGCTAAGGGCGAAGGCGAGAGCCGCGAGATTCGACTCTATTATTACGCTCAACAGACAAGGTTTCCCCACCGCGATATTGGCAGCGGTACAGGAAAGCGTCGATGGCGTCTTCGAGATGAAAGTTCAGGAAGAACCAACCGGACTCACACGCTACTTCAGAGTGCCGAAACTGCGCGGCGGCCTCCATCACACTGCATGGACCAAGTACGACCTCGACTTTCGGGCGCCCCTACCCCGCACCGAGGCGAATCTTCGGTAACCCCATCACGAGCAAGTCACTTCTGAGGCCCAAGCCTTCCACAAACCGAGACATGAAGTGATATGGGAAACGCGACTCTGGTGGGTGCATCCTCACTCATTTGTCAGACGGATCTTGGGAAAACTCCTCACTGACCTAGAACACAATATCGCCGGCGTCGCTTCCGATTTGTGATCTCGACCAAGGGGCACCCTTAGATTGGTGTTCACTCATCGTGTGTGTGCGCACCAAGGTACCTGTGTGTGTGCGGATCACTTGGTGTGAGTATCGTAATTTGAACCGTCGTCCGTCATCGTTTCTTGGATGTGTGTGGGGCTCGTGGTGCGCGCCCCGCCAAGACGGCCTTACTGACCCCTGCATGAAAAACGAGTGCATCGAAGACTTTCGCCCAAAGTCTGAAATCGCGATGCCGTCCTATTGATGGGTTAACGCTCTGGGTTTCCTTGGTTTGCCTGTTTGGATCTCGGTTCCTACTTGGTAGACAGGAGCGCCGGGGGGCGCAATGACAGAAGTACCCAGTTCAGCGAAACGGCTGGGAGCCCCGAAGGAAATGAAGCTTGAGCCGACTGGATACTGGTGGATCTTATGCATCGTATGTATCTTGATCGGCTTCGGTAGCATCGGGTATTCAGCGCGCTTGGGACCTCTCAGCGTATCAGAGCCGGTGACCAAGGCGGTCACGCTTCATATAACAGAAACGACCGTAGTCGAGACCTTCACAATCTCCTTGACGACAACAGGCACGACGAGATCCGTATCAACATACACAGCCACCAAGGTTCTAACCGTGGGCAAGTCTGGCCCAACATGCCCGTATGGCGGACAATATCGCGCATCAATCTGCACGAGCCTCTGTGGATGCCAATATGATGTGTGCGTCACATTCGACCACAACTGTGCGAACGACTATCACGCCATATACGCAGATCGAACTGTGGTCCAGACTTCGAGGCTGGGAACTACCGTCACCAACTATCTGGTTCGCAGGAGCACGCTCCCCTGCTTGTTAACCACGAGATCCGAATTCTACAGAACAACCTCGACTATTGAGACAACAGTCGTGGAGGTTCCAGATCCAATGCAACGAGGGCTATGGGCCACGGGTTTCAGCCTGATTGCTTCGGGCGCACTTCTCTTCTTGATCATTGTTCTGAGACGCCCGAGGGAAATCCCGATCACTCGGATAAAACGATGAACCCTTTGGGCGGCAAAGATATGCCCGGTGCTTCAATCTATGTATCGAATGCTGAATACGTTGAGAAGCACTCAGGGCAAAACGGCCTCATCACTGCCATTGATCAGATCGTTGGCGAAGCCAGACAGCTCATCTGGATAGCAGTCCCTTGGTTCTACACTTCAAGGGCAGACCCTTGGATAGGGTCGCTGATCAAAGCGCTTGCTGCGCGGCGGAGAGAGGGGCTTGATGTCAGGCTGTTCATTCGCCCCGACGTAAGCAATCACAAGACAGTTAACGAACTCAATTTGGCGAAGGTCAAGGTGTTTTCGAAGAAGGAGATCATTCGCCATATACACACAAAGATGATTCTGAGCGAGTCGACCCTTCTGGCTGTGACCGCGAACATCACCGACTTTGATCTGTATCGCAACATGAACACAGGCATCCTGACTTACTCGACTGCCGAAGTTGAGAAAGCCAAACGTGACTTTCAAAGGCTCATAGAGCCGGATGTTCTTAGCAGACAGGAATTCGCAGAAGTGGAGATTGACAGAGTTCTACCACGAGATGTGGCAGACTTCTTTCGAGACAAGTACCCGAAGCTCAACCCAGTGCAAGCCGAGGTAGCACCTCGTGTTCTGCAAGGATCGGAGAACCTTCTAATCGGAACTGAGACTGGCACCGGCAAGACGCTGTTGGCTGAACTGGGCATCTGGAATCTGTTATCCAAGAACGACAAAGCGAGGGCACTTTACATAGCTCCACTTCGCGCGATCACGAGCGAAAAGGAACAAGACTGGAAGAGATTTCAGGACGCAGGAATGCCGGTCTACAAGATTACAGGCGACGAAGAAACGGTTGACGAAGACAAGGCACGGAAGTCCCAACTCATACTGACGACAGGCGAGAAGTGGGACAGTCTCACTAGGAAGCCTCAGCGGTTCCCGTTCACTAGGAATCTAGACTTGATAATCTTGGACGAAGTTCACATCATTGACGATGAGACACGAGGCCCCACAACCGAAGTCCTGCTATCTAGAATCAAGAGAACAGTGCCAAAAGCTAGAGTCATCGGGCTCTCTGCAACGATGCGAAACATTGAGCAGCTCGCTCAATGGGTCAATGGAGAATTCTACAGGAATACTGATTATCGGCCTGTGCCTCTGACGCTATCCTTCGAAGCCATACCAGACACCCGATACTACAATATCGCAGAACAGGCTAAGGACAAGACCGTAATCGATACCGTCCAGATGCTCCTTTCTGAGCAGACTGAAACGGGAAAACGGGGCAAGATTCTGGTTTTCGCTGGAAGCCGCAGAAAAGCCGAGGATACTGCCTCTAGGATTGCCGACTCGATCAGGCTTCTAGAGACCCCCTATGCCTCAACTGCAGCAAGTCAGAGGCTCCGGCAAGTTATGGAACGTGGCACAGCTTTCGTCCATGCGGGCCTCAAACAGAGTGATAGGAAAATTGCTATCAACGCCTTTGACGAAGGCCCGATTGACGTACTAGTCTCCACGACTTCCTTGGCTTGGGGCGTCAATGTTGCAGCGAGGACAGTCATAATTCGTGACATTAGAGTCGGGATGCAGAAAGAGATCGACTTCATCAGCTTGAAACAAATGATCGGCAGAGCTGGCCGAAAAGGCAAGGAGACAGTCGCCTACGCCATAATCTTGGTCCCATTCAAGGAGAGGCAACTAGTTGAGACTGCGCTGATCGAGGGCAGAGACATCGAATCCAAACTGGAAAGATACCTTCTCGATCACATCAACGCCGAGATCAAGCTCGGAACGATCAGAGACGAACGCAGTCTGAGAGAGTGGTTCACAAGTACATTCTGGTACTATCAGAACCGCCAGAAACGCCCCGGTTGGGAGAAATTCCTAGACGAGCAACTCGCGCTCTTACTAACGGGAGGATTCGTGTCCAATGATCAGGGCCAACTGGCGACAACTGAACTTGGCAAACTGACAAGTGACTGGTACGTCCATGTGAAGACAGCGATCAATCTGATCGAGGGATTGCGCAAGTTCGACTTCCATACTTTCGGCGATTGCGATCGAGCAGAGCTAGGCCTTTTGAGGATGTTGGCATCGAACGAGGAAGACTTCGCTGTGGTTCTCAGATCAATCGAAGAGAAGGAGGAAGTTCAGGAGTTCATCGGTTCCAACCCAATGCTAGCTGACTGTGACTTGGAAGCGGCGAAGGTCGTCATGCTTCTCTTCAAAGCCATGAGAGGAGGCGAGTTTCCTGAGGAGGAGTATCAGACAATAAGGCTCGCGACCGGGCTGCTCGGATACACAAGTGCGCTGGGCGCGATGAGGGAGAACTACTCTGCCTACGTGATAGCGCGTGACTTGGCAAGGCGTCTTCAGTATCACGAGCCAAGAGGTGCCGGCCAACTACTCAACTTGATATGGTTCTCAACACCGAACAATGACGAGAAGATCAGGGCTGTCAGGAGCATCTTCAATCTTCTCGCTAGATCCGGAATCAAGAGTCCCCACGAGCTGAGGGACTCAATAGAAACGGAACGACTCCAGCTGACTCTTCCCGAGGATCTTGTCTCGAATGCGATGGCAGGTTGTCCTAACATCACATCCGTGAAGCTCGATGGGAAACATCTTGGTGAGGACATCAAGCTTGTGCTGCCGGGATTGCCAGAGAAGGTGACGCTCTTCTGCGCACTCTCCGGAGCCGGAAATGCCACGCTTAGTGACACGAACTTCCTCAGCCTTTCGCGACTATTCCCCGATGTTACCGGGAGTGTGGGACTGAAGTCGGTTCTTCTGGACATCATCGCGTTCAACCGCTTTGGCTGGGATTACGCCAAAACCCATTGTGAGCTGCTCATTCTTCCGGGATCATGGAGACCATCTGTTACCGAAGAACTTGAGGCCCTCCTCGCTGGCACTAGACTGGAAGTACATGTGGAAGGATTCATCCGCAAGCTTGGCAGAGGACTCAAGAAGCTCTTCTCGTACACCAGTTACGTGAATGATTTCGTCACTGTGACTTCTATCCTCGAAGAAGTCGCAAAGATCCTGACAAATCACACAACTACGTCCATTGGCAAAGCCACGGAGATAGGCTACTTTGTCAAGAAACAGGTGGCAGTGTCTGAAGAAACGGGAGAACCTGATCTGGCGGCCAATATCTTGCGTAGGAAGGAGACCAACCGTCTTGGTGTTTCAGCGCTAGCATGCTCTCTTTTGCGCTCGGCAGGACTGAGATCGAATCTGATCGAAGTCCACAGTATTCGCATTTCTAGGCATGCACTGCCGGTCTACTGGGAAGGGGACCATGGATACGTTCTGGATCTCTTTGACGAGTCTGACCTTGGGTTGAAGGCTAGAGGAAGTGCTTCAAAGAAACTTGAGATCGTTGAGTTGAGCATCGCGGTTCCCGAAAGTGCGGAAACTACTTTGCATACAAAGCTGGAATGGATAGAGGACTATGTCGGGGACGAAACCTCTCGGCACCATCATGTGAGGAACTTCACCACCCACGACTGGGACTCATTGGAGAAGCTGACCCGTACCGTAACCGCGCAGGTCCCCAAGCACGAACCCAGAATTGACACAATGCCTCAGACTCCTGCTGTGAGAGAGTTGCCCTGGAAGGGGACAGCGACTCGGGCCGAGTATACAGGCAAATGCACCCGTTGTGGGAGAAGAATCAAGATCGGGGACGAGATTACTTGGTGGAGCCCGGATGGAGAGAAGACCCGCTGGGTTCACGCAAGATGCCTACAGTAGGCAAGGCAGGGTGGAGAGGGGTGTGATGATGTGCCAGCGATGCCGGCAGAGCCTCTTTGAACCAGTTGGGAATGAACTTCCAGCATTTTCCGACGAGTCTTGGGAAGCTTCCGTCGACGATGTAGAATCTTGCTTTGTCATCCTCAGCTCTGACGGCGCGGCCGTAGGCTTGTATGACTTCTAGCATGGCTTGGTTGTTGTACCATTGTTGGCGCCCCATATCGAGGCGTTTCTTGATTCGTTTGTCGCCTAGGTCTGGGAATGGTACTTTGAGGAGTATCTGTGCGTCGCATACGTCATACTTCCAGTCTTGTCCCTCATTGAAGGCGACTGAAACGAATACTTTGCCGCGTGACTGCATCCATTCTCTGAGTCTCTCCTCGCGGTCTCTTCTTGTGTGGATGATGAGTCTCCTCCTAAGGTCCTCAGGAAGATTGTCGAACAGAGTCTTCTGATGATCGTAGCTGTGACATGTGCGTGAGGGAATAAACGGGAAAAAGTCACTGCGATTACGCTCGCTGGGTCTTTGAGGGGCATGTGTGTGAATTGTATTACAGTCCAAATCAATTGTATTACAATTCAGACGAATCGTACGTATGATTAGGGCGGTTCCGCGGCCTTCTGGATCGGTTTACCCGGATTGGATCTGAGAATAGGGATGGTATTGATGGCTACGGGCGTGGACCCCCTCCTATAGGTGGGTACCCCCGCTCTTCGCGCACCGAAATCGCAAAACATGTGTGTAGCACACTGCGTCCCACACCCTTGATTCCAGCGCACAGAACGAAGGTGGCAGTCACCAGGACAAGGGCAATTCCTCAGTCACCTAGTGATCGAGCACTATCAGATCTTGGTCTTCCGCCTGCATTCTAACAGATTCGTATTCTGAATCGGACATTTGCTGGCGAATGTCGCGTAGCAGGTACTCGACCTTCTCAACATTCCTACCCGCATATTTGCGGCGGGCTAAGTGGTTTTTTGTTTCGTTGAGCCGATAAAGTATATAAGCTCATCAGTCCTATGCAATCCCATGAAGAAAACCTTCTCGCCATACGTGTTCTCGAAAACAGAACTACGGATACTCAGAGAGCTAACACGATCGTCGGCTTCTATATCTGAATTGGCCAAGCGCATCGGAAAATCCCAGCCAACGGTGACGGTATCCGTCGAGAATCTTCAATCAAACGGGTTCGTGACAACCAAGAGGACAGGAATGCGAAAGATGGTTGGGTTTGGCCAGGCAAAGCATGCTCAACTCTTCAGAGACCTAATCCTTGCTCGTCCCCACGTGCCTTGGGAGTCGATTCTGGCGGATTCTCGGATACTCCCGCTTCTCAAGCTTGAGAACGCGGCACCAGCTTCAGTCTCAAGGACAACTGAGTGGAGAGCTACAAGAAGCCTGATGGCACATGGCATAATCATCAACGAGGCCGGAGGCTTGGCCGTCAATCCAAGGTTTGACAAGATCAGCGAGTTCATCCGTGAACTCTTGAATTTCGTCAACTCGAGGCTCGCAACGCAGGTTTCTGAAAACGCAGCGATAGTGTGGGCTTCCGGCTCTGAGTTCATAATTCGCGTGGCCGCTGGAACTACGATCACGGACGAGCGGTTCAAGCTTACCGCGACGAACGCTCTGGCGGCCTATGGTGTCACCCTCATTTCCGATGTGGAATACTACTTCTTCTCTCCATTAGGTGGTGCGCTCAGGCCTGAAGATGTTGCGCTGCACACGATTCTCGTGGACGGAGTGGCCAACGTCACATACGTTCTGATCCTTATGGCAAAGGCGAAGATCAGCCCAGACTATCTGCTCACGGCGGCGGACAAACTCGGCCTTCGAGGTCAAGTGGAAGCAATGTTGCGTTTTCTGACCAGTCACAAGCCTCAACCCAACGCGGTGCTTCCGAAGTGGGATGAATTCGCCGAGAAAGCCAGAGATTACGGTGTGCACATTTGATTCGAAATCAGAAGTTCAACAAACGGTACATCGAAAACGAATTGGAGAAGCTCGGCGCTGCATTGCCCAAGAGAACACGGGTTTTCGTGACCGGCGGGGCAGCCATGGAGTTCTACGGATTGAAAGAAGCGACCAAGGACATCGATATTGTGGTCGGGAAACGAACTGACTTTCGCAGACTCGTATCGGCTCTTCTCAAACTAGGCTACAGGCGTCCCAAGGGCAGTGTGGGCGCCAAGTACGCGAAGATGAAGGCAAGCGCGATTCTGGAAAACACCGACGGGTTCAGATGGGATGTATTCGAACGCGTTATTGCGAGAAAACTCTCGCTTTCCCAAGGCATGATTGACAGAAGCCACATTCTATACAACACACCAACACTGCATGTGCGATCTCTCTCCAAAGAAGACATATTCCTTCTAAAGAGTGTCACTGACAGGGATCTCGACCTAGAAGACATGAGCATAATTGCGGAAAGTGGCGTCAACTGGAATCAGGTCAAGATAGAATGTCATGCACAGGCCTCCCGGACAGGGGGAATATGGGAGGATGCCCTTTGCGAGAAACTGATGGATTTGAGAGAGCGCATGAAGATAGCGGCTCCGATCGAGAAATCGATCTGTCAGATTGCTGATCAGAGAATACTTGAGAACTGGGTCATGCGAAAAGTCGGAGCTGGAATCAATACCGTGACGGATTTGGCCAGAGACGCTGCTGAGCCTGAGTCGGTGATAAGAAAGGCGATCTCAAGACTCATTCGAAAGGGAGATCTGACCGTCGACCGGAGCAAGAAAATGCACAGGTTCAGACCGACCGAGCGTCACTAAGCTTTCGAATCAGCCCACGACTCATCGAGCAGCAATCACTAAGACTCCGTTGATTGTGATTGGAGCGATTCCATGACCTACGTCGGTCCGCCTGACTGGATCTGAGAATAGGGATGGTATTGATGGACCCCCCCCTATAGGGGCGATACCCCCGTTCTTCGCTCACTGAAATCGCAAAACATGTGTGTAGCACACTGCGTCCCACACCCTTGATTCCAGCACACAGAACAAGGGTGACAGTCACTTGGAGAAGGGTGGCAGTCACCCTGCTTCTCGACGCCGCCAAGGCCAGGATGCCCAACGCTAGTCTCTATCGCCCGGTCAAGCGCTTCATCCGCTAGTATCCAAAGAGGCTCCGCGCCATGCGGTATCGCTTTGACCTATGCTCGTCCAGTACTCTCCGTGTGTGTTCTTGAACAGTTCGGAGGAGCTCAGTCGTTGCCAACAAGCCAGGCCCAAGCCAAGTCTACTGTCTGACAAGTTCCTATGGCAATCTGACGTCTTTGCCTGAACGGCAAGCCTGCCAACGCAAGTCCCCTTCATAAGGTAGCTCGTGACTAGGCTGACCCAGTGCAGTGGACTCTGAGGACAAATGAGCGGGTCACAACCAAAAGCTCGATTCTCCAGCCGTCTTCCAAGCGGAGATTACCTCACTCTCGCTGTGTGGGCCGGAAAGAAAGATCCAACAGCTGAAGTGCTGACAATTCAGATTCGACATTCTACAGGCAAGAGCTGGGAAACCACCGGCAGACTGGCCTTGTATAGAACGGGTGATGGCAACTATTCTCAGCTCCCCGAACGTCAGCCTGCGAGAGAAACCCAGGAACAGACAGCGACCGGGAACATTCCGGATGAAGCCAACATCTTGTCCTGACCGTTTCGCTTCAGAGAGCCAGCCCGATCCGGGTCAGTGAGGGGGAACCTGCTCCCTTGATCTCCAGAGACCTTTTCCGGGTCCGATGGTCTTGCCATCGCAGACTAGACGGTTGATGGCTGGTCCCGCGGCAACCGAGTTACCCAGAATATCCGCTGCACACCGCTCAAAGTAGTTGAACCGGTGGGGCTCTGTCACCTTGCCAAGCTCCATGATCAGTCTTGGATCTTGTGTACCAGGCGGATCTGCCAGGCGCCAATAACCTTCTGGATCCTGAGTCCACTTGCCGAGGGATTCCAAACGAGAGAGATGAACCTCACTCTGTGCACGGTTACCGGTTATCTTGTCTATCTGCCACAAGGCATAATCCCGGCTCATCACCGGACCAACACTAAGAAGGGTGTTGAAGACTTGCTGGTCCTCAGGCTTCACGAACTCGCGGCTATCCCGGATGGCCCGGCGGTCGGGCTTTGCTTCGATGAGGAAAAAGGTCCGCATGTCCGTCTTGATCCGTGACGGCACATCTAGCGGGTTCGCGTAATGTACTAACATAGTAGTCCGTCCATCCGAGAAGGCAGCCGTCATTTCCCTTGGGGCTGTCCCGAACTGTGCCACGAGGGCGCGCTTACGCTCCTCAGCTGTCTCCATCATCGGTTGGGGGACAGATTCTCTCTCATCTGTCTTACTAGCCATAGTGGGCACCTTGGGCGTTTTGTTATATGAATCTGACACGGGGAAGTGATCAGACCCGCCACTGTTATCGTTTTCGCGTGGTGCTTCGCTTGCCAAGCGACACTATCCTGCATCGAATCCGTCTCAGGCGACTCTCGATACCTCCCCCACAGAAACTGCGAGCTAATCGAAGCGAAAGGAGCCACACCATACCTCAAGCCAAGAAGACACAGCCCAGAAAAGATCACCGGCCCACCGTCAAGGTCTTGCCGCAGGTTCTGTACTGGAAGAGTGTTTCGTCCAAGTCTCGTAGCTTGAGCAGCGTGACAGGGTTCGGGTGAGTGCAATCCTCAGGCTTGACCCACGGCATCTATCCTGTTTTCAGACGCTGATGCCATTTCGCCCATCACTACTTCTTGAAGTACCATGCAGCCAGAATCACGATTATCGCGAGCAAGACTAACCAAGAATAGATGTTCCAGTTGATCATGGCTGTGAAAAGCAAGATCACAATTGCAACTGAGGTTAGAATTTCGTCCTTGTTCAGTTTCTTCACATCGATCACTCCGCTTCCCAGAGCGTGTAGCTCCTCCATTTGTATCCGGCCCGCGCGTTTCTTCCTCAGCAATTCAGCGGGTTTGCGACGCTTTAGGGAGAAGGCGAAATCGATGCCTTGAACTCATCCAATTCTAGGGAAGAGAGTGAGTAACATCAAGGGGCGGCGCAGTTGGTCTCAGTTCTGCGAGAGTGGGACAAAGGATGCGGGTAGTGCCTCTTTGAACCAGTCGGGGACGAATTTCCAGCACTTTCCGACGAGTCTTTGGAAGCTTCCGTCGACGATGTAGAATCTTGCTTTGTCATCCTCAGCCCTGACGGCGCGGCCGTAGGCTTGAATCACTTCCAGCATGGCTTGATTGTTGTACCATTGCTGGTGCCCCATATCGAGTCGTCTCTTGACTCGTTTGTCGCCTAGGTCTGGGAATGGTACTTTGAGGAGTATCTGTGCGTCGCATACGTCATATTTCCAGTCTTGTCCCTCATTGAAGGCGACTGAGACGAACACTCGGCCGCGTGACTGCATCCATTCTCTGAGTCTCTCCTCGCGGTCTCTTCTTGTGTGGATGATGAGCCTCTGCCTAAGATCCTCGGGCAGATTGTCGAATAGGGCTTTCTGATGATCGTAGCTGTGACAGTGTATCGCCACGTTGCCTCTCTCTTCTCTCAGTATCTCCTCTACAGCCCGCACCGCTTTGGGCATGTTCTCTTCCCATCCAGCCCTAGATAGCGGGCCTACTGTTCGATCTAATACAGGACGATTCCCAACGGGGAAGGTGCTTGGCACTTGAGGCAGGATACAGATTTCATCGTTTTCCAGCAAGTCATGCAGCCCGATCAGTTCGACATACTCTTGTGGGTTGAGAATCGTAGCGGATGAGATGATGTAGTGTTCGGCGCGTTTCCAGATTAGCTCCTTCATGAATTCTCTCGCGAAGAGAGGCTGCATGAATAGTTGGTCACCCTTGATCTGCCACACCCATTCCGACTTGGATGACCTGTAGAGCCCGTATGTTTCGAGATACCGTTCGATCCGTTCCTTGTCTTCCGCCTGCATGACGGAAAGCCCTGTGGTTTCTGCGATCTTGCGCACCTGTTCAAGTTGTGCTGTTAGACTGGCTTCGACGGTCTCTAGCAGTTTGTCGAGTTGTTTTTCGGCCTTGACTTCTCGCAATTGTGGGAGGACTTTGGCGTAGGTTTCGCTTGGAATCGTGAACGGTGTGACGTTTACAGATACGTGGTTGAGGCATTCTTCTTCGATGTTGTGGGCTTCGTCAAGTACGAGGAGTGTTCTTGTTCCAAGGTAGCTTTCGCTGTGGCCTTCCGTTTGGCCTTCAGCTACAA
>Ga0315279_10001949_pt1 | contig 32566 bp, 30 predicted proteins | sample YL17G06_20_MG_FD_203694 | JGI IMG/M metagenome (GOLD analysis project Ga0315279, IMG submission 203694) | Sediment microbial communities from Yellowstone Lake, YNP, Wyoming, USA - YL17G06_20 | ecosystem: Environmental > Aquatic > Freshwater > Lake > Sediment | place: USA: Wyoming | collected...
ACCATGAGGATCTGGACACATCGTGGTCGGCGCGGATGCTTGGCTACGGAATAGGTTTTTGTCCGAAAGCCGTTTGCTACCATAAGGGCGGAAGATCTCTCAAGGAGAACAGATCGCTCACCGTTGCTTTCTATGTCAAGAGGAACATCTTCAGGGTGCTGCTAAAGAACTACGAGCTGCACAACCTGTTCTTCTCGCTTCCACTGGCCGTCGTCATTGCGTCGGTATCATCAGCGGCCCATGCAGCAAACCGTAGGAATCTATCATACTTAGCGGTCTTTGTTCGATCATTGTTGTGGAATCTGCGAAATCTCGACGATACGCTGAGGGAGAGAAAGGTCGTCCAGGCCAGGCGAGTCAAGCCTGATCGTGAAATTATTCCGTATATGGCTCCGGGCTCACTACTATTGGCCGAGATAGCAAAGAAGCTGCGAAGGCTCAGAAGCTCCTCGAAGGGACATTAGACTGCGTGGATATCGGGAAGAGCGCCGTCATCTTCGGGAAATCCGTCGTGAGGGGTCCGTCGATAATCGGAGAGAACTGCAAGATCGGACCGAACGCTTATGTCGGACCGTACACCGCGATCGGAGACCGGTGCGAGATCACGACGGCTGAGGTGGACGACTCCATCGTGATGGATGACACCGTCATAGATGTCGAGAGGAAGCTCGTCAGGAGCATGATAGGGAAGGGCTCGAAGATACTCAGCGCGAATGGGCTGCTGCCGAAGGGCGAGAGGCTAATCGTCGGCGAGAACACGACGGTAATGCTCTGAATTCGTGTCCGCCCACTCACGTGATTGCTGGTTTCCCCCCGATACTTTCTAGACGGGTCAATGATTGTGTTGGTGGAGATAACATGCCCGCGATAGCAGTCCAAGCGGAGAACCTGATTAAGGTCTATGAGGGCGGGACGTCAGCTTCGTGTCGATAGGGCTGCTTGTGGCGATATTCCTGTTCACGGGTCTGGCGCAGACGTCGTTGGGCGAAACTACGGAGATGTCCATCAACCTGCTCCAAGGAGGCAGCTGGCCGATTGCAATCCTGGCGCTGAACTGGTGCTACTGTGAGCGGGAGAACCTATGGATGCCTGTGGTCGGGGGGAAGTCATTGGCGACCTACTTCAAGGGGCTGATGGTCTCCCTGATGCTCATGGGGTTCGGGATAGTCGCGGTCATGCTTGGGGGTGCTGGCGGCTGCGGGGATGTTCCCTGGGATGAAGGACGTGGCCTTCATGGTCGTGCCCCTGGCCGGGTATTCCGTGGTGGCGACGATGCTGCTGACCAGGCTCAGGATGAAGCGGGGGCGTTCTCGGCCGGGCTGCTGGTGGTGCCGACGGGGGATTCAGGTGTTCTCTCTGAGGCGGTCATCCGAGTCCATACTGACAACGTCCTATCCGATAAGGTTAGAATGAATGGGCTCGGTACTGCAGCACCTCGGACTTATGGGAGGATGGAAAGCATCTTCTTGGAGACTCTGAAGGCAGCTAAAGAATAGGGATTTCTTGTCGAATACTCATGGCTGATGTTTCTTCTTGTCTCCGAGTTCCATTTCGGTAGCTCTGAGATCCGACTCGACCATCATTCTCACAAGTTCGTTGAACTTCACCCGAGGTGTCCATCCGAGAACCTGTTTTGCTTTCGTTGCGTCTCCTCTTAGGTTCGTGAAGTCTGCTGGTCGCATGTAGTTCGGATTTACCTTCACAATCTTGTCAGGATTCCCTATGCCAGATACCCGGCAAGCTTCTTCGAGGAACTCGCGAACGGTATGCGCCTCTCCGGTTGCAAGCAAGAAATCATCTGGTTGCTTCTGTTGGAGCATTCGCCATGCCCCATCCATGTACTCAGGGGCGTAACCCCAATCACGCATGGCATCAAGGTTGCCTAGCTCGATGTATTCCTGCAATCCAAGTGCAATCCTTGCGATGCCGATTGTTATCTTCCTGGTGACGTACTCTGCTCCTCTTCTGGGGGATTCGTGGTTGTACATTATCCCGTTGCAGACGAACATGCCGTAGTTCTCGCGGTAGTATCTTGCTGCCATGAACGCATAGACTTTCGCAATGCCATAGGGCGTTCTCGGATGGAAAGGTGTGCTCTCATTCTGCGGGACGATGTTGGTCCCTCCGAACATCTCACTCGAAGAGGCTTGGAAGATGCGAGCTTTCGGTGCGAGGCTCTTGGAAGCTTCCATGAGCCTCATCCCTCCTAGGGCGCCTACTTCGCCAGTGAGGACTGGCTGCTTGAAGGATGATGCAACAAAAGACGGACCCGCTAGATTGTATATCTCGTCTGGATTGGAGCTCTTGACAGCATTGTCTAGAGAAGACTGATCCAGCAAGTCCCCCTCGAGTAACGTGACACTGGTTCTGACTCCCTCGAGTCTTGCTAGACTGGAAGTGCTCGACCTTCTGATCAAACCGTAGACGGTGTAACCTTTGCTGAGCAGGAGCTCAGCAAGATAGGAGCCATCTTGCCCTGTAATGCCTGTTATCAAAGCAGTTTTGGACATTCCACCAGTTTGACATCTGTTCTCAGGTTCATAAACCCTATTCCCGCCCGGATGGAATGTACTGACAAATTGGATTCTACTAGCTTTGAAATCAAAGGTATTCGACAGCCGTTTACTCGATGTTGGATGATATCATCGTCCATCATGGAGGAGAAATGATAGTGGTGCTCGTGACGGGGGTCACAGGTCAAGACGGGCTCTATCTGGCGGAGTTCCTGCTTTCGAAGGGATACGAGGTTCATGGGTTGAGAAGGCAGACCAGCACCGTCAACACGTGGCGGATAGACCACATCTACAAGGACCTGCACGACGCGGATACTCGGTTCTTCCTGCACTATGGCGACCTCACCCACTCGGACGAGATCTCGACCCTCATCTACAACTTCAGGCCCGACGAGGTGTATCATCTGGGAGCTCAGAGCCAGGTTAGGATAAGCTTCGACAACCCCACCTACACCGGGGATGTCACCGGGCTCGGGACCACGCGTTTGCTCGAAGCCATCCGGAGGAGCGGCTTCCCGATTAAGTTCTACCAGGCGTCAAGCTCTGAGATGTTCGGCGATGTCAAACCGCCGCTGAACGAGAAATCTCTCTTCAGCCCGAGGAGCCCGTACGCGTGCGCCAAGGTGTACGCGTACAACATGGTCCGGAACTACAGGGACGGGTACGGCATCTTCGGCTCCAACGGCATACTGTTCAACCACGAGAGCCCAAGAAGGGGCGAGACGTTCGTCACCAGGAAGGTCACCAGGGGGATCGCCAACATCCTGGCGAAGGAGCAGAAGGTCCTCTTCATGGGCAACATGGACGCCTCCAGGGACTGGGGGTACGCTCCGGAGTTCGTGGAGGTCATGTGGAAGATGCTCCAGCAGAAGAAGCCCGGGGACTATGTAATCGGGACCGGCGAGGCTCATTCTGTGAAGGAGTTCATCGACGTCGCCTTCAGGTATGCTGGCTTGGACCCGAAGAAACACATCAAGGTCGACAAGCGCTACTACAGACCCACGGAGGTCAAGTACCTCGTGGCAGATGTTTCGAAGGCCAAGAGGGAGCTCGGGTTCGAGGCGAAGATCAGGTTCAACGACCTCGTGAAGATCATGGTCGATGCGGACATGCGCGCGGTCGGGCTCAAGCCCGGTGGCGAAGGGGACAAGGTGCTCGCGAAGAAATTCCCGAAGCGCTGGTGGACCGCAGACTAGGTTGGTTCAATCCTGATGGTTCAGGTACGAGTCGATTGTGTTGGCGATCCTCTCACGGCGCCCGTCCCCTCGCCGAGCGTGTCGTTGCTGGCGAGGACGCCGAAATATTCTTGCCTTGAAGTGAGCAAGGTCGGACGACTAGTTGATAGGGGTATGGTGTCCTCCCAGGATGGATTTGGCGGGATGAGAACACAGGAACTCTAGAAGTTTTGTCTCTTCGGGCGGATGGGACACGCTTCTGCGCCCGCTGATGCACACGGGCCCGAAGCAGCTGATACCGATAGCGAACAAGGTGATCATACAGTACTACATAGAGGATTTGAGGGACGCGGGGATAACGGACATAGGGATCATCCTCGGGAACGTGATGCCTGAGAAGGTCCAGGAGTTCCTCGGGGGCGGGTCGAAGTTAGGGGTGACGCGCGAGGTGAAGGAAGTCAAGATCATCGCTGCGTGTGGCTCGGGAAGACGGTTCAAGATTTCCTGTCCCGTTGAATGCGTTCGTCCGTCTGATGATGAGCTCGCGAGGATGTGCTCATCGTGCAATGTGTTCGTGCTACCGTCCTTCCGAGAGGGCTAGCACGGGACGACGAGGGAGGCCGTGGCTTGCGGTGGCGCGGTTGTGGTGACGAAGTGGGGGTCGAAAGTTCCACACTCCTGGAGGGTCTCACGACTAACGCTCACCTTATGCTCGTTAGGAGCGTGATTGACGAAGATAAAGAGACCCTCAACGCCGACGGCTTGTTGTCGAAAGGCGACCGTCTGATAGTCGGAGAGAACACCAGAGTCTGCCTCTGACGCATTCGGCTAGATAGAATTCTTCTTGACTGTGAGTCTTTCCAGATCAAGCAATTCCCCTTCGCGTCCGAATCAGCAAGGATAATGACCATTCCCAGGTGGACGAGCTCTCCCAGATCAATCATCGCGACAAGACTTAGGACCGTTGAAGCTAACGCCGTCGAAACGAGCAACACTGCAAGGCTCATTACCGACGCAGAGAGGGTTGAGAAAGAGCTGGCAAGGAGTACAATGGCTGGGGCATCGCAACTACTATGTCCAGATGGCCCTATTCCATGTAGCAGTCGGATAGCCTCTGGTGAGGTCACGATAATTCAACTTTGAATGAAGCTGTCTAGATAGGCTGGTGTGCACAAATGGTAGAGTCTTCGACTCAATGTGTGGTTTGTGGAAAGCTATTGCTCGGACCCCGCATCACGGCCAGGGAGATGATGTTTGGCGTTGGAGAGGAATTCGTCTACCTGGAGTGTGAGAGTTGTGGGTCTCTACAGATTCAAGTTGCTCCTGCTTCATTTTCGAAATACTACCCTTCCTGCTACTACTCCTTCGCACCAGTGGATTCGTTGGCAAGTATGTTAGGTTCTGTCTCCTACTTCATAGGAGAATTGAATCAAAGAATGAGATTGGATTCCACCTTCATTGGGGGAGTCATGAGTCTTCCGAAGGCATTCCTCTCGCGTTTTGCGGACCCACTAGTCCATGAGCATGTCAGGATTCTCGGAATGACTCCGTCTTCCAGAATTCTTGATGTCGGTTGTGCGAACGGAATGTACCTTATCAGCCTTCGATTGCTCGGCTTCAGAAATCTGGTCGGCATCGATCCGTATATCGCCAAGCCAATTGAAATGCCTGGACTGAGACTGCTGAAGAAGGAATTGTACGAGCTGGAGGACAATTTCGACTTCATCGTGTTCAACCACTCATTCGAGCACATTCCATCTCCTGAGAGAGTGCTGAGGCAAGTCCACAGAATCTTGGAGAACGATGGCAAGTGTATGATACGAACCCCAATCGTGCCTTCCTTCGCATGGAACAACTATCGCGCTGAGTGGATTCAACTTGACCCACCTCGACACTCATTCATCGTCTCTCGAAAAGGGGCGCTTGAACTGGCCAAAAGGTGTGGCTTTCGCGTTTCGTGCATTAGGGACGATTCGAATGAGATGCAGTTTTGGGGCAGTGAGCAATATCGACGGGGGATTCCGTTCATGTCACCGCAAAGCCACTATGTCAATCCAAGAAAAAGCATCTTCAATGCGAATCAGATTCACTCCTTCAAGGAAAGAGCATCTGAACTCAACGCTAGACATCTTGGGGATCAGGCTGAAATCGTCATGGAGAAGGTACTGTGACCTTGCAAGTGGTGCCGTCCCCACAGTGCCCGGATTCACTAATTGTTTGCTTATCGCGACATGACAGGACTCTTCGTGGAGTGGCTTCAGGCTGTTTCCTTTGCAGTTGCTTATTTGAATTCATCTAGCATAGTGTATCTGCTCGTATCATTCGCGCAGGTATCCAGCAATAGGGTCGGACTATGGCTCCGAAGAGCTGCAATAACTTGTCCCGCCTAGTGATGCCTCCTACGTTCTGCGCATATCGGTTGGAAAATCAAAGTCATTCTGTCTGCAGCCGAGAGAGGTCGTGAGAGCATCGCGTCGCTAGTAGCTCCTCACCAGGCCTTTTCTCTATGACATCTTTCGATATCAGTCGAATGCAAAGTGTCGAGTCACAGTTGCATTCAAGGGATGTTCTCGTCTCTTGGACACGGTCAGCGATGTGGCATAGTACTGACCGAAAGAATCATAGTCAACATTCACGTTGCAAACTTGTTGTCATCCCTAGGCGCAAGAACAGTCCAAAATGTCTCCTATGTTGGCATTTCGCAGATCCTGACCCTAGCGTTTGGACTGGTTACCACAACGATTCTAGCCAGACTGCTGACTCCTTCAGACTTCGGTATTGTCGGTCTCGGGCTAGTCTTCTTGAGTTTGTTCTACAATATCCAGGACTTCGGTGTGCTTCCTGCGATTGTTCAGAAAGACTCGCGTGTTGACGAATCAATATCGGTAGGCACTACTCTGAGGTGGGTAATTGCAGTTGTGCTCGCTTCCTCTCTTCTTTTGTTCTCTCCTTTTGTTTCTGACTATTTCGGGAATGATGCTATTTCGCTTGTCATGGCCGTATATGCTCTGAACCTGTTCATATTGGTTCTTGGATTCCCTGCTCAAGTTTTGCTTACAAGATCTCTTAGCTTTTCATCCATTGCTGTTGCAGGAATCATCCAATCAGTGGTTTTGTCGGCAGTAACGATTCTACTTGCTCTCGCAGGATTCTCCTATTGGAGCATGGTCTTTGGTTCAATCGCAGGTAGCATTGCTTTTGTGGCAATGCTGCGTTACTATGAAAGGAAACGATACAAGCCTTCAGTTGATCTTGGCCTAATGAGGGAGTTGCTCGGTTTTGGCAAGCATTTGCTGGTAGTTGGTATTATGCTTTTCGTGATATTCAATGTCGACCAGTTGGTCATTGCCGGCGTTCTCGGCCTCACGAGCCTAGGCTACTATTTTGTCGCGGTGAGGTTTGGGAGAACCATCGGAGAGCAGATTTCAGGCGTAGCAAACAGAGTACTTTTTCCTACTATGGCAAGAATCAAGGACGATTCTGAAAGGTTGAAGATGGGATATATCCAATCGGTTAGAATGATATCGATAGTTGCAGTTCCCTTGACAATGGGGTTGTCAGCTCTTTCACCTACATTCGTGAAGAGTGTCCTTGGCGACGATTGGAGTCCCGCCATCCTTCCTTTGTCAATTCTCTGTTTCCAGGGACTCATAAATTCTCTTATTTCTCCGGCCTCGAACATAATCATAGCTATGGGCAAACCCCGATACATGTCAATTCAGACCACAATTCAAGCAGTCGTTCTATCAATCCTTTTCTATCCCACAGTTGTCGCGTTCGGTGTGAATGGCATCTGCGCACTTTCCACTTTCGTTTCGCTTCTTGTCATGATTTACTTCTTGTTTGTCTTTTCCAGAATCTTCCGAACAGACATTGTTCAAATGCTTCTTCCCATTGCGCCTTCGCTGGTGAGCGGTTCCATAATGTTCGGCCTAATGACAGTTCTGGTTCAGTTACTTTCAAGAACACTTCTGTCTCTACTGATGCTTGCGGGCATTGGATTCTTTGTTTATCTCTCTTGTCTTGTTGTTTTCAGCAAAGGAAGGGACATCCGCGACATTGTTCAGCTAGCTAAGGATGCCTTCAAATAGCCTGGGGGCCAGATGTTCAATGACTTTAGCCCTACCAAGCCATGATCCTGTTGCTTACAGCCTGAGAAGCGATGCTCGAGAGGCCGCCGCAATGAGGCACTAGCATGGTTCGCGGCTCACACGCCAAGGCTTACTACGTCAACTCAGTATCAATAGGTTTATTACTGATTGCATATTCTGTATTTGAACGCCCATTGAGAAGGCAACCTGATGGTCTTTGAGCGGACAACGTAACTTGGGACGGAGTAAGCGTGAATCCGAAAGTTGTAATAATAATACTTAACCACAATGGCTGGAAGGACACAGTGGAGTGTCTTGAGTCACTGCGTCAGATGAACTATGACAACTATGAGACGATTCTCCTTGATAATGGTTCAGATGACAACTCTTTGGAAATGATAAGGTGCTATTGTCAAGGGCGGCTCAGCGTTGACTCGAAGTTGCCGTTCGCAGATAGTTCGATGGAGCCAGTCAAGTTGCGATTTAGTCCAGCGGATTCCATCGAAAGAATGAACCAAGAAGAGACGAAGTCCGATTCTTCGGGTAACTCTCGGAGGCTTGTTGTCATTCGGACGGAAGTCAATCACGGGTTCGTGGGAGGAAACAACTTGGCAGTCAAATTCGCACTAAGACACCTTTCTCCCGATTTTGTCTTGCTTTTGAACAATGATACCGTCGTTCATCCACATTTCTTGGCTGCGCTTGTAAGGGCAGGGACGTCAACTCGACGGGTAGGTTTAGTTCAACCGAAAATCCTGTCGAGTGACGGATCAACAATAGCCAATGTGGGCGTGATTCTCAGCCCCCTTGGATTCTCATGCGAGAGAGGCTTTGGTGAGATTGATTTCGGACAGTATGATGGATTGAGCGAATCGGGATTCTTCTTTGCTGCGGGGACGTGTCTCCTGGTTGGGCGCGAATTCCTCATGAGGTTAGGATGCGATTTGTTTGATGACCTCCTTTTTGCCTATAATGAGGATTTGGACCTCTCTTGGAATGCACGGATGCTGGGCTTTCGAGTTTTGGTCTGCACCAGTTCAATATGTTATCACAAAGGTGGCAGGACTAGTCGCAGTTTTGGCCGAGAGAAAGACTTGTGGTTGTGCAGAAACACCATAAGAATCTTTGCCAAGAACTACTCCATTCTCTCAGTCTTCGTGATACTCCCTGTGGTTCTCCTTCGCTTTCTCACAGGCGCACTATTCACATCATTTCGAGAGCGTGATATCACGCCGCTTCGAATTCTGTCCCAAAGTGTTATTTGGAATGCGGCCTTTCTAAAGGATACTATGACAAGGCGAAACTACGTGCAGAGCATTCGGACTGTTAGTGATAGAAAAGTGATGAATTTCATGTCTCGGAAATACTTGCTCAGATAATCATAGGCTCCATTCTTTTGTTGAATCACGACTATTCCGTGATTGAGAACTGTTATCGAAACGAGGGTGCATTCTCGTTGATAGCATGATGGCTCGGATTCTCGTGAGGCGCCCCCCGATGATCACTCAAGGTCGATTCCGCTTCATTCTGCTCGGTAGAAACTCTCTGAAATGTGACATTCTGGAAAGGTGAAAAAGTCGGCACGATATTGCCCCACTCGGAGTCAAGCCAGTTTCAGCTGGAATCGCCTTGACTCCAGGGATGGGATAGCCTCATGCCGCGGGATGGGATGAAAGCGGACCAGGATAGACTGGCTCGCATTGTCTGCTGCCAGAAGAGGGTCCTTGAGCGGGCGAGGTACCCGCTTCATGGCTCCAGATACGCCAATCACCCATACGCTGACCACCAGCATGTGGTCCTGCTGTCGCTCCGACAGCACTTCAGAAAGTCATAGAGGGACTTCTGAGCGGAGATTGGAGTGTGCAACCCTCCCTTGGACGAGCTGGACCTGAGGAGGGTTGCTCACTGAACAACGTTGCAGAAGTTCTATGAGAGGGCTGACACGAGGGAGGCTTGAGCGCCTTCTCTTCGTGTTTCATGAGGAGGCTTGTCTGAGGGTACTGTTATGGCCGTCGATTCGACTGGCTTCAGCTGTACATCCGCGAGCTCGTACTACGCCCGGACGTTCGAGCTCAGGAAGATAAGGTTGAGAGTCACAGGCGCGTGGTTCTGACGCGTCGGTTCATGAAGGAAACGATTGCCGTGGGGACGAGGAGGCAGCTCATTGCGACTGTGAAGTTTAGGCGATGTCCGACGGGGGACTCGTCGGACTTCGTGAGGGTGTCGAGGAAGGTCCAGGGGTTCCTCGGGGGCGGGTCCAAGTTCGGCGTGAAGTTCACGTACATCGTCCAGGGGTAGCCCAAGGGGATCGCGCACGCGGTCAACTGCGCCAAGGAGTTCATGGGCAAGGACCCGTTCGTCATGTATCTGGGCGACAACCTTTTGAAGAACGGCATCAGGGCCATCCCCAAGATGATGGTCGACAAGAAGGCCGACTGCGTCATATCGCTCATGCCCGTGGCCGAGCCGCAGAGGTATGGCATCGCCGAGCTGTCCGAGGACGGCAAGAAGGTCCTCCGGTGCGTCGAGAAGCCGAACAAGCCGAAGTCGAACCTAGCGGTCATTGGGGTCTATGCGTTCAATCACACGTTCTTCGAGGAGTTCAAGGTCGTGCCACACAACGTCCAGGGCTGGTGGAAGGACACGGGGAAGTCGGAGTGCGTCTTGGGGGTGAATAATCCGACTCTTGATGGCGGTCGAGATCTCAGGCAATAGCAAAGTCGACGGGGGCCAACGATATTGAACGGAACGAGTGTTGGGAGCACCCAGCGACAACCTGTCAATTTTCCCAGTTCTGGTCTAAGTCGCTCATCGCATTGCTTTGGCAATCAAGAAGATACCTTCATCCTGGTCCGATGTCTCTGTCTCTGCCTTTCTCAGGCGAGCGTATTCAATTAGCAGTCGAAGTGTATTCAAACCGCCCTTTGCAGCACGGCCTCGTACTTCTTGACAAAATCGAGCGCATGAATCACGATGCCGTCCATGTTCAGGTACTCAAACTCTGCGAACCTGCCGCAGGTCAGGAGCCCGATCTTGTCCAGGTGTTCCCTAAGGACCTTGACGTTATTCTGCCGGTCCATGTCGTCTATGACATAGGCGTATTTCTGCCTCGCGACCAGTGCTGCATCGAACTGGCCGGAATCCAAGACCCCTTCTGAGAGCAGGTCCTGGACAGTCCTCTGAACTAGTGCATCGTCGGACATCCTCCATGTGTTATCATTGAACTTGCAAGTGATGTCGGCTACGAACGAGTGTCTACCTGGCGGGGTTGACATGTCGCTGAAGTTCGACAGGAAGCTGACCCTGTGCATCAGGGCAGTTTTTGTTGGGACATACAACCAGGAAAGGTCGGTCCTGCGCAGCCTGACGCCGCCCAGGCAGACGCAGATGACCGAGTTCACTTTCAGGTCCCGAGCGGCTTTTCTCGCAGGATCAGGAAGGTTCGCGGCTTCCGCAAGCGTGGGGAGGGGGATAGTAGACACGACGGCATCGTATCTTCTAGTCCTCCTCCCGTCGGATACCGCCCACTTCCCATCTGCCTTGTAGATTGACTTCACTTCGAAGTCCCTGACTATCTTATCGGGGAAATTCCTCGTGAGCCCTTCAATGACCGCCTGTATGCCGCCTATCCTGGGATAGTGGAAGTTGAGTTGGTGAGCGTAGCCTTCCGTTTCGATCCCAAGAGAGGACTTCAGCACATCCTTCCAGGGAGGGTTCGGTATCCGCTCGACCCATCCGGTCGCGATATCCGTCAACGGGAATTTCCAGATCTTCTCGTTGTAAGGGATCAGATAACGTTTAGATATGCCCTTCCCGAAGGATGTCAGGCACCATTCCCGCAGGTTCGTCGCCCTTCTTCTCTTGCGGACGCTCCTCCCAATAGCGGAGACCGTGAAGCCTGCAAAGCAGGCCAAATTGTCTACCACTGGCAGGTCGGAGAGGCTGTTCTCAAAAGGGTATTTCACGAATCTCCTCTTGAACAGCACCTTCGTGTTCCTCCGCCTTGTGGACACATTGCCTGAGATGACGCTCAAAAGGAAATCGAGTGCCTGCTTGTTCTTGGAGAACAGTATGTGGGGTCCGCCCAAGTCGAACGTATAGCCTTCTAGATTGGCAGACCTGAGCAGTCCGCCTATCCCGGGCTCAGCCTCCAGTATCTCGAATGACCATCCCTTCTCGAAGAACAGCTTGCCAAGAGTGCACCCTGCGAGGCCGCCCCCCAATATGCCTACGGTCATCTCATCTCCCTTCGAATGATCGAGTCCACCGCATCAGCGGTCTTGTTCCAGGTAAGCTCCTTCGCTTTGTTGGGACCCGCCTTCCTGAGCCTCTCACTCAGCTCCTCGTTGTCTCGCAACTCAAGGATAGCTGCCGCCATGCTTTTTGTGTCGGGCGGGGGCACAACGAGGGCGGTCTCCTCGTTGAAAGCGTAGTCCTCGGTGCCGATATTGGTTGTGACCACGGGGGCGCCACATGCCATTCCTTTCAGAGGCGGATAAGGAAAACTCTCGTACCATGATGGACAGGCTATGACATCTGCGGATGAGTACAATTCAGCCAGCGCGTCATCGGTCAGACTCCTGAGGAAGGCGTAGGGTGCCCCCGTCCTCCTGTGAGTGATTGGGCTAGATCCGTACAGAATGAGTTCGGTGTCATTCCTCTGCGCGATCACAATCCTGAAGGCCTCCAAGAGGTCGGGGACGCCCTTCCAGATGCGCTGATTTCCGTAGGCGACAATTCTTCTCTCCTGTCCTTCTGCGTTAGTCTCCCTAGGATAGAGTGCGGAGTGCCACCCGAATATACTCCGTTTGGAATAGGTTAAACTATGGGAACAACAGTCCCTTACTGCGTGCCGCAATGCTGTCTGGTACAGACTGCAATCTATATGTAATTACTGGAGTTCCAGTATACGACTTGCGTGGCAAGCTCTATTGGGATGATGTATGGGAACTTGATGTGATTGCTAGGTTGCCGTTTTGGAAGAAGATCGCTCTGATCTCGCCAGTGAGAAACCTGACAGAGCTTGGACCCACGTTGGTTGATTTCCCTTCTGAGTCCATCCAGCTCTTTGGTGTAGACGGCAACAAGCCAGTCCCTATTCAGAGACTACAGGTCAAGAGGCTTCTTCGACGTTTACTGGGGGACGAAGTGGGGTTCTATGAATTTGCTGGGACTAGTTCCCTGGGGAAGTATGGATTCAGATTTGCGGTTAGAGAGGGCGAGACCAAAAGAATCATTACCTTTGATGCTCCAATTGAACTCACGAAGATCCAGATATACTCGCAAAAAGCCTTGACAAGTCTCTGGAAGAAGATTGTAGCACCCTTCTATCTACTGTACGAAGCCCACTTCAGGAGCTGGGCCGTCAGGCATGCGATGGCTGTCCTTGTTGTCGGCGACGGAATTGTTGAAGAGCTTTCTGTAAAGAAGGACTGTGTCCACAAGATAATCTCTGCACCTTTGTCGTTAGATAAAGAAGAGGAGATGTTGTCGACTGAGCAGTTTGAGGAATTTTGGCGAGCCAAAGCGAAGAAAACTAGATTCACAATCATGTGCGCAGACCGACTAGCGAGCGAGAAGGGAGTTTTCGAATTGGTGAAGGCAATTGAAAGGAGATCTTCCAGGGAGGAAGGCACAGCTGATGCGGTATTGCATCTGTACAGCTCAGGCCCGTCGAAAGAAGATATCTTGTCTTATGTTTGCCAGAGGAAACTCAGCAGACTTGTAACATACGCCGGAAAAGTCAGCCGAAACGAGCTGATTGAGTCGATGCGCAAATGTGATCTCTTTGTCACTCTGACAAAGACACTGGACTTCAACAGAACAATGATCGAAGCCGCGGGCCAAGGTTGCGCAATAGTCGGGAGCAATCTCCCAGGACCCAAATCCTTCTTCAAGCACGCTGACTCTGCATGGCTCGTGGACCCAACGAATCCCGATGAGATATGTATGGCGATTGACTACCTTCTTGTCAACTTTTGCGAAAGGAAGAGAATCGCCAGGACTGCGCTTTTAGTAGCGAAAGGAAACAGCGCAGAGAAGGTGAAGGCCAGGATTATGAATTGGTACCTGACGCGATTCATCGAGTTGGATTCTAATCAGTAGGAATGCGCTCCTTCTCAGCGGCCGGTCGAATGGGGGCGATGACGTTTATTGATCTCATCAATCAATACTCGGCCAATTCTAGGATTGTTGGAACAAGAGAGTAGGTGGAGTGAATTGTTATCTGGAGATCTGGGATGCGGTCTCGTTGCTGATTGACTGGGGGCCCAAATGCTTGCCCTGCAGGTTGGAGGGTCGTCCCGTGTGCTGGGCTCTTGCTGGCGTCTTCGTTCCATCGAAATTGTCGCTGTTGGAGGAATTACCTGTGTGAGTCGTGCAATCAGGCTAGAGTCAAGAGTTCTTCCTGGGAAGCCACGCAGTTGCCGCCCCCTCATTCGGCTTCAAGTGATTGATCGGCGCTGACAAGTATCCAATTAAGCGATTACTTCGTGGAGTTGGAAGTCCATTCATTTCTCTGCAACCAGGATCGTGTCTGAAGTCGGTGTCCAAACAGACCCTGCTCTGACTTACTGGCCAAAGTTCAGTTTGGCCACGCTGACATTCGAGAGAACGTAACAGACTTCCATTCCTTCCTGTACCCCTCTGTTGATCCATTATGGATGTGCTTCTGCGACCAGGAATATTCCATCGTTCTGGCTCGAAGCCTTTCTCTCTGCCTCCCTTAAGCGAGCGTATTCGATAAGCAACCGAGGTATATTGAAACCGCCAAAACTCCCATGAACTACGTTTCGCGTGAATTGCTCTTTCGCGTAGCCACTCTTCAGTATTGAACGTAGTTCCACGCAAGAAAAACCGGCGTCCCTTAGAGCAGATACTAGAGTCTGCCTGTCAAAGTAGGTAACAACGGAATAGTCTTTCTTGTGCCTCCTGACGACCTCCTCATCTTTGATTGCGGCAAGACTGTCGACAGAGATCACCAAATACCCGCCTGGGACGAGCCACTCGTGAGCTTTTCTCAACACTCGCTGCCAATCGGGGATGTGTTCCAGCACGCAGAAGCTCACAATTCTGCTAAAGCTGTGCCTGTCGAAGTCAGCATCAACCACATCTCCATGAACAAATCTCACGCTACTGGAAAGCATCGAAGCATGCGCCAAAGCCTCTGCCGTTTCAATTGCTCGACTTGAAAGGTCAATTCCAACAACATGCTTGCTTTCTTTGCCTAGCAGTAGAGTCTGCACCCCTGTTCCACAACCAATGTCGAGGACAGAGTCATCTGGGTTCAAATCGGCCATGCGAACGATTTCATCGAACTCTATCAGTTTCTGAGGGCCTATGTGCACAAGGACCAGTCTATTCGGGAAGAGTCTAATGAGACTTAGCAGTCGAATGACAACCATGATTGCCTTCTTCATCGGTCTGTTCATCTACAGGTCCCATTCCTAATGGCTTCTCCTTCTCTAAGGTCTTTCCTACAAGGCTGGCTAGTAGTGTCTGGTCGTCAGATGACCGATTTAGACAACAAGCACCTGCGTGAGGATGCCGTTCACTACGATGATCGATTAAGGGCAGTCAATAGGTAGGAAGAGAAGCAGATCAGGTAGAGGATGGTTTTCGCAAGCGGATACAGCACGAGGTTAGATCTATGGTGCATATCGGTTTGAAGCAGATGCTGCCCGCTGTCAGCAAACTAGACACATCTTGCTAGGTTGAGGACTTGCAGCATACAGGTATGAAGAAATAGGAGTCATCTCGGGAAACGTGATGACTAAGTCCGCAAGGAGTCACTAGCGTGAAACTCAAGTTCAGCGTGAGATCCAATTGTGTAGCCTAGTGGGGTCCAAATCGATTCTGTCAGTAGTCGGTGCTCATGGATCCATTCCCGGCTCAGCTAGTGTCTATCCAAGACTGAAGCAGTCATAGAGGAACGATATTGAGATGGCGTCTCCATGGAGGACGAGTTGTCGCGTTTGTTGCGAATCGAACCATCAACGTTCTCTATCCTCCTCGGCGAAAATGGACAAGTTTAAGTCAAGAATCTGCATCTGAGTTCACAGCATTGATCTTGAGTTGGGAGGGTATTCTTCGAGCTTTCGCAAGGGACCTTTGATTGTCCCTACAACTTGAGTGGAGAGAATGGACATGGATTCCCCACGGGTTTCAATCATAGTTCTCAATTGGAATGGCTGGAGAGATACAATAGAGTGCCTGGAATCTCTGTATCAAATTGGTTACCCGAACTATGATGTGATTGTCGTCGACAACGGATCGGCAGATGATAGTGTTCGGAATCTCGAAATGTATGCCGAAGGGAGAATCGAAGTGAAATCAAGATTCATCAAGTACAACATGAACAATAAGCCGATATCTGTCATGCAGCACCAGAAGAACGAAAGTGACGGCATCGAGTTCGAAAGAAAGGGAATCAGTGCATCGTGTTCGGATCGAAGACTGGTATTGTTGAGGAACGAGAAGAACCTTGGATATGCCGAAGGTAACAATGTTGGAATAAGGTTCGCGTTAAGGGTTTTTGATTCGGACTACGTTTTGCTCTTGAACAATGACGTAATCGTCGCTCCTGATTTCCTGGCTCAGATGATCAACGCTGCTGAAGCGCTTCCCGAGGCTGGAATCTTTTCGCCAAAGACCTATTTCTATGATCAACCAGAAAGAATCCAGTTGACGTGGAACAGAGTTGAGCTTGGTAGAGGCAATATATTCTTAGCTGGCGCAGGCGAGATTGACCAAGGTCAATTCGATGAAATAGCCGAGACTGATTATTCACCGGGAGTATGCTTTCTGATAAGGAGGGCGACCATTGATAGCCTTGGCTTGTTCGACTCGGAATTCTTCTGCTATTTGGAAGAGAGCGATTATTGCTTTCGCGCCCGAAAGGCAGGCATAAGAAGCATCTATGTTCCAAAGGCGAGAATATGGCACAAAGTCTCGCAGAGTGCAGACAAGATTGATGGATTTGCCTTGTATTACTTGACACGAAATCGATTCTGGTTCACGAAGCGGCATGCCTTGCCCAGACAGTATTTCTTCTTCATTCTCTATTTCTTCACTGTGGAACTTTGGAAGTCTTTTCTGACTCTCATTGCCAGACGAAATAGCGTGCATGCCTTGAAATCCTATCTCCGAGGAGTATTAGACGGAATGAAGACTGGTTCAAAGCGGTGAATCGCCCGCTACTTACTCGCTCTGTTCTTCACTGAATCCTCGTGAGGAATTGACTAAGATAACCACTCAGTGCTAGCGTTGGGAAGAATCCGATTACGTTTCCTGACTGAGCCACCGATCAAAGGGTGTCCTCATGCTGACGGATTCCGACTGATAGCAAAATTCGGTAGTTCCTAAACTCTCTTCTTGACGTAGTCAGATTCCCATGCCAACGTTGGTTTTCTCCAAATGATTGGGAGCCATCCTACCTGTGCAAGTGTTTGTGCAAACATGACGCAAAGATGGGATGACGGAGCCCCGAAGGGCTCCGAGAGAAGATGCTCTTGTGGGACAAATAGCCATTGCCCTCGGAACCCCCGGCGAGGGGTCACCGCGGACGAGATCGCCGAGGCTGCGATATTCTGGATCCCGAGGCTTCTGGGCAGGAGATTCCATGGGAAGTACGCGCCCAATGATATAACCAGCGTGCTCGCATTGGCAGCATCCAGAAAGGCCTCCAGCAGCGGGATGTGCCAGGAGCACGAGCACGCTCCGAGCGAAGGCGTGGTGCGCTACCGCCTCCGTCGTCTCACGCTGAAGCCACTCCTGAAGAGAACCAATAGGCTCCTGGCGGAGCAGGCAACCAGCCTTCTCCCAAGACGCCCTTTCAAGATAGCCGTCGACTACACCCTCATCCCGTACCACGGGAAGCCAAGGATGCGCGAGGACGAGGTCGTGAGAGGACAGCCGAAGCGGGGGACAACGTGATTCCACGCGTATGCGACGACCTATACGATCCTCTCAGGGCGGAGAGTCACTGTGGCACTGGCATTCGTAAGGAGCTCGGACGGGAGGCTCGAGGTCATCAGGGAGATCCTCCATCTCATCAGTAACCAGGGCATCCAGGTCAAGTGCCTCTATCTGGACAGGGCCTTCTTCGCGGTCGACGTCATCAGATCGCTTCAGGGGAGGAACATCCAGTTCCTCATGCCGGCGATCGTGCGCGGGAAGAGGGGCGGCGCCCGCGCACTCGCCAAGGGCAGGAAGAGCCACACCACGCCCTACACGATGAGGATCTCGAGGACGGGGTGGTTCACTGTCACCTTCCCGATCTGCGCCGTCACGACATACTCAAAGGGCAGGCAGGGCAAGAACAGGGCCATCACATACCCCTTCGCCAGCAGCTCCTCCCACTCCCCACTCTACAGGATGCTGGAGGAGTACCGGCTGAGGTTCGGCATCGAGTCGAGCTATCGGCTGCTGTCCTGCAGCCGGGTACGGACATCCACCGGGGATCCGAAGCTGCGCATACTTTATGTGGCCACGAGCAGGAGGCTCGTGAACACATGGGTCGAGAAGAAGTGGGAGAGGCTCTCGACGACGAGGAGAGGACCGGGAGGACGTGATGTCCACGCGAGGCTGCTGCCCTATCCCAGGTTCCTGGCGATGCTCCAATATGTGCAGGAGAGGAGGTATGAGTCCCTACTGGACGTCGGCGTGCCGGAGAAGGGATCACACGCTGGCTTGAGGGGGAGGTGATTTATGAACTACTGGAATTCGATGAATAATCAATACAAGAATCGATGTCGTTTCGGGTGGGATTATCCATGCAATATTCATTTGCCATTTCAATATCGGGTTATCTTCGATTTGCCAAAGAGTGAGCAGGGCGCGAACAAGAAGTTACCATACCCTTCATGCTCATGGTATTGATCCAGATGCGCTTGCTTGCAAGGAAAACATGCGTCGCATTAGGTAATAGATCGTCATAGGCCATTGAAATGTCACCAGGAGTGACAATGAGGACTTCAATGAGTTCTAAATAGGATGTTGATGCTCAGATGAGTAGAAGCAATGCGTTGATTGCAACACAATGATATGGAAAGGATTAATATGAGTCATAAGTGTACCTGGAGATCAGAACTCTAACTATGTATTATCACCTACTGAATTTGAGGACAGCGACGTTTGGTGTAATTGCACTCCTAGTCTGTTGATTCAAGTTGAAGGGCTGTTTGCGCTTATGTCTGGAAGCGGGAGAAGCGACAACTCACAATCTGAGCTATTCTCTCCCATGTGTAGTGTGACGGCTGAAGTTTCCAACAGTGGAAATGAGTGCTGGCCAAAGAGACGCTTCCTAGTTTGTGCAAGCTCCATGCAACTTGCGGTTCTTGGATTCGTCGGATTGAGAATTCTGGGCATATCTGCATACCCATTTGATGTACTGACAGCCGTCTTTTATATCACGTTCGTACCAGGATATACGATAATCAGGCTCTTGAATCTGGAAGTGCGTTGCTTTTTCAGGCGACTTCTTTACGCAATTGGTCTCAGTATCTCCTTCATATATTTTACCGGACTCATTACTTATAGCCTGCTATCCTTTTTCGGCATCGAGAGACCATTCTCTTTCCAGAATCTCGTAATGACAATCAGTATTGCAGTGGTTCTCCTACTTACTGCTTACCATAAGAGGAAAGTCGCCTCCGATGGCACGATATGCCCGATGGCTGTCAACCGCAGAGACTTGCGACTCTTCGTGGTCAGCGGTTTGCTGATAGTCTATACAATAGTGGCAGTTTGGCTACTAAACACTGTGGGATGCGATGGAGGAATTGTTGTGATTCTTATTTCAGATACTGTGTTTGCCTCTCTAATAGCGATGAGACATTGTGATAGAGGATCCGTCTATCCTGTTGCCCTTCTTGCTATCTCAATATCTCTCCTCTTTCATACTTCTCTTGTTAGTGGCCACTTATGGGGGTGGGACGTTCACAACGAGTACTATTTGGCAAGAATGATGCAGACCGAGTCGGTTTGGGATAAGTCTCTTCTTTACAATACAAACTCTATGCTGTCAGTCATCATGCTCGCACCGGTGTACTCTACATTCTGCAACATCGACCTTGTGTTGGTATTTAAGGTATTGTTTCCCTTGCTTTTTTCTTTAGTACCAGTGGGTCTATTCCTGTATTTGAGGGACCGAATAGGCACCCGGGTATCATTTCTGTCGGTGCTCTTTTTCATATCAATGTATTCCTTCTATCAAGAACTTCCTCAACTTGGAACGCAGGAAATCGCAGAGTTGTTCCTTGTTCTGATACTTCTAATTAGTTCGGATTTATCTAATCGAGCCAAGCAGAATCTGGGCCATTCAATTGCATTGGTTCTGTTTTCGTTCTCACTTGTTGTTTCCCATTACGGAGTGTGCTATCTCTTCATTCTGATAATATTCATAGTGTGGATTCTGACCCGCTTGTCCAATCGCCTTCTTCCCAAAGTTGATACAGATATGAGGATAACTGGTCGTTACATTGCCTTGGTTACAATACTTGCCATATCTTGGTACTCTTATGCAGCTGGCTCGTCTCCATTTAGTACCATTGTGGGAATCGGTGATGCCATGATCGGGGCATTTCGAACCGGCTTCTCCAATCCATATAGTTCCCAGGGTATGGCCGTATTAGAAACAGCAGTCCATACTCCAGTAGAGGTTCTATCTCAATATGTTCAATTGTTTTCGTTATTTGCCATAACCTTGGGTCTTCTATATCTTCTGGCGATATTGCGCAATCGGAAGATACATTGTTCTTTGCTCATGTTTGGACTGACTGCATACGTGGTTATGCTTGCAGGAGTTGTTGTTCCATATTTTGCCAGTTCGATCAATATATCAAGACTCTATCATGTATCCCTGATTTTCCTATGTCCATTTGTGCCTCTTGGAATAATAGGTCTAGCCCACCTTGTCGGTTCTGCGCTTCGTGCGCGTCATCGCATCCAATATCGCAAGACTATCGCGTTGATTGTACCGTTTTTCTCACTGTATTTGCTGTCAAATTCAGGTGTTATTGCAGAAGTGGTAGGGGGCGAGCCGATGTCGATTTCACTTAATGCGGCTATGGACTACCCTCGTTTTTCCAGTGAGGAAGTGGCCGCGGCATCATGGTTGGCTTTGTATAGGTCCGACAATTTTCAAGTCTATGCGGATGCCTATCGTGCGCTTCTCTTGGGCGAATGGAATATTGGCAATACGCTGACCAATAACCAATCCATTCCGGATTCCTATTTGTACTTGGGTGAACGGAACATGATTACCGGAGAGGCACTATTCGTAAACCGTTCATCAGGAGTTCTTACCACGCTCGATGTCTATAGTATCTCTCCCCTGCTTTCTGAGTACAATTGCATTTCGAATGTTGGCAAAGCATCTGTTTGGTCGTATTGATGTCCGGAGCTACTAATGGTTATACTATTCCGAGGTCATCGATGTAGTTCCTCGTAGCGGATTTCGTCTGCAATTGAACACTAGATTTCGTGAACCACGCCTTAATCTGGTTTCTAGTCGTACTCGAATATTCCGAATGGGGCTCTTGACAACTTCTACCTGCGCGAACCTTAGAATTCGTATCCTCATCAGACTAGTGAATTCCGAAACATGATCCTATTCAATCAGTGACCGGAACGATTCCGTGTTCCTCACAGGTCATTTCCTCAATATATCATACTTCGAAATCAACAGATTCTAGTTGTTGACCTCTGGACGAGGATGAGATCGTTCGCAGTCCATGATTTTCTGGTGAGCTCAAGCCTGGCAGCGTTGAGAGGGTATTCTTTCAGGCGCTGCCTTATGTACGGCTTGAAAGGGTCGAGCTTGCTCTCCCGAGTACTCGATCTCACATAGGCAGGAGGGACGTCCGTCTGGACGTATTTCCCGACCGTGTTCCTAGACAGCCCTTCGTCTCTGGCCATCTGGCTTATCGACATGCCCTGTCTTTATCGCTCTCTCATCTCTGACCACTCCGACTCCGTCCTCATGCCCAGCCCCCGGTCGATTTGGGACCGGATAGGGCTGGTCAACTTTAGACCGCCGGAAATGGTCAGTTTTCAACCGCCATTGACAAGCCAGACATAGAAGTGATTTCGCTGATCAACGATATTGAGTTCCATTTGAACTAATCCCAGGTTTTATAACCTCTAGTTGACTTCGCGTGAATTGAATCGAGCTATGGGATTGACGATGGAGGTGACTAATGAGAATTGCGTTGTTCTGTCCAATTGGAAAGGGCGGGATGGTTCATTATGCCTTTCAATTGTCGGAATCCCTGTCTAAAGAATTTGATGTTTCACTATTTGTTCCAGACGAATGCAGTGGAACAGAATCCTCATCCAGAGTGGATGTGATTGGATTTGGTATTTCTGGGCCCGTCTCTCTGCTGCGGAGTCCATTCAGTCTGAAAAGACTCATTGATACAGTTGAAAGAATCGAACCCGATGTGGTGCACGTCACTTCAAGTCATTGGTTGTCTCTTGTGTTATGCCTGTTTCTTAGACTGAAGAGCTACCCGTTGGTTGTTACACTGCACGATGTCAAAGTGCACACCGGTGAGAATGGACTAACCAACAGGCTCGTCAATCGCCTTTACGCGGGCTGCGGAGATCACGTCATCGTGCATGGAGAGAAGCTTAAGAAGGAGTTGATTGAACGAGGCGTCAAAGGAAGCAAGATCTCGATTGCATCCCTAGGTCCTTCTTCCGTATTCACAAAATTCAGCAATCCTGGTGTGCAAGAGGAAAATGTTATATTATTCTTTGGCAGGATTGAGAAATATAAGGGTTTGGAGTATCTCCTTGAGGCAAAGAGAATCCTCTTTGAGAAGGGACTGAATCCAAAGCTTGTCATCGCAGGCAGAGGAGACATTTCTCGATATTCACTGGACGCGAACTCCATAGGCGACGTTGAGATACTAAATCGCTTCATCGAGGATTCAGAAGTAGCAGAGGTCTTCCTACGTTCGCAGATTGTTGTGCTACCATATTCGGAAGCTTCTCAAAGTGGTGTTGTGCCGATTGCGTTCTCCTTCAGGAAAGCTGTAATTGTGACCGACGTAGGTAGCTTGACAGAGATTGTCGAAGACGGCGTGAACGGACTAGTTGTTCCACCAAAGAATGCATCTCTTTTGTCAAAGGCCATTGAACGACTCTTGTCCGATGACACATTGCGAAAGCGGTTGGGCGAGATGGGATACAAGAGAATAACAGAAGATGATCTTTGGACAAGAAACAGTGAGATTCTGCGCTCGGTATACGAGACCATTTCTCCCAGATGAAGTACTCGTGTCGATGGCCGAACCATGGTGGTTAGGGGTTGATGTCTGCCAGCCTTGTCGATTGCTGTCAATGTATTTTTCGAATCCATGCAGATTGCCTCATCGAATGAAGCCTTCTGGGTGAGTACCTCCTCCACGATAATCTCTGCCAGACCGCCTCCCTAACGTATGAACTCCGCCTTTTTCAGGAATCTCGCGAGATTGGTCAAGACTCAACTTCAATTGTGGTTTTTGTGGCTAGTGTCTATCGTCATCCATGCATCGCTTTATAGGAATCAGATTTCACAAGTCAATTCGATTCACATCTTTCTAAAGCGATTCATACAGATCCATGATTCTCTCTGCAAAAGAATCGGTTCTTTTGGGAGGCGAATTTTGTTTCCTGCAATTGATTGCCGCCTTCACGGACGATGTCAAATCCTCTATGCTCTTCGTTTTGAATAGAATTGTGCCCTCGGGCCTGGGGACAACGTCACTAGCGACAACCGATGTGCCGACATACAACGCCTCACGCAATGATATCGAGTCTCCATCCGTCAATGTCGGTCTTATGAATACATCACTCCTTTGAATTACGGAGAAGAAGTTTACAGGCTCATTCAGCATCATCAGGTTCTCTTGCAATTTTCTCTCTTCAATCTTGTCTCTCAGTCTTAGCATCCAATCGTGCATGTATGCGTTCTGATTTACTACAAGAATTCCGACTCTTGGGTACTCTTCTCTAAGCGAATCACACAACTCAACGCACATTCCGACACCGTAGAAATCGTCCTTGTTGGACGGGATGTCGTAAGCATTCGCGCATATGATTGGGCTATGCGTTGACATGAATATCTTCACCGATTCAGGAATATCCAGCTGATTGCCTGAATCCGTTCTTGGAGAGATGAATGCTGGAATGACGGAGATCCTCCGTGAGTCAATACCTGAAGATATGAGTTTTTCACGTATATGTGGTCCTACTGCAATAATTCTCGAAATGGACTTCATGAAGGTGGCTGTGGATTCGAGCAATCTGGGATTCTTGAACTCAGAATGAAAAGTCACGACAGTTGGACTTCGTGTGACTTTCCCAATAACTGAAACAGTCAAGAATATGAAGGCCTTCATCTTGCTTGTGTCAGAGACGTGAATATGGATTATCTTGTCTCTTCTGAGAAGAGCCTTCAAGAGCCGTGAATAATCCCTCTTGTTGATGACATATGGCTGGCTCTTCTCATTGCTGCTGCTGTCGATTACTTCACAACAGTACCCATCCTCAAATGCCTTTTCCACTAATCTCTTTATATGGATTGAGACTCCTCCAACTGGAGGGGGATAACCACCAATTATCACCAGTCTTCTGGGTCCAGATCTCTTTACTTTCATAGGCATCAATTTCAAAGCTATCGTTCCCATTTACTAGGTCCACTCTACACCGGTACTGTCAGCGCCGGTTGAACATCGACCACTTCTGGCGGTCCAAAGTTGACCAGGTTCATTCAATCTTGCCGATGTCCTTCGTGGGCGGGGGATCGGGCGCTCCCGCCCTCTTCCTCGCCTGCAGCTCTCTCCCTTGATGCTCACCGTGATGTTGTGGTATAGGACCCGGTCCGACACCGTGGATGCGATGAGACATTGCATGCACTGATTTAGTTGCTTCTTTCCAACCATCGGCCAGCTCAAATGGGAGAGTCACATCATTCTTGACTTGATTGATGGTCCTAGGGCTTTGCCCTGGAGATAGAACCTCAATTGGCTCGACATCAGTACTACTGATGGAACCAAGTGGAGAATTCGAAAGTCGGGAATAACTTCTGAATTGACCTGAATCATACCCCATTAGTGAGATCGCAACTAAATCCACTGCAATCAGATCGCCCCCTCCAACTACAACCCCTTCATATCTAGCTGTAGGCGCGTGTGGTCCGTTTCCTTCGCCTGCCACAACCCCATCGACTACGCTGAATAGGGTTCGAACTCTATGGTCAGATATCACTCCTCCTTCTCCTGCCATGTGCGCTATGAAACTCAAATCCAGGATACATCTCCATAGTGTATCGTTCCCCCACCAAGCACCTGCCCTTTGAAAACCTGGATTGTCCGTGAGAAGCCGCTCGTCTACTGATCTCAGAATTCTCATGAAACGAGTGCCAATATGGCCAGCACGAGGGAGAATAGACTGTGCCAAATCATAAACTTTCGAGAGAGCTCGTGTTTTGGCTGATGCCACTGACATTTCATCCCCGCCTATTCCTGAGTGCCCCATTCTGTAGTGCGGTATCAGATTCTTGTGACCGTTGATGCCTACGAAGTTCTTCAAATTCAGGGTAACGCCAGCTTTCTCATGGGTCTTGAGTTTCGGCACATTAATGATACAATCAGAGGTCAGCACTGTGTTTGAAATAGAATATTCATGTTTGCCGTTCAGATGGTGCGATACAGTTGCAGACCTATCGTAGTCGGAGCCCCTGAATCTCCCAGATTCTCCTTGGAGTTCCTGCAGCATGCTCATTTCACCAAGGTCAACCAAGGTGTAGCCGCGTGGATCTCCCTCTCTCTGGATTCTCCCCGTCACAACTCCGTCCTCAATCTTCACGCACTCCGCACGCAGGTCCAGCAACTGAATCTTGCGTCCATGCCTTTCTGAAAGAATGTTAATGGTCTTAGATAAACCATTCAGCCTGACAATTTCATCAAAATTAGAATCAAATTGGGGGGCGTCAGCAACAATCACCTCACCATCATCTCCAACCGCCTTTAGACCATAGTCAATGAGTGGTCGTATGACAGATCCATGAGTTGTTATGCTCTCTGAGGAGACTGTACGAATCCTTGGTTCACTCACGAGGTTTGGTTTTATTACCAGCGATCCGCCTTCCTCGACTAGGTCTCGCAGAGGATTCCATCTGGATGTGCCGAGGTTCATCTTGTCTAATTTGAGTACTGAAAGAACATCACGTACTGCCCTATAGACGTCGTTTTTCTCACTACCGTAAGTCGGATCACCTACCAGCTCTGGATACGATTCCGAAGGGTCAAACGGAGGAAGAGCTGGGTATCTAATAGGAGAGACTCTGCACAGAGCAACCAAGCTGCTTCCTTTTCTCCTCGGGTTGGACGGCTGATCATCCATTTTCTTACCCTCTTCTCACCAGAGAGATGACAGAACGGAACTTGCCGTTTCGTTCTCTGGGAACTGCGTCTACAATTTCGAAATCGACCTGCATTTCACTACCGAGTCTGTTGTTGATTTCGAAACGAAGCTGGTTCATATGCTCCTCGCCAAATCCCTGCCTAGGAACAATTAGGACTCTTATTATACTCTTCGATTCCTGAATGATTTGGGCTTCCTTCAAGAAGGTCGCATCTTTGAAGGCATGATCCATTCTTCCGACGTGAACCCCTTTCGGAGTCACAATGATGTCATCCATTCTTCCGACTATGCTGTCGACGACAGGCAATCCTCTTCCGCAAGGGCACTTCAAATCCGAGATTCTTATCAGGTCACCTATTTTGTATCTGAGTAGGGGGGTGCCGTGGTTTACGAAACTCGTGCATATCATCTGGCCAGTATCTCCATCCATACCTCGGACGTCACGATCCAATTCAACTATCCCGTATTCTGCGTTCAAATGATACTTGCCCCTCTCACATTGTCCGATTGATGCACATAGCTCGGAATTGCCATACCAGTCAAAGACCCTGCATTGAAAAGCGTCTTCTATCAAGGCCCTCTGAGACTCGAGAAGGGTTTCTGAAGATGTGAATACCGCTTCTGGTTCGCCAAGCGGTATGCCAAGCTCTTCTGAGAACGTGGCAATTGTCGATAACATTGAAGGGTATCCCTGGACAAGAATCGGTCTTAGGTCCCTAAGCTTCTTGAGATAATGTGGAGCATTTCCTTTTGAAACATGGTACATTGAGAAGAACACCTGCCTCTCCGCAAGGTTGGTCCTCCAGAAAGGTGGCTTTTTCCTTGAAATCGGGACAACGATTCTGCCCCCGAATGTCGCTTGGAGGTCAAGTGGTTCCACGCCAGCCCATCTTCTGTGGCGAGCCACAAAAGCGTATTCCTTCATTATTGCAGGTGAGTCCCAGTAGAAATGCAGGCCTGTTCCCGTTGTTCCGCTCGTGTGTTTTAGCTCGAGCTTAAGATCCTTCCTGTGAGTTGGAGAGATCTCCTGGAGATTGTTCCTGATGTCATCCTTCTCAAGATAGGGCAGTTTCTTCAGGTCTGATACTTCTTTTATGTCCGACGGCTTCACTCCTGCTCTCTGCATAACCTTTCGGTAGAATCTGCTGTTTTCGGCGACAAATCCGATTAGATCTCTGAGCTTCTCGTTCTGGTATTCGATGAGTTCATCCTTGGTCCACCATTGTGTCTCTTCGATGTGGGCAAGGAAATCTGAGAATCCTTTGCCAAACTTCTTTCTTGCGAAATTCCATCCTGCGGCTGACACGAAAATGTCCTGCACGGTTGAAGGCATGAGATTGTAGGCCTTCTCAAGTGTGCCAGCGCTCTGAATAGCAACACCCCCAGACTCCGATACCAGAATGAACTGATCCCGCATGACCTCGCTTTATGACCGAAACGCCAGATCTAGAAGAAACCTCACGGATAGCTTCGTGAACAAATGTCATTGATACTACGTCCTCAGGCCATACCTATCCGAGTATCTCTTGACCACTCTCTCCATCAGCTCCACGGCTTTCCTACCATCCTCACCGCTCACAGGAACAGGTTTGCCAGAGACAACGCTCTCGACAAAGCGGGAAATGACGACGTCTGTTCCCAACCTCTGCCGGCCCATCAGAGCTTTTCCCACATTCGAAGCGAATCCTTTCGAGGTTTGAGCTATGATGCTCAACGAAAGCTTGGACACTGAAATGTAGCTCAACGACCGTAGCTTGTGCCGGGTCAGTGACATCTGGTTCAGATCAACATGCAACGCCTCTTCGGTTCCATAGATGTCGACGTTCGCTGCCCAGCAGTTCCGCGTGTAGGATAGGGTAGCTGAACTGCTCCCTTTCTCACAGTCCATTTCAATCCTAAACTCGTCATACGGCGCCCAAGGGTGACCAAGTCGGTTTTGTGCAAAGACCTCCACTTCTCGGGCGTCGCCTGCGAAGGCAAGTGTCATATACGCAACGTGCGGCCCGGTTTCACCAATTACTCCTCCCGGAAGTTTGTGATACCAGTGCTTCTCAAGATCGATCATATCCCAGCGAGGTGTCGACAGGAATACCCTCATCCCCACAAAATCGCCTATAGCCCCATCTGCAAGAAGTGCTTTTGCCTTAAGCAAAGGGGCATGGAAGAGATTGTTGTGTATTACGCATATCTTTGTTCCCTGTTGCTTCGAGGCATCCAACATTCTGTCACAATCAGATGTCTTAAGCGCCATTGGCTTCTCCATCATCACATGGCAGCCATGCTGGATTGACTCCACCGCAACATCTGCGTGCGCTTGAGGGGGTACGCATATATCAACAAGGTCGAGCTTCTCCTTGGAGAGCATCTCTGAAGTGCTGCCATACGCTTTGGATACGCCGAATTGGCCCGCGGTCTTTCTCGCTAATTCTTCATTCTTGTCGCATACCGCCACCAACTCAACATGCTTCTTCATTCGAAGGAGCGCAGGTATGTGTCTCGCCTGGGCTATTAGACCTGATCCAATAACAGCTGCTTTTATCCGGGTCATGAAGGACTCAATCTCCTTAAGTTCTGTTCATTGATTGTGATTTGAGAAGGATTCTCTGCAGATTAATCCTTTCTCTGTGAAGTTCCTAGTCCCGCGATGGCTTTTAGTATTCTCTCAAATGAATCCGTGGTTGTTTTCCAGTCCATTCCTTGGACAAACGCCCGCGACTTTCTCCCCTCTGATTCAATCAATCCATTCCTGACAAGATCAACAGCTTTCTCCACAACTCCCCGAGAATCATCAACATAGCTCACGCCACTATTCGTACCGAATTCCTTGACAAGACCTGGAAGTCGGGTCGCAATAACAGGTTTCTGAGACGCCATGTACTCGTACATCTTGATTGGAACAATGTTTTTCATTACTTGATTATTGTAGGCAGGCAGTATGCAGATGTCTGAAGCTGCAATGTACCCCGGCATCTCCTCGTATGGTTTCCAGTCTAATAGCACGATCTTGTTCTCCAAGTTATTGTTCTTCCTGATTCTCTCTATAGTATTCCACAGTTCTCCCTTTCCAATTATCAGCAACTTAATTCTGCCATACTTCATGGGCTCTCTCGCAAGCTGCAGGGCGACTTCTCTGAGTCCTGAGAACCCGTATAGCCACCCCATGAAGAAGAGGACTACTTCACCCTCCTGTATGCCAAGTTCTTCGCGCAACGCTCGTGAATCAATCCCTTTATTGTACAGTCCAAAGTCAATACCAGCTCGTAAAACACTAGTCTTGTCAGGAAAAGCCCCCATCTGGATAGTGTACTCCCTGAGCGCCTCGTTTATGGAGACGACTATTGTAGAGTCTTTCATGTTGCTGCGCTCTACCAGCTTGGCCAAAGGACGGAGAGCCGCCTCAGGCACTAGTCCATGCAGTTCATCAATTATGTAGTACACGAAGGGTATCCTAGCTTTCCTCGTAAGCCTTAGTGCTATGAAAGCATTCAGCAATCCAAAACCAATGACAACGTCGGGCCTGTACTCATTAATCTGTCTCTGGATCTCCTTCCAATGTGTGTATGCGAGTGAGAGATAGTCGAGAATTGGAAGTCTCAGTGTCGCTGGTCTGATTACAGTGATATTGCCATTTTCCGTCGCTTTATGCACACCGTAGTGAACGCTTCGCTTGGAGACCACTTCATGGCCAGCATCTCCCCTCCAAAGGATCTCGTAGTCAATCACCCTGACCTCGTGTCCGAGTATTGACAGTCTCTCCATTAGGTGGTGGCTCTGATGAGGGCCCCTCTCAAGCCAATCTGATTCCTGGACGACCAGGATTCGCATATCGATTCCCTAGAACTCAACACTACGCTTTATGTCTTCCCAGTTCTGCTTGAACCAGGCATGGGTTTGCTTGAGCCCGTCCTTGAACTCCATTCCTGGCTCGTACTTCAGGATTCTCTTAGCCTTGTCTATCGAGGATAGCAGTCTGTTCTTCTTGTCCCAGTTCCTTCTCTCTCTGAAGACCGTCTTGGTCTTGCTACCCACAAGCTCGTTAACCCACTTGGCCAAGTCCTTGATTCTAATCTCCCGGCCAGTTCCCAGGTTGATGGCCTCACCGACGGCTTCGTTATAGTACACCATCGCCAACAGGCCGTTCACGATGTCCCCCACATAGGTGAAATCTCTGGTCTCCTCGCCGGTGCCTGTGATTGGTAGAGGCTTCTTACTCATCGCCCAGAAGAAGAAGTTCGGGATGACGTTCCTGTACTTCCCCGGCACCTCCCCCGGTCCGTACGAGTTGAAGAATCTCGCGTTGACAATGGGCAACTCGTACAGGTTGTAGAAGTAGTTCGTGTACAGCTCGCCTAGCATCTTCGTGACCTGATACGGCGTATAGAGCATCATCGACACAGACTCTTCCCGGAATGGGATCCGGCAATCCGCACCGTAGATACCGCATCCAGAGGAAGCATAGACGAACCGCTCCACACCTACTAGATGCGCATGTTCGAGTACCTTCAGAGTGCCCATGCCGTTGACCATCAGGTCCGTCTCGGGGTTGTCCACAGAGTTCTGGTTCGCGAAGTGCGCTGCCAGATGGTAGACGATTTCAGGCCTACCCTTAAACGCCCACTTCAGCTTCTCATCGTCTAGAATGTCTCCTTTGATGAATTGTATCTTCAGCCCTCTTGGTATGTTCCACTCGTACGATGAGGAGAGGTCATCGAGTATCACGATCTTCTTCGTGTCGAGCTCGTTTAGCTTCCTGACAAGGTTGCCACCGATCGCCCCAGCACCTCCTGTGACGAGAACGGTTTTGCCCTTGAACGACTCGTACACCTTTTTCATTCGATCACTGCAGCCTGTAATACCACCGCATCCACTCGACGGTTCTCTTGATCCCCTCTTCGGGCGGGGTCTTCGGGTCGTGCTTCAAATCTTTGACAGCTTTCGAGAAGTCCATGTGCTTCACCTTGGTTGTATATGGCTCAGCCTTCCTGTAAGTCACGATGGAATCGTCAACTCCAACCGCCTTCAGAACAAGGTCCGAGTACTCCTTTATGTCCCTTTCCCACTCTGGCCTTCCGCCGACATTGTAGACTTCACCGGGTTTGAAATTATCGAGGACGTTCGCCCAGGTCCTGCATGAATCCTCGACATAATCGATGATTCTCTTGTGGCCCTTGTACACCATATACGGCTTATTGTACAATGCGTGGTAGATGAACTTCGGGATGAACCCGCGATATGGAGTATACTCCTCGTGAGGACCGTAACAGTTGACAGGCCTTACTCTGACAGTCTCCGTTCCGAACATCTTTGCCGAATTCAGGCACATTAGTTCGCCGGCCCATTTCGAGATTGCGTAATCATTCATCTGGTACGTGTCCTTGATTTGGTTCGTTTCCATGACGGCCTCGACCATCTTGCCTTCGTAGTCCCCGTAGACCTCCGCAGATGAGAAGAATACCATTCGGAACTTCAGCTCTTCCTGGAGCCGAAGCATGTGCTTCGTGCCGATCACATTCGTTGCCCAGAGGTTCTCGTAGTAGTCCTCGCCATTCCACCTGCCATACTCAGCTGCCAGATGGTAGACGTAATCGAATTTTCGGCCATCGAAGACCTTCCTTAGTTGTCTGTAGTTTCTGACATCCGCACGCATGTATCGCTCTCTGTCCGTGTGGTAGAGGTCAATTGCCAGGACGTCGTGGCCGCGCTTCTCCATTTCATTCACGAGGTTGGTGCCAATGAATCCTGCGCCGCCCGTTACGAGCACTTTTCGCGTCTGCATCTGACTCTACCTGTTGATTGGTGATTATCGACACTGCTCATATGGTTTTTGAAACATCACATATCATTCACTGGGTCAAGTGGAGAGACTATCGACCATTTGTCCCGTGATTCTTCCCGTCCGCGACCATCTGGCTTATCGCGTTAAGTATCAACCCGACAAGCATGAACAAGATCCCAAGAGCTGTCAGCATGACCGCCAGTAAGCTTGCGCCAAATGGAAGTGCCTTCACGCTGATGTACTGCTCTATGGAGTAGAGCCCGAAAATGACTCCTACGATTGTCATGATGAGCCCGCTGACTCCGAAATACAGCAGTGGGTGCTCGGATCTGATTTCCCTTATTACCGAACCGAGAACAGTCATGCCATGATTGCCTGGCTTGAGGGTTGAAGTGTCGAGCCCCTCGTATTTCGCAGTGATCGGGACTTCCTCGATCTTCAATCCGCGTCTTACTGCGCTCCTGACCATCTCCGATTCTATGCCCATGCCAGTCTCTACGTAGTCGAAGGACGTTATAATGTCCTTCCTGAACGCTCTATAGCCGCTCTGTGAGTCGGTGATTTTCACCGCATGGCCCATGTTCGTAGCTATTGTCAAGA
>Ga0315279_10001950_pt1 | contig 32563 bp, 26 predicted proteins | sample YL17G06_20_MG_FD_203694 | JGI IMG/M metagenome (GOLD analysis project Ga0315279, IMG submission 203694) | Sediment microbial communities from Yellowstone Lake, YNP, Wyoming, USA - YL17G06_20 | ecosystem: Environmental > Aquatic > Freshwater > Lake > Sediment | place: USA: Wyoming | collected...
ATTTCTGGGGCTTGAACTCTTTCGATACTGAAAGAAAATTGGCCGAAACCTACGGCCATACTGTCGGTGTGCTCTGCATAGGACAGGCCGGAGAAAACCTCGTAAAATTCGCAAACATAGTCTCGCAAGAAGGCCGTGCAGGCGGCAGACCAGGCATGGGAGCCGTCATGGGTTCCAAGAACTTGAAAGCAGCAGTCTTCATAGGCTCACAAGAGTTGCCGGCAGCAGACCCTAAGGAAATGAAAGACCTTGGGGCAGAAACGCTTAGAGATGTACTGACTAAGGCTAACTATGCATTTTGGAAGCGCCAAGGCACGATGAGTACAATAGAGTGGAGTCAAGAGAACAGTGTGCTCCCCACTTTCAACTACCGGGAAGGAGTGTTCCTGGAAGCAGATGGCATAAGTGGTGCTGCGATGGAGAAGATTAAGGTTTCGAATCGTGGTTGTCCACAGTGCAACATGACGTGCGGCAACATTGTAAAAGATTCTGACGGGAAAGAGGCCGAGCCTGATTACGAAAATGTTGCCATGTTGGGTTCCAACATAGGCATAGGCAACCTTAAGCAAGTTGCAGCTCTCAACCGCATTGCAGACGAGTATGGTTTAGACACGATTTCTCTGGGCAATGTTCTGGGTTTTGCGATGGAAGCCTCTGAAAAAGGTTTGATCAAAGAGAAGGTTTCGTGGGGCAAGTTCAAGGCGACTCAGTCATTGATCAAAGACATCGCTTTCAGAAAAGGTGATTTGGGCAATATGTTGGCGGACGGTGTCTATTCTGCATCCCAAGCGGTAGGTCACGATTCTGGTAAATGGGCGATGCATGTGAAAGGGCTGGAAATATCGGCCTACGATTGTCATACAACTCCTGGCATGGCGTTGGCTTACGGGACTTGTTCTATTGGTGCTCATCATAAAGACGCGTGGGTGATTTCGTGGGAGGTCAAAGTTGGACGGGAAGGTTACACGGTTGAAAAGGTTGACAAAGTTATTGAATTGCAGAGAATTCGGGGTGGGGTGTTCGAATGTTTGACTGTTTGTAGGTTTCCGTGGGTTGAGTTAGGTTTTGAGCTTGAATGGTACCCGAAGCTTCTGCGGGCAGCGACTGGTGTAGAGATGTCGTGGCAGGACTTGAATGTGATAGGTGACAGGGTCTTTAACTTGACAAGGGCGTTCTGGGTGCGCGAGTACGGTAACAAATGGGGTTCTGAGATGGATGTTCCTCCGTCTAGATGGTTCGAGGAACCGTTGACTAGAGGTTCCTTGAAAGGAGCAAAGCTTGACAGAGCCAAGTATGACAAAATGTTGCAGATGTACTACGAAAAAAGGGGATGGGACGAACGCGGAATACCGCGAGAATCAACTCTTGCGAACCTTGGGCTTGGAAACGTTGCGAAAGAACTCGGGCATCATGTGAGTCTTTCAAGTTGAAAAGAAGAGTTTGGCCTCAGTAAGCAACTGCAGTTCTCACCATTTCGTTTGCTTGTTGCCCGCAGACTATGCATTGCCCAGTGATCTTTGCTTTAGAATCTTCAGGGGTACCTAAGACTCGGGCATTGGTAATTTCCTCAAGCTTGTGTCCACAGGCCGTCTTTCCGCACCACAACACTTCGACGATGCCTGAGTGTTTTTTCAAGAGTTTTCTTGCTTCTTCCAGTTCTTCCGCATGATAAACGTGCTGTTGGCTCCATTCCCAAGCTCTTTGTTTCAAATCGGCAGTCATTTTCTCTGTTAGTCTGTTTAAGAATTCAATAAGTTCCTGTTGTTTGCATGTTTGTTTTTCTAGAGTGTCTCTTCTGACAACTGTGACTTCATTTTTCTCCATGTCTCTTGGGCCTATTTCGATGCGTATGGGCACTCCTTTGAGTTCCCAGTCGAAGTATTTTGATCCGGGCGTTATGTTTTCTCTGAGGTCAACTTCGGCTCTGAACCCGTTTTTCTTCAATTCAGCGGCTAACTTGGCGCATTCCGTGTTTACTTTGTCTGCTTGGCCTTTGTACGGAATTGGGATGATTATTATCTGTGTTGGGGCGATCTTTGGTGGCAGGACTACTCCGTGATCGTCGCCGTGCATGATCAGGACTGATGCTATTCCTCTTCCCGAGATTCCCGCGCAGGTTTGCCAAACGTGCTCTCTGGCTCCGTCTTTGTTTTCGAATGAGACGTCGAAGGCTTTGGAGAAGTGTTGGCCTAAGTGGTGAACTGTTCCTATTTGAAGGGTTCGGCCGTCGGGGCATATCATGTCGAACGCTGTTGTGTATTTTGCGCCTGCGAATTTGTCCCATTCTGGTCTCCGTGATATGAAGTAGGCGACGCATAGTTCGTTGAATATTTTTTTGTAGTTGTCTATTTCTTCTTTTACTTCTGCTTCTGCCTCTGCTTCTGTGGCATGTGCGGTGTGGGCTTCTTTGAAGTCGAATTCTCGCATTCGCAGGATCGGTCTCGTCGCTTTGGTTTCGAACCTGAAGACTGTTACTATCTGGTAGAGTTTCAATGGCAAATCTGTGTAGGAGCGTATCCATAGGTGTTCCATCGGTCCGATTATTGTTTCGCTTGTCGGTCGCAACGCCAGTTTCTGTTTTAACTGTTTTTGTCCGCCTTGAGTGACCCAGAAGACTTGGGCTTCAAACCCTTCAACGTGTTCTGCCTCTTTCTGCAGAGAAGATTCAGGGACGAGCAGGGGGAATAGTGCTTCGTTATGGCCTGTTGAGTCGAGTTGGTTACGGATGACTTTGAACACGTTTTCTCGTATTTTGAATCCGTAAGGTAACCAGACTCCTGCCCCTTTGATTGGGTATCGGTAATCGAAGATTCTTCCATCGATCAAAACTTTTCGGAACCATTTTCCGAAGTGTCTACTCCATTTCTCTCTGGAGACGATTTTTTCATTGGCTTTCGCTGTTTTTGACATTTTAATCTCTTCTCTTTTGTTTGTTTGCAGAATATAATTCTGATGTGGTCTTTCTCACGAGATTAGCTAGGTTTTTTGAGAATTTAGCAGCATGGAAGGCAATCGCCCATGTCGACCACTTGTAAGGACACTGCTGAAGGGACTATTAAGCGTTGCTTCAATATAGCGCGCACGCTTTTGGTTCTTTAGCATATGATCTTCGTGTTTTTGTGTTTGGGTGTTAGGAAGATTGGTTTTGTCAGGGTTAGAGCGATGTTCTCAGAAGTGTCTTTTGTTTTAAATGATTCACGTTGGCATAAGTCGGTATGAGATTCGTTGGTTTTGGGGCACGCATTCGACCCCAAGGTTAATAATTCCAAGAATGCCCATTCTTTTCTTCTGGGGTCTGTGGTAAGGGGAATTGGTTAAAGAAGTCGAAGTTTCTGGCTTGAGATTATCCTCGAAGACTGTTGGAAAGCTGTATCCTGTTCTGTTGGATAGAGATGGGAATGTTATTGATGGGAAGCATCGTCTTGCTGCCGATGAAAGCTGGCCTAAGATTAAACTTGAACACGTAGGGTGTGAAAGAGAAAGGCTTCTTGCTAGACTAATCAGTAACGTATGTCGCAGGACAGTGTCGAGTTCTGAGAAGAGCGACACGCTTGCAAGGCTTGGCAGAATTTACTTGGAAGCTGGTGAACGACCTGGAAAACTTGCGTATCGAATCGCTGAAGAAACGGGGATGAGCTACAGGTGGGTGATGAAGTACCTTCCAGACGATTTGAAGGCCAGACCAGGTCTAGGCGGACCGGCATTACTTAAGAGTCAGAACCTTTACAAATGTAAAAGGAATAACAATGTTTGTAAAGTTGCACGCTCTGCAACTATAGATTTTGAGAGATTAGTCTTAAAGCCGCAAGGAAAGAAGTTGATCATAAGAACATACGCAAACGCGAATTTTGTGAATCTTGCGTTAGAAAAGAAGATGTATCAGGACTTTGAGAGAGTGGCTGAAAGGTTAGGGTCGACAGCTGAAACGATAATCTGCAATGCGATGATTTTGATATTGAAGGAAATCGAAAAGATTAGTATACCGTTGAGCCCAACTGTCTCCGAGAATTGAATGTGCACGTTCTCATCACGTAGAACCGGTAATCTTTTCGATTATAGGAGGGTCTAGAGCAAGATCCGTTATCGGCGTCATATCAGGTTCTCGCAGGTTTATGGCTGTCAAGATTCTCTCTCTATGAGACATGGGTAACTTCAATACGCCTATATGTGTGAGAAACATTCGATTTTAGCGCGCGCGGCGATCACAATGCTCACCTTTTTACAAACTGTCCAAGAACAAACACGTTCTCATATCCACACCTTGAGCACTTCATGTAGAGTTCCCAACTGAGATCTGGGTCATGTGATAAAATCCAGGCGTTATTTCTGCATTTTGAGCATTCTTTGATTTTTCTCATCGCTATTCCTCAAGATTTTTCATTCACTTTTAGTTTTCAACTTACATAAACATTATCATCATAAGAGCTTCTTCTATCAGCGCGCGCGTCAAATCTCTTCGCATGCCATCGCGCTAGGTCGCCTGAGAAAAATATATATGTGATACTAAAAAAACTGCAAGTTGGTGAGTTAGAAGATGTATCTTACAAAAGAAGATGAGAAGATGCTGTCAGGGGAATACGGTGGTCTTGTTCAAGAGGCGATGAGGTTCTTGGTGAAATTAGGTGACGCATATGATGCTGAAAGAATGATTGACATTAAATATTCTTACGCCTACCTTTTTTCAAGGGAATGGGGCGAAGGTGCATTAAACGTTGAGCTCCTCGAAGAAGCTGTAAAATCCGGGGTTAAAGTCAAGGTTCCCACCATATATTGGAACTACGGATTGGAGATTGTATCTCCAAGGGCTCAGAAAGAAGCCCAGGTTCCACCTGACCTGTTCAAAAGCGTGAAAAAGGATGCTGAATTGTGTAGAAAATTTGGAATGATCTCCGTAGATACTTGTGCACCATTTCTTGTAGATCCTATGAAGAGATTTCCTTTGGGAACTCATATCTCATCTATAGAGAGCGGCGCTATCGTGTACTACAATACGGTCTGGGGTTTAAGAACCAATAGAGAGGGTCTTTCTGCCTTTTTGAGCGCAATTACTGGAAGATATCCAGAGTTTGGATATCACCTAGATGAAAATAGAAAAGGCAAATACTTGTTTGATGTAGAAGTTGAACTGAAGAATAATGCTGATTATTCATTGTTAGGTTTTTATATTGGAAAGATCGTTGGCGATGAGGTTCCAGTGATTACAGGAATAAGAAAACCTGAAATTGAAGATCTAAAAGCCATAACTTGTTCTATGGCGGTGGGAGGCAGCGTAACGCTTGCGCATATCGTGGGGATAACTCCTGAAGCACGTACACTAGACATGGCATTTAGCAAGGATAAAGCCGCGGAGAAGATTTCAGTAACTCAAAAAGAACTAGAATCTATCCATGAAGAACTTGCCGATGGAAAAGAAGGTGAGGAAGTGGACTTCGTAGAGCTCGGCTGTCCACACTGCACGATACATGAAATCGTAAAGATCGCTAGACTTCTAGAGGGGAAAAAAATAAAAGAAGATGTGAAGCTCCATGTGCAAACGGCGCCTGCAATAGCTTATCTAGCGAAAGTAAATGGATACGCAGATATGATTGAAAATGCCGGTGGAATAATAATGTCTATATGTCCAGTTTTGAATCCGGGGATTCCAGGTCCCCGCTATTGTCATTCTCATCCTGAATATACTGTTGGCAATTTAGCCTCAAACTCAACCAAAGCAATCTTTTATGGGCCTTCAAATGCTAACTGCAAGAAAAGATTTTTGGGCACCACCGAGCAATGTATTAAGGCAGCACTAACTGGAAAATGGGGATGATTTTATGCGGAATGAGAGGCCTATAATCCTAAAAGGTAAGGCATGCGTGGTTGGCACCGCTGAGGGCGAAGCCGTGGTGATACGTGATCGTGTGTCACTGCTCGGCGAGATTAACCTCCAGAAAGGACTCATAATAAAACCAGGTCCAGAATATGGAAAATGCATCGCTGGAAAAATATTTGTTTATTATTCTGGCAAAGGATCTAGCGGAGACACTTTTCGCTATTGGCGCCTTCAGGCAAATGGCGTACAACCAGCAGCCATAATTAACGTGAAAGCTGATCCAATTCACGTTCAAGGAGCGATAGTTGCCAACATACCAATGGTTGCTAACCTCGAACGGAATCCACTTGAAGTGATTAGAACAGGAAACTACGTCAAAGTTGAAGGTGGTACCGTCACTATCTGGCCTAAGCAGAATTAACCGTGTAGGAAGTTGACATTAAACAAATATTTCCCATTTCTCGCGCCGTTTGCAAGAAGTCTAAATTATTCGGGAGATTTCCAGAGTGATCTTAGATAAGCATCATGCTGGTCTCTAGTCATTGGCGGCTTAAATTTTGCGAGCAACTTTCTGGCTGAGCTTGCCTTGTTACTGAGCAAATCTATCACCGTCATAGCCAAAACTTTTGCGGGAATAACACATGCCATTTCAGGGTCTATCATCTTGAAATCTTTTCCATGAAGAGATCCCTTGAACCCACCCATCAGCGGATGGATTGCTGGCATTATGTGTGTTACATCTCCCATATCCGATGACCAACCAAAATGCAAATTAGTTTTAATGTTTTCTGCAGGAACAAATTGTAATGTATTTCTCTTGAATAATTCTATCATCGTGTCATCTTCTACTATTGGCATGTGACCAGGAATGTTGGATATTTCTACCTGTGCGCCTACACTCATGGCTCCAGCTCTGATAGCCGTGTCAACCTTTTCGTTAGCATCCGTAAGTGCATCAGTAGTTTTGCCGCGGACGTTCATCTCAACTTGTACATCTGAGGGGATAACATTCACTGAGTCTCCTCCTCTTGTTATTATGCCGTGCACTCTGATGCAATCTTGATCTTTGAACGTCTCCCGCTGCACATGTATCCCCATAAGCGCCATCATCATTGCGTTTAAAGCGTTTATCCCTTCATGGGGTGCTGAACCTGCATGCGCCGCCTTACCAATGAAACGGCAGGTTTTACCTATTACGCCCTGTGTTGTTACTCCACAGATGGCGGTTCTCCTTGGATCAATCAAGGCATGGATCATCATAGCCATATCTATTTCGTCAAAGCATCCAAGTCTTATCAGCTCTTGCTTACCTGCAAGAAACTCAATTTTGCCTTCTTCATGCAGTTTCATCCTAAATCCCAATTCTATATACTCTTCGGCGGGGACGGCGAACAAAACGACGTTTCCTTCAAGTTCTTTCATAATGCTAGAGTTTAACAAGCCTATGCCGGCTCCAAGCATGGCAGCGATTTGACAATTATGTCCACATGCATGAACTGCACCAGTTGCTGGATTTGCATCTGGATGGTCAGGTACCAAAATAGCATCCAACTCTCCTATGATTGCTATCGTTGGACCTTTTCCTCCTCCGATTAATTTGCCTTTTACTCCAGTTAGCGCCAATTTGCTCTGATATTCAAGTCCTAATTCTTTGAACTTCCTTTCGACAAGCTCCGCTGTACGGTATTCCTTAAAACCAAGCTCGGGGCACTTGTAAATAGCCTCAGCGATTTCAACAATTCCATCAGCGTTAGCGTCTATCTCTTGGCAAACTTTTTTTTTGATTTCAACATCATCTGCCGTTTAGGACACCTACCACTTGACTAGAAAGCTTAGAATTTTGCGGCGTATTTTAAGCGCGCGCGGTTTGCATGAGCATTCAATGTTTTATCACGGCCTCATCTGCGATATAGAGTTTGAGCATCTCTTCTTTAGGTTCGTATGGTGTCCCTGGCACTTTAGACACCTCGATTTTTCCAGGTGCGCATAATGTAATCTCTGGACTAGCTAGATCTTCAATGTAAAAAGCCTTGGAAGGGAAGATATCGGCCGGATATTTAAAGTTAGGAAGTGTTGCCAACTCTGCCGAGACCCCACTTCCCACCGCTGATTCAAACATACCTCCAACCCAACACGGTATGCCAGCTTTTTGACACAAGTCATGTATTCTAACGGCATTCAATATTCCTCCAACTCTACCTATTTTAACGTTCATGTATCGGCAACTTTTGAGTCGAATCGCGTCTTCTGTAGTTTTCACACTGTTGATACTCTCGTCAAGGCATATTGGTGTCTCGATATGTCTTTGCAATTCGGCATGGTCAATCAAATCTGTATGGTGTAGTGGTTGCTCGATCATGGCCAACTCCAGGCGGTCTATTTTTTTGAACAGGTCCATATGTTTTAATGTAAAAGAGGCGTTGCAATCTATGTGAAATGTATAAGTAGGAAATGCATCTCGAACCGCTTTCAGTATACTAATGTCTAATCCCGGATGCAACTTCAGTTTGACACGTGGATAACCTTCATCAATGGCGTGTTCAAATTTCTTCAGCAACATCTCGATGTTATCTTGCACACCTAAGTCTGCCCCAACCACAATGGGGTGCGACTTACCTCCTAACAATCGATGAAGAGGTACCCTCTCTATCTTTGCTTTCAGAATCCACCAAGCAGTTTCAAGTCCAGCTTTAGCAAACGGATTTCCCTTAAACCGGTCTAATAATTGAAGAAGTTGGTCTGCATCTTCAATGTCCCGACCAACTATTTGTGAAGCTAGAAACTCCTTGATTAGAAGGAAAGCACCTCCAGCCCACTCTGGCGAGTAAAAGGGTTGTTTAAAAGGAGTAGTTTCACCCCAGCCATATTTATTTCCTGATACGATCTTAACTAAAACAGAATGAACATCGTTCATTTCACCAAGTGCTGTTCTGAAAACTTGAATGAGGGGCATTCGCACATGGTAAAGTTCAATTCTATCGATCTTCATATCATTTTCATCATTTAGATCCATCGGCAATAAAAGTTAATAAATTTACTTATTTGAAATTGATAGTAGGTCAGTACCTGTCTATGTAGAGCCAATCTTTGTTTTTTGCGCGCGCGCAGGGAGTGACTTTAAGGAAATCAACTTTGAATTTGTCGAGAAAGGCGCGATGAGCCTTGGCCATTTTGTCACCGCTTCTCGCGAACTCTGAAGCTCATTCCGCCAAAACGGTTAAACCAGTGTGTCCACAGGCTGATCGGAACCCTGTCGGGCTTTTCCCTACGCATCACGGAGCGCGCTACTCTTTGAATATCATAAGACTGTAAGAATAGAATCGTGCGTGTGGGCATCTCCTACACCTAGCTTTTACGGGCTCAGAGTCTAGGACAACCTTCAAACCCTTAATGAAACCGTTGTTGACAAGGTCTTCTACAGTGTGTGCTGCGAGCTTCTCGAGTCTCTCAAACACTATTCTACGTTTAAAACCTGACGATTGTTGAGTGGCTTGGTATGGTTTCATCGAAGCCGCATAGATTCCTAACCCTAGTAGCGCGTGCTATAGGGAATTAGGTTCAACAGACTGCTAGGGTGACGCACACTTTGCTGCTTCAGCAACAGAGTGAAAAAACAAAACAATCCGTGACCTATTTGTCTATGTATAGCCAATCCCTGTTCTCGGTCGAAAAATCCTTTCTTTCTTTTCGTGTTGTAGGTCTCACTGCGAGCTCACAGTAATCGTCACCGTCTGGCGTGGTTTTTGTATGCACAAACTTGTAGTCAGGATTGTATCCCATATATTTTGCCACATCCATGTAACAGTAAAGACGGCCTAACTTTTCTTCTCCGTATTCTTTCCACACCTTTGCAAATTTACAACCGTAGAATCTTGCTCTTGGTTCGCCTTCGACTTTTATATTTTCTATTTTCTCGTGTATACCAAAATTTGGGAGTGCGTAACTGTTTCCAGCGTTGAAGTTCTTAGGCAACGCTTCTAGTCCTTGGTCCAACACTTCTTTCCTTGTTTCTTGGCCCATCCGCATCCCGAAATCTTTTATTGCTTTGGCGATGATTTTCCTTCCTTTATCCTCTCCAAGCTCTTTCATTATGGTCTTGGCGTACGAGAGATGCAAGAGTGCTACCCTTCGGCTGACGCTCTCAACCGCTCGTTTCGCTTCTTCGAAAGGGACAGCTTTTTGCCTTTTAGCAACCATTCTGATTTTCTTCCCGTTCACACCTCATTTTGAGAATCACCAAATACTTAGGGTTTTCGTTCTGAGATCATTGCCTACCTATCTTTGCGCATTGATTTGCAAAACTGTGACTGGATGGAAGAACTTAAAAGTACACGCAAGAGTAAAAGTGTACGACTTGCGGGTCATTGAAAGAACTATAAAAAAGTTGATGATGGAGAGATAATGAAATGCCCGTAAAAATACATGGGTATACCGAAGAAGATCTAATTAAGATGGATTCAGAAGCGCTGAGAGCTATCCTTCACGAACGGAGTCATCATACTGTTGAAGTCCTTATCTACAGAATTCTTAGTGGGAAGCTACAAAAGCCGCCGAGTCTGGGAAATCAAGCGAAAACAGTTCTTGACATATGGAAGAAAAGAGGATTACCCACTGACGCACCTGACATTAAGTGGTGCATAAAATATGTTGAGCTTGCGGAGAAGCTTAACAAGGGCGAGAAAATAGAGATCGACGCTGAATTGCCTAAACCCTTTTCTGATGCAGAGATGAAGACTGTTGAAAAGCTGCTTTATGAGCGCAGATCAATTAGACAGTTCATAGCCAAACCTGTTTCGGACGCAATGGTAAGGAAGATCTTGTATGCAGGATTAATGGCGCCTCAAGGTTGCAATGTAGGATCAACTCGGTTTATTGTACTACGTGAGCCAGAACAATGGAAAATCGTCCGGAGCGACATACCTATCGAGCATGGCGTGATGATAGTGGTCTGCCAAGACATGCGTATATACAAAGTGCTAAGGTTCGACCAAACTTGGCCTCACAATATATATTTCGACGCGGCAGCTGCGGCAGATCACATATGCCTGATGGCACACGCATTGGGGCTGGGAGCATGTTGGCTTACCCACGGGGAGGAGACTCAGAAAAAGATCCGAGGGCATTTCGGGCTACCGGAATATTTCGTAAGCCGCTGCCACATAATTGTAGGATGGCCGGATGAGGCTCCAATAAAGTCTCAGAGAATGAAGCTTGACGAAGCAATAATAAAGAAGAGAAGACCATAGCCTTGCCTACAAAGAAACAGGAATCGAGGTCACTCAGCTAGGTCCATCAACGGCGTTCCTGCTTGCTTTTGAGTTATTCACGGAGTCGCTGCGTCAGCTCAGCAATGTCTTCTACTTTTTCCAAGTTTTTGATCATGTCGAGGACCTTTTCGGCAGTCCCGTTGTTAATTACTCCCTCGGCCAAGTCTTTGAATTTATCAATTAGTTCTTCATCTGTCATGGGGTTTTCAGGTTCTCCTCTTGGGCTATCTGCATGATCCTTGAACGTTCCCTTACTTGAAACTATTTCAACATTCACACCCCGCTGCTCAGGGTCTCTTATCAGCTCAACTTTCTTGGCAAGGCCCAACACCTTCGGATCTTTTAGATTTTCATACCATCTTAGGCCTGGTTTCAATCCAGTGATTGCAATCGCAATTGAATACGGTTTGCTGTTCATAGCGCTTAGCATCGTCTTTGGTTCGGCATCGTCATTAGGCGGAAGAGATGCAAGCCTCTCCTTTACGATGATTTTCTCAATATTGTCCATACCAAGGTTATGTTCTCTGACAATTTTCAAGGCAGCATCAATCATCGCGTGGTACAGTCTACAGCAGCTGTATGGCTTAAACCCTACCTTGAGGATGTAATAGTCTTTGCCTAACCCTTTCGTCATTACATCAAAGTTGCACCTATCTGCTATACCGGACATCCTCCAGAATCCAAAATCCCCTTCAAATACGTCTTTTGGACCTGTGTACCCTCTCTGTGCAAGCAAAGCCGCCTTAACCCCAATTTCCGAGGCATAACCATAATTGTTCCTAAACATCGGTCCGCCGAATAGTTTGTTTGCTGGGTTCATTGCAGTCTTGTATAGCGAAGGGACTGGTGCAGCGCAACCCGTAAGACCAAAGGCCATCGCCGTGGCTTCTTCATCGAGGTCAAGGAGTTTACTTGAAGCGGTCACAGCCCCGAAGGTCTGATAAGTCTGCATGCCAGAGACTTTTTTATGTCTCGAATGAGAAACGATCAGAGAATTGCCAATTCGGGATAGAATTTCGTAACCCAGAATTATTGCCGTCAGTAGGTCTTTACCTGTAGAATGTGTAGCTTCCCCTACTGCTATCGCTGGAGGGATTACGGTAGCTCCTGAATGGCTAACTTGACCAACAAACATTGTGTCATCAAAGTCAAGTGCATTGTTTGACTCCGAGTTTGCAAACGCGGCATTGATACACGATGTCATTATTCTAGTACCGAAAATTGTGGATTCAGGCCTACCGCCAAGATAATTTGTGAGGTTGATTATTTTCTCACTTTGTGCTGTCCTTGAGCCTCCTAGCGTACAACCAATTGAGTCACGGATGCATTTTTTTGTTTTTTCAACAACCTTTTCTGGCAGGTCTTGAAATGTTGTGTCTGTGACATATTTCGCTAATGTTTCTGAGATTGTCGTATCAATACCTTCTCTAACAATAGATCAAATCATAGTCATAAATTGCTTTCCTGTGCAGAACGTAGGGCCGCACCTCTGAAAATTCACGACAAATACATATGATCCATTGATTTATCTAACAATAGTCTCGTATAGAACAGGTAGAACGCACGTAAGTTGGCGCCTTGGTTTCGCGTGCATTCCATGAAGAAACATGCTTGCCATAATGTTTACTGAGGAGTTTTCTTGGTTTGACCTTTTATGAAAAAACCGTTAGAGAATATTGTCATATCAATTTCAATTTACATTGGGCGTATATGCTGTTTACTAATTGCAGTGTTTTCAATGAGTCTTCTCCCGAAGTCAATGGTTTTTCCCCTGTTTTAATACATTCAATGAAATGGCGGTCTTCCTGCAAGAAGCCGAATCTGTAGGAGAGATCTCTCCAAGAATCGGTTATGAAACTCGTGATGGTTGCTGGTTGGTAGGCCCCGCCCTTCAAGTTTCTGAAGGTAGCTGATGGCGTGTCAATTTGAGCCGTCTTGCTGGAACCGTATATAGTTACGTGTTCCACGTATCCGCCGCCCTTGGAATTACTCACATATACACCCCGAGCGCCACTGTCAAATTCGATGGACGCGACAATTGTCTCTTCGTAGTCGGGATCTACATATTTTGCGCTGGCTTGGACTTTCAATGGTTCGCCGCAGAACCACCTTAGCACATCAATTATATGAACATAGTTGGCGTTCAAGCCGCGTAGAATTGTCTTTTCCCCACACATTTCAGCTATACAAACATCTATCTGATTCGGTTTTTCAAATTCTTGTCTTGCTCTTTGAAAGACGGGCATGTAGCGCCTATTGTATCCGATCATCAGTATTTTTCCGTTTTTCCTTGCGTTTTCAACCATGCTCTCTGCATCTGACATCTTTGTGGCCATCGGTTTTTCGCAGAAGACATGCTTATTGTTTTCAAGAAAAACATTAGTCACTTTTGAATGGGTTTCATCAGGTTTGGTTGCTATAAAAACACAATCTACATCACTTTTCTCAGCCATTTCCTGGTAATCGGTGTAATGCGAAGTGACTCTGAACATGTCGAGAACTCTCTTTAGTGAATTCTGATTGATATCGCAGACAGCTGATATTTCTATCTCATCAAAAGTGGTCAATGCTGACAGATGGCGAAGGGCTTGATTGCCTAGACCTACGATTCCGACGCGGATTTTTTTCATAATCTGACACACCATAATTCTTAAATTGAGGCTTCATATATCTGCGTTTGTGTTTATGTCATAAGGAAGCTTGTAATTTGAAAAAATCTGACTTGATTGCCGATAGAATATCTGCCCTCCGTTACGGTAAAGCAGCCGAACTCGGGATCCCTGCCCGTGAAGTTGCGGGACAAGAGGGGGTTATAAATATGTCGTCTGGAGACCCTGATTTTGATGCTCCAATAAACGTCAAGGATGCGGCCAAAAAGGCCATTGATGATGGTTTTACTCACTACGCCGGATACCCTGCGGGGATAAGTGAACTGCTCGAAGCAATTGCAGATAAACTTTCAAGAGACAACGATTTTGATGCCGATCCAAAAAAGGAGATACTTACGATAGCCGGAGGGCACTCTGGAATCATGATAGCTATGGAAACGTTGATCAGGCCGGGCGATGAAGTGATAATTCCTGATCCACATTTCTATCCTATTAGCCGCGCCGTGAAATATGTAGGGGGGACGCCGGTTTTTGTAGGTGTCACTGATGAACGTGATTACCGCCCTGATCCGGAGGAAATTGAGAAGAAGATAACTGACAGAACTAGAATGATTGTGCTGGTGTCTCCTAATAACCCGACGGGTTCCGTGCTGATAAAACAAGACCTGGAGGCAATATCTGAAATAGCCCAGAAACACGATCTTTTGGTCTTTTCTGACGAGGTATATGAAGCATTTGTTTTTGACGGGCGAAAGCACTGCAGCATAGCCTCATTAAATGACATGAAAGAACGAACTGTTGTCATGAACGGTCTAATAAAGACTTATGCCATAACTGGATGGAGAATAGCCTATCTGGTGGCAGACCAGAAATACATGGATGCCATGAAAGAACTGCACGCCCAATGGACTGTCTGTGTTAACACCATAGCCCAAAAAGCCGCGGTAGCAGCTTTGACGGGGCCTCAGGATTTCCCCCAAAGAATGCGAGAAGAATACCAGATTCGGAGAAACATGATGGTTGACGAATTCAACAAGATGCGAGGAGTCTATTGTAGAAAACCGTGGGGGACATATTATGTGTATCCGAAAATATCTGGCACAGGTTTGAGTTCGCTAGACTTTGCCAAATACGTTGCGAAAGAAGCCAAAGTAGTACTCCAACCAGCATCAGGATACGGCGACGCGGGAGAGGGCTACTTAAGAGCTGCAACGACCCTTCCTCGCGAGAAGATGCAGGAAGGTTTGGAAAGGATGAAGATCGCCTTGGAAAATCTCAAGTAACGGCAAACGTGCTTCAACTTTCATTTCTCAGACTTGCTAGAGAAAAGGAGATGTTGCCCCGATGAAGATTGGTATAACAACTTCTCTGTTCAATGCATGTGACAATCATGTTTTTCAAGCTTTTCCGCAGCTTGCTAACCTGGGGTTTGACTATATTGAACTAGTGTCCCGGGATCCAAAATCCGTCAAAATCAAAAGGCTTTCTGATTTGTTAAGGGACCACGGTTCTGGTGTATATGCAGTTTCGGCCTGGTGCAATTATTCCTACCAAAACCCGGCGCATCCCAACAAGTATGTTCGCCAGACATACGTGCGGTACCTGACGGATCTAATAGACTTGGCTGCAGCTCTGGGAAGTAAAATCGTTGTCACATCGGCTGGCTTGATTGAGGGAATAAGTCGTGAAGAAGCAGTTGAATATTGTGCGGAAAGCCTCCGCGAAGTGGCTGACTATTCCTGTGCCGCCGGAGTCAAAGTGGGGATTGAGGCCGTAAGCAGATTTGTCAGTAATTTTATCAATAGTGTTGACCATGTTCTCAGTCTGATCAAAATCATCGACAATTCTTCTATTGGCATCACGCTAGACACTTTCCACATGAATATTGAAGAGGCATCTTACGAAAAATCAATAAGAAAAGTCGGAGAACGGCTTTTTCACATTCATCTTGCCGACAACAACAGATACGCCCCAGGCTTAGGTCACATCGACTTTCAGACGATCGTGAACACATTGAAAGCAATAGAATATCACGGAAACCTCTCTCTCGAGATTCAAGGTCGCGATGACCCTGCTAAAGAGGCCAAGTCAGGGTTTGAGTTCATGCAAAGAATCGTGAACTGCTAGTGACTTGGAAAGGAAAATGAACAATAGAGATGACGGTTGCCCAGCAAACTTCTACTTCTTCGTGGTTTTTTCCACAACTTTGAGCGCTTCATCGAGTATGTTTAGGGCCTTGTCAAATTCTTGACGAGTCGTTGTTAGAGGCGGGAAGAATCTAAGGACGTTGTCGTATCTGCCATACGTTGCGAAGACCAGTCCTCTTTTGAAAGATTCGAGACAGACTTGGTAGGCTTCTTTACTTGCTGGTACCTTCGTTCTCCTGTCTTTCACCAGTTCGGCTCCTATGAGCAGCCCCTTTCCTCTGATGTCTCCTATCAAACTGTACTTCGCTTGCATGTCGGCGAGTCCTTTCATAAAGTAATCGCCGTCCTTCAATGCCTTTTGCAACAGATTATCTCTCTTTATAACGTCTATTCCTGCGATTGCGGCGGCGCATCCAAGAGGGCTTCCACCCATACTTGACTTCAATGATGATATACGCCCGACTTCTTTGGCTTTTTCCATTATTTCTTTCTTTCCAACCATGATGGACAGGGGAACTCCATATGCCAATGATTTCGCTGTCGTTACTATGTCAGGGACAATTTCATAATTTTCAAATCCCCACCATTTACCTGTTCTCTGAGCCGCTATCACTTCATCTGCGATCATCAGTATTCCATGTTCTTTGCATATTTCACGCATCTTTTCCCAGTAACCTGATGGAGGAAAGATGAACCCGTTTGGGACCTGAATGGCCTCAAAAATCACCCCCGCAACCTGGTCTGGAGGCGCCACTGTTTCAAGCAGCATCTTTGTGTATTCCACGCACTGCATTGAGCAGCCGGGCGATTCGAGGTTAAACGGACATCTATAACAGTACGGATAAGGCAGGTGGACTATGTTGAGGATGTCAGGCGGTTTTCTGTATTTGACGTGTCTGGCCATAACGCCCATCGAATACGGCAGTTCTCCATGCCAACCTCCGATGTACCCTAGGATGAGAGGCCGCCCTGTTACTACTCGCGCTGCGTACATGGCCATTTCATTGGCTTCGCTTCCGGCGGACAATGAAGTCATTTTTCCGTTCTTCAATTCGCCTGGCAGAATCGTTTTTATTTTCTCCGCGAAGTATACGTAGATCTCCATCCTTCCAGCCATGCAGTGAAGAATCAATTTTCCGGCTTGTTCTTGTACCGCCTTAGTCACTTCGGGAGGACAATGTCCCAGATTGTAGTCTGAAGCTTGGAAATCCAGATAACTGTTGCCGTCAACATCTTTGATTATAGTTCCTTTTCCTTCTGAGAAAATGACCGGCAGGAATGTGAAAACGGGAGTATTTCTTGCATGCCGCTCTAGCAACTCTTTGCTTTTTGGTCCACGTGGCTCCATATTACTCGCCTCGAGAAAACTGTTGATAACAGCACTTTACATGCCTTATAAGATTTTCGAATTTCCGAATATATCTTTTGAAAGGAGGCCCGCGCGCTGAGTACTGAAGAATGCGTGAGTCTCCGTAGAGATGCGTAAATCCAAAAACTAAATATCCCTATCGGAAGGAAACAGGACACAGATGAACCAATGTCGTCACCAATTATTGTGGATGGCCATGAAGACATCGCGTGGAATCGACTCGCGCTGAACCGAGATCTATTCGAGAGCGTCCTAGAGAAGCGAACCCGAGAGGGTCCCCAACCTGCCCACGGTCTCGGGAGTGCGACAGTTGGATACCCTGAGTTGATGTTAGGTAACGTGCGCATTGTGTTTGCCACATTGTACGTGGTACCAGATCGTCCGGACCGCGTTGCATTGGGCAAGGCGTACTCTGATCCGCAACAGGCTCACGATCAAGCTTGGGAACAGCTTCAGTACTATCTCTCCCTAGCCTCCGATGCACGCGTTACAATGATCACGCGCCGAGGAGATCTGGATAGTGTGATCAATTCTCCTGACCCTCAACTAGGCGTCGTGGTGCTGATGGAAGGCGCCGATCCCATTGTGCAACCTAAAGATGTGTTGGAGTGGTTTAATGCGGGGATCAGGATTGTCGGGCCTTCTTGGGGTAAGACACGATATGCGGGCGGAACCGGTGCACCTGGCGGATTGTCTCAATTGGGTCAGGAGTTACTTGCCGAGATGCAAAGAACAGGTATGGTGCTTGATGTTTCTCACATGGCTGAGCAAAGCTTTTTTGAAGCACTTGATCTTTTTCATGGCCCTATGATAGCCAGTCATTCAAACTGCCGTGCTCTTGTTGACACAGACCGGCAGTTGAGTGATGAGATGATTCGTGCACTAGTCTTGCGGGACGGCGTGATCGGCACTGTAATCAGCAACCGTTTTCTGCGAGCTGGCTGGGACATGAAAATGGGAAAGGACACAGTGGGGCTCGAAGATGTTGTGCGTCACATAAGACACGTATGCAACCTCGCGGGGGATACTCTTCATGCGGCGATTGGCAGCGATTTTGACGGAGGTTTTGGAAAGGAATCCACTCCAAGGGAGATAGATACTATAGCAGATCTTCAGAAACTTGACACTGTGCTGTCCCCTGATTTGAGCAAACTGGATGTTTCCAACATACTCGGGGAAAACTGGGTGCGTTTTTTGAGACGGGCGTTACCCCAGTAGACGGATCTGTGACTTAAATTGATTTGTAAGTGTACTAACAAAGTGTTGGATCAAGCAACAACAGGTCAAATCGCTCTTACCCAGTTGTTGGAAAACATACTGCCTCGTACATATCCCCCATAGCGCCTGCTGCAGGTCCATACACTTTGCATAGTGCACATTATCTGGAAAATCTTATAAGACCATATGCTCTTCTATGGAGTGAAAGAGGATGAAAAATGTCTTCAAATCGCGCGATCAACAAGATGTTGGCTATAGTACTGATTCTTGCCGTGATTATTGCGTCGGTTGCTGCAGCATACTACTATTACAGCACGATGACCGTAACACCAACGGTCGCCAAGGAAGTGACAATAATGAACATATCCTACCAGGACGACTGGTACAAAGCCAGAGTTGATGAATTCAACGCGGCGCACAATGGTAGCATTCATGTCACTCTTCAACCGTTGGCTGACTACTATACGCAGATCGTTACCACTCTTACAACCGCACCGAACACAGTAGACATAGTTCGGACCAACCCTGGATATATGGCACCATGGGCGGAAGCTGGTTGGATAACAACTCTCGACGATTTATCTGGATACAGTGGTTATCTCTCTAAAGTTGAGCCATCTAGAAGACCCGAACTCGAATACAACAACAGCCACTATGGTCTTCCAGCACAAACCGGCTACACCGCAATATTCCTTTACAACAAGAGGATCCTTGAGCAGGCGGGTTTTGATCACCCGCCAGCGACCCTTGAGGAACTGGTGTCCCAGAGTCAAGCGATAAAGAACCAAGGCATACTTCAATATCCGCTGGCATGGCACTTGAAAGGAAGCGAAAGAAGAATCGATTGGGCTTGGTATGAATTCACACTCATGAAGGGTGGAATGGGGCTCTATGACGAAAACTGGAACGCTACATATTTGGACGCGGGTTCGCCAGGTTACGAAGGGCTGAAATTCATCGTCGATGCCATCCATCAATACCAAATAATGGATCCTGCTGCCATGGAATGGGACACGTTCAAAGTAGTTGACTTGCTCATGAAGGGGCAAGCTGCATTTGTTCCATCAGATCCGTTCCAGTGGGCAACCATAAATAGTGCAACCTATCAAGAGGCAGGCAACATTTCACAGGCGCTGATGCTTTCAAGCCATTACACCTGGGTGAAGAGCGATCAAATGAGCATAACGAAAGCGGCTAGGGACAAGGGTCAGGACTTCCTCCAAGCTGCTTGGGAAGTTCTCAAATGGTTTGCAGGGCCAGAAAAGGACCAGATAACTTACCACCACGTGTTGGACGGACTTACTTTGTATTCGTGTTACACCCCAATCAACAATGACCCAGAAGTCAAACAGCTGTGGTCCACACAGTACAACACTACTACGATGGCACAACAGATCCAATATTCAGTCAGCCTCCAAGATTTCTCACCCGCTCACAAGACTACGTTCTACCTGTCATGGGTCAACGACTACCTCATTCCAAACCTCCAAGCTGCAATTCTGCAAACCAAACCGATTGGCACTGCACTTGCAGCCATAGACAGCGGTTTTCAGAGTTTAGCCGACGAACACGGTCTGCCTCCACGTTAAACTGGGAAGGAACATCCTTGGGGAAACAGAAACACTCCCCTTCTTTTTCTAAGGATAGCTTGACGGTTCTGATTTTCAACATTCCAGCTTACACAATACTGATAATATTCACCATCATTCCTATCATATATTCCTTCTACGTAAGTTTGCAGCATTACGACCTCACAAGGCCTCCTGTATACTTCATAGGATTAGGGAACTATCAATCCCTGTTTTCCAGTGAACTGTTTTGGACAAGTATGTCGAACACTCTTGTCTTCACTTTTTCATCTCTTGCCATCATGCTTTTCTTGAGCTTCGGCTTGGCTCTTCTCCTGAACGAACCCATCAGAGGAGGCAGCAGATTCAAGTCTTTGGTGGTGTTGCCGTGGGCAATTCCACCCATCGTTACGGGTATTATATGGGCTTGGATCTTCGACGCAAAGTATGGAGTCGCCAACTACTTTTTGAAATCTGCAGGTTTTGCACCGCTGTTGTGGCTGTCAAGTCCTGCCTTGGCCATGTTCTCTGTTGTAATTGCCCGATCATGGCATGAAATAACGTTTGGAACTTTGCTAATATTGGCTGGGCTTCAGTCAATCCCAGTTGATTTGTATGAGGCTGCAAAAATGGACGGAGCAGGAACGCTGGACCGATTTCTTCATGTGACTCTTCCACTGATAGCTAGTCAAATAGCACTTATACTAGTTTTCGAGACAATGTGGTGTCTTCGTGAGTTCGGCGTAATCTATTCTATGACCTATGGGGGTCCAATAAATGCGACCACGGTTCTTGGTTGGCTGTCATACAGGCTTGCTTTCTTGCAATATGATTTTGGAAAGGGATCCGCTGTGGCTTTCATCTTGGGGATTCTCACATTGGCATTGGCGGCCGTTTTCATAAGATTCATCTACAGGAGAGTTGAGCATTGAAGATAATCGGGAAGTTTTCTATCAGATCATTGGTTGTTGGCATATTCTTGCTTGTTCTGTTGTTTTATGTATTGGCCCCGTATGTATGGTTGGTGATTCAGTCTTTTGTATCCTACGAACATCTGTCCATGTCTGTGCCTCAATTCTTTCCGGAGACATTCCTGAACTATTTGAGACTTGCCGGTCTAGTCAAACCAGGCGGTATCTATCAAATGAACGTTCCCCCCGGCGTCCAGTATGTTGGTATTTCCATTCTTCATAGTTTTGCAGTATCAAGTACTTCTACTCTTATTGCCATTTTTCTCGGCTCACTTTCAGCATATACTTTTGCCAAGATGAAGTTTCGCGGAAGCGGCCGAATGTTGACGACGACGATAGGTCTGAGAATGCTGCCAGTTACAAGTGTCATAATTCCGATCTTTATTCTGATGAACACTCTTCAGCTAATGGACAGCTTGATAGGCTTGATAATTGTTTACACCTCAATGTTGATCCCTTACAACATCTTAATGTTGACCTCTTTTTTCGAAACGATTCCATCAGATCTGGATGATGCCGCAAGAGTCGACGGTTGCAGTAGATTTCAGTCTCTCATAAGTGTGATAATGCCCCTGGCAAGTCCTGGACTTGTCGCCGTCGCGATCTTTGACTTCCTGATCGCGTGGAACGAGTTTTTCGTTGCTTTAATACTCACGAGATCAGGAGCGTCATACACTTTGCCGGTGATCATCTCCATGTTTACTAATGTCCCGCAAATGATACCTTATGACTACATGATAACTGCTGGCGTGGTAGGTTCACTGCCACCTCTAATCCTTTCCATAGTGTTCAGCAAATACATAGTGAAGGGGTTAACCGCCGGAGCCATAAAATGAACAGGCCCGATTTGTTGCTGGGATCAGCTTGAGAACAACGGGAGACTCAATTGCCTAATCACAAAAAGGAATGCGTGTATCAATGAGTGAAATAGTGTTAGAGAATATAACCAAGACCTTTGGTAAAGTAGTGGCAGTTGAAAACGTTAGTCTGAAGGTAAGAAAGGAAGAATTTCTAACTCTACTGGGGCCTTCTGGATGCGGGAAGACTACAGCTCTGAGGATTGTTGCTGGATTGGAAAAGCCGAACGAGGGAAATGTTTACATCGATGGCAATCGGGTGAATGATCTTCAACCCGGGGACAGGAACATTGCCATGGTTTTCCAAAGTTATGCTTTATATCCACACAAGACGGTCTATGAAAACATCGCCTTCCCCTTGAAAATAAGAAAAGTTCCGAAGGATGAGTTAACGAAAAAAGTGAAAGAAGCGGCTTCAATGCTTGGTATAGAAGAACTTCTGAACAGAAAACCCAAAGAACTCAGTGGAGGGCAAAGACAGCGAGTCGCTTTAGGGAGGGCGATAGTGAGAAGTCCGACCGCTTTTCTAATGGACGAACCGCTCTCAAATTTGGATGCAAAGCTGAGAGTTCAGATGAGAGTGGAGCTAAAGAAACTACAGAGTAAGCTGGGAATTACTACTATTTATGTCACCCATGACCAGATCGAAGCGATGACAATGTCGGACAGGGTTGTTCTCATGAACCAGGGAAGAATAATGCAGATAGGTACCTCGAAAGAAGTATATTCACACCCGGATAACGTTTGGGTTGGCGGGTTTATGGGAACGCCTCCGATGAATTTTCTCGAATGTATTGTCGAAACCAAAAACGGTCATGCTGCGTTCACAAGTGAAGACTTCAAGCTGTCCATTCCAGACACAATGGCAAAGGTCATGGGAGAAAAGACGAAGGATCGTGAAGTGGTGCTTGGGTTCCGACCAGAAGACGCAACATTAACTTTTAGAGATGAAGAAGGCGCAGTAAAAACACGGGTATACGCGATAGAACCCATTGGAGACGCCTTGCTTGTAGATCTGCTGATCGGGCAGAACATCATCAAGGTCAGAGTACGACCCGATCTGGAACTGCAATCTGACAGCAACGTCTATCTTAGGATCATGCTAGACAAAGTTCATCTTTTTGACAAGAAGAACCAGCAAAAGATTTTGTAAGAGTCTATTTGAGGCTCTATATAGCGCGCGCTAGAAAACTATGACAATGGGAGGTCAACCGCTCTTTTATGCTTCGCTGATTCGTACGCTGCCAATGTAATCTCTAGAATCGCTTTTCCAGCATGGCCGTCAACAATTGGCTTCTGGTCCCTTTGTATGCAATCAAGGAAGTGTTTGAACTCATCGTTGAAGGTGTCGAATCCTCCTTTGAAAATCGCTTGAGGCGGGAAGTAGCTATGGATTCTGCCGTATTCAGGCATGCCGATATCCGAAAGCTCAAGATAAGCAACGCCACTGCGGGAGTCTCCATACCCGATCCTGGAACCTTTGCTCCCGTATACTTCAATCTTCTCCCACTCAGGCCCTTTGAACTCGGCAACCCAAGAGCAAATGACCACTCCAATTCCGCCATTCTCATATTTCAGCAGAATTGCGGCGTTGTCTTCAGCGTCAATGTCCATTTCTAGCCTTTCAGTAAAACAGCTAACCTCCTTAACTTCTCCTCCCAAATACCACGAGAGAGAAAGTCTATGGACACCAGACTCTGTTATCACTCCTCCTCCGGCTTGCGACACATCAGCCCTCCAGCCGAAACTTTCTCGAGATGTTGCTGTCAAGTTTCTGACGTATTGACTCTTGATAATAGACACTCTACCCAAACGCCCGTCTGCAACGTCTTTCTTGACCCGTTGAACCATTGGGTTGAAAACTTGATTGTATCCTAGCATCAGCTTGACGTCGTTTTTCTCTACAGCTCTGAGGATTTTGTCAGCGTCGTCAAGTGAAACCGCCATAGGTTTCTCCAAGAGAATATGTTTTCCTGCTTCAGCCGACGCAACCGCTACATCTGCGTGAAGAGAGTTGGGCACACAAATGCTCACCGCATCTATATCGGTTCTCTTTATCAACTCTTTGTAATCAGTATACCAAACTTTGGCACCGAATTTCTTTGCCATTTGTTCGGCCATTGAGGCGATGACATCCGAGACCGCAACAATCTCCGCTTGATCAGAAAGGTTTGCATATTTGGACAAGTGAACTTTACCTTGCGCCCCGAGTCCAATTACGCCGACTCTGACTTTCAACGATAATCACTTAGGCGTTGCTCAGTGTGACTGCCACTATATTAATGTGCTGGGCTTAGTGCACCCGCCGTAGCGCGCGCTGTAGTCGCTAAACTATCTACCGCGCGAGACTTGTGCGCCTTCAAAAGCATCGAGAAAACACTTCCAGCACTGAATATTCCCAAGGATGGGGCATTTCAAATCAATAATATTTAAATGGATGCTCTGAGAGATTCACCGTCTGTGACAAGAGAGAATGCATTTGCGAGATCAGACCACTTGTAAGACGCCTTGGGTAAGCCCGGGGAAATGGATTGTAAGTCCTCACAATTATTCAGTGGACATTAGATCCGATTGGAAGCTTCCTAAAAATGTACAGATACATGACAGCACTTTGAGAGACGGTGAGCAGACACCTGGGGTTGTGTTCAGCAAGGATGAGAAACTGAAAGTTGCTGAGAAGCTGGCTGAAGCGGGTGTTCAACGTATTGAAGGAGCGATGCCAAGCGTTTCGTCTGATGATGTAGCAGCTCTCGCTGCAATGGTTAGAGAAATAAAGTCGTCGGAAATCGTAGGCTTCGTAAGATCTCGTAAGGATGATCTTGACTTGGCTATCAAGTGTGATGTCAGCAGTATTGTAATGGAGATTCCAGCCACAACAGGCGGAATAGTAAATATTTGGGGTGACGTCGAGCGGGGGATCAGAAAACACGTTGAATTGGTTGCGTGCGCCAAAGACCACGGCATTAAGGTGACATCGTTTCTCCCTAACGCAACCATCGCTACGCTTGAAGAAATAAAGAGAATTGTTGTTCCAGCAGTTAATGAGGGAAAAGCAGATCACATAGGTCTGCCCGACAGCTACGGTGTCATCATTCCGCAAGCATACACATGGCTCGTTAGGAAAGTGAGGGAAATGGTCAGAGTTCCTATTGAAGTACATTGCCACGACTATTGGGGTAACGGAACATCGAACTCGCTGGCCGGTGTGATCGGAGGCGCTGAGATAATACACACGTGTGTCAATGGACTCGGCGGAAACGCCTCATTGGATGAATGTGTTATGGGTGCGGATGCTTTACTGGGAGTAGAAACAGGCATAGAAACTGAGAAGCTCTATGATCTTTCTCAGATGGTTCAAAAGTTCTCGAAAATTGGCTGGTACAAACCTTTCTTCGATGAATTGGCCTGCTCCCAGGAGATAGGACTATTGACATGTCACACTTGGAAAGCTATGGAAAGGGGCGAAAAGCCTCCTATAATGCTAAACTTAGGGGTTCTTGGAAGGGACGAGAAGACGAAAATAGTTCTTGGAAAGAAAAGTGGCAGACGATCGATTATGCTCAAAGCGAAAGAGCTTGGGCTTCCTGCCATCACAGAGGAAAAGGCTGTGAAATTGTTAGAAAAAGTGAAGCGGCTGTCAATTGAAAAGATGGGGCTTGTAACGGACGAAGAGTTCAGGCGATTGTGCAATGAGGTGACTTGATACATGCTTCTAGCGCGCGCTTAAGTAAAGCGAAGCTCAACTGTTAGAAATTCTTTTATCCAGTTTCCCAAGGAAAAGCAGTACATCGCCCGAGTTGACCGCCCAATTTGTCATTCTAATGGTAACCAAACCTTGAATCGGCGCTATAACCTGTTCTTTTACATTTCCATAAATATCTCTAATCTCGCCTAGAATGTCCCCCTTGGATATTATTTCGCCCGCGCTCCGTTTAGGATAAAACACACCTCCCTGCTCAGCTCTGATCGCGTGTAGAAGGTAGATTATCTTCTTTGGTCTGGTCTTCTGCGGAACGTCTCTGATCATCCCTAGATATCTCATCACATTGAGTATTCCATTCCTATAAAAGAGAACAGCCTTTTCGTCGATTCTTCCTGCTCCGTCTGCCTCAGGAGCGATGGCAGGGATGCCTGCTTTGCATGATTCACCAGCACAAGTTCCTTCAATTTCGCTTGTCAGTATGTATTCTGAATCAAAAAGGTCCACCAGATTCTTTGACATTCTTCGTGTCTCTCTGTTACCTTTTTTCTGCAGAATCACCAATCCTTGTGGCGGAAGCTCTTCAGGTAGATCAGCTCCGTGTATGTCGATCAAGAAGTTGCTCCTAGAAATCACTTTGGTGAATAGGACGTGCGCCAAACGGTAACTGATTGAACCTGTAGGATTCCCAGGAAAGACTCGGTTCAAGTTAATCCCATCTATTGGGCATACGTAGGGAACGTGTGATGTGAATGCAGGTTTATTGGCAACGGGCACAGCAACCACTTTTCCACGCAGTTTTTCTGGATCAAGTTCGTTAGTAAGGCGTATGACTGCTTCTATACCCGAGTATTCGCACCCATGAATTCCTGCTATCAGGCATAGAGTTGGTCCTTCTTTCAGCCCGCTAAGGGTGACAATCGATAAGTCAATCGGTGACGTTGATGTATCACCTACTTTAATTGTGCCAGTTGTTCTTGTCCCTGGTTTCTCTTTCGAAAAAGCGTCTATGATTTTTGTTTTAGGAGTCAATTTATCATTTTCCTTCTAATACTTGGTTGACTTGTTCTCACTTTTTTCATGTAACGTGAACTCATTATTAGAGCAGCTATCGCCTTTGCCGCATTTTCAGGCATTCGAAAACTTGCAATGCTATAATCGTCGAGTCTGCCGATACAATCTGCTACAACTGCAGAATCCGTGGAAAGACAGCATACAACAATTGGCTTTTCATTCTTCTTTGAGGCTGCGACTATGTCTTCGATCAGAGTTTGGTGCTTTGACTGAGGGGGAATATAGACAATCACGAGAGCTATATCCACTTGTTTATCTTTTAAGACAGCGTTCAATACATCTGCATACAGGTGCAATTTCGGCCAATCGGCAGCAAGATCAACAGGATTGGCATAGCTCGCTGTGAAGGAAAGCATCTTCCTGAGTCGCTCCTTAGTTTCTTCTGATAGCTCGCCTATCTTTATGTGTCGACTTTCGCAAAAATCGGCTGCAACAACCGCAGGCCCCCCCAGATTAGTGATTATTGCGGTCCTGTTTCCTCTTGGGAGTCTATGTTCGAGAGATAAGGTCTTCGCGATGTCAATCATTTCGACTCCATCGGAAGCTCTGATCAGTCCTGCTTGCCTAAAGGCAGCATTGTACAATTCGTCTGAGCCAGCCAAGGAACCTGTATGAGAATAGGCAGCTCTCCTTCCTGCTTCCGTTCTTCCAACCTTGACCACGACGATGGGTTTCGTCTTCGTTACTTCCTTCGCTGTCTCTAAAAATCTTCTGCCCTCATTTTCATGTTTGAAGCCTTCCATGTACAGAATAATGGCTTGAGTACAGTCATCCTTCATTAGGAATTCTAGCGAATCGGCAAATCCAATGTCACAACTATTTCCAAGATTTATGATCTTGCTAAATCCTACCCCTTCACCACTGCCATATCTGAGCAATAGACTACTATATCCGCCGCTTTGGCACACAAAGGCCACATTGCCAGTTCTATAGTTAAGGCCAGGAGTGAAAGTTGCATTCAAATTGTCATTCAAGTTCATTATGCCATTTGTGTTTGGTCCAATAATTCTGACATTGTATTTTTTCGCCGTGTCAGTCAATTCTTGTTCAAGACCTGCACCGCCCTGAATTTCTCCAAAGCCCGCCGAAAAAACAAGAGCGGATCGCACTTTTTTCTTGCCACATTCCTTCACAGCCTCCGGAACAAGATTGGCTGGAATTGCTATCAAAGCAAGGTCTATTTGACCAGGGATTTCTGAAACATTCCGGTACATTTTCATACCGAAGATGTTTCCCCCGCCAACATTCACTGGGTGAAGCCGACCTTTGAAACCGCCCTCACCAACTGCTTGGACTATCTTGTAACCAAGCTTGTCAGGATTGTTTGATGCTCCGATAACAGCGATCGAACGAGGGCAAAATGCACTTTCCAGCACCGATGTGGCCATCTATATTCGTCCTTAACCTGATGATATGCCTCCGATATTTGCTTTTCCCAGTTTTTGGAAATGATATTTTGAGAATTTGCAGCTCAATCGGCGTGCTCAGTGAGGCAAGACGAGAACAGCGCGCGCTAGAACGGAGAGCACGCGCTTCGTAGCGGCATAAGTACGGCATCTGATCCGTCGGCATGATGAAAATACTTGAATTAAGGGCGTTAGAAGATGAAAAGTGACGAGCGCCGCTCACAAATTCTATTTACACTATTATTCATTTCACAGCACAGATTCTGCAATGTTAGAGGTGAAATTCTGCACAAGAGTTTTAACGTGATCGGCCTAAACTCTAAAGTGTTCTTGCTTTGTGAGGATGAAGACGGTTGAGTTTGAAAACAATTCTAGTGGTCTGCGATGGGATGGCTGACAGACCGATCAAGGAACTTGAGTTCAAGACGCCCTTGGAGGTAGCAATAAAGCCTAGTTTGGATCGCATTGTGAAGCACGGAATCTGCGGCATAATGGACCCTATCGCGCCTGGAATCCCTCCGGGCAGCGATACCTCTACTCTTGCCATACTTGGCTATGATCCCTTTGAGGTCTATTCTGGCAGAGGCGCCTTAGAAGCGGAGGGTTCAGGCGTTGAAGTCTTGCCAGGAGATGTAGCGTTTAGATGCAATTTCGCCACAGTGAACGAGGACCTCGTTGTCTTGGACCGAAGAGCTGGTAGAATCGCAAATGAGGACGCAGCTAAACTGGCCACCAGTCTCGAAAAGATCCGACTTCAACCATTCTTGAGGATTAGGTACCAATTCAAGAACACTGTCCAACACCGCGCGATATTGGTGATTCGTGGGCCAAAGTTATCATCTGCCGTGAGCGATTCGGATCCGGAAGCAATTGGAAAAAAGGTGTTGGACATCAAACCGTTAGACAACAGTGTTGAGACCAAACGTACTGCTCAGATTGTCAACATGCTCATTCACTCATTTCATGAAGTTTTGTCGAAGCACCCAGTAAACAAACTGAGGGCAGAGAACAACCTGCCAGTTGCGAATATGATTCTCTGCAGGGGCGCTGGCAATATTCCCAGGATTCCGACTCTTCAAGAAAAATACGACATTAAACCCGCGTGCGTTGCGGCTGTTTCCCTGATAAAAGGCGTGTCAAAAGTGGCAGGCATGGATCTCATCAGCGTGAAAGGTGCAACTGGAACAGTTCAGACCGATTACATGGCGAAGGCCAAAGCAGCCGTTCAAGGTTTGAAGAAGCATGATTTTGTGCTTCTACACGTGAAGGCCACAGACGTCGCAAGCCACGATGGCAACGTCAAGCTGAAGATAGAAATTATCGAGAAGATCGACAAAATGCTTGGCTATATCCTTTCTAACACCGATACTGATTCCACAATAATCGCGGTTACTGCTGATCATACAACGTCTTTGGCTACGAGAAATCATGAAGGAGACCCTGTTCCGATCATGATTATAGGACCAGGAGTCAGATGCGATGATGTTGTTGAGTTCGGTGAAAGAACGTGCGCCAAAGGCGGTTTAAACAGGATACGCGGCTTAGACCTCATGCCTACTTTGATGAGCCTAATGGGTAAAACAAAGAAGTTCGGAGCCTAGAATAGTAGTTATTGAACTCGCATCAATCTCCATTCTCTGTAGTCAGTCACAACTCTGACGTATCCTTTGAGCATTTCATTTATGGAGGAGTCTCCCGTGTCAATCCTCAAGGTGTCTCCATCGATACTTTGCAGCTTCGTTTTGGTTGCAGCAATGATGATGTGATCTTTTTCGACCCGTTTGAGAACCTCGGGACTCAACTGTTGATTGCCTCTTCCCAGCACAATTCCTTGACGGCCAATGGGTGAAAGGACTATCCAAGTGTGTTTCCAGTCCTTCACTTCTTTCAGTATTCTCTTCTCGTCAACGTCAAGAATTGTCTCTCCATCGCAGCGAATATCAACGCCTAGAATCGTCTTCTTGATGCCAAGCAGTTCTGCGACTTCTTTTACGGTTGTGCCGGGTCCGAGAATCCATGTTGCATCAGCTGGCACCTGCTCCAGAATGAATTTTCCTATTGCCCTTTGATTTTCAACCTCATCATCGCTTTCTGAACTTACCTGTTTGCTGCCCTGAATACGAGCCGGAAGGAAGGGACCCTTCAGAAACCCATGAATTCTAAGTGCGAAGATATCACTTCTAACTGCTTTTTCGTCAGCATCAACTATCTCTAGCTCTATTACTCTGGCTAATCCGCGAGCGTACGAAAGGACCACTTCAACCGCGTCTGAAGGGCTTACGGCAAAGATGCCGCTGTACATTTTTACTCCTGCAGGAACGCCGATAACTGGGACTTGACGGCACTCTCGCATTGCGTCGAAGATGTCTCTTGCAGTGCCGTCGCCCCCCACAAAAACAATCAAATCAACATCTGATGCTGCAAGAAGGTCGACTGCGGTCTTTGTATCTTGAGCTGTTGTTTCTTTTGCGATTCTCATCGGCAGAAGTTTGACTGGAAAATCTGCCTTCTTTGCTTCTAGCTCACCCATTATGCCAGGGCACGTTATTACATCAATACGTTCGTCGGTAATGTTGCGTTTCAGTTTCTCCAGAAATTCAGTTGCCCTGTCTGGCGATACTGGTTGAGCTCCTCTGGCAACTGCATCCTTCAACACGTTGTCTGTTCCTTTCAATCCGACTTTGCCGCCCATACCCGCGATCGGGTTAACGATGAAGCCGACGAGCATTTATTATCAATAGCGACAATTGCGGAATCGGCTATAAACCGTTTTTCAGCAGAACTCAACTAAAGCATACATGAGATTTAATCTCAAGTCTGAAAACTCTTATATTCCGTATTCTCTGACCCTTGCACACGATAGGAGATGGCGTTGCATGCCTCAAAAGAAGACGAAGAAGCTCCTTGTAACGGGTTCGACAGGTCAGATCGGTTCTGAACTAACGTTGACTCTTAGAAAGAAATATGGCGGCGACAACGTTATCGCAATTGGGCATCAGAGAAAACCAAGCGATATACTGTTGAGTTCAGGGCCGTTCGAGATCGTTGACGTTGGCAACAAAGAAAGTCTTCAGAAAGTCGTTGAAAAATATGATGTTGACACGATCTATCACCTTGCGGCATTGCTGTCTGCCACTGGGGAACAGAACCCACAGCTTGCATGGAATCTTAACATGGGTAGCCTCTACAACATACTTGAACTTGCCAGAGAACGGGGCTTGACAAGAATCTTCTGGCCAAGCTCAATCGCTGTTTTCGGACCAACCACTCCTCGCGACAATACTCCTCAAGAAACAATAATGATTCCTGGAACAATGTACGGTGTCACGAAAGTTGCAGGAGAACTACTATGCAACTATTATTCCGTCAAATACGGCGTCGACGTCCGCGGACTTAGGTACCCAGGGATCATTAGCAGTGAGACTCCTCCAGGAGGCGGGACGACAGATTACGCCGTTGAGATATATTATGAGGCAATCAAGAAAAAGCGGTACACGTGTTTCGTGAGGGAAGACACGGTTTTACCAATGATGTACATGCCAGACTGCCTCAAATCAACGATGGACTTGATGGAAGCTGACCCGTCGAAAGTCAAGCGTCACGACAGCTACAACGTCGCAGGAATGAGTTTTTCGGCTGGAGAACTGGCTGCGGAAATAAAGAAGCACATTCCAGAATTCAAGTGCAACTACGAGCCCGACTTCAGACAGAAAATCGCTGATTCATGGCCGATGTCGATCGATGACAGTCAAGCACGCAAAGATTGGGGTTGGAAGCCCAGTTACAACTTGACAACTATGACGAAAGACATGATAAAGAAGCTATCGCAGAGATCTGCTGAAGGCAAACTTTAGAACGCCGTATCGGCAAGAAAGAGTTAAGAGAAAGAGCATGGGAATAAAGCCAAAAGGAGCACGGTCAAAATGAGAAACCCCACGTCATTCTTGAAAGAAGAATACGAAGCACTAGTCAAAAGCGAACTCGACTGGAGAATACGCGTACTCCAAGGTCCCAGCACCCCTTGGTGTACGGTTGACGGCAAAAAAGTCCTCATGTTCTGCTCGAACAACTACCTGAGCCTCAGCAACCATCCTAAACTGAAAGAAGCCGCAATAAAAGCTGTTCAAACTCACGGTGCAGGCTCCGGCTCAGTCCGCCCTATCGCTGGAACGATGGACATTCACATTGAACTGGAAAAGCGCCTTGCAAGATTCAAACATGCAGAAGCTTCACTCGTCTATCAAACCGGTTTCGCGGCAAATGCAGGGCTGATCCCTCAGCTCGTCGGAAAAGAAGATCTGATCATAAGCGACGAACTCAACCACGGCAGCATCATCGACGGTGTCAGATTGGCTCACGCCGAACGCGCTGTCTACAAACACTCAGACCCTCAGGATCTAGATCGCGTGCTGAATGAAGCAGAAAAACACAACCCGCCTTACAGGCGAATCCTGATAATCACAGACGGCGTTTTCTCAATGGACGGAGACATCGCCCCGCTCGACAAAGTCGCAAAGCTCGGCGCCGAACACGGATGCATGGTATACGTCGACGATGCCCACGGC
>Ga0315279_10001951_pt1 | contig 32561 bp, 25 predicted proteins | sample YL17G06_20_MG_FD_203694 | JGI IMG/M metagenome (GOLD analysis project Ga0315279, IMG submission 203694) | Sediment microbial communities from Yellowstone Lake, YNP, Wyoming, USA - YL17G06_20 | ecosystem: Environmental > Aquatic > Freshwater > Lake > Sediment | place: USA: Wyoming | collected...
TGGCAAACGAAAGAAGAGGCCGAACAAGCCAAGGACATCGTGTTTGTCCAAAAGCGTCCTGAAGCCGCCGACGAGGTACCGAAAGGACTGGACTGGGACCTGTGGCTTGGTCCCGCACCCGAGCGCCCGTTCAACAACGTTTACGTGCCGGGCCCGAAATGGTATCGATGGTGGGATTTCGGAAACGGAACAATGTCGGACCTCGGCAGTCACTGGATCGACTTGCCGTTCTGGGCGCTGAAGCTCGATCATCCGTTGACTATCGAAGCGGAAGGCCCTCCGCCCAATCCAGAGATTGGGCCGGCATCGATGCAGGCAGCGTACGAGTATGGCGCCCGCGGCGACCTGCCGCCTGTCAAGGTGACATGGTACCAGGGAACAAACAAGCCGCCGATCTGGAAGGACGGGTCCATACCGAAGTGGGGCGACGGCGCGCTCTTTATCGGCGACAAAGGCATGGTCCTTTCCGATTACGAAAAGCACACCCTGCTTCCCGAGAAGCAATTTGCCGACTTCAAACCTCCTAAGGAGTTCATTCCCAAGTCGCTCGGCCACCACGCGGAATGGCTACACGCCTGCAAGACCGGCGAACCCACCACATGCAACTTCGAGTACGCCGGCTGGCTAACGGAAGCCAATCATCTCGGCAACGTCGCCTACCGCACCGGCAAGAAGCTCGAATGGGATCCCGTGAAGCTGCAAGCCACCAACGCCCCCGAGGCGGCCCCCTTCATCCGGCGCGAATACCGCAAGCCCTGGAAGCTGGCCTGAGAGAGGATCTCACCGCAGAGGCGCAGAGTTCGCGGAGAGGATCTATGGCAAGGGGTTGCAACCCCTTGTCGCTTGGGGGCGGGGCGGGGAGGATCGACATATGGTTCCCAGATTCGCGTGGACGAAACAAGCGTACGAAAGCAGTGTCAGCAGCCGGTGCTGGTGCTTCGTTCCTTATGATGGGGGCTGGAGCGGCAGTGGACGGAAGGGGGAAGATCCATCCGTCGACGACGAGCTGGCTCAGATAGTCGCGATGGAATTGGAGCTGGGGCCTTTGCCCGACTGGGTAAGGCGGGTAGTCGAAGGTCCCATCCGATGGACGGGCTTCTGCGGTCATTACCTCTTTCCGCTGCCCTTCCTCGATGCTGTGGATGCTATCGGGGCTCAACGTGCCCCAACGTTGAATCACACGTGCTACACGGTCGAACGGAAGCGGAAACAGCGGATGATGGACTACGCGCTCTGTCTGGATGCCTGGCTGGCCGGAGCTGATCCGGCGAGGGTGGCAGAGGAGTTGATGGTTCGCGATGGGGCCAGCGGCGCGCCATCCGCCGCGGCGGATCCAGGCGCGGCGGGAATGGACTGGAAAGCCATCTGCAAAGACATTTGGGAGATCTTGGGCGAGCGCACGGAACTCAAGGATCTGTTGATCGAGCGGATGCTTCATCGCACGCGGTGGTGGTTGAAGGCAACCGTCTGGGACGATGATCGCGGAACCGAGTATTGCCGAGACGAGTATCTAGGTGACTGGCGCGATAGTGACCCTTTGATAGCAGAGAACGGAAATCCCGATTTTCGTCGAGGAGGCTTCGACGAAGGTTCGTCACCCCGTGTGCAGAGACTGGAAAAGAGGCTTGAGGAAATCTGTCCGGACTGGGACAGGTGGTTTCGGCCTGTCATTCTGGAGTGTTCCTGGCCCTGTGCTCCCAAAGCCTTTCGTTTCATGGAAAAGACGCTCTGGTGTATCGGCCGGGAACGGCCCGTCATCAGCCTGCCATCTTGGCCATTAGACGAACCAGAGGAGGTTCCGAGCTTCCTGCAGTGCCGGGATGATTGTCCGAACCAGGATGCGGCAGCCGAATGGTGGAACTCCTTCCTAGACGCACTGCGGGGATGGTGGCGGGGGAGTCCGGGTCGCGGCGACGTGGCCAAGGACGTGAATCGCCGTTTGGGGGAACCAAGCGCCGTCAAACGATGGCTGGTGAGACTCCTCATCCGAAGACTCGAAGTCCTGGCAGCAGGACATCTGAGGGGGATGGTGAACGCACCGTCGAGTTCCGGTCGGGGCGCAGGAACGATCCCCTGAATTCTCAATCCAGGAGGATGATTGGAGGCGGTTGTCTACCTCGAAGCTGCCAAGGGGGAACACCCAGTAAACGTCTGCATCCTTAACCGAGCATAACCGCCTGCGGTCTTATTCCTGTTCCTTCCAGCAGCCACACGTTGAGGTCTGACGGGGAGTGTGCTACGCTTGTCTCAGTGACAATCTGCAGGCACGACGAGGACGAGGATCGCGACATGGGACTGTATCGATTCCAGGTGATCATCGAGCAAGATGAGGATGGCTACTACATAGCGGATGTTCCCGCGCTGATGGGGTGCCACACGCAGGGGAGGACGTTTGAGGAGGCCATCGCGAATATCCGCGAAGTGATCGCCATGTGCGTGCAGGAAATGCGCGAGGACGGCGTCGAGATAGACACTCAATTTCCGGAAGTGATCGGGATCAAAACGCTCGAGATATCGGTAAACTGAGGTGCCCATGGGACACGAATTGCCCATGGTGACTGCACGGCAGGTCATTGCGGTTCTGGAGCATCTCGGCTTCCACCATCGCCCTTTGACGGGAACCGGACACCGCCGGTATGTACACCCAGACGGCCGACGAACCACCGTCCCGTTTCATGCGGCGCAAGACGTTGGGCGCGGTTTGCTCCGCAAAATCCTTAGAGACATCGACCTGACACCGGAGGAGTTCAAGCGGCTCTTGTAGTCCCGTTCTTCTTCGTGAACTAGAGTGTGGCCCCGCTTCCTCCGGGAACATATAACGAAGACGCCTACACTGCCGTTCGTGCATGTGTGAGCAAATGGAGGGTTCGGCGATGACGCAACCGATTTCGCGACGCACGTTTTTCAAGGGGGCCGCTGTCGGCGCCGGTCTTGCTGCCTTGAACGGAAGTGCAACCGCCGCCGAGAAGCCGATACAGGGCTTTGAGGATACGAAGAGCAACACGGAACAGGGCAAAGCTTGGGAGCCGGTATCGGATCGAAAGATCCGGTTCGGCATTGTCGGCTACGGGGTGTGCAAGTTCGGCGCGGCCTTTGATCTTCAGAACCATCCCAACGTGGAAGTGGTCGCGGTCAGTGATTTGTTCCCCGATCGCTGTCAGGAGTTGGCCAAGGAATGCCGATGCGGCAAGACGTATCCTTCCCTGGAGGAACTCGTCAAGGACGAGGCGATTGAGGCGGTGTTTGTTGCGACGGACGCCCCAAGTCACGTTAGGCATTGCATCGACGTGCTCAAGCACGGCAAGCATGTGGCCTCCGCAGTGCCCGCGGTGTTCGGTTCTCTTGAGGACGCCGGCAAGTTGTATGAGGCGGTGAAGTCATCTGGGTTGAACTATATGATGTTTGAGACGAGTACGTTCCACGACGACTGCTACGCGATGCGGCAGATCTTCAATGCCGGCGGCTTCGGCAAGATGGTCTACACGGAGGGCGAGTACTTTCACTACATGGAAACGCCCATTGACTCGTACAAAGGGTGGCGCGTCGGCTTGCCGCCGCAATGGTACCCGACGCACTCGAACGCCTATTACGTGGGCGTCACCGGCGGCAGTTTCACGGAGGTCTCCTGCCAGGGCATCCCGAGCGTCCTGTCCCATCTGCAACCGGCAAACAATCCTTACGCGAATCCCTTCGGCACGGAGATCGCCCTGTTCCGCACAAGCGAGGGCGGCACGGCGCGCATGGCGGTCAGTTGGGACACGCCCGGTCATGGTGGCGAGATGGGACGCGTTCGCGGCCAGAAGGGTTCCATGCTGAACATGGCCTATGACGGCACGGGCGATGTGTCGAAACTAAACCTGGCTAAGCCGCCGCTGCCGCCGAAGGTTTCGCCAGGCGGTCACGGCGGTTCGCACGGCTACCTGTGCGACGAATTCGTGACGTCCATCCTCAAAGGGCGTATGCCGCTGGTCAACATCGCCTGGGCGTTGAACATGACGGTTGCGGGAATTGTCGCCCATCAGTCAGCCTCGAAGGACAGCGAGTTGCTGAAGATTCCACAATACACGCTGTAAAAATGTCCGCTCAAATAAGGTTAGCGTGGGAATTGGACTGCTCCGTGCGGTTCTTGAGGGACAGGGGACGCTCGCCCTTTGTTGCTTTCTTGTAGTGCTTTCACGGTGATTATCGTGCTATTGTGACGGTATTCTCGCCGCCAAGTGGAACGATGTTGGGGCGGGAGATTGGCCAGTTTGCTTGCGCGGCCTGGGATATGACGCCGGAAAAACCGCCGCTGTGGAAATCGCAACGAAATGAAGCTGCCGAACGCAGAACGGGCACTGGTTGAACAAGATAAGATCACGGAGTATCTCTTGAGTCCTGTGCATCGCTATGGGGCGAGCAAAGCGCGGTTCTTCGGCGCGTTCGGCTTTCGTGCGGAACAGTGGGAGATATTTGCCCAGGCGCTGCGTGAACAGGGGCGGAACCACGACGTGACAAAGGTACGAGAAACAGGGTTCGGACCTCGCTATGAAGTCGAGGGTGTGCTGTGCTCTCCCGATGGGCGACGTCCGCGCGTGCGCACCGTTTGGCAACTGGATCGCGGCGCGGCTGCACCGCGACTCATCACCGCCTATCCTTTGGAGGAAAACGTATGATTAAGGAACACGATTGTGTTGTGCTGACCCAGGACCTGCCTGGGGAGGGATTGAAGTCCGGCGATATCGGGACGGTCATCCATATCCATGAGGGCGGCGCCGGCTATGAAGTGGAATTCATGACACTTACCGGTGAGACCGTGGCCGTCGTAACGTTATTGCCAACGCAGTTGCGCTCCATCGCGCCACGGGACCTCGCCCACGTGCGCGAGTTAACCGTGGCGTGAAGGAAGCGTAATCCACTGGAAATGAGTCGTATTGCAGCCGTCTCGCGCATTGTCCATAATGCTTCGACGGCTACTTCAAGGGCTTATTGGGCCGGAATTGGGCAACGGGAGGAAAAAACCATGAAACGCAGACACTTTACGCTGGCAGTGTTGTTCCTGGTTGGGGCTGTATCGGCCTCAAACGTCTGTTCCGGCGGCGCGCCGCTGCAGGACATTAACCTCGGTCTCATTCTCGCCACGAACGACGAGAGCCACTGTTTTATGTTCGGTGGCTTGGGACTTTCGAGCGAGAAGACCAAGGAGACGGGGTTCTTGACTGGGCTTGGTTACGATCTCGCCTTCTCGGACCAGTATTCGCCGCCATGGCCGAAATGGGAAGGGGTGCGCATCACGGCGGTCTATTGTCACGCAGGTCCAGAGACGGCGAGCAAATGCATCGCGAGCATGGAGAACCCGCAGGCCGTCGTGTTGTGCAAGACGCCGGCCGAGCTGTTCGCCAACTGCAACTGTGTGTTCCTGGTCAGCACCGGCGGGAACGGGGCAGAGAAAGATGAACTGGTACCGCAATGCATCGCGGCCGGGAAACCGACTTTCGTTGATAAGTATCTTGCTTCCAACGCGGACCAGGCCCGGAAGTTCATCAAGATGGCCCAGGACCAAGGCGTTCCTTTGGAATCCTCCTCCCTACTTTGGCTAGGCAAACCCGCCAACGATCTCAAAAAGCAGCTCGCGGACCGCAAACCCTCGAAAGTCGTGAGCATGGGCTGGAGCGGAGAGAACATCGCGGGGGACATCCATCCTATCGCGCATCTGATCTCGATGGCGGAGAACCGGAGGCCGGTGAGCGTTTACTATGACGCTGCCGCCAAACCGAAAACCATCGTATCGTTTGACGATGGACTCCTGGGTGAATTGGTTCCCGGTACGCCCGACGCGCCGTTCACGCTCCAGGTCGAATGCGAAGGCAAAACCTACAAGGTCGATTACCAGAACGCGGATTCCCGTCCGTCGGCGGTCAATCAGTTGGCGTATTTCTTCGACTACGTGCGGGGCAAGAACAAGGGCGTGCCCGCCCACGTGATGGAAGACTACCTTGCAGTGTGGGACGCCGCGCAGAAGTCAAAGGCAACCGGCGACACTGTGATGTTGGGCGCGGCATTGGGCGCGAAACCTCTGAACGTGGGGAATCTCGAACTGCGTACACCGACGGTGGCCATTCCTTTCTACCATTTTGCCCTGAAGATCAATCTCCCGGGAAAAAGCCCGCTGTACATCCACAATCTTGCGGTGAATGGCCGGCTCGAACGGAACTACCTCCTGGTGGACAAGAACGAAGTGATGGAACCCGACAAACCGCGCAACAAACGGCGCCTGACCATTGCCCAAGCCCTGAAAAGCACGCGCCCGGAGCAGACGTTTGAGGAACCGACTCTGATCGGGCGGGCCGATTGGCGCAATGGAGAGCTTTGCACCATCGGGCTCACGCTCAGCCTCGGCGGGAAGACGGGCGACACGTATTCGGGAGCCGCGAAGGGTACGGCGCCGCAGACGGGCGGCTACTGGGACCCGGCCTGGAAGCATTACCAGAGCGCGGTGGTCAGCGAGACCGCCGGCTTGAAACGGGCCGGCGAACCGACGCGGGTTACGATGCTGGTCTATCCGGACACCTTGGCGGACCCGAACCGCGAGATAAGGGTGGTCCAGTACGATTGGCGCGCTAAGCAGCATCGCGAAGTGCCCAGCCAGGTGGTCGATTACGACCACTTCACCGGCAAGGAAGCCCCGATGTATGACGAACACGGCAAGCAAAAACCCGCAACGTTCTTGCCAACCGATTCGGTGACAGTGGCGTTTCCGGCAGACGTGGATGCGAACGCCAGCTCCATTTATCTGATCTTCTACGGCAATCCGGACGCCCCAGCGCCTAGCTACGCGACTGACCTGCAGGTGGCCGGAAAAGCGCCGGGCGAAACCGTCGAGAACAGTGCGTACCGAATCAAGCTACACGATCTGAGCGGCATGGTCGACGAGGTCGCGTTGAAGTCGAAACCGCAATACACGTTCGTCCACAAGAAGGAGACGAACGGCGCGATCCAGTGGAATCCGGATGTCTATGCGCCGCCTCGCGCCTGGGTGCACGTCTCCGACTGGGAACCGGGCAAGTACAACTATGAGTATGAAGAGACTAAAGGTCCCGTCGTATTCCGGACCCGGCGTTGGGGGCAAATGCCGCTGATGCCGGAGGTCACGACCTCCATGGAATTCGAATTCTACGCGGGCGTGCCGTATTTCGTCATGCGTTCCACCATGCAGGTTCGGTATGAGGTCGCGGTGCAGGCGCTGCGCAACGCGGAGGTCGTCTTCGCGCGGGAGGCGTTCAGCGAGGTGGCGTGGCTCGATCCCGAGCGGAACCGCGTCGAGACGCGGCACATCATCTCCGCGCCGGACCTCACCGAGTGGACGATGGCGGACACGACGCCCTGGATCGCGTTCTTCGACCGCGAGAAGGGCTGCGGCTACGGCGGCATCCAGATGGGGTACATGAACGGCGGCCTGTCGGGCAAACTGCGGACACAGAATCCGTACATGTACGTCACCACCGGGCCCTGGATTTACTGGACCCGGTCCTTGGCCTATCCGTACGGAAGCCGCAACCCGCAACAACTCGTGAACATCCCGGCGGGCAGCACGTTCCTCGAGGAATGGGGGTATCTGCCATTTGAACTGGGCGCAACCGACAAGGATCGCTTCGAGAAGCTCGAAACATGGCAGGGCCGGCTTGCGCATCCCTTGGACGTGTATCTCGACGATCCCAGCGATCCGCGCATGGAGATCCCCGAAGAGATCTACATCGAACCGGCCAAGACCGGTTGGGGAGAAGACGCCGGCTACCACAAATAATGGAAGAAGCTATTCAGGTTCGATATCGAGGAGCGAACTGCGGATGCTCTCGTAGCCCACGTTGTCAGGCAGTGAGTCCAGCTTCTGCCGGGCTGATTCCAGACTCAGGTACACGTTGACGCCAAGGTCCCAGAAGTGAAGGCACTCGGCCTCGATCTTGAAGCCGCCCGAGTTCCGAGGGGCGAAGATGAACCCATGCATCCCGCACTCCCTGTAGCCGCAACCCAACCTTGCAAGCTCGGCGCTCAGCGTCTCCATGGTCATCAGCACGGCGAAGTCCATCCGCTTGATAAGCAAACCCCACGCACCGAAATGGAATTGTAGACCCGGTCTTCCGCTCTGTCAAGGACAATGGTTTGCAGTAACAGGAGTTGGTGGGCAGGCATGGGTCTTGCACATTTTGGTTGGATTCGTGTCTCAATCGGCGAGAAACTACATTTCGGTATCTTTGGCAGAGGAAAACGACAGGGATGTATGAGCTATAGGGTCGTCGTCAACCTTCGCCGGTGTAGGCAATCTCATATCGGGCGTCCAGTGGGTCTGATGGCTGCGGCGATTTTGACAAGATGGTTCTGCTGTGGTTATGATTGCGGTTAAGGCGGCGCAGAGTCTACGTTGGTCCCTCCGCAGGATGGCAAGGAATACCCCGGCAACCGCGAGAGAGGGCAGGGAGTCTCTTCTGAGCCGCCCGAGTTAGGAAGATGGTTGCGGTCCAGCGAATGACTGAGTAGGCGCGATGAGTGAATCTCTAGATGCAGGCGTTTGCGTTTTTGTCTGTCGCCAGCGCATTTTTGAGGGCGGGCGTTTGCCGCGTCAGTGGACACAGGATGGCGTCCACGTTCAGGTGAACGAACTCCCTTGCAGCGGCAAGACGGACGCGCAATACCTTTTTCACGCCCTCGAAGGCGGCGCACGCGGGTTGCTCGTAGTCGCTTGTCCTCCAGGGGAATGCCGTTTGGCCCAAGGCAACTACCGGGCGGAAATCCGGGTTCGCATGGTGAAACGGCTGTTGGCCGAGATTGGAGTGGAACCCGAGAGGGTCGAACTGATCCATTGCGGTCCGGGAGATGATCTCGAAGGTTTGATACGTGAGTCGGTGGAAAAGTTCTCCGCTTTAGGCGAGAGTCCAATGCTCGGGTCTCGGGTTCAGGGTCTTTAGACTTTTGGCAGCGGATTTGGGTTCAAAAGAAGGTAGGAGACAATGGCAGCAAGCGAGAGCAGGCTCGAGGAAAGGATAAGCTCAGGCGAGCCGATCCTTCTCGTCGAAGTCGTGCCGCCCAAGGGCGCCAATCCGGCCCCGTTGCGCGCCGCCGCGAAGCGTTATGCGGGCAAGGTCCATGCGATCGGCGTGAGCGATAACCGACACGGCGTGTGCATGTCAGCGCTCGCGGCCGCGGGGATCATCGCGGCGGAGGGCGTGGAGCCCATCGTGCACGTGGTCACCCGAGACCGGAACCGCGTGGGCCTTATCGCGGATTGCCTTGGCGCCCAGGCCTTGGGCGTCCGGAACATTCTCTGCACCAGCGGCACACATCAAACGCTCGGCATTTGCCGCCCCGCAAAGAGTGTCTTCGACGTCGATGCGGTTCAACTGCTCGATGCGATTTCGCACTTGACCGATGGTTCCGCGGTTTGCGGAGAACGGTTCGAGGGGGCTGGGCCGTTCTGTCTCGGCGCCGTGGCGGCCCCGTTTGCCGACCCGGTCGAGCTGCAACTGATGCGGCTCTCGAAGAAGGTGGCGGCGGGGGCCAGATTCCTCATCACACAACCCGTCTATGATCTCGGCCGGTTTTCTGCGTGGTGGGATCAGGTCACGCAACGGGGCATTCACGAAAAGGCCGCGATTCTGGCCGGCATTCAGCCCCTGCTCGACGCCGACCAGGCAAGAACATTTGCCGCGAGCCGCCCCCTCCCGATGGTCCCGCAGGCGGTGTTGGACAAGTTATCCTCCGCAAGTGGCCGCACGGCGCAACGCGCGGCCGGCATCGAGATCGCGCTTAATACGATCAAGCAGCTCACCGCTTTGAAGGGCATACGGGGCTTCCAGATATGCGCGGACGGCGATGATGATGCCGTCCTCGAGATTATTGAAAGATCGGGTTTAGGGTTTAGGATGTAGGGTGGTCGGACATGTCGGACACGTCCGACAGGTCAGACAGGTCAGACACGTCTGACGTCTCAGAAACCCCAGATCCTCAGAGGTACATGACCATGGGAATGAACGACATCGAATCGGCATTGGAGGCCCACTAGCCGTGCCTGCGAAGTACCATATCCATACGCATCCCGCGGCTCCGCGTCAACGGCCCGTGGGCAAACTCGGCGTGGTGGAGTGGCGCGAGGATTGCTCGAATTGCCACAACTGCGTTAAGCGCGATTGCGTGTACGGGTTCTACCGCGACGAAGCCGATAGTCTCCGCGACGAGATCGGCTACCTCGACTATGTTTACCAGTGCAAGGGTTGTCTGATCTGCATCCAGAACTGCACCAAAGGCATCCTCACGCGCGTGGTCAACCCCGAGTACGAGCGGCTTGGCGACGAGTACTACACGCCAGAGATTATCTTGTCCAACTGGTACCAGGCCGAGACCGGCAACATCCCTGTTTCCGGCTCAGGCTACGGCGGCCCGTTTTCGGGCGCGGGCTTCGATTCGATGTGGACGGACATGTCGGAGATCGTGCGCCCGACGCGCGACGGCATCCATGGACGCGAATACATCAGCACGAGCGTGGACATCGGCCGCAAGCTGCCACACCTGGCTTTTGTGCAGGGCCAACTGACGTCGGCCCCGCCGCCGCTCATGGAGATCCCTGTTCCGTTCATCTTCGAGGTCGTGCCGCCACAGTTTCAGCGCGGCGCAGTGATCCAGGCCATAGCCAAGGCCGCCGCCGCGCTCGGTACTCTGTTCGTCGCGAACGGGCACGCCGTGCCGCCGGGCATTTCGTTTGACCAGGGGTCCGGTGTTCCGCTGTACGAGTCCGAGGACATTGGTCAAGTCCATACCGCAGCCCCCATGGTCATGGCGCCCTACGGCGATAACGTTCTCGCTCTCCAAGCGCGTCTCAAGGCGGAACGGCCGAATCGGCTCGTCGCGATTCGACTCGAAGCCACGCCGGATGCCGCGCAGCAGATCTGCCAACTGACTCGGGACGGCGCGGAGGTCGTTCACCTCGTGTTTGACGCCCATGGCCGCGAGCGCGCCTCATCAAGCCCGAGGCACATGCGGGATGCCCTTCGCGAGGTTCACAAGGCTCTTGTAAAGGAAGGCATGCGCGATCTCGTGACGATCATCGCGTCGGGCGGCATTGCACAGGCCGAACACGTCGCGAAAGCCATCATCTGCGGCGCGGACCTCGTTGCGATTGATCTCCCTCTGTTGATAGCCCTCGAGTGCCGGCTGTGCGGAGAATGCAAACGCGGCGAGGTGTGTCCTGTCCGTTTGGAGGAAGTCGACGAGGGCTTCGCCGTACAACGAATCGTGAATCTGATGGGCGCATGGCGGAACCAGTTGCTCGAGTTGCTGGGCGCTATGGGTATCCGCGAGATGCGCCGGCTGCGCGGAGAAACAGGGCGCTGCATGTTCTTCGAGGATCTCGAGGCCGCAACCTTTGGCCGTTTGTTCGGCAAGCGCAACGGTGGAACATAGTATGAGCACAACGACATCAGCCGCTCCTCCAACTGTGACCGAATTGGCGGAAGAATTCGGATCGAGTCCGCAATTCGCCGAGGTATCCCGAGAAGTGTGCGTTGCGTCCCCACGGTATCGCAACGAGATCGGCAAGTTCCGCGTGCATCGCGATTCCCATTGTATCGCCTGCGGCAAGTGCGTCAGCCTCTGCCCATATGGCGTCCACAAGCGGCCCGCGGGCTACCGCTTTCCCATTCGGCCCTTCGACTACCGGTGCATCGGCTTCGACTGCGAGAAGACCGGCCACTACTGCATCAGCGCGTGTCCCGTGGGCGCGCTCTCGCTCTCGGAGAATCCCGTCTTCGGGACCTTGGGCGACTATCGTTGGACGCCCGACCTGCTTGCAAGCACGTGGGCCGAGGCGGAGACAGGCCAGCGTCCGCCGCCTCATCTCGAATGCGAAACCGGGGCATCAGGAGGAGGCTTCGACAAGCTCCGGTTCCGTTTTCCGGAGACAAGGGGTTGCAACCCCTTGTCGTCCTCGAGGGACCTGCGGCGCGAGGACATCTCGACGGAATTGCTCCTGAACCGCCGCAGTGATGGGCGCCCGGGGGTCAAAATAGACGTGCCCTGGTACGGCGGCGGCATGTCGTTCGGCTCGACCAATATCCGAGCACTTCTCGGCAAGGCGCGCGTAGCCAAAGCATGGAACTCTTTCACGTGCACCGGCGAGGGCGGCTATCCGGAACGGTTTGTCCCCTATGCCGACTACGTGATTACGCAAGTGGCCACGGGCCTTTTCGGCGTCCGCGAAGAGACCATTAAGCGGGCGCGGATCGTCGAGTTCAAGTATGCCCAAGGCGCGAAGCCCGGTTTGGGCGGACACCTGCTCGGCGACAAGAATACCCCGGACGTGGCCGCCATGCGCGAGGCGGTCGTCGGCACCTCGTTGTTTTCCCCGTTCCCGTTTCACAGTGTGTACTCGATCGAAGATCACAAGAAACATCTCGACTGGGTAGCCCACGTGAACCCGCGCGCACTGCTTTCCGCCAAGGTCTCGACGCCGGCCGATGTCGACATGGTGGCCGTGGGCGTGTATTGCGCGGGCGCTCACATTGTGCACATCGACGGCAGCTACGGCGGCACCGGCGCCGCACCCAACATCGCCAAGAAGAACATCGCCATGCCCATCGAGTACGCCATCAATAGCTGCCACCGGTTCTTGTCGGACGAGGGCGTCCGGGATGAGATCACCCTCATTGCCAGCGGGGGGATTCGCACACCCGCCGATGTCGCCAAGGCTATCGCATTGGGCGCAGACGGATGCGTTATCGGCACCGCCGAGCTGGTCGCCCTCGAGTGCATCCGGTGCGGCTGTTGCGAGAGCGGGCGCGGCTGTCCGCGAGGCATCTGCACCACGGACCACGGACTGCTCGAACTGATCACCATCGAGTGGTGCACGCAACGGCTCGTCAACATGTACAACGCCTGGCGGGAGATGATCGTGGATATTCTTTACAGGCTTGGGCTGGATTCCGTGGCCGCGCTGCGAGGGCGCACCGACCTGTTGATGCATCTCGATTACGAAAATAAGGCTGAACGATGACGCCCCATCCGCTTGTAGACAACCTGGACGTTGTGGACCGCGTGGACACATTCCTTCGTGCGCGTGCTGAACTGCGTCCTCGAGGCGATTGGTACCAGAAATCCCCTGAGGCGGAAGGCGGGTGCGGCGTCACCGGTTTTGCGTGTACCGTTCCCGTACGCGGCAAACACATCTATGAGCCATCCATCCAAATGCGCAATCGGGGCAACGGGAAAGGAGGCGGCATTGCCGCCTGCGGCCTCGCTCCGGAAGACCTGGGCGTATCGCGCGACGTGCTCGAAGAGAGCTACATCCTGCAGGTGTCCCTGCTCGATCCCGCCGCGCGCGAGCAGGTCGAGAAGAAGTATATCGAGCCCTACTTTGACATCAGTCACGGCGGCTTGATTCCAACGGTCGACGACTACCGCGACGTGCCTCTGCTTGAGATACGGCCTCCCGACGTGGCGCGCTACTTCGTGCGCGTCAAGAAAGACGTGCTGGATCGATTCGGAACCCAGAAGGGTTTTTCGGGCCTGCACGAACGGGAGATTGAAGATGAGTTCGTATTCCAGAATTCCGTGAAGTTGAATGACGAGTTCTACGCTTCGCTGGGCGAGAAACGCGCGTTTGTCATGTCGCACGCGCGCAACCTCATCATCATCAAAATCGTGGGCTATGCCGAGGCCGCCGTGCAGTACTACAAGATGGAAGACGTTCGCGCCCACGTCTGGATCGCGCATCAGCGTTATCCGACGCGGGGCCGCGTGTGGCATCCGGGCGGCGCACATCCGTTCATCGGGATGAACGAGGCGCTCGTGCATAACGGGGACTTCGCCAACTACGTTTCGGTGTGCGAGTACCTTGCCCAGCGCAACCTTTTCCCGAGGTTTCTCACGGACACCGAGGTCTCGGTCATGCTGTTCGACCTGATGCACCGCGTGTACAAATATCCCGTCGAGTACATCATCGAAGCGCTCGCGCCGACGGCGGAACTCGATTTTGATCGGCTCCCCGCGGCTCGGCAACGGGTCTATCGCCAGATCCAGGCCGCGCACATGCACGGCTCGCCGGACGGCCCCTGGTTCTTCATCATTGCCCGGACGCTGGGCGACGCAAGAAGATTCCAACTCCTGGGAATCACCGACACCGCCATGCTGCGGCCCCAGGTGTTCGCGCTGCAGGAAGGAAAAGAGGTGTCCGTGGGCCTCATCTGCTCGGAGAAGCAGGCCATCGATGCGACGCTAGCCAGTCTCAACAGCGAGGATCCCCGGATCATGCCCGTGGCGGACATGTATTGGAACGCCCGCGGCGGCAGTTACACGGACGGCGGAGCCTTTGTTTTCAACATCATCCCCGCGACCGCCAAGGACGGCGAAGGCCACGACGGGCGTCATCATCTGTATGCCACCGACAAGTTTGGCGCGCCGTTGTCCACCTGGCGGAACCAGGTCCACTGCAACCTGTCCATTCCTCCGAGCGTGTCCATTCCCGCCGAAGAGGACTCCACGGCTATTGAAAACGCGATCCGTGACAACGATGCCGACGGGCTCTTTCAGTACCTCCAGGGCGCCATGGCCGATATGGAATTTGATCGACTGCGCACCGCAGTGGCCGAACTGGCTGGCAAGACAGCGTCGCGCGCGCCGCACTTGGGTATCGAGGTCCTGACCCAGGCGACGGATCGCCGCTATTCAACCGGGTTGAAGAAGCGCAGCGCCGTGCTCACCATCCTGCGCGACGGCCTCGAGAAGATCTTCGGGCAGCAACCTCTTTTCGATGACCCGAGAGCGTGTACGGAAAGGTTCCGGGACGGCCTCCAAGGATCGGGTGCCATGGATAAGACGGCGTCGCTTTCCGCTGCTATGGCCAATGGACGGGCCCATACGACGCCGTCTTATCCATGCCACCCCGCAGCCAAGGAGCTGTCCGTACACGCTGCAAGGGAAGGCGCGTTTCGTCGAATCACGTGGGATACGCGAGAGCTGCTTCGCGCGCCGCAACATGAGGAACGGACGCTGCTGATTGACGCTCGCGGCTTCGCGGCCCAGGGCGCCACGTGCGACGCGCGCCTTGCGGTGGATGCCTATAACCTCGGTTGGCGCCACCTCATTCATTACAACTCACGCGGCACGCGTTTTCACGCGGCCGGCTTTGGTCCATCAACCGAGGGTCTGCGCATTGATTGTTATGACAACCCCGGCGACTACCTTGGCTCCGGCATGGATGGTCTCGAGGTCTACGTCCACGGCAATGCTCAGGACCAGCTCGGCCAGATCGCGAAGAGCGGGAAAATGGTTATCTACGGAGACGTCGGCCAAACGTTCCTCTACGGGGCCAAAGGCGGCGCGATCTTCGTCATGGGCAACGCCGCGGGGCGGCCTTTGATCAATGCCGTCGGGCGGCCGCGCGTCGTCATCAACGGCACTGCGCTCGATTTCCTCGCGGAGTCATTTATGGCGGGCGATCCTTTGACGGGCGGTGGGTTTGCCATTGTGAATGGGATACGTTTCAACAATGATGGAAGCGTGATCCCGTTGGACCTGCCCTATGCCGGCGGCAACCTGCTGTCGCTCGCGTCGGGCGGCGCCATTTACGTGCGCGACCCTCACCATACGCTTGTCGAGGAACAGTTGAACGGGGGCATGTACGTGCAGCTTACGGCGGAGGACTGGAAGTTGATCCTGCCGCACCTCCGCGAGAACGAGCGGCTCTTCGGAATCCAGATTGAACGGGATCTCCTTTCCGTGGACGGCGTGATCAAACCGCCGGAACAGGTTTACACAAAGGTCGCTCCACTCAAGAAGATCAAGGAAGAAAAAACGGACGAGGTGGGTGAATGAGCGCCAAGAATGACACGCGCGCAAGACAAGGGGTTGCAACCCCTTGTCTTGAATGGGCCGATCCGGCGTTCATGCGCGAGGTCGAGCGACGGAGCGGCACGCCGGTCAGCGTGTGTTTCCAGTGCCACAAGTGTTCGTCCGGCTGTCCCATTGGCCCCGACATGGATCTTTTGTCCAGTCAGATCATGCGCCTGGTCAATCTGGGCGCGAGGGATGAGGTCCTCGAGTCCGAGGCCATTTGGGCCTGCGCATCATGCGAGGCATGCACGGCGCGCTGTCCACAGGGAATCGACATCGCGGCGGTGATGGACACGCTGAGAATGATGGCGGTCGAACGCAAGGCGGCCCTCAGCGACACGCGCGGCAGCAGCTTCAACAGGGCATTCCTTACCAGCGTGCGCTGGCATGGCCGGGTGTTCGAGGCCGGCATGATGGCCCTCTACAAATTCTTCAGCCGCGACTTCTTCTCGGATATGGACAAACTGCCGAAGATGCTGGCCAAGCGCAAGCTGTCCTTTCTGCCTCGCTTCTCACGTGGCGCCAAACAAGTGCGCAAGGCGTTCAGACGGGCCGAAGAGGAGGAGAAGAAACGGTGAAGTACGCGTTCTATCCCGGGTGTAGTCTCGAGTCCACCGCGTGGGACTTTGACAAATCCACCCGCGCCCTCTGCAATGCCCTGGGCATTGAATTGATCGACATCCCTGATTGGGTCTGCTGCGGATCCACGCCCGCGCACTCGAGCAACGCTTCACTGGCCGTCGCGCTGCCCGTGATAAATCTCCAAAAGGCCCAGGCCGCGGGTTTCTCGGAAGTCCTCACCGCGTGCGCGTCGTGTTATGCGCGCTTGCGCACGGCCAACCACAAGGTCAGCAACGATCCCGCCGAGCGCGAACGCGCACAGCGGATCACCGAGAAGCCTTACGACGGTTCAGTGAAAGTGCGCCACATTCTCGACGTTCTGGTGAACGATCTTGGGGTCCGCGAAATCCGCAAGCGGATTCGGACGCCTCTCAAGGGTCTCCGCGTCGCCTCGTACTACGGCTGCCTGCTGTCCCGTCCGCCGGAGGTTGTGGCCTTCGACGATTCCGAGCACCCGACGTGCATGGATGATCTCGTGAAAGCGGCGGGAGCGCAACCCATCGATTGGCCATATAAGACCGAATGCTGCGGCGCGAGCCTCTCGATCAGCAAGACCGGCGTCGTCAACCGTCTCGGCTATCGGCTCTTGTCGATGGCCAATCGGGCAGGCGCGGAATGCATGGTCGTGGCCTGTCCGCTGTGCCAGCTCAATCTCGATTTTCGTCAACCCGAGGCCAGGAAAGGCCACGCTGATATTCCTGACATGCCGGTCGTGTATATAACACAGCTTTTGGGGCTGGCCTTGGGCCTTACGCCGGACGCTCTCGGACTCGATGCACTTACGATCAGTGCAACGCCAATAGCTTCGGCGGCTGCGGGTGGAAGGCGATGAATATGGAGAACAAATCCGCTTCGCTTCCCACCGGAGCTGTGCTTGTGTGCGGCGCGGGCGTGGCCGGCATTCAGGCGTCGCTTGACCTTTCCGGCGCCGGTTTCCGTGTGTACCTGGTCGAGGACAAAGCGGCCGTAGGCGGCGGCATAGCCCGTTTGGACAAGACGTTCCCGACGGGCGACTGCGCCACCTGCATTATCTCGCCCAAGCTTGTCGAGTGCATGCGCGACCCCAACATTGACGTGCTGACCATGGCCGACGTCGTCAAGCTCGAGGGAGAACCCGGCCATTTCAAGGCGACGGTTCTCCAACGGCCCCGTTACGTCGATATCGCGAAGTGCACGATGTGCGGCGACTGCTCCCCGGTATGTCCAATCGAAGTTTCGAGCCAATTTGACGCGCAACTCGGCACGCGCAAGGCCATCGACCGCGTTTATGCTCAGGCCGCGCCGAACGCGTTTGTGATTCAGAAGCGCGGCCGGGCGATGTGCAGTTCAGGCTGCCCCATTGACACAAGCGTGCAGGCATATGTCGCGCTCATCGCCGCGGGGAAGTTCAAGGAAGCCGCCGATGTCATCCGGCGGGAAAACCCGCTTCCTTCGATTTGTGGCCGCGTGTGCTTTCATCCTTGCGAATTGAAGTGCAACAGAGGGGCCGTCGACCGCCCGATCAACATCCGCGCCCTCAAGCGTTTTGCCATGGATCAGTTCGCAGACAAGGGGTTAGACAAGGGGTTGCAACCCCTTGCCCCACCTACGTTGCAACCCCTTGCCCCGCCGACTGGAAAATCGGTTGCCATCATCGGCTCCGGGCCTGCGGGGTTGGGCGCGGCGCACTTCCTTGCCTTAGCGGGACACAAAGTCAACGTCTTCGAATCGTTGCCCGTGCTCGGCGGCATGCTTTCCGTCGGAATTCCCGATTACCGCCTGCCCCCGGAGATCCTGCAAGCGGATCTCGACGGCATACGCTCGCTCGGCGTCGAGTTCAAGACAGGCGCGGCCGTCGGCAAAGACACTTCAATCGAGACGATCAAGAATTGTTTCGATGCGGTATTTATCGCCACCGGCGCTCATGACCGCCGAAAGCTCGACATCCCCGGAGAAGATTGTAAAGGCGTCATTCACGGAATCGATTTCCTCCGTAAGTGCTCCCTGGGCGAAAACACCGGCCTCGGCAAGCGCGTAGTCATCGTAGGCGGCGGCAACACCGCCATCGACGCCGCGCGAACCGCCGTTCGCTTGGGCGCCGCGAAGGTTACGATCCTTTACCGCCGGACCCGCGAAGAAATGCCCGCGGATTCCTCCGAAATCGATGCGGCCCTTGCGGAAGGCATCGATATTCAATACCTGGCCGCCCCGACCAAGGTCATTGCCGGGCAAGGGGTTGCAACCCCTTGTCTCAAGAGCGACGCGCTAGGCGCCGTCCAATGCATTCGAATGAAACTCGGCGAGCCGGATGAGAGCGGCCGTCCGCGGCCTGTGCCTATCTCCGAATCCGAGTTCACCATCCCGTGTGACACCTTGATCCCCGCTGTGAGCCAATCCGTCGATCGCAAGCTGGCTCAGCTTTTGGGTCTCGATACGACACGCTGGGGCATGATCGTCGCGGACGAGGTGACGATGGCAACCTCGCACAAGGGCATATTTGCAGGCGGCGACGTCGTGATCGGGCCATCGAGTGTCATCGAAGCCATTGCCCACGGCAAGCGCGCCGCCAAGGGCATCGACAATTACCTGAACAACCGTCCACTCGACACGGGCCTGTCCAAGCGCGTTGAACGTGAGAATCCTCTGTCCGAGGAAGACCTCAAGAAGCTCAGAAAGAAGCTGGAAGAGACGGAACGCGTCCCGCAGGCCGAGCGTCCGATTGCGCAACGCGTAAGAGACTTCTACGAAGTTGAACACACCTATACTGCCGAAGAGGCCCAGCGCGAAGCTCAACGGTGCCTCAACTGCGGTATCTGCTGCGAGTGTATGCGTTGTGTCGAAGCGTGCAAGGCGGGCGCCATCATGCACGATCAAGTGGCAAAGAGATTGGAGTTCGATGTAGGCGCGGTGGTGTTGACTCCCGGGTTTGACGCCTTCGACGGCGCCCAACGCGGCGAGTTCGGCTTCGGTTACGCGCCGAACGTCGTCACGAACGTCCAGTTCGAGCGGATTCTCTCGGCGTCCGGCCCTACCCAGGGCCATATCGTCCGCCCGTCAGACGGCAAAACGCCCAAGCGCCTCGCCTTCATCCAATGCGTCGGGTCGCGCGACGCCGGCTGCGCGAACGACTATTGCTCATCGGTGTGCTGCATGGCCGCAACCAAGGAAGCGATTCTCGCGAAAGAACACGAACCTGACCTGGACATCACCATTTTCTTCCTGGACCTCCGCGCATTCGGCAAGGATTTCGACCGCTACTACGAGCGTGCTAAGAACGAGAAGGGCATCCGTTACGTCCGGTCGTTCATCTCCCGCACGTTTGAGATGCCCGGCACGAAGAACCTTGCGCTCACTTACTTCGGCCCGGACCTTAAGCAAGTCGAAGAAGAGTTTGACATGGTCGTGTTGTCGGTCGGTCTTGAACCGAGCGCGGCCCTGCTCGGCCAAGTGGACAACATCGGAATCGCCCTGAACAAGTGGGGCTTTGCGGATACCGCCGAACTGCGGCCTTTGGATACGTCGCGGGCCGGCGTATTCGTCGGCGGCACATTCCAGGAACCTAAAGACATTCCCGACACCGTCATGCAGGCCAGCGCGGCCGCTGCGCGCGCTATGGCGCTCCTCGCGCCCGCCCGCGGCACGCTCGTCCGCACCAAACAGTATCCGCCGGAACGCGACGTCACCGACGAACCGCCGCGAATCGGCATCTTCGTCTGTCACTGCGGGAGCAACATTGCCTCCGTGGTCGACGTCGAGCGCGTCGTCGAGCGCGCGAAGACACTGCCGCACGTTGTCTATGCCGAGCACACGATTTACACGTGCGCCGACGACAGCCAGGTCCGGATAAAGGAACACATCCGTGAACACCGGCTCAACCGCGTGGTCGTGGCCTCATGCACCCCACGCACCCATGAACCCATTTTTCGGGATACGCTGCGCGACGCAGGTCTCAACCCGTACCTCCTCGAGATGGCTAACATACGCGAACAATGCTCCTGGGTCCATGCCGGCGATGGTGAAGCGGCCACGCAAAAAGCTTACGAGCTTGTGCGCATGATCGCTGCACGCGCATCCGAGTTGCTTCCGCTCAAAGACGAGACCGTCCCCGTCAACAACGCCGCGCTGATTGTCGGCGGCGGCATCGGCGGCATGACGGCCGCGCTGGCCCTTGCCGATCAGGGCTTCCCCGTTCACCTTGTCGAGAAGTCCGATGCCCTCGGAGGCACAACGCGCCGAATCCACCGCACGCTTGATGGAAGAAATGTTCAGGCATTTCTCGATGAGACAATCGAAAAGGTCATGTCAAATCCGCGCATCACCGTCCACCTGAACTCGAAAGCATCCCAAGTGGAAGGTCATATCGGCGCTTTCTCATCCACGATCACTTCAAACTCGGAATCCAAAATCCAAAATCCAAAATCCAAAATCAAGCATGGCGTGGTCGTTGTGGCTACGGGCGCTACTGAACACGTTCCGCATTCCTATGGTTACGGCAAGAACGGCAAGGTATTGACACAATTGGATCTGTCGGAACGGCTCGCACGCGGCGAGGTCAAATTGCCCGACTGGGCGACCGTCGTGATGATCCAGTGTGTCGAGCAGCGCAATGATGAGCGACCCTATTGCAGCCGCGTGTGTTGTACCACCGCCGTGAAAAACGCCCTGGAATTGCGTGAACGCTATCCGCGCGCCCGGATCATGGTCCTGTACCGCGACATGCGGACCTATGGATTCCGAGAGGCCGCATACCGCGAGGCACGAGAGAAGCGCATCCTGTTTATCCGTTACGAGCCGGAACGACCCCCCGAAATAGAGTCGAACGGCCGCCTCTGCGTCTACGAGCCGTCCTTGGGCAGGTCATTGGAGGTCGTTCCCGACATGCTCGTCTTGGCCGCGCCCATGGTCCCCCGTGCCGACCGCGCGGAGCTTTCCGAATTGCTCCGTGTGCCGCTCAATGCGGACGGATTCTTCCTCGAGGCCCACGTCAAACTTCGGCCCGTCGATTTCGCCAGCGAGGGACTCTTCCTGTGCGGTACGGCGCACGCCCCGAAAAGCGTCAGCGAAACGATCTCTCAGGCCAACGCCGTTGCCGGACGCGTGGCCTCGATCCTCTCACGCAAGACCATGCCGGTCAGCGGCCAGATCGCTTGGGTCGATCCTGACAAGTGCATCTCGTGTATGACCTGCGTCCACGTCTGCCCGTACAATGCCCCGACCGTGGGACATAACAACAAGGCGGAGATCCAAGGCGTCGTCTGCATGGGATGCGGCAGTTGCTCCGCCGAATGTCCGGCCAAGGCCATCGAATTGCGGCACTACCTCGACTCCCAGATCCTGCGCGCGCTCGACTTTCTTCTCACGGGGGATTCGACCGAGGAAACCGTCGAACTCGCTTATCCCGAGCAAGTTGGAGTGACGCCGCCGCGGTGGCACAAAGGATTAGACTAGATCATGAAAGACGAACCCGTAATTGTCGCGTTCTGTTGCCACTACTGCGCCTATGCCGCGGCGGATCTGGCAGGGACCATGCGGCTACAGTATCCCGGTTCCGTGCGCATATTGCGCCTGCCCTGCACGGGCAAGATTGAAGTCAATTACCTGCTTGCCGCTTTTGAACGCGGCGTCGATGGCGTGATAGTGGCCGGCTGCCTCGAAGGCGGGTGCCATTTCCAGGAAGGCAACCTCCGAGCGCGACGCCGCGTCGAACGCGCCAAGCAGATTCTCGAAGAGATTGGCCTCGAACCCGAGCGCCTCGAAATGTTCAACCTCTCTTCCGCCGAGGGAACGCGCTTCGCGGAAATCGTCACGGAAATGAACGGGCGAGTCGCGCGATTGGGACCAAGTCCTCTTCGGCGCAGCGCGGAACACGTTGAGCATGCAATCGATGGACTTCGGAAGGAAGCTGAACAAGCTATCGCAGGTTCAAAATGATTTCGGACCTACATGGAGAAAGACGATGATAGTTGCTGATCGAAAGAAGGTGCCGGAAATCCGGGACATGATTAAGAAGCACGAGCGCGTGCTCCTCGTCGGGTGCGGCACTTGCGTGACCGTATGTTTGGCCGGAGGCGAGCGCGAGACGGGCATACTCGGTTCCGCGCTGCGCATGTCCCTCAAGCTGATCGGACGCGGCAACGTCACCGTTGACGAGTGCACCATCGAGCGACAGTGCGAGGATGCCTTCATTGACGTCCTTGCGCCGCGCGTGGGCAATTATGATGCCGTGTGCTCGCTCGGTTGCGGCGCCGGTGTCCAGGCCCTCGCCGAACGGTTTCCGAACACCCCGGTCTACCCTGGCCTCAACACGCAATTCATCGGGATACTCGAATCGCAAGGGGTCTGGGCAGAGAAATGCGCCGGATGCGGCGCGTGCCGCCTGGGTGAATTCGCCGGCATATGCCCGCTCACGCGATGCGCCAAACGCCTTCTCAACGGCCCTTGCGCCGGCTCCCGCGAAGGCAAATGCGAAGTCCGCGACGACCTCGACTGTGCTTGGCAGCTCATCTATGATCGCGCCCGCGCACTCGGGATCCTCGACACCCTGGAAGCGGCCGCGGCGCCTCAGGACTGGTCCACCAGTCTCGATGGCGGCCCCCGAAAAGTCATCCGCGAAGATCAATGCATTGCGGGTCTCGGCCCGAAAGCTTAGGCCGAGTTCCGTGTCACGCTAAGCTGCATCCGCAGAGTCTTTGATACGCCCCGGAAGTCACGGCTGCACGCGACGCTTCCCCGCTCGCCGGACATAAAGCGCGCCGGTCAGGATTGCGATTCCTGCGAACGCAAACACTCCGATGCGCGATATCGCCGGCAGGCTGCCCATGGGGAAAACACTCACGTAGACGTGGGCGGTCTCGTGCACGGCCTTCTTGGGGTCGGTGACTTGGCACCAGTACCACCCTTCGTTGCCAAACTCCAGCGACGCGATTTCCAACACATCCCCGGTTTCATCTGGAAGTTCCGCGTCATCCTTGAACCATGCATACGTAACGCCCTCGACAGCGCCCGGAAACACCACGGTCAGCCTAAGCGGGCTTTGCTCTTCCTTCCATCCGGCGCCCGTGATGTACGGTTCGCCCTCGCTCTGGCCCGGCGCCACGTAATGAAACACGTCACTCGTCGCGGCGTATAGATTCGTACCCGTGCGCTGTTTGAACGTCAACGTGACATCAAGCCCGTCAATGTCCACAACAAGGTAGCCATAGTTCTTGAAGTGGGTAACAGCCTGAACGAGTGGATCGGGATAGCTGCCGGACCAATCGTACAGAGGCGCTCCCGCGCTGCCGACAATGTACTGCTGAATCGGCTCGCCATTGTCCGGCGGAATGGATGCATGATTGAAGAAGTGGTCGTGGCCCGTAAAGTAAACCCTTGCCCCTGCATCCGCCAGACTATTCCAGAACGCATCGCGCGCCGACGGGTACTCCGCAAGGCAACTCGCGTGGTATACCGCGTATGCCGGATAGTGACCGAAGACGAACACATGGGGGACGGTGGATTTACGGAGTTCCTCATCAAGCCACGTCTGGTTGACCCGTTGAGAAAGAACGACTTGGTCCAAGCCGATAAACAACGCGTTGTTGTGGACGAACGAGTACGTCAGGTTTTCCTCTCCCGGCGGACCGTTTCCCGGTAACGCATGCGCCCCAGAGAAGACCGTATTCCACGCGGGAACACTTGAATCGTGGTTCCCACGAATCGGGTAAACGGGGATACCCGCCGCAGCCAAGGGATCCATGAAAACTTCAACCCAATGCTGCAGTTCGGTCTGCGTGCCACCGCTTACCAAATCGCCCGTGAAGACGACTAAGGCCGGGTCCTCCGCGATGATGGCAGCAGCGAGTTCCTGCAGGATCGTCCCGTTGATCCCGTTATCGCTGCCCCGGCTGTCACCCACCGCAACAAACCGCGTCGTTTGCGCGAACCCGATCGTCGAGACAAGAACACAAAGGACACCTATCGAACACAGCGTTTTCTTCTGCATGCCACTCTCCTCAAGAAATGCCGCCCATCAGCCACCCGAATCTTAACACGCAATCACCATATCCGCAAACGGGCCTCCCCAATGCGCCTCTTGCACACAAAAACGCGAATCGGTTTCGAGTGGATTCTTATTTGACGCAACGGGGTAGGCTCGGGGGGCTTCAGTCCCAGGTGTCCTTGAACCAGCTTATCACGAGGTCATCGACGCCCAGTGCGCGCACGGACCCTTCGCAGGAGAGCGCGAGCCGCACAGATACGGCCCCGGGGGGAATCTCTACCCGCTTGAGGAAGTACTGCCACGATGCCGCCTCCGCTCTCGACATCGAGCCGACTTCCGGTTTTCCGACGGCGTCGCCTCGATTATTGAGCCAAATGAGGCCGACCGCTGCACGTCCGGTTGTTTTGTCGGCAGGGCTCGTCGCCGGAGGTCCCACCTTCAGAAACCCTGAGACCTCGATGTGAGTGAGACCTTCCTCGGGGGGATCGCCCAAGGAGACGGCTTTCTTCGACATGAGCACCGTCAGGGACTTTGGGTCCTCCGGTTCCGGCACTTGAACGCGCAGCGAGGATAGTCCTTCGATACTGTCGTCATGATTCCAATTCATCGCGACGCCCGGTCGGCTTGCTCCGAAGATATCGGCGGGGGCAGTCTCCCGTTGATCCAGGATATCCTCGGACGCAAGGGTCTCGATAAGCCAACTGCGGGAAGGGTATAGGTTCAGCAGCCTCGGTCCCACTTGGTAAAGGAACTTCATCTGACCGCCGTGGTAGCGTTGCTGCCAACGCAGTTCGCCGATCCCGGCGTTCACACTGAGCGCTGAGAAGTGGAATCTCAACCGTGCCGTGAGCGCGCTCTCCTTTGGGTGCGGCCGCCACTCAGGGTATGCCACTTGTTTAAGAACGTCCTGTGTGATCGGCACAAAGAGCGTCGCCACGCGACCGGGCGGTATCTCTTGCTCGATGCTCTGCCCGCCGATCGGGCCGAACCGGACGGTCGTGGACTCGGCTTGGGGTATCGGCAAGAGCTTTACAATGACTTCTCCCGGTTGTGCGTTGCGCACCATTATCTGCACAACGTTGTTGCGGAGCAGGTTCTGATTGTCCGCATAGTCGACGACAGTATTTCGGGGCAGTCTCCATCCGACATGGAACAGCAGCTCGGGATACAGCGGTACGCCGCACTGCTCTGCCGGGACCATGCTCGGGAACGGTTTCGCGTAAACCCACTCGGGGGTGCGAATGCTGTGTGTCGCATCGATCAGCAGCCCGCCTCCGAGAAAGGCCGCCACGGCCATTAATGCCCAGTCCAGCCGGGTCGATTTCCACGTTCCGCCGAGGAAGAAAAATAAGGGAAACGCCAGTGTAGCGTATCGAATCCCGTCGCCCGTGGAGATCAGGTTTACGGGGACAAGGCACATTACGGAAATCAAGAGGGCTGCTGCCAAGGAACAGGCGGCCATCCAACGCGGGTAACGGTTGCGGTAAGTGCACCACAAAATAGCGGGATAAAACCACAAGGCGCCCGTTCCCGGGCCCAGCCAGAAAGCCCACAGCCGCAAGAGCGTCATCTGACGGAATAGGGAGGCCGCCTCGCCTGGAATGGCTTTAGGGGCTTGGCCTGCCAAGTGGAAGGGCCCCAAGCGTCCAAGCTGGAGGGCGTCGTACAGCAAATGAGGCGCGATCGCGATCGTGTACAAGACCCCCATCAGAAGAACCGTTTTTACGGAACGATGCTGGACGAAATGCCAGAGAGCCAGCAGGAAAAAGACGGTCACAAGAGGCGGTTTGACGGCCGTTGCGATGGCAAGCAGGAACACGGCCCGGTACATCTTGAAACGGAGTCCATAGTAGAGCGCCCCGAACAGACAGAGCATGAGCAGCATCTCGGAGTTGACCCAGAAGATATAGGAGGGTACGCCGCTGAGGAAAAGACATGCGGACGCGAGCCCCAGCGCGGCCGGCAGTCCGTTTGAATCGCGGAAGTGGCGGTAGAGAAACCATAACATACCGACAAAGCACAGCGCATTCAGGATCAGGAATCCCTTTGCATTGAAGAGAAGGACGAACGGCAAGGCGATGAAGGCCATGTAAACCGTGTGCGATCCCCACACGCGCTTGCCGCTCCACGGGTTAATTTTTGTATTCTGCCCCTGGGGCAAATCCACGAGGAAGGTTTCCGGCGAAACGAGTCGGGCAGCCGCGCGGATGTCCTCCTGCTCGAAGCTCAGGTTGTGTGTTGCTATGAGGCTTGTCACGGTGCACAGGTATTCGTGGCCGTCGCAAGGCAGTTGCACTGGGATTGCGACGATGATCCCGAGGAGCGCCAAAAAAACGAACAGGAGCACGGTAAGAATTGTGCGATCAGTCAGCACACGAAGGGTCTCGGACTCTCCAGGCGGCATAATAAGACCTTTTCAACTACGCATTCCCAGCCGAAAGGCCGCACGAGCACAAGCGGTTGCCGTTACTTTCGGCGCATGAGGTACAAAGTGCGCTCTGAATCCTCAATGCGGCCGGATTCCTCGATTACGAAGTAAACGGAGAACTCTCTCTCAAAATGCTCCTGATTGTAGTCGAAGAAGATGTCCTTGCGCGACGCCAGGAGACGGCGGACTTGAGAGTCGCTCTTGGGCACGAACTCGATGATGAGCCAACACGCCGTTGTGCGGGCGAAGAACGCCGCAAGCTTCCGTAAGGGCACATTGTTGCCGATGGCAAGGTGGTGGACGAGCGCGAGCGCCATCACAAGGGCCGGGGAGTCCCGTTCAAGCAATGAAACCCGTTCGTTGTTTTCCCACCCGATGGACGGGCTTGGATTCGTCAGGTCGACCACAAGCGGCAACAGGTTCGAGCGCTTTTCCTTGACACATTCGCGGTAGTTCTTCTCGACGGCGGCGGGATCCGCGTCGAAGGAAATCGTGAGCGCGCCTTGTTCGCTCGCAATGCGGCTGAACACGCCCGTGTTGGCCCCCAGGTCCGACACTGAAGCAGGCTTTGCCCGCGCGAGAAACTCTGACACGAGGTGCTTCTTGCACTCCATGGCTTGTGCGGAATAGTTCGTGTCGTCATAGTAGCCGGCCCACTCGGTTCCTTTGGGTCGCCACTCGAGTTTCGAGATGGCGGTGCGAAGGCTGTCGATAATCCCGCGCAGGGCGTGCAGCTTCAGTCTGCGCGAGGCCAAACGCTTGACCTCGTTCCCAGGTTCAACTTGGGAACGAGACAGACGAGACAGTCGCGAGACGGCGCGCGCATCGTCCGCATGCGCCAGTTGGCTCTTTGCGTGCATGTGGATATGCACCAGGAGACCGAATTGCAGCCGCGACCGCCAAGGAAGCAATGCTCGCGCCATATCGAGCGGAACCCCGTCCATGAACACGCGAGACAACTGACCGAGGCGAACGTCGCGCTTGGCCATGATGGCCAGCGGGGCGAGGAAGTGCTGGCAGAACTGCCGGTACGCCACCCAGGGATCTCCCTCGCGGTACACGTCGAAGGACAGGCTGTCGATGAGCACCGGCTTGGCATTCCGGAACTGGATGTTGTATGCGCTGGCATCCTTCAGGGTCATGCCGTGGTCGAGGGCCTTTGACTGGATGTCGAGCGTCGCCAGCGCCGCGTTTTTAAGCTCGCTGAAACACCATTCGTACGGGTAAGAAATGAAGGGGATGCGTTGCGGCTTCACGACCTTGTAGGCCACGTCCGCGAGCGCGGGCGGGACGGATACTTCCTCGTGCGGTACAAGCAACCCTGCCGACACGAGGGCATCATAAAGGCCCGATGTGACTAGGCGGTCGAAACATTCGCGGTATGAAACGTTTATCTGCCGATAGAGCTGACCGCCGCGGGTGAAGATGAACCCGCTTGGGTCGCGGAAAGACGATTCGATAGCGCCGTCACTGTCCACTCCCGAGGTCCTTCTTGTTTCCTCGAAAGACCCGCGCGAGGAGTAGCTTGAATCTCATCCACCACAGCTTGGTGGTCAAAAGAAGGCCAAGAAAAGCGCCTATGAGAAGCTGAATGATAAGACTGCCCGTTCCCGGATCAAGATAGGCAAAAGCGTTGGGCGCGGCGAGAATACTCAACAGTGAAACGGCGATCACTGCCGTGGCCCGGTTTCTCCGAAACCGGCCCCCGCGACGGCCCGTGCGATTGCCTGGTGGGTTCCGCTCCGCTCCACCCACCCTACCGCTACCGCTCTGGACAATCATTCTGCGCTCTCTGCGATGTCTTAAGTAAAGCCGCTTTGTGAAACAGGCCAAGATACGACGCCTCGGAATATATCCCAACCAGATAAGGCGTTCAAAGAAACGGATCTCAGGGGGAAAGTTGAGATGTCGGCGATTCGTGATATAAACTTTATGAACGTGCAGAAAGTTTAGGTCACTCCTTCGACCGCGCGAGTTTCGTGCTCACGTGCGTGCTGAACCAAGGCGGGCGCGGCATGCGCAGCACGTTCATGTAAAAGCCAGCCCAAAAACGGCCGTGCAGGCGAGCTACTCCGATGGGTTACTAAGGAGACATGATCTCTGCGCATTTTCACGCGACTATCCTGCGGAATAGAACCGGCCGCCAGAAATGTATGGAAAAGGGGATTCTGTAAGTAACGGTTTCCCGAAGGGTTGACTGAAAGGAAATCCAGGCATGCGTTTGCCGTACAATCGCGGGGGCCTTCGCTGGTACCTCATGGTTCTTGGCCTGCTGGCCGGAAGAGCGACGATACCGTCGATCTTGTGTGGAGTGCCTCTGCTCTTGGCGGGGATCGCGATGCACCTATGGGCCAAGGGTAGCCTGCATCAAGATCAAGAAGTCACGATGTGTGGGCCGTATCGATTTGTGCGGCATCCTTTTTACGTCGGCAATGCCTTGATCGACTGCGCAATCGTGATAATGTCGGGCTGGATACTGTTGATGTGCGTGTTTCCGCTGTGGTGGATCGCCGTGTATCTTCGAGCAATGCGGCGTGAAGAAGCCGACATGACGCGTTATTTCGGCGAGGCATATGCAGCGTATGCGCGACGGATTCCCTTGCTTTTCCCGGTTCGGCGTCCGCTTCCGGCGGCGGCCGGGTTCTCCTGGCGGAATCCCAACATCCTGGAAACGGAAGTCCCGCGCGCGTGCCGCTTTCTCTCGTATCCGTTCCTCTTTGTGATTTCCCACGAGGTCTGGACGAATTGGGCCTTTCTCGTCTTGTTTCCAAGTTCAACTTGGGAACAAGATATACAAAACATGACCCCGCTGGCCTTTTACTCCTTGCTGTTCATCCTGTTGTTGAACGGATTGGCATGGCAGGTGAAACGGGCGGTTACGTACTCCGACATACTCCATTCAGAACGCTTCTCAAAGACTTATGCCCGGGTTGGCTTTCTTGTTGTTTTCGCCGTTGCGGGATCATTGCTCACGTGCTTTGCGTTAGAGGTGGACCGGGTCGTCATTCCTCTCGGGGCGCTCCTCATCGCCCTGTCGCTTTTCGTCCACTTCCGAAAGCCGCACGAGGCCGTGTTCGCGGGGCTTCTTCTCCTGATCGGAGCGAGTCTCGTATGGGAGATTCCCTGGCTGTCCTTCGTTCCTATCATCCTTTGCGCGGGCGATCTGCTCGTTCCGAGGCTCTCTCCCATGGTCTCGCCGGATTCCAACCGTAGGCCGGCCTTGCCCTTGATCCCGTATGGCTCGACAGGGTTTCTGGTCTGTCTGACCCTCTTCATCTTTGCCGCTGTTGCGAAGGAGCTTATCTCGGATTCTCTCTGAAGGGAGGATGCGGCATTCCTTGTCAGACTCGCCAATGCGGTGCTATACTGGCGCCGGCGAATAGACCGGTTGTTGAGGGGTTTCCGTGTCGGTGACGAGGTTTCATTTTTTGTCCGTTGTGATCCCTGTCTATAACGAGGAAGCCTCGCTTCGCGCTTTGCATTCCGAGATCTCCGGGACGCTACGGAAGATGACCGGGGCGAAGTATGAGATCATCCTGGTCGACGACGGAAGCAAAGACGGATCGTATGACGTGCTGCGCGCATTGTATGGCGAAGACCCGGACCACGTGCGCGTGATACGTCTTCGACGGAACTTCGGGCAAACGGCGGCCCTTGCGGCGGGTTTTGACGCAGCCCAAGGCGATATCGTCATCCCTATCGACGCGGACCTGCAAAACGACCCGCAAGATATCCCGCGTCTCATTGACAAGATTGATGAGGGCTACGACGTTGTGAGCGGTTGGCGGGCGAAGCGGCACGACAAGTTTTGGTCGCGGCGCCTGCCGTCGATGTTGGCCAACGGCCTTATCTCTGCGATCACGGGGGTCCGTCTGCATGATTATGGCTGCACGCTCAAGGCCTACCACCGCGACGTGCTGCGACATATGAACCTTTACGGCGAGCAGCACCGGTTTCTGCCTGCGCTGGCGCAGTGGGCGGGCGCGCGCGTGACCGAGATCTCCGTTAACCATCGGGCACGGAAATTCGGACGGTCGAAGTACGGCACAGGCCGCACGTTGCGCGTTGTGCTCGATCTAATCACGGTCAAATTCCTGTTGTCGTACTCTACCAAGCCAATGCAGATCTTCGGCAAGTGGGGCTTTGTGTCAATGGGCATTGGATTGTTGGCCGGGTTGATTACGGCCGCCGAGAAGATCCTGTACAACCAGAGTGTCAACCGCAACGGGTGGATGTTTGTCTGCATATTCTTCTCGCTGGGCGGACTCCAGTTGATCGGCATGGGATTGCTCAGCGAGATCGGCGTCCGCACCTACTATGAAGGCCAGAACAAGCCCGTATACACCGTGCGTGAACGGCTCGGGGGAGACCAGGACGAGGATTGAAGATCCTGTTGCTCAACTATGAGTGTCCGCCGCTGGGAGGCGGGGGCGGCGTGGCGGCCTTGACCCTGGCGCGGGCGCTGGTGCGGCTGGGGCTCGAGGTTGACTACGTGACTTCGCATTATGGGGCGTTGCCGCGCGAGCAAACCGATGAGGGCGTGCGGATCTTTCGCGAGCCCGTATGGGGACGTAAGAATATCGAGACGGCCTCCATCGTCTCGATGCTCTCGTTTCCGAAGGCAGCCGTCGCACGTGGGCTGCGCCTGGCGCGGCAACAGCGATATGATCTGGTTCATACGCATTTTGCGATTCCAACGGGCCCGGCGGGATACCTGCTCTCGAGGCGGCTTCGATTGCCCAACGTGCTGACGGTGTACGGAGGCGACATTTATGACCCGACCAAGCGGTATTCGCCGCACCGCAACCCAGTGTTGAGGTTCGCCGTCACGCGGATACTGAACCAGGCGGATATCGTGATCCCGGAGTCGACGGACCTCTGCGAACGCACGGCGGCCATCTACCGCACTCGAACGCCGATCCAGCGCATACCGCTGGGATTCGCGCCGCCGATATTTCCGGCGGCGACCCGTGCTGAACTCGGGCTCCGCGAGGGCCGTCTTTATGCGTTGGCCATCGGCCGGATCGTGCGGCGAAAGGCATATCATGATCTCGTTCGGGCCTTGAAGATCTCCGGCATCGAGGACCTCGATCTGCTGATTGTCGGGGATGGGCCTGAGGAAGCGCGCCTTCGCAAGCTAACGACTGAATTGGGGCTCACCGATCGGGTGCATTTCCTGGGACACGTCGATGACACCGTCAAGTTCCAGTACCTGAGGGTCGCGGACATGTTCGCGCTCGCCAGTGTGCACGAAGGTTTTGGCATTGTGTTCCTGGAGGCGATGTATTGCGGATTGCCTATCGTGACGACGAACGTGGGCGGCCAAACGGATTTCCTTCATGAAGGACGGAATGCGTTGCTCGTGGAACCGGGGCATCCGGAACGCTTCGGCGCGGCACTGGCAAGACTGGCGGACGACACGGCGCTTCGCCGGCGGATGAGCGATTCGAATCGTGACGATGTGAAGGCGTTCTTTGCCGACAACATCGCGCGCCAGTACATCCAGGTTTTTGAATCGATCATGCAGCGCAAACGGTAAAGGGGTTTATCTTCGGCATGCTACAGGAAGCACTTTTCGGAAGACGGCATGAACAGTGAACGCGGCGATATGATGGGGGCGCGCCTGCGCCAATCGCACGGAGTGGATCCGGCCGCCTACGAACGCGATCTCAAACGAAACGGAGATTTCTTCCGCGGGAA
>Ga0315279_10001952_pt1 | contig 32544 bp, 41 predicted proteins | sample YL17G06_20_MG_FD_203694 | JGI IMG/M metagenome (GOLD analysis project Ga0315279, IMG submission 203694) | Sediment microbial communities from Yellowstone Lake, YNP, Wyoming, USA - YL17G06_20 | ecosystem: Environmental > Aquatic > Freshwater > Lake > Sediment | place: USA: Wyoming | collected...
TTAGCATAGACACGGTTGCTCCGTCGGTTTCAATAACGTCTCCTGCGGACAACGCTTGGGTTACCACGGCTACTCCTATTATCTCTGGTACTTCCTCGGATAGTGGTTCTGGTGTTGCTAAGGTTGAGGTGAGCGTTGACGGTGGCGCTTATTCGTTGGCTACTGGTACGACGAGTTGGTCTTTCACTACTGGCTCGCTTGGTGAGGGTAGTCACTCGGTTACTGCTAGGGCTACTGACGTTGCTGGTAACCATCAGACTGACTCGATAACTGTTAAGGTCGACACTGTTGCGCCTGTTACGAGCGATGACTATGATGGTTTGTGGCATACGAGTGACTTCACCATAACTTTGACTGCTTCAGATGATACGGGTAGCGGTGTAGCTCACACTTACTATAAGATCAATGATGGACCAACAAAGACAGTCAGTGCTGATGGTCAGCCTCAGATAACAACTGAAAGCGCTACTAACAAGCTTGAGTACTGGAGCGTTGACGTTGCTGGCAATGAGGAAGCTCATCACACTCTAACGACTATAAAGCTTGACAAGACTAAGCCTTCAACCAAAAAGACATTGTCCGGAACCGTTTATGATGGCTGGTATGTTACGGAAGTTGGTGTTACCCTTTCAGCTACAGACGGAACCTCAGGCGTTAAAGAGATCCACTACAAGCTTGACGGAGTTGAGACGATTGTATCAGCTAGCACAACTACTTTCACGATAACAACTGATGGAACACACATTCTTGAGCATTGGGCTGTTGACAACGCAGGAAACGAGGAGACTCATTCAACTCAGGATATCAAGATTGCCGTGCCCAAATTTACCACTGAGAACGGGTTCAAGTCAGGCGATTCACCATCGTTTGCTTCAGATCCATACCTGACCGACATCATGTGCGTCCTTGTAAAGGTAGCAGGCGGATACAAACTTGCTGGGACCTCTCCAGGAACATTCGACTGGGCCGTTGGCATTAAAAACACAGGAGCAACTACCTTCACGTTACTGACAATCACTCTGTATGGGCACCCTGACTTCTGCCTCCAAAGCTCAAACCCAATCCGCGTGCTTGACAAAAACGGCAACGACATCACATACCAGTTCGACATATCTAAAAACTGGCCGACATCAATCACAATTTCAAGCAAGTCAGGATTCCAACTACCCGCTTCAGCTTCACTGTACGTAACCATCCACCTAGACTATGCGTTAAAAGGCCTGACTCTACCTCTCAGCAGTCAAGTCTACTCAGTAGCGTACTGGTTCCATACAACAGTGTCGGCAAACTCTGGCACGCCAAAGGATGCATACGGATCTGTGGCCTTGCTGAGCAAGAAGACGACGATCATCTACGGATTCGTAAAAACATCGTCAGGCATGCCGGTCGAAGGTGCCAAAGTAGAACTGTGCTCGGGCAGCACGGTCTATACCATTTCTACAGACACGGATGGCTTCTTCTGCTTCATCGATGGCGAGAAGGACGACTTGGGCCATACGGTCAGCATAGCAGGCGGATTAAAATATACGTTGAAGTGCACGTTGCCAGGCCAACTCACGCCATTCGCTTCGCAACTAGTTACTGCCGAAAGAGACAAGGCGGTCTATTGGCTTTTCACTAAACCCTGAGCAGGCAATTCGCAGTCAGACAGCAAAACATCTTCCCTTTTTTTGTTTGTAATATAAAAAGCATAAATGGAATTCATCTTTCAAACTAGTTCGGGTGCTAAACTAGACTAGTTAAGCCCGCGCGCGTTATCTATTTGCATGTTTTTGCGAGGCCCTCCTCCAAGTTGCATATTGCCATCAGTTACTACTCAGGGCGGAATAGGTCAGTTACAGTAATTCGAGAGTCGACGTCTGGGACAACACAGGCACAACCAACAATGGAGGAGTAGACACCTACCAGATAGTCGTATACGACAACAACGGGGTCCCGTTCCATCAGGTTGGCGGTCAGCCCTCGCCCACAAGCACGGCCGGAAACCTTCAAGGCGGCCAGATAGTGAACCACATGATGGCGAAAACCGTCTGATCCTGCCAGGCGGTTTAAGCTTCCCTCTTTTTCTGATTTTTGTTTCTAGCGCGTGCTATCCTCCTTAATGACTCTCGCATGTGAAGTTGATGGAAACAACTTTTTTTGTTTTCGAATTTTCACCGAGCTAAGCTCTGAAGAGTCATCACACAGCACTTTCTGTTTTTAGATCGCTCGATCTTCTGCACTATAGTGGTGAAGGTGAAAACGGAAATCAGGATTTAGGGGTGAAAGAGAGATAAGCTGGGAAACAGCCATGAACAAAATCAAATAACAATTACTACTGCAACAACACTTTTTAACCGATGTAAACCACTTCACCAAATCCTCTAAAATGCTCATCCCCAGTAACTATTTTAGCCCCGAGAATTCTCCCCGTAGCCAACACAATTCCATCCGTTAAACTGGGTCTCTTGAGCTTATTCACCTTCGCCTTCTCAAAAAGCTCAAGATAGGCCTTCGCCGCCGCCACACTCAACTCTACATCAATCTCCGTTACAGTGCTACTTGCCACAATAAAATTAAGCCTCTTAACAACATCCTCTTCCTTCACGCCCTCACGCAAATATTTCCTTGCAACTTCAGCCAACACAATGGATGGGGTAACTGCCTCTTCAACATCAACGTAATCCTTCACAACCCTCCCGGAATCACTACCCAAAAAATATTCAATCCAAGCGTAACTATCAAAAACGATCAACCCCTGTCTTCCAACCTATCCTTCTCCGTAAACCTTGAAATGCGCCCCTTATCGATGCCAAACATGTCCCTTGGCACACCAGCCTTCTCCTCAAGCAACCACTCAATAACCTCATCATAACTTCTCACACCCATACGCTTCTTTAACACCTCTAACAACCTCAGATTACGTCGCTTCACCTGTATAGTAGTAGACACAGCTCATCAAAACAATATTATAAGTTATAGCTTATAACTTTTACCCAAAGCCACCTTAATGTAAACCAGCAATAGAACATGCAATACGCCGACTAACACGCGCATGCCTGTTCCTGAATTAGATTTTCAGTGGGCTACGGTGCTGGTTCTGTTTTCCAGATCATATTTGGATCATATACTAGATCGAGGGGGTAGGCTGTGAGCACACAAGCAGAAGGCTCACAACTCGACAATGTTTGAAAAAAGGAATTTAGGAACACACATGCGCGCTCCCCTCAAATCGAACGAAGCTCTCACCTATCTTCAAAAGTGTCAGGCCATATTCAACAAGTACAATACTGACTTTAAAGCGCGCGCGCAAAGGATTTTTAGGAACCGGCTTACGCACTTCACGGTCTAGGAGTATAGTTGAAATGAAAGTCTCGGTTAAAGGCTCCGAATTGATAGTGATGGCTTCATCCATGCTATATTTATGGATAAAATAGTTTAAGTCGTTGACGTTCCGCTTGACGTTATGGTATAAATACTTTACGTGTTTGTTTGTGTTTGCCAAAGCATCTTAAAAGGTGAACAGATAACTTTAATTAGTTTGCCAAACAATAATAAAAGGTGAATTGAGAATGCCCGAATACTTGACAGAGTTTAACGAAAAATTAAGAAGCTTAGAAGGAAGTTTGGTTAGAGTAAAATCTATAAAAAGTATTGAACCGAACGCCAAGGAATACTTGAACAAGTTGTCCAAACAAGGCTTAGTCGAAAGAGTCAAATGGGGCTGGTATTGGGTTCCCACCGAAATTAAAGACGTTTGGGACTTTTTAGAGAAAGACAAGAACTTTAAAGTAATTTCCGCTCAGACTGCTGCATCTTTCTGGAATAACGACTTTGTCCACCGGGATATTTATTTCTTAAAGGTCAAAGACAAATCTTATGGAAAGGCATTGAAAGAATTCGCAAAGAAAAAAGGCTGGAACTTTGAAATAGAATATTCAAAAGATCCATCCAAAATCAAACACATAAAAATCGGTGATTTGTTTGTTGAGGACATAGAAGACAACGTGATCGAGTGCTTACAGCACTGGGCCTTCGCAGACGCATTCGCAACTTTGTACGAAAACAGAGACAGAATCAATTTAGAACGATTGTTCAAAACATCTTATTGGAAGAGAATCTCCAGGACGAACGTGCGGGCCAAACAAGCCTTAGAATATGGTTTCCATCAAATGAGTGAATTAGGCGGAGTGGAATTTCCTCATAGAGAGCCCAAATTGGAAGACGACTTTGTAAGAAGAGAAATCGATGAAGCAATAGAAAAAGTTGTTGAACTTGGCTAAACACTCTGAAATTATAAAGTTGCGAGAGGAAGAGATCCACAGACTAATAGAATATTTGTATAAGCATACTGATGGGTTTGAAAATCCGAAGATCGTTGTGATTGAGCTTTGACGAAGTATTCTGGATAGCCAAAAAACACCGAGACTTCATGAGCGCATTGAGAGCGGCCAAAACACTTCTGGAAATCCCCAACCTGACATTCTTAGAAGTCAACGACGAAACACTCTGGTCCGCCTACAACCTAGCCGAAAAATACAAACTCGACCCCAGAGACGCCATCCACCTCGCCTGTGCCCTAGACCACGCAATCTTCACAATAATCTCCGAAGACGAACACTTCGACAAGGTTAAAGAAATTAAAAGAATAAGCATACTAGACTTTCAACCCCGAAGACAGAAACCATAAATAGCGCACGCGAATATGCCAAGCGATTGGATATCCTAAAAAACCAAAAGTGAATTTAATCAAATGTTGTAACGCTGGTTGAGTTGAAGGAATTTAGTCTCTATATTCTATAACCGTCAGCTATTCAAATTCTGAGAAGAGTCTTATGATAATTGTTCTTATAGCTTTATTCTGCCTAGGGTTTAGGGATACCTGAAGGCCGTAATGAGTTGGTTTTGCTAGGAGTAAGCCTTCTCGTATGAGCTTCTTACCCATATCATCTACCCTTTTCAAACCGCCTTTGCCAAGTTCTTCTGCCTTAAAGCCCTTCTTCAGGTTGTCAAAGGCAGTATGGCTACCTCCCCAATTACCTCTCTTGTAAAGCTTGAGAAGAATTGCGGCCTTAATCTGCTCATCTGTTATCATAAGTTCACTTTTAGTACTTTAGTAACATAAGTTTAAATACTTATGCCTACGTTAAATTATTGTGATTGAGATGGAAGAGACTTTGCTGCTCAGATGTCTGGGAAACAGTCCGACTCTGAGAATAATCGACTTTTTCGTAGACAATAGGCTGTTCGACTACACAAAGAACGAGATCGTAGAAGGCTTAGAGATAGGAAGAGCGACTTTCTTCAAATACTGGAGAGAATTGGAGCAGTTGGGCGTCGTTAAGGTGACAAGGAAAATTGGCAAGTCAAAACTCTACAAGCTGAATGAAGAAAACGAGGTCGTGCAAAAACTCATAGCGCTGGATTCAGCATTATGCAAGAAGGCGATGGAAAAAGCAGTGGAAGAAGAGCTAACCAAACAAGCGGTTACCGCATAGAAAGTATTTTTATAAAATACTTGTTGTTTCAGCATTCTACTTTCGTTTCCGAAAGAGCAAGAGGCTATTGGTAACGCGTTTCGCATTCAAACAGTCCGTGAACGTGACTGTTGCTCCTGATGCACGTACAAAAAAAGTGGAAGTGTAATGGGTGGGCAATTGTGCAACTTTGGTCTAGCCGATTTTGTAGAAGCGGACCTGAATATGCTTACAGCCACCGATGAGGTTCCAAAGGTACAGATATTTGGTGCCTGGATAAAGCGTCTCAAGCAATTTAAGGAAGTCGAAGATCCACATTTCATTCGGGATTGTAACACCGATTGAAGCAGCTTCAGCAACGCTGACATAGAACATGTCGTGTCCAGACTTCCAGTCCGGTTTCCCTTTATGCGTGACCGTTACAGAGCCGATTTTAAGAAGGTACTCGTTCGCTGTTACATTGTATATCCAGCCCTCGAGGGTTGCAGTCTTTCCAGGCTTGCCCAGGGCGACGAAGTATACCTCATATTTGCCAGATCCTATCGTGAGGTTGCAGTGTCCATCATCGAACATGTTCGGGTCCTCCACGGCGAAGTCAGTTCCATTCTTCACCCATATCGTGGCGCTAGGATACTCTGTTAGCGATTCCCATTCGGCAACGTCTTCAGGAACGAACATGGTGCGTCTCTCGCTGTCATAATCTGGATCGCCGTTCCAATCAGATTTCTTCCCAAGGATATTCAGAAGGTATGTTTGTGCTCCCCACAGTTTATTAGGATTATTGCTGCCCTGAGCTCCAACAGGAATTGCAAGTATCGACATTGAAATGGCAAGGGCTAGTAGGGTTACCGAGCTGAGCGTTACCCATGACAGTTTTCTCAACCTTTTTAAATCCTCCTTTGAAGTTTTAGCGCGTGTTTATCAGTAATATTGAGTCTTAATAAACGTTTCAGTTTACCTGATCTACAAAAATACACATGTTAAATGCGCGCGCGCCGGACCAAACAGCGTCATGCTGAACATACAGAAGGCAACCGCTAGTGAAAAGCCGACAGAAAATCTTCATACCAGAAACTGTTCAACATATAATCAAAAATCTAATCAGCTTAAAACACTGTGGCAATAATATTCACGTAAAGCTGCAACATATTCAGTGAACACAATATCATCTTGTTTCAGAACGTATTTGAAATTTCCAACTTTTTCATAAAGCCTTTTCATTATCTGGATCTCAATAAATTTGGCTCCCAACCCAAACATCTTTTCCAAAGCGTTGGCAAACTCCTCTATTCTGTAAGGAATATCATCCCTAGTAATCTTAAAATTCTTTTCCAAATGGAAATATATGGCCTGCTTCGCCGATTTTCCCAGCAAAGAAAGCCCCCCGTCCACCGCCTCAAGCAGAAGCCTATTAAAACCGTAATCGTGCAGATTATATTCCTTTAATGAAGCGTCTTCCCCGCCAATTTCAATTTGGCCAGAGCATAAGTTTGGCTTTTTGCCTCTGGGCTGTTTTGCCCAAGGCTCAAGACTCATAGGCGATAAGTAGAATTTGGGCATATACCAAATTGAATTAAGCACCCGCCTCACATATCTCACATACTTCACCCCCTTGTGTATTTGTGTTGAACTGTTCTTTTGTTGCGCTTAGATACATATAATGTCGCAAGACTTAATATATCGCTTATTCCCACATCGATATATATCGAAAATCGATATATGTACGCAAAATGATTTGTTTTATTGTCGCATGTAACCATTCAATACACGAGAACCCAAACCCGAAAAGTTTACAGCTTAATGACATTAATGCATCTAAATTTAAGAGTTTGCATTGACCTAGAACTTTTACCTCAGCGCTTTCGCGGATCATCTATTCGCCCGCGGAAAACATACACGTTTTCGCACATTTAATTAAATTTGAGGCGATTAACCTTTTCAATTTATAAACATAATTCTTAATCAAGAGCCTCAAAACTGAATCCATTTAACAGTGAGCAATATCTCTACGTATTAACAAACATTATTCCTCTATAGCGATTAAAAATCAAACTGTGCAAAACTGGGAGTCACCAAAAATGCCAAAACTCATTGTATTAGTTGAAAAAGATGACACGGGCAAACTGTGGAACTACGTCTTCACCGAAGACGATTGGGCGCATTGTCATAACTCATTCAGAAGTGCCCCACAGTTGATTCATAAACCCGACTTACCTGAAAGAACCTTAGAATACACACATCCAACAGAACCAGCTGAGAAAGAAACTGTTACACTGCATGTATTACCGCCAGATGAGGAACCTAAGGCAACTACTCGAGCCCGAAACAAATCCCGCTCCTCCTAATTTCCTCTCGCCAATTCATACAAGCTTGCGCTGCCGTTTCCATCTTTGATATACATCAAAAATCAAGATGCGTGGGCTGTCAAACCAAGAATTCACAGAACTATTCATGCAATTTTTGGGAGCGAAACCGAAAGTCAAGTATATAGAACATTTTTCCAGAAAGTTTTAATGTGTGTGAAGCGGGGTTCACCACAGCCATTAGTTTGACTAAGACTGCTAGCGCTTCTAAGGTTGAGAATGGTTCATCGGTGACGTACACGTACAACGTTACCAACACTGGCGACACAGCGTTGACGGTCAGTCTGGTTGACACCAAGTTCGGAACGCTCTTTACGGGGAAGGTTTTGGCTGCTGGCGAATCAAACATAACCACCATTAGCAGGGTGCTGACCACTAACACTACTAATGTTGCCACGGCCACGGATGTGGATCAGTTTAGCGCGCGCGTCTGTCTCTTTTATTCTATTATTTGTGGGAGTTTCCAGCCTTCCTCACGCTTTTTCAGTATGACTTTTTGGATTGTTGGAACTGTTAGGGCGAATTGGATGTGGCGGCAGTTGCGCGCTTGGCAGTGTTCGCACCAGACGCCTTCAGGCTTGAAGTAAACGTCTATGATTCTTCCCCTTGATATTCCATTTGCGAGGGTTCTGTCTAAAATGCGGACGCCGTTTTCGCTTAGGTTGAAATGTTCAAGTTGCGGAAGTTCAGGTGTGGGCGTCAGGATTTTTAGTTGTTCGCATTTTTCGCGGATGGCGTCTGTTATGAAGTCTGCGAGGCTTGTGTAGCCCATTTCTGGATAAGCCTTAATGTATTCTTCTATTTTGTTTACGAGTTCTCTTTGGAGGGTTACTCCGCGGTATTTTCCTATTGGCATATACCTTACCTTTACCCTATCTATACATCAGTCAAGCTCTAATAAAATTTTCGCCTTCCACGCTTATCTTTTTAACTAAGTTGATTCGACAACTCTTAAATCAAACCACATGAACACCATATTAGAGAAGTTTGAGCGGGGTATAAAATGCCAAAGGGAAACTACAAAAGTGTCACACTCAAAGAAGAGCTCGTCGACCGCGTGGCAAAAGCCATCCGCAGGGCAGGAACATACCACAGCATCGCAGAGTTTGTATCAGAAGCCGTGCGTTTAAGGCTTGAAACCACAGAGAAACAGATGAAGGCGAGGGAGGCGGAAGATGAGCCTAAAAAGTGACCCGCGATTTTAAGCCTTTCTTGTTTCGCCGCCTCAGCGTGGTGTTAGGTGATTTTATGCATAGGAGAAGCGAGTTGCAGCGTCAGAAGCGGAGTATTCGCAGAATCATTTTCGCAAGCAGTTTCCATGACAAAATTTTATGCGAAACAATTTGCAGACTTTCGCGTGATGAAGTCTTAGGCTTGCTCCGCGAGCCTGTTCAGGTCAGCCTTGTTCCAGACGTGGAGAAGGGTGAAGTGTTGCTTGACTCTCGTGGTAGAGGAAGCTTTCAAAAGAGGTGCAGTGAGGACGGCTAGGGGTAAGCCTTGGACAGATGCGGAATTAAAACTCCTGATGGATATGGCTGCTCAAGGGTTTAATCCACAACAGATTTATGACAGTGGCAAATTTCCGGAGAGAACTTATAATGCCATTAAAAAACAGATGCTCGTGCTTAGATTAGTTGCAACTAGGCAGAAATCAATAGTTGCAACTATCCAGCCGTCTCAGAAGACTTTGAGTATGGAGGAGGTTGTTAGGCTTTTCAGCAGGGCTTTTAAGCAGATCTGCGGTTTGAGTGTGGTTGATAAGCTTGTGCTTGAGCGTTTTCGGATAATCTTTCAGGCTGCGAGGGATTATGGGCCGTTGTTGGCTCATTACGAGAAGTGGGAAAAAATTGAAAGGCAGATTGAAGAGCTTGCTGCTGTTGTGGCGGAGTTACAGGCAGCGAAGGGCGCTAAAAAAGTTTGAGGCGACTCAACAGGCGGTAAGGCAGCTTCTGAGTGAAGAAGCGGTTGAAATCAGGGGATCTGTTGATTTTGTCGAGAAAGTTTTGGGCGTTAAGCCCTTCCCGTATCAGGTTAAGCTTCTTGAAGACCCGAGTAAGCGCATCGTAGCTTGTATGGGACGCCAGTCAGGAAAAACCACAACTATTGCAATGAAAGCCATACACTTTGCATACACAAACCCGAACGTTACGGTCCTAATAACTTCGCCAAGCCTAAGACAGAGCGCGATAATGTTCGATCGCATCGCAACATTTGTCTATTCCACACCACGGTTGAGAAACAAGACACTGCGAGCAACGAGGACACTGATTCATTTTGAAAACTGGAGCCGCATCATTGCTTTGCCTTGTTCTGAAAACCTGCTGCGCGGCTTCAGCGCGGACATGTGTATCTGCGACGAAGCCGCCTTCATGCCCGAAAGAGTTATAACTCAAGTTATTTTTCCGATGCTCTCTACCACAGACGGCTACGCGATCTTCCTCAGCACGCCCTGGGGCAAGGATCATTTTTTCTACCGAGCTTTTGTTAATCCTGCCTATAGCGTGCACCGAGTCAAGTCAAGCGAGTGTCCATTGATCAAACCCGAGTTTCTTGAGGAGATGCGGCAGAACATGACACGTGAGGCCTATCTGATGGAATACGAGACAGAGTTTGTTGAAGCCTTAAACAGCTATTTCCCGCAGGACTTAATACGCGGATGCGTGGAGCTTGCCCAAAAGTTTAGTCTGGAATTATGCACAAATCTTGAAGTTTCATTTCCAAGCGGGGATTACTACGCGGGGATCGATTTCGGCAAGTTGCTGGATTACAGCGTCATAACGGTCTTGAAGCGTGAAGGAGACACGCTTAAGCTCGTTTACATGTATCAGTTTCCGCTTGAAACGCCTTACACCCATGTGATTGGCCACTTAGTTAGGGCTTATCAGAAGTTTCATTTCCGAAGCGTGCTTGTGGACCAGACAGGCTTAGGCGAGCCGGTCCTTGAGGAGATCCGCAACCAAGGCGTAGGCTGCGCTGAAGGCTTGAAGTTTACGGTTCAGACGAAAGAGGACTTATTGACGACGTTGAAAATTGCAATGGAACAGAACCGTTTAGCAATACCGTATCATAGACAGTTATGCGAGCAAATCAACGAGCAACAATACGCCTATAGCAAAAGCGGGCACTTACAGTTCAGCCATCCAGAAAACAGCCACGATGACATGTTGTGGTCCTTCGCATTAGGAGTTTACACAGGCACGCAGGCGCCTCCACCTGGAAAGGGCGCGGTTATGCTTCCACATTAAAAGTAGTATCAAAGTGACCTGAATGGAAGAAGAAATTTTTGTTGCTAATTCAAAGGGTGACGTGAAGGCATTAGGCATGAAAATAAATTGTGCTCCAGCGGATCTTCACATCTACGTTAACGGCGTGGACATTACAAAGAACGTGGTTCTCGAGGAGATCCGCATTGTAATGGAGAGGATGCCTGAAAGTAAAGGTGTTGTCTTAACGGCTACAAAGTAGCTAGAAAGTGAAAACTATGCCGTGGAAAAGCACTTTAGAAAAAGAGGGATTTGAAGCTCAACGCCAAGTTCCGCCAGAAATTAGCAAGCGCCAGATTGAAGAGGAGATTCCTGTTAGCTGGAAAGCTGATGGGATGCTTTGGGGCTACGTTACGAAATATATGCTTAAGGGCAGCGGTGCGGGCTTCGTCACTCCACCTTATACGGCCTATTGGGAGCGCATCTGGGGCGCCGTCCCCATTGAGGATCTTCCGAAGTACAAAGATCTTTTTACGTTTACTCCGTATATCTCCGCATGTATCAATGTTACGATTAATCTTGCGATTAGTAACGGTTTCGAGTTGGAAGGCGGAGATGAAGCTGTTAAAGAGTGGTTGACAGACTGGCTTGATGAGCATAACATCTTGCAGACTCTGCGTATCATTGGAACGGATATGCTTGTTTTTGGCAATGGAGAGTTTGAGATCTGCCGAGAAGAGGGTATGCCGCCTGAAGAATGGTGGCTTAAACCGTTGGATCCTGTGCATGTGCGGGTCCGCAGAGATGCTTATGGCAATGTGTTCGGTTACATTCAGCTTTTGACTTTTCCCCCTGTCGTATTTACAGCTCAGGACATAGTTCATTTTCGATGGGGCGCCAAAAGTTGGTGGTACGAGTTCAGCTATGGCACAAGCCTGCTTAGACCGTTGCTGAAGATTCAGGCATTAATCGATCAGCTTGAAGATGACATGGCAATCATTATGCACCTTTACACTAAGCCCATGCTTGTAGTCAAAGCGGGAAGACCTGAGATGCCCTTCAGCGATCCGCAGCTTCAGCAACTTATGGAAGCTTTCCGTGATCGCCAGCCTGCTACAGACGTGTTTGTGCGTGGTGATGTTGCCGTTGATGTTGTACCCAGCCTTACCAAGGATGTGAATGTTCAGTTTTGGCTTGATTATCTCTACAAGCAACGCGAAGCAGTTTTAGGCGTTCCAAAAATCTTTCTCGGACAAAGTGAAGGGACTAACCGGGCTACGGCTGAAATCGTGATGCAAGAGTATGTCACGCGCTTGCGAATGCTGCAGGAGCTCATCGGCGACACGCTTGAAACAGACTTGTTTAAGCAGCTCCTGGAAGCTAAGTTTGGCGAAGGCGTTGAAGTTCCCACTATTAAGTGGCGTCCACTGTGGGAGCCTACACTTGACGTGAAAGCCAAGTTCATCAGTGATCTTGTGGACAAGAACATTATTCTGCGAAGTGAAGCTCGGCCACAGTTAGGCTATCCAGAACAGCCTACTGATGAAGCGTTAGCAGCTGAAAACATGCTTCCCGCACCGCAGCCGAAGGGACAAGTTGACAATACAATTCAAAAAACTGTGAAGCATGTGCTCGAGGAGTCGCAAGTACCTGGAGAACAGGAGGAGCCCCCGCAATGAGTTTTGCGTGTAAAACACTGTGTGGGCATAAATTGAAGCGTCCACATTTTACGTGTTTATTCTGTCGGATTAGACGGTTTTTCTATGGAAAAATGGACCCGAAGAAATATCATTATAATAGCAAGATGCGCATAGTGATGCCGCAGGATTGTCAAACATACGTGCTTTTCATTGATAATAAGCGTCCACACAGAAAAATAAAGGAATTGTTCCTCAAACGTGTTCTCACAATAGCTGAATGGTTGTCGAATTAAGATGCCAGGCTTAGAAGAAGGACCAAAAGTTTTCAGGTACAGGGTTCAGGACCCGGGAAAGTTTGAGAAGTTCAGGGTTAAGGAGCTTGGTAAAGGCATCAAAATCACACTTGGCAAAGTGAAAGGTTCGGACCGGTGGGAGATCCAGAATTACATGTTTGAGAAGGAGTTATTTAAAAATCGTGAGCAAGTGCGAAAGTGGCTTGACCAACACTTGAAAAGCGAAATTCAGACTTTGCTCGATTTTAAGGCTTGGAATGAGTATCGCCGAAGGGTCATCAACGCTTACGTTCAGATTTCAGATGTAAAATAGTGCATCAGAATTTTTGCTCTGCCCAGCTCCTGTTATCGACAAGGAAAAAGTCCTTCATTTTGGCTACCACTAAAAGTGGTAAGTCGAAAAGCTTGGCCTGCTCCTTCGTTAGATCATCAGGCATGAATATGTTTCTTAGTTCTTTGTTTAATATTTCGAATACTTCGTGGCTCACAAGCAAAGCTACTGGTTCTCTCCCTGCCTTATAACATAGGCTCATAGCTTCCTGAATTTGCCTTACTACAGGTATCTCTCTGATTTGCTCTGTCATATACGTCTGATGTGTCATGCTAATCATTTAAATTTAGTGTTTCCTAACGGTGATTTGAAATGAGTTTCTACGCGAAAGAATGGAATATAGCATACATCAATGACCTACCAGATTCCGCATTCGCTCTGGTAGTTAAAGGTGAAAAACAAGAAGGCAAAACGGTTCCAAGAACAAACCGTAACCTACCACACCATGATAGCAGCGGAAAAGTTGACTTGCCACACTTGAGAAACGCTATGGCACGTGTGACACACACAAACTTAAGCAAAGCCCAGCAGAAAGAAGCCCACGACCATCTTTTGAGGCACTACAGAGAGCTTGGTATGGAACATCCGAAGTGCAGTGTTCCCGGCTGCCAAGGCTATGCGCCGAAGAAGAGTATGCTCGAAGATACTGAAGCTTTCAGAGCGTATCAGGAAGCCTGGTTTAGATCGCAAGGTAAACGTGCAGTTTTGGTGACGTAGAAAATGCAGCTTCGATATTTTGTTCCGTTCAAGGCTCAAGAAGGCGTTTCAGCAGAGTTTGCGCTGAAAGAGAAGCTTGTCAACATTGAAGGCGTGGCCATCGATACGAGCGTCAACGCTAACAAATGGCAAATTCCAGACGAAGACCTTGATTTCTTCGTTCAAAGTCTCCAAGGCGCCCAGTTACGTGTCGACCATGCTGAAAGCGCATTGATGGTTGTGGGTAAACTTACAGAGGCTAAACGCGATGGCAACAGGGTTCTTTTCCGTGCTGAAGTTGGGGAAGAGAAGCTTATCGAGAAAATCCTTCGCAATTATGTTAATCATGTCTCTGCTCAGGTTGACAGTGACGATGTAGAATGCAGCAAATGCAAGAAACCTACACGCAAAGAGGGCATGCTTGTGCATTTATGTCCTGGAGCTTGGGAGATCGTGCACAAGCCAAAAGTGAGGGAGCTCAGCATTGTTGCAAGCCCAGCTTACACGAACACTCAGTTTGAACCTGTTGGCTTTTTTGCTGCCATGAATGATTCTCAATATGATGCTATTTTAAAGAATATTCAAAATTCACAGTTATCGGAAGATAACAAAGATGTGGGTTCTAGGCAGAAGGAGCCGCAAGAACCTGAAAACCAAAAGAGTGAAGCAAAAAAGGAGGTGAAACCTTTGTCTGAACAGAATGCTCAGGCGAAGGCTTCTCCGCATCAGGCGCAAGGCGTAGTGAACGTGGCGCCAGGCGAATCGACGCCTAAACAAGTGGAATACCAAGACCTCATGAATCAGCTGCAACAACTGGAGAAGCAGATTAGGGAAGGTCCAAGCGCAAGCGACGCAGAACTGGACACCTTAAAGAAAAGGGTGGCTGAATTAGAGAGTGAAATCGGAAAAAGAGCAACGAAACGAAGTCTAAGCAAGAAAATAAGTGAACTGTCAAAGAAGCTTGCCGAACCAGCAGAGGAAGGCGAAGAGGGCGAGGAAGCTGAAGAGGCATCTAAGATTCCGACATTAGCTGAAGCTCAGAAAAACGCTGGCAAAGCATCGGGCAAGGGCATAGTCGCAGTTGACGAGATACAGAAGGATGCACTGGGCAATTATGATTGGTTCAAGGACATTCTCAAAGCTCACAAGAGGCTTCAAACTGAAGGCTTCAAGGGTTAGTGTTTTGAATGAGCACTCCACAATTAGAAGGAACAAGCCCGCTTGTCTCAGATCGTTACATTGTAACCCTTATCGCGGGCGAAGACATTAACATAGGCGATGTTCTCGAATACAGCGGAGATTGGACGGTTAAAAGGTCAACTGTCGTTGCGGGCACTAAGAAATTTGCAGGTATAGCTCTTACGAAGGCTCTAAGCGGCAAAAGCGTTAGTGTTGTGAAAAGAGGAATTTGCAGAGTAATCGCTTATGGCACTATAGTTGCAGGAGATCAAGTCAAACCACAGAATGGCACACGATTTGTAACAGATAACACGACTCTGAACACTACGATTGTAGGTCAAGCAACCGCAGGCGCCGCAAGCGGCGGCACCGCATACATTGACCTCTGGTAAAAGGTGATTTGAGATGGCTATGATTCGTGATGCTTTTACATGGGTTGACACAGGCGCTATAGCGTATCCCGCTCTGCACAAGCATATCATAGAATTGACCATGCCCGCTCTCGTCGTAAAACGGCTTTTGCCAGAGTTTCCGCTTGTTGCAGGTCGAACAGCAACATTTCCAAAAGAACAAGGTTCAAGAAGCATTGGCATCAGCGAGATCAGCGAAGGAGCGGAAATTCCGATGGACTTTACGCCTTTAACAACCGTAACTGTCACCCCTTATAAGAAGGGTCTGCGAGAAAGGATTCCGCGTGAGGCAATCGAAGATTTCTACATTCCAGTGATTGAACAGCAGCTGCGACGTCTAGCAAGACGTATGGCTTATCAAATTGATAAGGACTGCATGACTGTGATTGATCTTGCAGCTGGTAGTAGCAGTGCTGGCACGGGCAAGAGCCTTGGAGCCCAAGGTACAGAGTACACCTTAAGTGGTGCCATAGGCACTAAAGATCTGCTTTGGGCTGACGCAAAAATTGCTAGCTACAACTTCATCGCTGATACTTTGCTTTGTAACCCTGTTAATGCGCGTGATCTGAAGTATTTGCCCCAATTTTCATTATACGCTTACTATGGCGAGCCTGTGGTTCAAAGCGGTGCAATAGGAACTGTCTATGGATTGCAATTCTACGTTAGCAACGTTGTGCCAGCAGGTACTGCTTACGTGCTTAGTACAGGGCAAAACCTAAGCGCATCCTATGCGCCCTTGGGATTCTTCGTGATAAAACGGCCTTTGTTAACTGATATTGACATCAAAAAAGAGTTTGATGCAGTCGACATAGTGCTTACGGCAAGGTTCGCGCCTGTTATTACATGCGGAGAGGCAATTTCGAAAATAACGGGTTTAGCGACAACTTAGTTTGAACTTTTCGGATTCATTTCCCCATTTTCAGTTTCCATTTTTTGTTTCAATGCTCACTCACATTGCGGGGTGGGCGAAACAAGAAAAAGAAAATAGAGGTGAAAAGGAAAAATGGCACTGCAATTCAATCTGACGAAAGGGCTACTCTATGGCATAACTCTTGGCTTACTCTTCGGCGTTGCCATATACGTTCTCGCTTCAAACGCTTATGGCTTAGGTTTCATTCCCGTCGCATTAACGCCAACTGTTCTTGCTGGTTTAGTGTTCGGTAATGGAATTTTGTCAGGCGTTAGCTGGGAATATGGCAAGTGGCTTAAAGAGTCACACAATTTGGGTCTTTTGTTCTGTGTAACCAATGGATTCTTGGTGGGCATAACCTTCGGCATCTACTTTGGCATAGGAATATTCATCCTGGCTGGCATAGCTGCCGGATTGGGATGGTTAACGCTGACCCCAGTGGAGTTAGCAGGAATAGCTTTTGGCGCTTCAATACTAATGTTCATAACAAATGAGTACGCTGATTGGCTTGATCGTCAGAAAACATCCACGCCGATTAGTCCAACAAGCGGCACAGGACCGCCTCCAACGATTTAGCCCTTTTCGGCTTCTTTGCCTCAATTTTCCCTTTTTTAGGAACTTTTCAGTTTTTAGAGGATAAACGGTATGACAGTACAATATGTCACAATTAGTGATATTCAGTCTCATCTTAACGCTAGTTTTGACTCTTCGAGCTTGGCTTACGGGGTGTTCGGTTTGCCCGTAGCCCAGGCATCTTTCCAAGCTCATGTTGATTATGCAAACTTATACGCCAACAGTATTGTGGGTCAGGATTTGCTTGTGACTGATCCACGGTATAATTGGGCGAAGATGGCTGCCATAAACCTAGCTTGCCTTCGCATTCTCGTGGCTGCTAGCGGAGGCATGCTGCTCGGCGCCTTTGATTATCGTTTAGGCGATCTTTTCATTACCAAGGCTACGATCGGTCGAGTAGCCTTTCAGAATGCAGCTCAGGACTTTAAGGATGATCTTGTTAGAATGCTCATGAATTTTGCAACTCCCATTATTGCCGCAGAAGCAAGCACGAAAGATGATGTTCCTATTTACCGCGGAGGACTCGTTAATCCATGAGCAAAGTCTTAGGCAAAGGCAACTATATCGTTGCAAAAGTGAATAACGTGAAGCAAGTTTTGACAAGTGCTGAGTTAAAGCAGCTTTTAGACAACGGTTACGATGTTGAAGTGATAACGCCATCATAAAACCTGAAACACTCAGGGGCTTACTTATAACTCTCCTTTCTCGGCTCTGTTAACTCTTAGGGTCTTAAGTGTTTTACAGAGAGGCTTGTTAACCAGAGGGGCTTTTTCTAAATTTACTACGTACATCTGGGTGTTTCTTATTAAAATAAACTAAAAATGTGGTAATACTGATACTGAATTTTGTTTTCCACATAAGAAAGGTTTTTATACAAAGTTTACGCTTATAGCATTTGACCCACTATGTCGAACTAAACAAAAACAAATCATTGCATGACAACTCAACTTTATATACTCTCAATGATAACAATTAGTTCAATGGCGGGTCAAAATTGCCTTCTCGAAAAAAACAAGAAGATCCATGGTGGTTTTCCCCAACTATCTTTGACATCATGGCTACAGCCAAAGTATTGCAAAAATTCAATTCAGCGATGCTTCAAAAAATCTTTCATGCGATGACACGATTGATGTACCCAAATAGACCCAGACGTGCTAAGAGTAGTTGGACAGAAGCAGTCGATGTAGATGGCGCAACCTTCCAGTTGAGTTGTTATATCGATGAAAATGCAAAAAAAATCGTAGTAACGTATATAAAACCCCCGAAAAAAATGATGAGATCTCGTAGACACAAATAGAAGGTGAATGGATTGGAATCAAGATGGATTGAAACTGAAACCACTATCGACACAGTCGATTGGAGAGGTGAGCCTATACAAGTGACAAGAGTCAAGGCGTTGCAAAATCAAAAAACTGGAGAAATTCTGGTATATCCGTCTGAAGTAGCCAAAGCTGAAATCAATCAAATTGCAGAAGAATTAGGCATTTGCCCTACAGATGTGGGAACATTGTTAATGATACTTGCTAAACCAGGCAATTTCAATGAGGGCGATGTCTTCTACAAATATCATTTGCAGAAGATGATGTTTTATATGTGGAAATCATTGAGTAGAGTTTATGGCGATTCACTTCCACTAGACCAATTTATTCCAGCAGAAAATGGGCCTGTTCCTGAACATTTAGACAGTGATTTGCAGAGATTTGAGGAGAAAAAGCTGATTAGAACGCGATCTGAAAAATGGAAAGACGCAACGAATAAAATAGTTACATCGAAGAGAATAATGCTAACAGAAGAAGGAAAAAGAATAGCTGATGAGTTGTGGCGTAGACTACCAGACCCATATAAAGAAATTGCCTTAAGCGTAAAAAAACGGATATACCCTCTAAGCCCAGACAGAGTTCGCGAATTAGTCCATAAAGAATTTCCCGAATACAAAAATAGCTACATAAAGAATGACATAGAGTAAACTGCAAATTCCCCTCTTTTGTTTAATGACTTTTTTGTTTTGATGCTTTCTTGATTAAGGACAGCCAATTTTGGCTTGAATCAACATCAATCTTTGCTTTTTGCGCTGGCGTTTTGCCGTCTAACGCTATGTGCGGTCTTATGAAGTTGTAGTAGATTCTCATTCCATCCATCATAGTCTGTGCAGAAGCCTCTTGATCTAAGCCTCTCATTACTTTGTTTCTCTGTCTGATAGTGCCATGAAGTCTCTCTACCATGTTGTTGTTTGACCGATCTGCATGCATGCATTTGGCCTTCTGGGGACGGGAAATTTTATGATTGGTAAACTGAAGCGTCTTAGTAAGCTTGTGTGCGAAAAGTGTTCTGTAGCCGATTATTCTGTTTGCGTTAATTGCGAGATTAAAAAGTTGATAAATGAGCTGATGGAAAAGTGAACGTTCCACAAAGCTATTACGATTTCATAATGCATTACGCACCGTATTTTTACGTTATCCCAACATTGATGACAGCGGACTCGCTGGCTGGCCAGAAAAATGTGACAGTTGCGGATGGCACAAAATTTCAAGCGGGCTTTCCGGTGCAGATCTACGATAACTCCAATAGCGAATGGAATGTTGTTGGAAGTGTCAATGGCAACATTGTGACGATGCAGAATAACCTTGTGAATACTTATCATGTGGCAAATGGCGGAACAGTTGAAGGCCCAGATCCTGCTTATGGGCAAGGCGTGTTTCCAGCCGCTTTTGCGATTGACTTCCTATATCAAGCCTACAGTGCGCCTCAATTCGCTGCGAACCAAGCTGCCATTCTCGCGGAGATCCAGAGCCTAGCAAACTTCATTCTAACGCAGCAGTGCATGAACGCTTCAAAGAATGCTTACGGTGGTTTCGCCAGCAGTGTCGGCAGTACACAGTATTATGCTGTTGATGCGGCAAGATGTATCCCAAGCCTTCTCAGAGCTTACGCCTTAACAAATACAGCCAGTTATCTTTCAGCCGCGGTTCTCGCTGGCTACACTTTCCTTCATAATATGCAAACTCTTCCTGTCTTTTTTGGCATTTTCGATAGGTATTACGGTGGTTTCGCCAGGTACGTCGACATCAACGATAACTGGAGCAGGTACATGGATATTGAGCCAATTTATGGGTTTATCGGTTTGCAGATGCTCGCAGAAACTTACGATGTGGGCAACGCTAGCACATATACTACTATGATGAGTGATGCGATTGCGTTCCTTCGAAGTGGCTTTGAGCAACTTTACCTTTATTTTGACCCGAAACCGTATGGTGACGGAAAATGGCATCGAGTCGGCTTAGGTGAAACTCAGGTTTATGATGATCCTATTAGCTTCGCACTGCTGGGCTTGTATACATATGAAGGTTGGTCTGCAAGCTGCCAGAGAGTCTACAGTTTTGTGGAGACGATCCGAGCTTCAGCCCAGTACCCAGCCTATAACCCAGCGATTTGTTGGCCAGGCTACATTGACGTCGTGACTCGTTTTCCAGCGTGCGCCTATTACGATGCAGTCACAAGCGGAATATTATGTAAGATAAGAGCAGCACATGACAAGCCAAGCCTCGCCTACAGCATGCAAATAATTAACATGTATCAAACGCAGTGGATGTATTGGGGTCCACAGTTCACTGATTACTCGCCAATAACAGCGCAAAAGGCTATGACAAACGTAACTTGGCTTGCGCAGCTATTCCTTGCTTATCAGGACCCTTCAACAGATATAACGCACATTCTAAGCGTGAATGGTGAAGGTCTGCTTCTCTATCCGGTGCAGCAAGCGGCTGACCAAGTGACGTGGGGATCGCCGCTTAATCTATTGGGCTTGGTGACTTTGGGCGCAGTGGGCGAGATTGTCTTGGAGCCTGGCTACATTACTGAGGACCATATTACGGTTTACAGCTTTTTGCCAGTGCGTGTGCATGACAAGATAAGGCGTGCAGGCGTCGACTATGAAGTTATTACAGTGTCGGTTTCTGACTTGAACGGTGATCCTCAAGTTTACAAGAGCGTCTGCAGGAAGTTGATCAATCAATGAGCGCGTACGAGGACCCTGTAACAACACTAATCAGGCTTCTTAGCAAGAAAATCCAAGTGATTAAAAACGGCAACTCAATCGCAACTGTTTACGTAAGCAAAGAGTGGTATGACCGTGAGCTTTTCAAAAATTATGATGCTCAAATAAGCGTGGGCTTAGCTCAGAGTCAGGATCAGATGCTTGAGATCTCTGGCAGAATACGGAGACGTATAGGGAGACTTCGTGTTAATATTTGGGCCACAGATAGGCCTCAGACATCTGATCCAGGCAGAACAATGCGACAGAAGGTCGTTGAAGAGATTAACCGTGTTGTTAGGCAAAACATGAAGACTCCGAATCAAGCGTTTTATGACTTCTCCGGCTTGGGCTATCCTTCAGGTGATCCGCATAAAGCGTTCTCAGGCGCCGCAGCGATTGAGTTAGTGCCGAGCGATGCTGGCTGGGCTGAGCTTTCTGATTTAGATTATCAGAAAATTTGGCATCCAGATGGTACTGACTACAGCAAGAGCACATCGGTGAATTTTCAGTATAGTATGATGCTTTTCCGTTTCAAACTTGATATGGATGCGTCAAAAGTTCAGCAGATCGTCTTGAGTTTTCTTGGTTATGGAACTGCTCCTGCAGGTAATGGCTCCACGACAAAAGTCTGGAATGCAGTAGCTCAAGCTTGGCAAAACGCTGCGAGTGGATCTGGAAGCGCTAATGAATACGTAACTATTACTTTATCCTCAAACATCACGAATTACATTGACTCTAATGGGTATGTTTGGCTTCTCGCAAGAACAACAAACCCGAGCAACGGAACAACAGCAGCTGTGATCAACTGTGATTATGTGAGCTGCACGGTCTCAGTTAATGGCATCACATACCTAAATATTGAGAGTTATCGTGACGTTGACAGGGTTGATGTTAAGCCTTTCATCTTCAGGACGGAGTTTATCCTGAAATCATGGTCCTTCGAGGACATTGGAGGAGTATTCTAAACAAAGGTGAAAAAACATGAGTGTTGAAACATATGGCGCACATGAGTGCCGAGTCTATTTCGTGCAAGAAACAACATATGGGCAGATACCGGCGAATCCTTCGATGCTGGGAATAAACAACGAAGGTCCAGAGCCGAAAATAGCCCCAAGCCTCATTGAAATCATGGGCGTAGGCAGCAGAGACCTTCAAAACTTGGTCGCTGGCATGAGAAAAGTCGACTTAAAGATTCCGCACACATTGAGTCCTCTTGCTCCCATCAATTTCATCCAGCACGTGCAGACATTGAACAGCCTAAGCGTTCTGGTGGCTTACTACAAGGGCTTATTTGCGAGCCCAACAAACATCATTGCTCATCTACATACTGGCTGCAAAATCGATAAAGTAAGCGTCTCATGCAAAGTTGATGACATAGTTAAGGCAGATGTTGAGCTGATTGGGCAAAATGTTTCGAGATCAACATCACTACCTACTGGCGCAACCTATGGCGACTACCCTGGAGGGATTCCATTTTACAATACTAAAGTGCAGAAAGGAGCTGCTGGAGGCGGAAGCTTAACAGATCTTACTGATGTCACGGACTGGAAGTTTGAGATTCAGAACAACCTTAAAGCTGTCGTTACGATTCAGAGTGGCGGAACAGGGCTTTTGCTGAAGTATCTGCGTGAACGCAACCGAAAACTGAGTGGAGAGCTTACGTTAGAGTTTGAGAATGACTGGGCATTAGCTGATCTCTTGGCTGATTCTCAATTTAGCCTTAACTTCAACTTGGGTGGTGGAAAGGCAGCTCTGTTTACGTATTGCAAGTGGGAAGAGTTCAATCCAACGACAAAAATCAAAGATCTCGTAAGCGTTAAACTGAAGTTTCTCGCTCAAACCGTAGCCATAAGTTAGGTGATTCTGTGCGAACGGAAACACTTGAAGTTGACGAACGTTTTGGTAAGGAATACGCTGGCCGCTACGTTTTCAGAGAGATCACGTGGGCTAAACGCAATCGCATTCTGCAGAAGTACACACAGTATAGTCCTAAAACGGGCACTGTAATAACTACGGATTACGTGGCTATTCAAGCTGAGACAATATGGGCTTCGCTTAAGGAGCAGCCGGATGGCAAGCCCTTATCGTTAGAAAAGCTGCTCGGCGAAGATGAGAATGGCATTCCCATAGGCTTAGGCGAATTACTCAGCAAGACAGCTAACAAGCTCAACGCTCTTTCAATAGAAGAGACAAAAAACTCTTGAGGGCGATGAGGCGGAAGAGCCCGCACCAGTCCGTCACAGAGTTTAGGTTATGCAAAGAGTTCGGGTGGACCATTCAGCAGCTTTATCAGCAGCCGAGCAAGAAAATCAGCGAGTTTCTCGTTATCTTAAGTGAAATAGATCAACAGACACAGGAAGAAATTGACAAGGCTAAAACAGACTCGAGGCGCCGTTAGAGAATGAGTATCCAGTTTCGTGTTGAGCTTAGTGGCGTTGAAGATTTTGCTGCTAAAATGCGCACGTTAGACGAGGCTATGCAGGACTGTGTCCAAGAAGCTTTGAATCAGACAGGTCAAATGGTTGTGCGTCGTGCTCAGGAGTTGGCGCCGGTACGGACTGGTCGCTTGATAGCGGGGATTTACGCTCAGATCATTTACAAGTGGGTTGTCAAAGTCGCGTGCATGGTGCCCTACGCTTTGTTTCAGGAACTTGGCACAAGATACATTAGTCCCCGCTACTTTTTGACGCGGGCTTTGGCGGAGAATGCGAGTAACTTTATGTTTATTGTCTCTGCGGCTTTGGAGCGTGCTGCAGAGGAGGCGGGTGCAGAATGAGTACAATGGGTGAGATAGCTGTTACGATTCGTGCGGTGAATGAGGCTACGCCCGAGTTTGAAGCTGTCGCAAGTGATGCGGCGCGTATGGCTTCAGAGGTTGGCGCTCAGGCCGTAACTATTCATACAGAGAATTTGGCAAGCCCAGAGATTAACAGGGTTGCTGAAGACGCTGCAAGGGTTAAGGCTGAGGTTGAAGGTTCGCCGATAACGATTACTTTCGCGCCAGTTGAAGTCCCACCCTTGCCACCGCTCGACACTGCGCCTATCCAAGCAAGCCTTAACGAAGTCGGAGTTGCTGCAACAGGGATGAGTGCAGATGTTGAAGCTGCGTCGACGAGTTTTGATGATATGTCTGCGCATGCTGAAGCGACTATGGTAAGCTTGCGCACGGTTGCAGGTGGCATACGGAGCTTCAGTATGATGGGTATGGAGCTTACGACTGTAGCGACTGACTTCGGCATACTCGATAGAGAGACGGCGAAGTACGTGCGTGGACTGATGGCTGTTATAATGATTGTTTCCACTGCTGCTCGTATGTACAGCTTCTTAACGCTCATGACGACTGGGCATACTGCTGCTCTAGCCGTTGAAACTACCACGGAAACGGGGGCTACTGCAGCCGAGACTTCTCATTCAGTCGCTCATGGAATTTATGCTGCCGCTTGCAACATTGCAACGATGGCTGAAAACGCCTTAAACATTAGCCACGCAACCTTCCTGGCTCTAACAGGCGTCGGGATCGGCGTGATTATTGCTGCTGCAGTTGCCATTTCCTATTTCGCCTCTCAAATGAATCAAGCGACAGAAAGCGTTAAAAGTTATAATGCTGCCGCAGCGGAAACCTCAGCGAAAACAAGCAGCATCACAAGAGCACAAGAGCAATCTTTGTCACGGAAGGGCGTTGAGCCATGAGCGTCAACATTCCAAAGTGTGCCATTGTTTTCGGCACTGTTACTCCTCCTCAAGGTGATGTTACCGATCTTAGGGTTCATTTGGGTTGCACCAAAGAGGTTAGCAGCTTTGAAATTCTGCTAGAGAACTGGAACAAAAAGTATAGCCCCGGCGGAACTTCGCCTATTACTGTGGGTATGGATGGTAGCATAAGCATTGGAAGAGGCGCAAATGTTCCGCAGATTATAACTTGTCGTGTTGAAAAGGTTCAATGTGAGTCCACACCGAATGAAAACTATATTCGTGTAAGTGGGCGTTGCTGGGGAGAGAAGCTTTTCCGCAAGGTTGTGATAAAAACTTATGATAACCAAAAAGGCGAAGCGATCGTTAAAGATCTGATAGATTATTATGTGGGCTTAAGTCATGTGCGAAATAGCGTAGAATTAATTGAGAATACTGACACGACTTTTACTCACTTACAATATGAGAACAGTCCTGTATGGGATATTCTCAAGTATATTGCTCAAAGTTCTGATAAGGCTGGAGTTATCGGTTTTGACTTTAGAATTGCAGCAGATGGGAAATTCGAGTTTTTCCCAATGAATGAAAAAGCATCATCAGTGAGCCTCAGCAATAATATTGAAGTTAGTGAATACAGAAAAGACATCAGCAGGGTAAGAAACAAAATAATGATTTATGGCTTAGCAGATAAAAGCGTTCCACTTGACAAGGACGCTTGGACCGAGAGCCTAACGCCTGCTGACGGCAGCTGGAGTGGTGCCACCGGAAACACGTTGAGCCTCGATGGTGGTTCAAAGGTTAAGGGTTCGTACAGCATAAAAAACGTTCGCGGAATCGAGGAATATGCGGTCTCAACCTTCACTTTAAACAGCGGAAAAGAAGTGAACGCGAACTTGTACCCTGAACTCGGGGTTTTCATAGCCGCTGACACAGCCTATCCTGTTAAAGTCTTATTGTATGACACTTCAAACAGAATCGCAGCTTACGGCAACAATATGGATGTGGGACTTGAAACCGTCGCTAATAAATGGACTCTCTTTAAGCGTAATGTTGGCGTGAACTATGCGGATCAGTGGACCGTGGACGCTAATTTTGATTGGACTTTAATCAAGAAGGTTGAGTTTCAATATTTTGGGTATGCTGCTGGCGGAACAATCCTGTGGATTGATGGCTTGTACTTTGGCGGCTGCAGATACTCAGCCTTCAGAGAAGATACGGCAAGCGAAAACAGTTATGGCACCCGTGAGCTTTCAGAGACTGATGAGGAGCTTATCACCGACAACGAGTGCGACTTGAGGGCCAAGGCGTTACTCGCCTACCTCAAAGACCCAGCGGAATCTCTCACCTTAACCAGCACCGTCATAGACTATGGCACTACGCCGCTTCTTGCCGCAGACAAGATTCACGTAACACTTCCCAATGAGAACGTTGACTCTGATTTTCACATAGAAACCGTTGAGTACCGCGTGGACGCTAAGACTCAGACGCTTGAAATAACTATGGAGCTTGGCAAACTTCCGCCTCAGCTTGCTGATTACTTGTACGGCATGCGCACAATGTCCATAACCATTGAGAAGCTTACACGGACAAAAGTTGGTAGAGGTGTTTTAGCGTGAGTCGATGGGCTGGCGAATCAATCCACGATGCCATTCTAAGCACGTTAACAAGTGCTCCAATAGGGAAAAAAATCGCTAAATTCGCCTTTACATGGAATGCGGATGGAACGGTTTCTACGATTAAGGTGTATGATCCTGATGGTAACTTACTTTTCACTCTCACTTTTTCATGGAACGCAGATGGAACGCTAAAAGAATTGGCTCGAACATAGTCAGCACGCCTGATTATGCGAGAAACCGAAAATAATGGAGGGAAAAGAAAGAAAATGTCAGAAGAAAAGCCTATTTTAGCTTGGGTTGGAACGTCTTGTCCATGGTGCGGATGGTCAGGCAGAGTCGAAGTGACAGAGAAAGATGCAAACGGCAAGCTTGTTGTGCGATGCCCTGAGTGTAAGGAGAGGATAAAAATTGAGTGAGAAATGTCCATGTGAAATGAACGAGAACTTGGGTACAATTGACGATTTCGTAAAGGCGGCTATACAAAAAGCTCCAATAGGCAGAACTATTGATGAGACGCTACGACAAATAAAGGTCAAATTCAAGGTTGAGATTAAGCGATGGGACCCGAAGCATAAAAAGTACAGGATGCAGCGTGACTCTAAAACTGGAAAATTGTCTCTGTGGCAGTTGCATTATGACAGCGAAGAACTAAGCCTTGATGACTTGCTTACCAAAGTTGGAAGAGACTTAATTCACAACGCAAGTTTTATGACGGGTTCGCAGCCTGCAGCCTTAACCTATTATGCTGTTGGTCACACGAGCTTTACGCCAGCTGACACGGACACGACTTTAAACGGGGAAGAGTCAGGGTCTGGTCTTGCGAGACACGTGTGCAACGGCTCAGTTGATGGAGTCACAGAATCTTTCACGCATACGGCAAGCGGAAACACTACGGTTGTCATCTGTGGGTTCAAAAATAGCACTGCGGGCCCGGTTACTCTCTACGCCTATGGAAACTTTAACGCGGCATCGAGCGGAACGTTAGGAACAGAATCGACATTCACTTCTGTGACTTTGCAGATTAACGACATCTTGAAACTCACAGTAACGCTCACACTTGGGTAAATTTGGCACAGGAATACAAGTGAAATTCCCCTTTTTTGAAACGTTTACAATAACAACGGAGTGATGTATTAATGCCAACAATAGTCAGCACTGCTGCGGGACAGTATGCTGCGGCTTTAGGTAACAGTAGAAAGCTTTTCCGAGACGCTTATGGCAAATACATCGCAATATACAAAAATTCGCATGTTATGCTTGGCTACTGCAACAATGACCCGCCCACAAGTGGATGGGTTGACAACGATTTGGGCTCAAGTTATGGTGCTATTACTGGAGAAGAGTTCGGAATAGCAGCAGCATACGATAGTACGAATGACAAGCTTATGGTTATCGCTAATTATAGCGCGACAGCTGTTAACGTATTTCAAATAACTTTTTCACGAGATGCAAACCATAACATCACAGGTTATACAGCTGGAACTGCACTAAATCTTATAGCAACATATTCAGCGTTTCATAATCCTTCCTTATGGATGCTTCATAACGGTGAAGTTGCCTGTGTGTGGGGAGACGATAAAACAGGTGGCGCAAAACACAGTGTCGTCAAGTTTTGCCGTTTAGTCTTTGGCAGTCCGCCGACTTACAAGAATGCTGCTGGAACTGCTTCGCAAATTGACACAATATTTGTAGATTACACAGGTGCTATTGTCATTCGATTTCCTACAGTAACTCAGCGAATAAATGCGGGAACTGGACAATATGATTTATTCGCCTTTACCACATATAATAATACCGACGTAAGTGTTAGAAAAGTTAAGGCTACTTGGGGTTCACCCAACTGGGCATGGGGTTCAGAAGTCACCAGTCCGTCAAACAGTACAAATTTTAAATCTACTTTTAGTGCTTATGATACAATTAATGGTTTAATAGTCTATGGTACATCAGGCGTATGTAGAACAATAGCAGCTGATGACACGGACTCTAACGTTTCACCTCCTACCAATCCGAACGCATCAGTTAGTCTTGCTATTAACCAAACAAACGGAGATTACTACATTTGGTACCCTAAAAGCTTAAACGTTTATTATCAAAAACGTTCCAGCGGTTCATGGGGAAGCGAAACTCGATTCACCACAACGGCGAACGAAAACTATCCCAGTTGTAAAGTTGACGGTGCAGGCAACAAGATAGAACTGATTTGGACGCATTACACAGGCTCAGCCTACAACGTTTACTATGATTATCTTTCCTTAGCTGCAGGGGTCACGTATCCTGTCAGCGTTTCTGAATTGCTTGGGTCCCCGTCTGATTCTGTGAGTTACAGTGTGAGAAGGGCTGCGGCGGTTTCTGAGAGTTTAGGCAGTCCCTCTGATGCAGTGACAAGGGTTCTTAATGCTTTCAGAACCGTTTCAGAAGCTTCAATAAGTGCAAGCGACGCCCTTACCGCTGGTTTATTCAAAAGCATCAGCGTTTCTGAACCTTTGGGTTCTTCATCTGACTCCGTGGGCTACACTTTAAGGAGAACAGTTTCAATATCTGAACCTTCCATTTCCATGTCAGACTCGCCTACTTACACTCTACGCCGAGACAAAGCCGTGTCAGAGCCCACCATCACAGTTTCAGATGGAATAGTAAGAGTGCTCTGGGCATACAGAACCGTTTCTGAGCCTTCGATATCTGCAAGCGACGCCGTTACCCGCGGTTTATTCAGAAGCATAAGCGTCTCCGAAACTTCCATAAGCGTCACGGATTCAACGGGCTACATGTTTTACCGAGGCAGAGTCCCTTCTGAATCTTTGGGTTCTGTTTCTGACATCGTTGGCTATAATGTTAGGCGCGTCATCACTATCAGTGAGCCTTCGATATCCATTTCAGACTCTCCAGCACGGGGATTATTCAGAAGCGTAAGCATTTCTGAACCGACCGTTTCCGTTTCAGACTCGCCAACCTACAACATAAGACGAATAATCTCAATAAGTGAACCTTCCATCACAGTTTCGGATGGAGTGACGCGTTTTTTCTGGGGATACAGAACAATCTCGGAGCCTTCAATTTCGGTAAGTGACAGCGTTGCTCGGGGCTTGTTCAGAGCAGTGACAATTTCAGAAGCTTCAATCACGTTCTCAGATTCAACCGTGCAAGTGCTCCGCAGAAGCGTGACGATTTCTGAACCCACTATATCAGTATCGGACAGCCTTTCCTATAATCTGCGTAGAGTTGCATCAATATCTGAGCCGAGTATCACCGTGTCAGACTCTATCGCTGCTGTTCTATGCAGACTGGTTTCAATAAGCGAAACAAGCATCTCCGTGTCGGACTCCGTTGTAAAGCTGTTTTGGGCGTACAGAACTCTTCAAGAACCCACCATTTCAGCGGCAGACAGTGTTTCCGCTGAGAAGTATGTTATAGGCCTCGAAAGAAGTGTCTCAGAACCCAGTATCTCGGTTTCGGATAGCCTTTCATACGTGATGATAAGAGGACGAATGATCACTGAACCCGGCATCCCGTTTAAGCTGGAACTTGTGATAGGCAACGTAACCATCGATTTGAAAACGGGTAAAGTCGGATTTGTAGTTACTTAGTCGAGATGTTGACAAAATGAAAAATATACACAAAAACTTGAAAAAGCAGCTTAAAGCCTTAAGCCGAGGCGATTTTACGTGAATAAGAAAAAAGAAAAGCTTGAACCAGGAGACCTTGTCTGCATATTGTGGAACGACGCAAGCATCGGATCCAGCTTCACCACCGCGGGAATTCCGGTTCCCGTTAAAAGCGTAGGCATATACGTAGGCTACGCTGGACAGCCAAAACATGCAATTCTCTGCCAAAACGACTTTTCCTACAACCCTGAATTGCACGATGTGGATTATACAGCAATCCCGTTTCCATGGTTCAAACAAACTCAAATTCTCCATAAGGCTTTTGTAACAAGTGAAGAAGCAACGTTGATTCTCCAAAACGTTCTAACAGGCATGGGAACACGAAGAAGATGCAGAAGAATTTTCCAGATGAGGGCCAACAACCATGACAAGCTGGATTAGAAGGGCTTTAACAAAAAAGATAGCTCGCAAAGGACCAAAGGGAAAACAGCAAATAATAGTCATTGAACCGAACGAAAAACTTGTTTTAATGGTGAAATTCGCAATAGCCATGACTGTTTGCCTCACAGCTCTCGAAGTTGCGCACATTGCTTTTCTGGGCAGATGGAATAGCGAAGTGTTCTCAGTCATAACAGGTCTAATAGGAACTATTTTAGGTGTATTAATTGGACAGCGTGCGTAAAAGAAAGCTTGAAGAGTTGCGCAAGAAACTGAAGGAACACCAATCAACAGGCGTAACCCGATAGATTTCTGCCGATTTTTGAGCATTTTAATCGCTGTCAGCGGAGAGCATGCACATGAGAAAACATGAATATTTTCAAATACAACAATATAGGAGACGATACGACCGCAAAACAGACAGATTCATAATTAACTTAGGCTACAAGACGGCTCCGCCGAAACCGACAAGCAGAGTTGTGAGCGTTGCTGAAGGCTTCGGACTTGGCATGGATCAGTGGGAGAAGTTCATAGTTTACGATAATGTTGAGTTGAAAATAGGACGTACTGATATTACATATATCACGGGCGATTCAGGCTCAGGCAAAAGTGTGCTGCTTAAGGCTTTGGAAAAAGATATCAAAGGGGACATGGGCGTAAGCTGCATTAACATTACCGACATCCAGCCTGAACCTGGCAAGCCTCTAATCGAAACAGTCGGCAAAACCCTCGAAGAAGGCTTGGAGCTTCTGAGTAAGGTAGGCTTAAACGATGCTTTCCTTTTCCTTCGCAGTTATGAGCAGCTTAGCGACGGACAGAAATACCGTTATAAAATTGCGAAAATGATGGAGAGCCAAGCTCAATTCTGGGTTATGGATGAAGCTATGGCTACGCTTGACAGGGACACAGCTAAAATCGTTGCTTTTAACCTTCAGAAGCTCGCCAGGCAGCAGGGTAAAGCGGTTTTGGCAGCCACAACCCACGCAGACCTTTTTGAGGATTTAAACCCGTCAGTGCACATTCACAAGCGATTCGGCAAAGAAATAACAGTAAACTATTACCCAAACACGCCGGCAAGGGAATGCAGTCTCATAAGAGAAATGCGAATAGAGCAAGGCACTGTTCAAGCTTGGCGCATGCTCGCAAGCTTCCACTACCGAAGCCACAAAATAGCAGGACCGCGCAAAATCTTCTGCCTCAAACGTGGAGACGAACTCTGCGGAGTAATAGTCTACTGCTATCCGCCACCCACATGTTTTGGGCGCAGGCTCGTTCTGCCAAAAATGACCATGAAAGAATTGAATGAAAAGCTAAGCATCATCAGCCGAGTTGTTGTTCATCCGAAATACCGCACCATAGGTTTAGGCGCAAAACTCGTAAAGGAAACATTAGCAAAAGCTGGAACGCCATATGTGGAAATGCCAGCAGTCATGGCGAAATACAATCCCTTCGCGGAAAAAGCGGGCATGGAGAAAATAGCTGAGCAGCCTCCGCCCAAAGAGGCTTTAAGGGTTGCAGAGACACTACAGCACTTAGGCTTTAACGTCCAGCTTTTAAGCAGTGAAAAATACGTTTTGAGAAAGCTGCAGGCCTTAAGAGGCGAAGACCTGACAAAATTAAGGGAGGCATTCATTAAACATAGCCACTTACGGTTTATGAAGTATTTCTTCTGCCACATGCCTTTCGGAAGGAAGGAAGTTTACGCCAAAGAAGTAATGAAAGCCAACCTTGAAAGGCTTTCGCGCTTGATCAAAGTCTGCGGCTTCCTTATGCAGACTAAAGTTTACCTCTTCTGGAAACGAAGGTGAATGGCAAGTTTTGTCAACAGAAAAAAAGGGAAGGTTAAGCAGCGCCGAAGTTCGGTCGCAGAACTTGTCTAGCGCGCATGCATGCTGAAGGGTGCGAACCTACAAAGCCCACAGTCATAAGCAAACTTTTAGTAATAGTTCGTTCATGATCTCTACAGGGATGATCGGCTTGAAATTTGCAGTTGTCGTCGAAAAAGATGAGGAAGAATACTATGTGGCTTCCGTTCCTGAACTACCCGGTTGTCATACCCAAGCAAAAACGCTTGATGAGTTGACAACAAGAATCAAAGAGGCTATCGAAGT
>Ga0315279_10001953_pt1 | contig 32536 bp, 21 predicted proteins | sample YL17G06_20_MG_FD_203694 | JGI IMG/M metagenome (GOLD analysis project Ga0315279, IMG submission 203694) | Sediment microbial communities from Yellowstone Lake, YNP, Wyoming, USA - YL17G06_20 | ecosystem: Environmental > Aquatic > Freshwater > Lake > Sediment | place: USA: Wyoming | collected...
TGCACCAGTGGGAACGCGTACGCCAGGAACAGGACCGCGCCCGCCAGCGCGTAAAGATACGGAAAAAGCAAGCCTTCGAACGGCTTCTCGGTGCTCTTGGCAAGGACCGGACGTTCAGCAATCAGGTCCAGTTGCCAACAAAGGGCCAGCGTGTCCGGGTCGAACGGAGCGGATTTCGGAGACCGCACCGTCCAGTCCGTCCGCTGGTACAACTGTGATGCCACGAGGAAAGCCACAGCGGCGAGCACGGCCCGAACAAGGTGTTCCAGGTACTGTGGCGCCATGTAGCCGATAGGAGTTAGGTGCAACCTGGCCGGGTCCAATGTGGACCACAAGTCCACGCCAAATGCCATCTGGAATGCGACCCCGAGTGATTGGAAAAACGCGACGCAGGCGACACCGAACGCCATCAGCCGCATCACAACAAGACCGGACCGCCGCGCTGACACTAGCAGCACGGCCGTCTCCACAGCCAAACATGCTGACAATGAGTTGCCGCCGTAGCGTGTCGCCAGCGCCACCGTCGCGAGAGCCACCGATTTGATGAAGTAGACGTTGAACAGCGGGTCGTCGGCACGAAGCCGGAGATAGCCCAAACCAATCAGCATAAGCAGCGCCGCAAAAGAGAAACGGAAGATATCTTGATGGTCGCGCGTAAAATCGAAATGGCTCATCACCACAGTGCCGAGCGCGAGGAACGCCGCGGTATTGACCGTGACAAAGCCGTTGCGGAACCAACCCGGGATCGTCTTGCGCCGGAGTTCTTCAGGGGAAAACAGTTCCGCCAGCGCGAATATCAGGAAGAAGATCGCAAGGACGCCCATGGACCCGGCGAAGTCTGTGTACGGATTCCCGCCGCGGCTATGGGCCAATGCGACGACATCATTGACGTAGCTGCCCACAAGGCCGAGGGACGCCACGTAGTACCAGCGGTTGCGCAACAGGAAGAATGCGCTGCCCGCGCTCAGAAACACGAGACCCATCATGGCGAAGGTCCCAGGTTTGTCCAGCGTGAGTGTCGAGAGCAGGACCGTGAGATGACCGAGCGCGGTCACCAAAACTGCGATGATCTTGGATTGTCGAACCTGGGCCGCAATGGTCCACGCCGCCACCACCGCTGCCAGCAAGAGCAGCGTAGGCACGGGCGACACGAACACTTGGGCGAATCGGACGTAGTGTGTGGCGAACGTGACGAAGTACATTACCGCGAATCCGCCGCCGTACAACACCCGGGCAAGGCCGCTATACTTGGCCTCGGAACGCCACGCCAGCGCGAGAAGGCCGGCGCACACGGCATAGCCGATCCCAACGCGGAGGTGCGGCATCCACTGCGCTCCCCAGCGCTCGATGGCCAGCGTCAGGAAGAACACGACCGCGATGGTGATGCACAAGACGGCCACACGCGGCAGCCAGTAGGTCCCTAGTTGCGCTTCCCAGCCGATCTCGCGCGTTCGCGAACGGATTTCCTCAATACGCTCGCGGACGTTCCGGCCGATGGGTCCCTCGGCAAGCATCGTCCAAATATCCCGTTGGGCGCCGCCGTGCTGTCCAAGCGCGGCGGGCGGCGCGCCACGGTGCTGTACAGGCGCCGCCGGCGGCATAGCCGGGACGGTAGTCGGCGCCTTGACCGGCGGCAACGAAACCGGCTCGGTAGAGGGCGCCTCCGGCTTGCCGGTAATCTCCCGTTCAAGAAAGTTCGCGATATCGTTGTGCTCGAGGTACCTTGCCCTCCGAATCTGGCTTCTGCCGAAAATGCCGTGTTCGATCTTAGCCCCGTTGGCAACGAGAAGCCGGACCATATCGAGCTGGCCGGCCTCGATCGCCTCATCAAGGACAGATTCGGAATGGATGACCTCGTTTACATCCGCGCCTTCTTCGATGCAGCGTTTCGCCAGCGCAATATCGCCCTGCCTCGCCGCGTTGCGAAGCGCCTCGGTCTTGCTCTTAGGCCCTTCCGGCTGTTGCGCCGGTAGCGTGGCCTCCTCTTTCCGGCGAACCTCCGCCCGCGTCTCAGGCGAAGTTGAGACGAACGCTGGCGGCTCGGAAACTCTGGGCGGTTCGACAAAGGCCGCGCGCCCTTCATGCCTCGCCTCAATCTCGTCCAACCGTCGCGAGATGTCCTCCGTGCGATTGACGACCTCATCGAGGTCGTGGCGCAGACCTCGCACCACTTCAGTATTCGATAGTATGAGCGATGTGAGTTCCTTTACCTTGGCTTGGAACCGCTCGAACAGATGTCGCACTTCATCTTTCGATGACATAAGCGACTGCCTCCCTGTGGGCATCATACCACGCCCCTTCTGTTTTCGACGATTACGTTATTGACATTATTTGCGAGACAACGTAGGAAACGCCTCTCGAAACGCGAGTGCTACCGCTCTCCGTCGGGCGGATTGTCATCGTGGGAAACGTCAGTTCCTGCGTTTCGCCGCGCTTGTTTCTTATGTATCCTTTCGATTCGACAATCCACTCGCCCGGCTCGGTGATAACGATTTCACCCCAACTGGACGCCTTGAACACAGGCGGATCGTTCGTGACCTGTGAGTTGTCCGGCTGCCGATGATATTGCACTTCCGTGACAACGATATAAGTGGTGCCCAGAGAGAAGTGAGGCTCCTGATCGACGTTGCGCGGCCCGGTGTAGTTCGGGTTGAAACGCCACAACTGGTTGAAGGCAATCAGTTGTTTGTGGTCTGTCACGACAGTATTCCCATCAATTGTCGAGCCGTAGAAGCGAAGTTGGAAGGGATATGTCTCGCGTAGATAGTAAAAGACAAACGGGATATAGAACCGTCCGACTGTCGGAGTTTGTGCAAGCCATACTCTGGTCTCGTTCGTCAGTCTGGCTTCGGCCACCCCGTCCATCGTCGACAAACTATCGGCCTTCACAATGACATAGCCGCCGCCGGATACAAGGTTATAGAGAATGAACAATCCGCCCGAGATCAGAGGAATGCGTTTCTTGCCTCTGGGCGTAACCACCACCAGCGCCAGATAGGATGTAGCAACGGCAAAGGCGGCGGTGCATACGGTAAGCGTCCAATAGGCGCCGTCATTGATGTCAAGCCACAGGGCGCCTATCACGAGACTAGCGCCCACCAAGATCAGTACAAGTCCCGCAACGGGCAGAACCTTCTTGCCCTTGCGCTCCCACAACGCCGCGAACGACAGCGCACATAGTCCGGCGCCGGAAATCGTAACCGTGGTACCCAAGATGCGCTCGCCAAACCAGCTCCAGTGGTCCAAGAGGATGAACAGGATGCCAAGTACGCCGCTTATGGCAACCGAGGTAATGAGCGTATACCGGACGATCTTGGCCATGCTTTTCACTACAGGTTCCTCCATGCCGGTCCCCGGCGGGTTGCGCACTCAATTTGGAGCTTTGCCGGGCTGGCCATCGGTCTGCTATGTGCCCGATGCCATCGGAATCTGCCCAACCACTTTGATGGCAAAAACGCTCCCACACCTGGGACACATCATTTCACCCAATGCGTAAGGCTGCCTGATTCCACAGCACGGGCAGATGACGTCTGTAGCCAATGGCCGCTCCCTTTCCCTCACAGAGGCCGCGCTCAGCCTGTGAAATATCGGAATCAAGATGGAGATGCTCGCCACCGCTATTGAGAGGACCCCAACGGCCTTGAATGCCGACGGCCCCGGGGGCGCCCCAAGCACCATCCACGTTACGAGCGTCGCCAACCCATAGTCCGCAAGGTAGGCGGCAACCATGCTCCACGCAAAATTCCCGGAAAGGCTCGCCAGAGACAGCAGCGACAAATGCGACGTAGCGACCGCAAATGCGATGAGACATATGGCAAGCTTTACGTAAGCTTCGTTTCTGATATCGACCCACACGCCTCCAATCACAAGACTGGCGGCAACCAGGGTCAGCGCGATTCCCAATGCGGGCAAGGCCTTCTTGTTCTTGCGCTCCCACAACGCAGCACACGACAGCGAACATAGGCTCGCGGCGGAGATCGTGCTCGTGGTAGCCAAGATACGCCATGCCAACTCACCCCCGCCTCCCGAGAGAATGGCCAGGACGCCAAGCAGGCCGCTTATCGTCACCGAGACGATGAGGGCATACAGTACGGATTTTGTCACGTTCTTCATGCAAGTTCCTCCACGCCGGTTCCCGGCGGTTGTGTACTCAGTTTGCCATCTAAACGTAACAGCGCCCCAATAGGCCGATTGACTGGAAGGCCAACCGGGCGCCGTTCTCAACGGCAAGCACAATACCCGCAATGCCTCCAATCGCTCCGGCGAATCCCACGTACCACGCATGAACGAGGATGTCCCCGATGCGTGCGCTCCGGCGGGCGGCCCCACTGAGCTCCTGTAACTGAGTCGTTGCGGTATCCATAGCTATTTCCTCCTCGTTCAAGCGGACCTGTTCCAACGTGTTGGTGGCGGCTCTCTGTTCCGCTTCCCTGTTTACTCTTCAACTCGCCCTTCTTAGCTATGACTGAAAGCAACTGTTATGCCATGCATTCCATACTTCATAAAATGCCAACCTATAATAACTTATGTATATAATAGCCCGCCAGCCAACCAACCGGTTCGCAGCGACGTATACTCCGTGAGTACAACCTATGTTCGCGAAATGTACATACGCGCAGTCCTGTTACCCCTTGAGTGCACATCCGCCGTCCCGTCTGGCGCAGCAGGTCTGCGCCCATCTGTGCGGCTCGGTTGAACACCACATGCATGGTGTTGCCTAGCGGTTCAGGCCTGGTTGCTTTCGGTAAACGAAGAGCAGGCCTTCCAGGCTCATCGTAACTGTACTTCCTCGATCATGACCTTGGTTTGCCCTGCGCCTTCCCATTTTAGGATGGAAACGGCGCCCTGTTTGGCATATGTGCCCTTGAAATCGCGGCTCAGGGAGTTACGGCGATACCGCAAAGGTGATGTCACCGCTTTCCCATTCCTGTTTCATATCAGATCCCTCGACACCGCCATCGTCCCGTCCATTCTTGCTGATGCTGTACACGACGTACTTGTCCGCTTCTCTGCGGTACCGCAGGGGCTGGCCGTCGTAAGGGTCCAGCGGCACGGCGGGCATGTAGCGGGAGACGACTTGGCCGAGCGAATCCGGCAACGCCTTGTTCTGCAGTTGATAGCGCTTCACCGCGAGGGCGGCGACGGCGGTCCGGCTCAGCGCCACTATCCGATCCCGCGCTTCAACGAGACGGACCTCGCGAAGGACGCTCGATTCGTCGCCGCCGGCCTTGTCGCTTGTGATGAGGTAGCCTGATGGGATTTCTTGGGCCAGCTTCATGGCCTCCTCGATCTTGCCGTGGCTTTCCTCGCAGGTGAGTTTGGCGCCCTCGATGGCAAGGGCATGAATTCGCAGCAGGTAAGCCAGATCGTCCTCGAAAACAGCGCTTTGAAGGTGCTTCTTGATGGCATCTGTGTTGAATGATTCGCCAGACGCTGCTGGTCCAGGCCCCATACGGGCATCCCATGCCCCGATCCACATGCATCGGCTCCCGACAAGTCCCCGCCAGAAAGCGCGTTCATCGTAGAACGGGTCTAGAGCATCGGCGAGCCCGGTCAATTGCGCGTCGTTAAGGGGCGCCCGCCGGACGACCCACTTCAGGGCATCGAGGCCGATCGCGGCGCAGGCGATGCGGCTCATTTGCGAGATGATAACGGGTTCGTTCTCCATGGAGTTGGCCACGGTGAAGAGTGCGGCAAGCGCTTTGGCGGCCCCATCCGGATCGCCGGCGTCCGCGAGAAGGACCGCGTGCTCGGCGAGAAGGCGCACCGACTTCCTGCTCCTCGTCAGATCGGGGAGCTCGACGGCAACGCCCTTGCGAAGGTCAATGGGATAGCGGCAGCGCGGGTGTGTGGCCGCTTCGTGGAGCAAGGAGATCGAGCGGCTGTTCGACCGCACGTGTTCCTGGATTGCCTGGCGCGCCGCCTCCGGCAATGGCTTCCCCCGGGGCGGCAGCCCGCCCCCACTCTCCCTGTCCAACGGCAGGTTGGCCTTAAGTGCGGGCGAAGGCTCGATATAGGCGTCAAACGCCTTGACATACAGGTCCGCAGCGTTGTCCGCGGGCCGTTCATACCACGCGTCCAGTTCCTCGCACGTCAACGGCTGCCCCTCGGCCCGAATCCGGTCGTACTCTTTCTGAAGGGCACGCCCGGCCTGATTCCTCCACCCTCCCACCTTGACAAGGAGAATGGGCAGCAAGAGGACGACGAGGATTACAACAACCACGCGCACAATGGTGTTACGTTGCATGTGAAGTTCCTCCTTTCGATGCACTTACATCAAGCCTTATGGTAGCGCACAATCGCTTTAGAACCGCAGCAAACCGTCCTAACGCAGATAACTTTCGAGCCGCTTGACGAGAAGTTTGTTGCAACCTTCTTTCGATGTGGGCTTGATGCTCTGGTAATCGGGGTGATGCGAGTTCTGCATATCCACGATCACCCACTCGCCCTTACGGTCGCAGACGACAAAATGCACCATTCCTCGCTCCCAGTACTCCGGGGTGAAGATGTAGTCCGCGTAGAGAACGTAGTCGGCATCCGTCGGGTTCTTCTTCGCATAATCCCTGAACTCACGCGCCAGGTCCCACAATTTCTTCATCTCATTCGGATCAGCCAGGGAAGCATTAAGTAATAGGGACTGCTTTGCAGGTTCTGCCTTACACAGCCCCTCCTCATTGATCATTCTCGCAAGGTCGCCGGCGCTCGCGGCATCCTCCGCGTTGCCGCCAATCCGAGCCGGAAATATCACCAGGGTCGCCTTCTGCCCCAATTCCTTCATCTCTTTTTGGCGTTCAGGCAGCGGTGTCGTATCCTCCTCGGGAGGCGTGCCACTCCGCTCGCTCATAATCCGCGCCATCTTGCCGGGCTTGGCGGCCTTGGCGGTTTGCTCGTTGAGGCCGAGCTGCGGCGCCAAGCGTTCGGCCACTACGGCGCAGCAGACCAGTAAGTCTCCGTCGCCGCCCATCTTCTTCCACGTTTCATCCTGCGGCGTTTGCCGGTCGTTCCAGACCAATGCGCCGCTCTTGTCCACCACTATCGCTCGCAGTTCGTCCACACGTCCCTTGCCGTTGAACTCGGCGTACAGCGCGTATCCCGTTGTGATCGGGTCCTTCTTGACGAACTCGCCGACGGAAACCGCCGCCTGCCTCATGTCGGTCTGGCTTCCGGACTCGAAGGGGGTCTTTCCCAGTTCGATGTTGTTCAGCCCTTTCCGCTCGAGCAGCCATCCAACGGCCTCGGTGACGCGATCAATCGGGGTCCCGCCAACCCGCACCGGGAGGATGGTGAGCGATGCGTTCGATCCTTCGGACTTCATTAGCTCTAACCGCTTCTGCTGCTCTGGCGAGAGACCAACCGTTGCCGATTGACCTGCGATCGCCTGCGTCGCCTTGCACGCCAGCGGCGACGCCAAAAGCACCACTACCAGCAACACTATTCCGAACGTAGCCTCGTTTCTCATCTTCTTACCCTCCTTTCCTGAGCTGCATCTATTGAGAGCACAGCAACTGCTATTTGGCGCTCATCCAAATCAGGCAACCCCTTGGCTCTTGGTCTAACCGGGCAACCACGCCAACAAAAGGCACTGCCCAACCCACCTTCTCATTCGTACGTGATTTTGGTCCAAGATTCGCTGGAATCGCTGAGGTAAACTCCGAGGATGCATATACAGCCCAGGGCGATTAGAGCGGCAGCGCCCCACGGCGTCAATGTCTTGATGAAGACAAGTATCCTGAGAAGCCGAATCAGGAGCCATACAGCGGCCAGCACCCAGATTGCCGAAACGACACGTATCCATCGCCCTTCGAACAAGCCATCCAGCGTGAACGCAACGCCGACAACATCCATCATCCAGCCAATCGGGTAGGGCAAAAGAACGAGTGTCCACCTGTCCGGTATGCCGTGCCAGAGATACGACATGCCCAACGCGGCAGCGATGCTGCTCCCACTGAGCAGGAAGGCGCAATAGACGAGTCTGCGCCGGGGAGTCTGCGCGAGGTATGCGCCAAGCGCAATCATCCCACTACCGGGGAAGATGAGTAACGCTCCCTCAAGCGGGTCGATTATGCCAATCAGAATCCCGATGGAGCCCAGCACAACCAAAACCTTTGCCTTCTCGTCCATTTCCTTACCCTTTAGTTAGTTCTGAGGACCCTTCGTCCGCGCCATTTTGTACTCCGCATGAAGGAGTGTCTCTCCAGTCGTGTCTTGAACCATGTAAGTGCTTACGACCTCGCCATCACTTACGAACCGCATTTGGCCCGACGACCTCTGCCCCTCGTTTTCCGGAAAGCTGAAATATTCCAGGGTGCGGGTCGCCTCATTCCACTTGGCGCTTGACGGACCCATAGGACCGCCGAATGCCGAACCGAACACCCAGCACCGGTAGCATTTCCGTTGTTCGTCGTAGGTGTACAAGATAAGACAACTGTTCTTCTCCGCGTCCTCACCCGTTTCCTGAACGAATCTCCCACCGAGAACGCGGGTGAAGGTAAATGTGCCGGGTGTATGTTTTTCGCTGGGAGTCCACTTCGCCTTGAACTCCGTCGTTTCTTGGTTCCACGTGCCAAGCAACTGGTCCAGCACCTTCTGCTCCGCCGTTTGGCCGAGGACCGGCGCATTGCTTCCCGTTGTAAGTTGGTTCGGGTCCCGTTGAGTCGGCTTGCAGGCCAGCGGCAATACCACCAACAACACTGTCAGCAACACAACTGCAATCTTGGCCCTGTCACTCATCGTCTTATCCTCCGTTCTTGGATCTCCTTTTCCCAGCGTTTGCTCTTCAACTTGCCTTCCTCATTCATATCAAGCGAAGAGCAACTGCTATGCCGTGGATCCCCCAATTCGTAAGATCTGCTATTACAATCATTTGCGATGCTAGTACCCTTCAAGCCGCCAAGTGACTTGACGTAAGGCATTCACATGATGTACATATTGTGTGCATTTAGTGTACAGACAGGAGTTTGACATGCTCCTTCCCTGGGCGTCAGGGACCTTTCTCGATCTGTTCGGCAAGCGTCTTCAGACTGCGGAGGTCCATCTTGCCGGAACCGAGCACGGGGATGGCATCTATCCTGTGGAAGGCGTTGGGGGCCGGAACCCACAGGTTCGGCAGGCCGCTCTGTTTCAATTTCTCTTGGAGAAAACCCATCTGGCCCTCGTCGAGCGTATGAAGCACCACGAGTTTCTCTCCTTTCTTCTCGTCCGGCAGGCCGACGACGGCGAGGGCTTGCTCCGTAAGTCCCAGCAGTTGGAGTAACGATTCCTCGACTTTGCCGTGGGGTATCATCTCCCCGGCGACCTTGCTGAAGCGCGTCAGCCGCCCCGTGATAGTGATGAAGCCCTCTTCGTCGACGCATGCTATGTCGCCGGTCTCGTACCAGCCATCGCGCAGCACGCTCGACGTCTTCTCCGGCTTACCGAGGTAGCCCTGCATGACGTTCGGGCCCTCGACGAGCATCATGCCCGATTCATTGACGCCCACAGGCGTACGATTGTCAGGGTCCACGATCCGAACGCTCACGCCTGGGATGGGATGCCCGACAGTACCAACTTTTGTGCCCCTCTGGAAGAAGCCGGGGACGCGGAAATTGGGCACGTTGAGGGACACCAGGGGCGAACATTCCGTTGTGCCGTAACCCTCGATGGGTTCGATGCCGAACTTCTCCTTGCATGCCTCGCGCACCCGATCCGCCAGCTTCTCGGCGCCGCAGACAATGTACTTGAGACTGCTCAGGTGTTCCGGCGGGCACTGGCGGATGAAGCCCTGCAGCAACGTAGACGTGGTCATGAAGAACGTGGCTTTGTGCTTGTGGATAAGCCCGCCGATGGCGCGCGCGTCAAGGGGGTTGGGATGGTAGACGGCCCGGGTGCCGCTGGTCAACGGCAACCAAAGCGTTCCCATGAAACCCATCGAGTGGAACAACGGGAGCACGCCCATGATGCCGTCGTTTGGGTCGTGAGGGAAAACCTGCAGGGTGGCTTCAATGTTGCTTGCGAGGTTGCGATGCGTCAGCATCACCCCTTTCGGCTCCCCCTCGCTGCCGCTGGAGAATACGACCGTGGCGAGGTCGTTCTCCGAGCGCCCCCCGTGCGCACCGAGCAGGCGCTCAATGAGAACGAGCGGAACACAGGCGGCCCACAAGAATCCCACGCACCGGTTCCAGGCGGTGATTTCTGTCCGCAGGTGTTCCAACAGGATCGTGGGGCGGGGGGAGTCCATCTTCACCTTCTCCAGAAACACCTCGGAAGAAATCACGTGATTGATGCCGCATTGGCGGCAGGCCGACTCGATAGATTCGGCGGACGCCGTGTAGTTGAGGTTGACGGGGATCTTGCCGAGCCATTGCAGGGCGATGTTCACCAGCGCGCCCCCCACCGACGGAGGCAGCAACACCCCCACCAAGCAGGCGGCGTGCGGCGCCGCCGACATCGTCTCTCCTAAACAAGGGGTAGCAACCCCTTGTCTACCGAGAGCGCTCTTGAGTTTCCGCGCAAGGACGAGGCTGGCGGCCAGCGTCTTGAAGCAGGGCATATTCGCGGTGAGACCGTCGACAATCGCCGGTTTGAAGGGGTGCCGCCGCGCCCGGTGTGCAAACGTTCGGTGGAGCAGGGCATATCGCTTTGCCGCAAATGCATCTGTCCCCAACTCCTGGATGGCCCGCCGAACCACGGTGGCCGAACTGTCGGAAGGCAAGGGCGCCCCGTAACTGACCGTAACCGGATAGGGGATCTGCGTGGGTACTTTCCAGAGGAACCGGCCGCCGGAAAAGCTGAAGATGCTGCCCCACAGGTTGCCCAGATGCACAGGGATGATCGGCGCATCAACACCCTTGACGATGCGCTCGAACCCCTTCCGGAAAGGCAGTAACTGACCCGTTCGTGTGATCTGTCCCTCGGCGAATATACAGACGACCTCTCCGGCCCGCAGGGCGGCGGTTGCCGCATGCAGCGATTCAACCATCTCCCGGGGGCTCTGGTCGGCCGCAATGGGGATGACCCCCATCAGCCTGGCAAGAGGACGGACGAAGGGGGAATCGTATATCCCCTTGTACATGAGAAAGCGAACGTCCCGGTCCGTCGATGCTAAAATCATCAAGGCGTCCACATAAGATGTGTGGTTGGCCACGAACAAGGCGCCGCCCTTGTCGGGAATGTTGTCACGGCCCATCACCTTGATGCGGTAAAAGGTGCTGGCCAGACACCAGAGAATGAACCGCAGCAGGAAAACGGGAAGCAGCGTGCAAATGTAGATGCTGGCCGCAACCGACATCACAGCACTCAGGAGGAAGATGGTCGAAGTCGACAACCCGAGGCGGTTGAAAAGCACGTAGAACAGGATGGCCGACACGGTCATCCCGGCGAAGGTGACGAAATTGGACGTGGCGATCATGTCGCCGCGCATGTCGTCCGGACTGCGTTGCTGGAGTGTGGCATCCAGGGGGATGACAAAGAACCCGCCGAAAAAGCCAAGCCCGAAGAGCAGGCCCACGTTTCCCCAGAAGCTCCACTCGCCGATACCGAGGAAAGCGCTGAATGCCGCCAGGCCAAGGCCGCCGAGCGGAATCAGGCCCACCTCGATTTTCCCCCGCGAGAGGAACCCCGTGCTGACACTGCCCAGGCCGATGCCGAGACTCAAGGCCGTAAGCAATTGCCCCTGGAGGGCCGTCGACGCCACCGTGGCCTTGGCCAACTCTATGATGTTCTGCATCGCGAGTACGCCCGCAAACCAGAAATAGGCAATGCCGAGCATGGTGAGGAATAGCCAGCGATCGGCCCGGAAACAACGAAAACAGCGTCCCATGCCGGCCCAGGGATTCCAGGGCAAGCCACGCCCAGGCGCAGCCGGGGCCAGCTTCGTGACAAAGTGGGCTGTGGTCACGCCCACAAGGGACAAACCGATCAACACCACACTCGTGAGATAGGCGCGCCCTTCGAACGCCGCAACCAGCGGCGCGCCTAGGGCCGTTCCGAGTACGATGGCGAGCATCGTACCGAGCTGAAGGATCCCGTTGCCCCAGGAGAGGCGTTCCTCACGAAGGATCTCCGGCAGAATCCCGTATTTGGCCGGACTGAAAAACGCGCTCTGCATTGCCAGGAGAAACAGCGTAACCCAGAGTAGGGTCGGACTGTTCAGCAAGAACGCAACAAGGCCCATGACCATCACGAGCACTTCCCAATACTTGGTCAACACAATAACTCGCTGTTTGCTGAAGCGATCCGCCAGATACCCGGCGTACGAGGGAAAAAGAAGATAAGGGATATTGAAGATCAGAAAGGCCATGGCGGTCGCGGGATAGCCCTTCTCTGCGGCCAGAAGGGGCATGAGAAAGACCACAATTACCTTGAAGGCATTGTCATTGAACGCCCCCTGGAACTGCGTGGCAATCAGGGCCCAAAATCCGCGCTCACTGAGATGATCGGACGGATTTGAACTGCATGCGTTGGAACTGTTCATGACGAATCCTCCCTCGAGTTGTCTTATTCGCCTCGTCTTGCCTTGCGATCAGCGGTCCCTGTTGCCCCATTGACACTTGAAGTCCGCGTAGGCCTTGCAGTCCAAACGGATGTTGCCCCTATAGGAGAGATTGACCGCCAAGCTAATCAGCGGTTTGCGGCGTTGCCACAAGCTGCTGCACACCCTGCGCAGAATACGTGGCGTGGAATAGAACTCCCGGCTGCACGACGTCATTTCCTCGATGGCGCTGTCCAGCGGCAAATGCTTATACCGCGCCACCGGGTACGTGAGCGTGTAGTATTTCCAGTCTTCCGGGAACCGATCAACGGCGATGCGGTCCTCCGATTTCATCTGGTCCCACAGGCGCGTGCCAGGCAGGGGCGTCAGGAACAGCACATTGAGTGCATCCACGGCGTACTGCTTGGCCAGGTCGGCGATCCGTTTGCCGATGCCCGGCTCGTCGGTGTCGAAACCGATGATGAAGGAACCCGCGACGAGTATGTTGTGCCGCTGGATGCGCCGAACGGAGACGCGGAAGTCCCGTCCCTTCAGAAGGCTGAATTTCCTGCCAACATCCAGAAGGCCCTCTGGCTCGGGGGATTCAAAGCCGATGAAGACGCCTCTGCACCCGGCCTTCGCGGCCAACGTCAAGAGTTCTTCGTCATCGGCAAAACTGATGGTGGCTTGGGCCACCCATTCCTTTCGCAGGTCCGCCTGGGCCATGGCGCGGAACAGGTCCTTGGCGCGGGCGATGTGTTCCGGGCGCGTGCCGATGAGATTGTCGTCCACTACGAGAACACGCTTCTCCCGGATCGACCGGAATTCACGCACTACATCCACAATGGGTCGCTGCCGGTAGCGGGCTCCGTTGAACGCCGTCACACTGCAAAAGCTGCAGTTCAATGGACAGCCGCGGCTGGTCTGAATGGCTCCCATGGCATATCCCGCAGGCAGTAAATCATGACGGGCGAACGGGACATCGGTTATCTCGGCGAACCCTCCCTCATACAGGCGCTTCAGACTGCCTTGCCGGGCGTCTTCCAGGACCTCCGGCCAGATCCCCTCGGCTTCCCCTGTGACGACCGAGTCCACACGCGCCATGGCCTCGTCCGTACACATGGATGCGTGAATGCCGCCCATGACGACGGGCACGCCCAGACGCCGGAAGTGAGCGGCCACTTCATAGGCGCGGTTGGCCTGCGAGGTGAACGCCGTAATGCCCACCAGGTCCGGCCGAGGCATGGACGGGTAGTCCGTCGCGCCGAGGTTCTCGTCGACAATCGTGACTTCCCACTCCCGGGGTGTCAGACCCGCGAGAACCATAAGGCCGAGCGGTTGCCACACACGGTAGCGGTTCCAGGGGCTCTCCTTGAGCTTGACGATGCTGACAAGCGGGTTGGAGGGGTTGATCAAATAGAGTCGCATGGCGTGCATCCTCTCATAGATCGGGAAGAGATTGCGTCTTTTTTGCGATACAGGAGATGTAGTCGTGGACTACCTTGTACTGCGTCTGCGTTCCTTGCCGCGAGCGGAGCGTGTCGAGGAACTGTTGTTCGAGGGCCTTGCGCCGGAGTGGATCGACGGCATCGTAGAAGGCCGTTCCGGCGCCGGACTTCAACAAGTGTTCCAGGACCTCTTCCGGCGTGTCGTAATGGAACGTGATGTGTCCATCCCAAAGGCGCTCGGCCTCGAGTCCCACGGCCTGTAGTTCCGTTCTCACGTGGTCGAGGTCGCGCGGAAAATCGAACGCAACGCGTTTCTCAAGGACCGACGGGTCTTCGGCGACGATGTCCCAGAAGATGTCGAGCGCCTCGCGGGGCGAGTTCTCCTTGTGCACGACGAAGGCCAGACGGCCTCCGGGTGCAAGCGCGCGGCTCGCGCGGCTGAAGAACGGCGCCACGGGGATGTAGCCCAACACCCAACTGGAGAAGATGGTGTCGAAGGGGCCTGCGGTCTCGAGCAGTTCGAGCGCGTCCCCGGCAACGAACCGGACGTTGTCCACGTCCTGGGAGCGGACCCGCACGCGCGCCTCTGCGAGCATACCCTCCGAGAGGTCCACGGCGTGCACTTCGCCGGATGCGCCGAGCCGCGCCGCGATCAGCACGGTGGCGTATCCCGTGCCGCACCCGGCTTCGAACACGCGTTGGCGGCCCTTGAAGGGCACCCGGTCCACGAGCTCGTGGACCGGCTTGCCGGCCTCGATCACCCAGAAGGCGTCATAGGACCCGTGGATGCGATCATAGGCGGTCTTCAACTCCTCGGCGCCCACGTCCCCCTGCGCCTCGCTTCGAACCTTGAAAAAACGCGGCACCGAATGGCGCTTCGGCAGATGCTTCTTGCAGATCGTCGCCGAGGCGTCCGCACTGAGCGGCAATTGATCGCCGCGACAATGCCGCGAAAGCGTCTTGCCCACGCAACAGGTCCGCGGCTTGCAGAAATGCTCGCCCATGCGGTCAAGGATCTGAAGGAGCGGCTCGCGCGTCACGTTGCTGAAGGACAGCGGGACGAGATTGCAGGGACACACCTCGCCGCTGCCATCGATGTACAGGTGGGTCAGCCCGGCCCCGCACCCGAAGGCGTCGCGCGACTCGACGTACGTGAAACTGGACAGAATGGGCAGGTCGTCTCTGTCGGCCACCTCGCGCTGAAAGTCGAGTATCCGCTGCCTCTCCTTCGGGCTGAGAAGCACGTCCGTGTGCCCCGCGAGCTTGCCCGTAGCGCTCGGCTCGAGCAGATGCACTTCGACTGCGCCGCACTCCACCGCGAATCGCATGAACGCCTCGAACCGTTCCGGCTGAAGGAACTCGTGCGTGCCCACCGCAATGATGTAAGGATACAGCCCGGCCTTTCCAGCCATTTCGAGGGCGTTCACGGCGGTGGCGAAAGCGCCGTCTCTGCCGCGCATCCGATCATGCTCGGCGGGATCCGCGGAATCCAAACTTACGCCCATCGCAAACAGACCGCTGTCCTTGAGGGCCTGGGCGCGCTGAGGCGTTAGTCCCGCCCCGGTCGTGTTCAGGCTCAAAAACGTTTTCTCGTCGAACGCCCGGGCCACGTCCTCCAGATCCGAACGAAGCAAAGGCTCGCCTCCGGTCAGCGTTACGTTGACCACGTTCAGTTCCCGGAGCTGTCGAACGACCTCCTGAAGCACCGCAAGAGGCACGTCCCGCTGGCTGCGTCCGGCGTTGTAGCAGTGCCAGCAGTTGTACGGACACCGGTTAGTCACCGCAAGCGTCACCGAAAAAAGGCTTCGTTCGGTGACTTCGCCTATCGCGTTGAACTGCGCCGCCATGTTGTCGAATGCGGGGCTGGGATACGGCGGAAAATTCGTGTTCACCACGTACTTTCCGCGGAACTCCACGACCTTCTCATGGGCGAGATAGTCCTTCAAGAACGCCGCCACTTTCGGATGCAATCTGGAGAACGGCGGTTCATGCAGAACCTGTGCGAGAAACTCTTTGCCTTTCATGGTCCTTGACTCCTTTCCTGGGTTGTATCTGTTCAGCAAAAAGCAATCGCTATGCCATGGAGCTACTGCTACGCAACCCATTGATTTACAATGGGCTGGGCACACAGTAGTCCTCTTGCCCACCTGAGCGCTTGATCAAATGTGCGCTCCGAGCGTACAATAGATGTGCATGAAATGTACAGGAAGGGGAGAGCCATGGCTCTTTTGGGCGATGCGGAGAGAACGTGTGCGGAGGCATTGGTCGGTCTTGGCTACTGCAATCCTTTTTTGCCCGAGCGTATCGAGTATGAGCGGGCGATTCTGGGTGAAGGTTTCATTGAAACGGACGGGGCGTGGCACAAACATGTCGAGGAAGAGGCGGAGCGACCCAACATCGAACTGCTGACCCAGCGGGCGAAGGTGTTGGCAGACGTAGCGCGGGAAGGGTTAGTCGCTGGGCAACGACTGGGCGACTTTGAGCGGGAGCTGTACGGGGACACGGTGCTCTACTACCTTTTCAACAGCTATACCCTACCGCTTTCCGAGTACGTCATCGATGCGGAACAGGGCAAAGCGTCGGACAACGCAGTCGCTCAGCTCTATGGACGGTTTCAGGAGGACGTGATTCACTATCTCGGCATCCCCGGCGCCACGTTTTCCTTGGGGGAGACCGACCACATTTTCGCGTGCTTTTTTCAGTTGCGGCGGGCGTGGCACCATATCTACGACAACATCATCGGCGGTTCGATAGCGTCGGCGCGGTTGCGCGCGGCCGTGTGGCAGTCGATTTTCACGTGCGACATGCGGCGGTACCGGCGCGCGTTATATAGCCGGATGGGTGACATCACGACGCTTATCACAGGCCCGTCGGGGACAGGCAAGGAGTTGGTGGCTCGGGCTATTGGTCTCTCGCGTTACATTCCGTTCAACCCAAAAACGAAACGGTTTGCCACGGATGTTGCGCAATGCTTTTTTCCGATCAACCTGTCGGCCCTCTCCCCCACGCTCATCGAGTCTGAATTGTTCGGTCACAGGAAAGGCGCCTTCACCGGCGCGGTTGCGGATCGAACGGGATTTTTTGAACTGTGTCCTCCGGACGGCGCCGTGTTTCTGGACGAGATCGGCGACCTTGACCCGGCGATTCAAGTGAAGCTGCTTCGCGTGCTCCAGACGCGCGTGTTCCAGCGGATAGGCGACCCAACGGATCGAAGGTTCGAAGGTAAAGTCGTTGCCGCCACAAACCGGGATGTCGCAAAGGAGATGCAGGAAGGCCGTTTCCGTGATGATCTTTACTACCGCCTGTGTTCCGACATCATCGTGACGCCATCGTTGAGGGAACAGATCGAGGGTTCCCCCGAACAACTGCACAATCTACTGCTGTTTATCACTCGCCGTGTGGCGGGGCCGGAAGAGGCCGAGTCTTTGGCGGAAGAGGTGGCGGACTGGATCCGGGACAATCTCGATCCGGGTTATGCTTGGCCGGGCAACGTACGGGAGCTCGAGCAATGCGTCCGCAACATCATGATCCGAAAGGCGTACCAGCCGACAAGGGGTTGCAACCCCTTGTCGAAACCCCGCGAAGTCTTCCTTGACGCCGTAAAAGCACAAAGCCTCACCATCGATGAACTTGTGATTCAGTACTGCACCCTCGTGTACGCCGACACGGGCAGCTATCAGGAAACCTCGCGCCGGCTTGGAATGGACCGGCGCACAGTGAAGGACCGAGTCGACCCCGTGTTTCTCGAATCCCTTCGCGGCGCGTAACGTAACTTCCCGCACCCGTCCAAGGGAAACAGACCAAAGGTTGACGCCTCCAGTATCTTGGCCCGCACCGCCTTGTCCGGCTCCCTCGCCCCAACCAGCATCTCGTCACGGATGCCGGTCAACCTGCTGCATTGTGCCGTTTTCATTGGCGGAGATCGGCAATAAAAACTGCCATTTGCAGACGAACGTGCCGGGTGTTAGCGTATGTGAAGGAGGATCTGTTTGTGTTCGCGGCATTCCTTGTGACGCTGGTCTCGGTCGCGGCAACGCCGAGACCTGTTGTGTTTCTTTCTCCTGATGATCTTATGGAAGCACAGGGCGTCTCGGTAGAAGCCCAACTCCCCCAGGCCGGTCTGGCCTTGGAGGCAAAAGATCCACAACGGCCCAAGCTCTGGTACGCGCCGGTGGCGGCTGAGGCCACTGCACGGGGCGCACGCATATGGTATCAGCGCGTCAATAGCGCTGAGGCGGAATTCTCCGACCAGCGCGTGCTTTGTCTTGGTGAAATCCGCAATGGCGCCTGGAACCCGCGCACACTTGACCCGAAACCGCCGGCGTGGGGAGGAGTCAATAACGTGTGCATGCGCCGTTCGCCTTACAAACCCACATGGGGTGGCTTCAACGTTTTCCAGATCATCCGGAACGGTCATGAGTATCGCATGCTGTACTGGGATCAACCCAATGAAACGGGCCAAGCCGGGGCCATGCTGGCCGCTTCGAAGGATGGAACAAGGTGGCAAAGCGACCCCGGCACTGTGTTCACGGAACACAACGACGCCTTTACGTTACTGTCCTGCAATGGGGAATACTTGGTGTACCAAACGGCGCTTGAGGACTGGCCGGACAAGCCCTATGCGGATAATCTGGACAAGAAACGGCGCGTGATATCCATCCGCCGTTCGAAAGATCTGCGTATATGGACACCGCAGGAAATTCTTCTTCGGCCTGACGCCCAAGACAAACCCGATACCGAGTTCTATCTTATGAAGGCTTTTCGTCATGGGGACGGCTTCGCCGGCCTGCTGATGAAGTACTACGCCGACCCCAAATTGCCGGGCCGGCACAGCGCCATCCTCCAGAACGAGCTTATCGTGAGCAAAGACGCCGTCCACTGGGAACGGCCTTTCCGCGGGACCGATACTGGCTTCTGGTCATACGCGGACCCTTTTCTCGTGCAGGGTAGACTCCACTTCGCCATCTGGAAAGACGGAGGCATGTGCACGGTCACATACTCTCCTAACCGACTCACCGGCGTTTGTGCGGGAAGCGAAACGGGAAGCTTCATGACACGTCCGTTCCATTATGCAAGGCCGCCGCACGATCGCGGCCCTGCGGGTGGATCTGTTTCGCTGGATGCAGACGCCAGGAACGGATGGATCGAGACCGAACTCCTTGATGTGTCCGGGCGTCCGGTTCAGGGAGTACGCCCCCAGCGGGTCGAGAACACCGAGGGGGTATGCATCAAGTTGAAACTCGGCGGTGATAAGCCGTTGGCAGGTATTCCAAGCGAGTATCGCATGCGTTTTCGCCTTCGTAACGCGAGACTGTTCGCGCTGCTTTCGGATGGCTCCGCTTAGTGTGGAAGGAGGTTGTGATCCATGCGCAAGTTTGTCTTTTCGTTTCTTCTCCTCGCCTGTGGCTTGGCCGCCGCGGCAGAAACGGTGTTTCCGGGAGCAGAATGGCAACATCGCAGTCCTGCTGAGCTGGGCGTCAACGGGGGCCACCTCGACCGCTTGGAAGAGCAGCTTGGCGGCCGCGGTTGTGTCGTGAAAGACGGCTACGTCATCAAGACGTGGGGCAACCAGTCGCGGCGCAGTGATTGGTATTCATCGGCCAAGCCCGTGCTGAGCACGCTCTTGTTTTTCGCACTCCAAGAGGGGCTTGTCAAAAGCGTGGACCAACCGATCGCGGAATTCGGCTGGGATCTGAAGCCCAAAGACAAAGCGATCACGTTCCGGCACCTGGGCAGCATGACCAGCGGCTACGCCCGGCCTGAAGCGTCTGGAAAGGCGTGGTCCTACAATGATTTCGCCATCCAACTCTATCAGAAGACTTTGTTCGACAAAGTGTTCGAGGGCGATCCCAAGGTTGTGTCGGAAGATCCCAAGCGGCTCGGCGGTCTGGGGCTGCAGGATGGATTTACCTTTTCCGACAGACGCCGTCTTTCGGCATCAGTGCGCGATTTCACCCGCATTGCGTGGTTCTGGCTCAACAAGGGCCAATGGGGTGACAGGCAATTGCTGCCGCGCGCGTATTTTGACGAATACAGGAAGCCGCAAGCGCCCAAAGATCTCCCTCAGACCGCCAAGGCCGAGACCGACGACTATCTCAAGATCGGTTCGTATGGCGGCGATTCCGACCATTTCAGCGACGATGGCCCTGGAACGTATGGGTTCAATTGGTGGTTCAACGATACTGGCCGGACTCATCCGGATGCGCTCACTTGGCCGGATGCCCCGCGCGACACCTTCATGTCGATAGGCGCCATGGGCAATTCCGGCGTTATCATCCCAAGCCTGAACATGATCCTGGTGTGCGCGGAAGGCGACTGGGACGGACCCGACCCGGGCAATCGAAATTCGAAGATGAACCGGGCGCTGAAGCTCTTCGTCCAAGCGTGCGATTCCAGATTGGCGCAAGCGAGGATCTCCGGCGATCTCAAGAAGTGGCACGCGGTGACGCTGTCTTTCCAGGGACCTGACACTGGGGAAACAGCGACGCCGAACCCGTTCACGGACTATCGGCTGCAGGTCAGTTTCAAACACGACGGACGAACCTATACGGCGCCCGGCTATTATGCGGCCGACGGCAACGCCGCGGACTCGGGCGCCGATAGCGGCAATGTGTGGCGCGTACACTTCGTTCCGGACGAGGAGGGCAAGTGGAATTACTTCGCTGAATTCCAGACGGCCCCCGGTATTGCCATGGAAGACTCGAAAAAAGAAGGCCAGCCGGTCGCGTTCGACGGGTCCGCCGGTTCATTCGAGATCCAGCCAGCCGATCCTAAAGCCCCTGGGTTCATGGCCAAGGGGATGTTGCGCGCAATGGGCCGGCGTTATCTGCAGTTCGCCGAAACCGGCGAGTGCTATATCAAAGGCGGCGCGGACAGTCCGGAGAATTTGCTCGCGTTCGCCGATTTCGACGGCACGACGCCCACACATAGACTGGAACCGCACGTTGCCGATTGGCGGCCGGGCGATCCCACGTGGCAGGGCGGCAAAGGAAGGGGCTTCATCGGCGCGCTCAATTACCTGGTTTCGAAAGGCATGAACTCCGTCTACTTTATCACGATGACGGTCAAAGGCGACGGCAAGGATGTCTGGCCGTGGACTAGTGATTCCGAACGGTTCCGGTTTGACTGCAGCAAGCTGGACCAATGGGACATCGTCTTTTCGCACATGGACCGGTTGGGACTATTGCTGCATCTCGTCGGACAGGAACAGGAAAACGACCAGCTCATGGACAAGGGTAAGTTGGGGCCGGAGCGCAAGCTGTACTACCGGGAACTCATCGCACGATTCAGCCAACATCTGGCGCTGGTTTGGAATCTTGGCGAGGAGAACACGAACACCGACGCGCAACGCAAGTCCTTCATCAATTACATCAGCGGGTTGGACCCCTATCGTCATCCCATCGTTTGCCATACGTTCCCGAGCCAGTACGACAAAGTCTACAAACCCTTGCTCGGATTCTCACACTTCGACGGGGTGTCGCTCCAGATGGGCGATATGCAAAAGACGCACGATGAAACATTAAAGTGGGTGAAAGAGTCCTGGCGGACCGGACGCCAGTGGTTCGCGTGCCTGGACGAGATCGGACCCGCGGATACAGGTGTGAAGCCTGATACGCAAGACCCAGACCATGACGAGGTGCGCCGCTATGCGTTGTGGGGGAATCTGATGGCCGGCGGCGCCGGCTGCGAATGGTTCTTCCAGAACGACATCAAGTGCGAAGATTGGAGGTCCCGCGACAAGATGTGGGAGCAGACCAAGATCGCGTTGGACTTCTTTCATCAGTATTTGCCCTTCGCGGATATGGAACCGCACGACGAACTTGTGAAAGGCGAAGGTGCGTGGTGCCTGGCCAGCCCGGACGAGATCTACGCGGTCTATAGCCCCAAGCCCGCCGATGTGAGACTCGAATTCCCTAAAGGCAAGTTCCAGGTGCAGTGGTACAACCCGCGCACGGGCGGCGAACTGAAGAAAGGGAAGACCGTGAAAGGCGGCGGCGCCTGCACGCTCGGCAATCCGCCTTGTAACGACGATCGGGATTGGGTTGTTCTTGTTCGCCGGCGGCAGTAATGTCTTCCAGGGAGACTCAAGTGACAAACTCGACCGCGGCAATCAGAATCAGAAAGGAGTTTCTCTGAGATGAGCAGAGTCGTTGCGTTTTTTCTGATGGCCTGCATACCGGTTGTGGTTGCCGCATCGGAGAAGGCGGTCGTGTTGAGTGACGATTTCTCCACGTATTCCACGGGGATCTGGCTGGGCGCAGTTGGCGCGGAAGCGGAATACCATTACCTTCCACAGACCTCGCCGGTCGGCAACTGGTGCGTTTCCACGTATCGTTCGGAACCGGAATCTCAACGCGCGTGGCGCATCGAGGATTGGGACGGCCACCGGGTGCTGGCCATGGAATTCGAGAACAAATGGAAAGATATGCATCCCATTGTTGTGGCTGGCGATCCCCTTTGGCGCGACTATACCGTTGATTCCACTTGGTCGCCGCTAGTCGATAAGGGGCAATCAGGCATTCTCTTCCGCTATCGGAACGACCGATGCTATTACTTCTTCGGCGTCGTTAGCGGCAAAGCAATCCTGAAGTATGTGAAAGACGGCGATGGATTCCGAAAGCCGCATGAAGAAATTCTGGCGGAACAATCCCTCTCGTGGAAACCCGACGACCGGCTCACGGCCCATGTCGAAATATCGGGAAATCGTATCCATGCGTCGCTCGGCGATGCCATGCTTGACGCCGCCCACGACGCGTTTGCCCAAGGCCGTATCGCGTTGACCGCGGACGGCCCGTGTAGATTCAGGAAAGTCACGGTATCCATGTCCGCCGAGGCCAAAGCGGCGTTCGACAAGACGACCCAGGAAAAAGAAGATGAACTGCGCGCTCTGCAAGCCAAGAATCCCAAACCGGTCCTGTGGAAAAAGATCCGCACGGACGGCTTTGGCGTGGGACGCAACCTCCGGTTCGGCGATCTGGACGGCGACGGACGGCAGGATATTCTTGTGTGTCAACCCGTGCACCACGGCCCCAAAGACACCCGTAGCGAAGTAAGCTGCCTGACGGCCGTCACCTTTGAGGGGAAGAAGCTCTGGCAAGTCGGCGAGCCGGATCCATGGAAAAACCATCTCACGAACGACGTGGCCTTCCAGATCCATGAGATCGACGGCAATGGCCGCAACGAAGTGATCTACTGCAAAGATCTCGAGATCGTCATCGCCGACGGCGCGACGGGAAAGACGATACGCAAGACTCCCACGCCGGAAATGCCCGCCAACACCAAGAAGCCGTACAACAACTCGCCGCGCATCTTCGGCGACTGCCTGTTCTTCTGCGATCTCCGTGGACAGGGCCGCGCGGGCGATATCGTCCTCAAGGATCGCTACCAGAGCTTCTGGGTCTACGATGAGAACCTTAACCTCCAATGGAAGGCACAATGCAATACCGGCCATTATCCTTGCGCAGCCGACATTGACAACGATGGCAAAGACGAACTGGCAATGGGCTATTCGCTCTTTGACCACGACGGCAAGCTCTTATGGACGCTGGACAAGCAGCTCGATGATCACGACGACGGCGTGGCGATGGCGCCGTTGAGACCGGAAAAGGGTGCCGCGCCCGTATTTGTCTGCGCCGCGAGCGACGAGGGGATGTTGTTTGTCGATATGAAGGGAAACATCCTCAAACATTTGTACCTCGGGCACGTACAGAACCCCGGTATCGCGGATTTCCGTCCGGATCTCCCTGGTCTCGAAATCGTTACGGTCAATTTCTGGGGCAACCAAGGCATCATCCATTTCTATGATGCCAACGGCGATGTTTATCACGACTTCGAGCCCTTCCAGCACGGCAGTCTCTGCCAACCCATAAACTGGAACGGCACCCAAGGCGAATACGTCCTGTTGTCCGCCAACGTCGAAGATGGCGGGTTGTTCGACGGATGGGGCCGATGCGTCGTGAAGCTTCCGGCCGACGGCCATCCGGACATGTGTTGCGCGGCGCTGGATGTCACGGGCGACTGCCGCGACGAGATCATTGTGTGGGACCCCTATGAACTCTGGGTGTACACGCAGGACGACAGTCTCAAGCCCGGCCGCCTGTACAAACCGGTGCGCAGTCCACTTTACAATGACTCGAATTACAGAGCCATAGTCTCGGTGCCGGGCTGGAACGATTCCAGGACCGAGTAGTGGACTGGCGAGGGTCTTGCGGGGCACGTTTTCTGTACGACAGGCGCCGAAAGGAGAGACCACGATGCAAAGCAGACGGGAGTTTCTTGCGAAGGCGGCGTCAGCGGTAGCCGCAGCACCGTGTGGCGGGGCCGGAAGAGGCCGAGTCTTTGGCGGAAGAGGTGGCGGACTGGATCCGGGAGAATCTCGATCCGGGTTATGCTTGGCCGGGCAACGTGCGCGAACTCGAGCAATGCGTGCGCAATATCATGATCCGCAAGGCGTACCAGCCGACAAGGGGTTGCAACCCCTTGTCGAAACCCCGCGAAGTCTTCCTTGACGCCGTAAAGGCACGAAGCCTCACCATCGATGAACTCGTGATCCAGTACTGCACCCTCGTGTACGCCGAGACGGGCAGCTATCAGGAAACCGCGCGCCGCCTCGGAATGGACCGGCGCACAGTGAAGGACCGAGTTGACCGCGTGTTTCTCGAATCCCTTCGTGGCGCGTAAGGGCAGATCATAAGAGAACTGTAGAGGCTCATCCTGTGACGCAATACGCGAGGCCGAGGGCGTATCCGCAGTCACCTATATCCCTAACCCCATGTGCTTGGACGGTAAGAAAGCGGTCTGGCGTCTATCCGAGCGCCGACTTCGTCGACCGTTGAGGATGAAATCACCCAAATCACGGCTGGAAAATCGAATATCGTATGATCGCCGTCAACGTCGGCGGTAACAGGGCCCCAAGCAACACGGCGGCAGTAATGCTGTAAACGGTGTCACTTTCGCCTACGGTTCGCGCCCTCGTTCGAATCTCCGCTTTCTGATCTTTGTGGATACTGGTTTCCGATGCGACTGCGTCAAGTCCCAAGCCAAGCGCTGTCGCCGATCCCATCTATCCTTCAGGCTCGGTGACAGGCAAGCCCATCACCGCCTCACCAAGGCGAGCCCGCAGGAGCACTGTACGCATCTGCTCGACCGGTATATGCCGCATTCTGCGCCATCTCTGGTATGGTTGAGGCTGCTTGTCGCTCAGCTTCTCAAAGGCTCCCATGAGGTTCATGTCGCCCAGCCGTTCAATAAGGCGGTAGGTGAAATACTGCGCGAGCGAGATGTGTACTGGGCTTTCCTTCTGGAAGGGGCTCGCCGTCGAAGCAACAGCGAAGCCAAACCCCGGCTGGCCATCGAAGTCGCGGGCTTGGTGACCCATGGCGAGAACCGAGAGCTGGATGAAAACAACGCTCTTCAGGTAGCGCGGCTGGAGACCGACTAGCGACGACAAGGCATCGAGGATTGCGGGATAAAGCTCAATCCGACCCGATGACGGGTCGTACCGACCTAACAGGTTGCCCGTGACCAACGCGCCCCGGTCGATCTTGTCACGGAGCCACGCCCGAAGACGAGAGGCTGCTTTCATCAGTTTCTTGGCGTTCTCTCGTGCTTCTTCACTGACATCTTCCGGCTCTCCCGACCAGTAGCGATCCTTTCGCAACTGCTGGTCCCAAAGCAGTAGGGGTGGCGGGTCCTCGCAGAGGCGCGACCGATTCTCATGGAATTGCCGGTGGATCAGATGAAGCGCTCGCTCGTCCTCGTCGTCGCCTTCGGTCTTCTCCGCAGGAACCTGCGCGGCGAAGAAGTCAGCTTCCTTCACAGCGCCTCGCAGGGGGTCGTAGCGCAACCCCATCACCTCCTCCGCCAGCAACCGGTGCCCAGCCAAGCAAGGGGTCCACCATGGGCTGTCTGGCTTGCCCAAATATTCGATCGCCGCCTCGGTCGGCACGCGCCAAAAGAGCGGAGCGAAAAGTTCCTCTTCCGTCAAGGCGGCTAGCGCCCCACCTCCATGTCTGTCGTCGAAATCATCGAAGTCCGATCTGCGAGAGATCATCTTGGCGGCATGCTGCAGAATCCGCACAGCTACATCAATCTTCTCGGTTGCGGCAAGGCCGTCGAGTATCCTGCGCGCTTCGACAGGGCGCCATCGCGGTCCGCGTCCGTGCATTCCCATTCCCAGTGCAGCCATGTGCTCCTGCCACTGGGCGATCATATCGGGGACCAATTCCTCATGCCCCCGATGGAGCGCTTCCAAAACCTCGTCCACCGACGGATTTCCCGGGTCGGCAAAGATATCGAACTCCTTCGGGAAGGGTGGTTCGTATCGCTCGGCGCGTTGGAACTTCTCCCGCCAACCACGATCAGACCGGCAATAGATACTCTGACTCACATATCCGGATTTGGACTGTTGGCATAGAAGGATGACACAGCGTGCGGAACTATGCTCTCTCCAGTACTCCAGCACCGCAGTCTCTTCGTTCTCAGGGATGTATTCGACGACCATCAGCGCTTCAGCGTTGGTGTTGCGACAAACGAGGTCTGCGTAACGGGCGGTCTTGTCCCGATCTGCCTTGAGGACCACGCCTTCCTCGATTGCTGAATCCTCCCAAGGGTCGAAGGCGTTACGAGAGCCGAAGCGGCCCCGTCGCCGCTTGGTGAGGCCTTCTTTGACGTTAGCGACTGCTTCGAGGCGCCTGAGCGCTTCTTCTGCTTTCTTCCGCGTCTGAGGGAAGAGGTGTTGGAACAGTTCGAGATATGCCTTGTGGAGCGGCGAGAAGGTGCTTGCCTTCTGCTCGCCCCCTACAACCTTATCGGTCGCGCCAAGCACGCTATCGTGCGGCAATACGAAGGGCTTTGAGTCCCCCTTGCCACTAGCATCGCGCCCTTCCCCGATCTTCACGAGACGCTTGATGCCCTCCGCCGTTCGTCCTTCCCTGGCCATGTCGCCGGTTGCTCGTGCGACCACCGGAACTATGCGCGCGGCGCTGAGTCCCGGCAACCGCGCCGACGCTTTGAGTGCCTCAACAATGGCGAGAGTGCCGTCGACCGACTCTTGGTTCGCGACCAGAAGACAGACAACACAGTCGGCAAGCGCCGTCGTGGCCAGTCCCCCGAGTTCGGTGACACCTGTCCTGGCGTCGATGAGCAGATAGTCGGGCTTCAACTCATCCTGGATGCGGACATGGAGATCGAGGAGCGCGGCGAGCCCCTTCCCGCTCGGATCATCGAAGTGGAGCCGCTCGCGAAGTTGCTTCAGTGCAGTCCAGTACTCGCGCCGGGGTGCCGGACCTGCAGGCATCAGCCCAAGCCAGCCACCAGCGCCTTCAGGCAACGGCAACTCGACCATGTGCTCTGTCAGCGGCGGGGGATTCTTAGCGCCCTTGGCGGTGGCCACGAGGTAAGGCACGGCACCGCCCGTCATGGCTGGCTTGCCGTCTGGGTCGGGTGCTCGACCGAGCTTGTAGTGCAGCCCCGGCGCCTCGAAGTCGAGGTCCAGAGCGACGACGCGTTTGCCAAGCATCCCAAGAAAGCGGGCAGCATTCGCGACGAGCAGCGACCGCCCTACGCCTCCCTTGTATGAGTAAAACGCAATTGTTTCCATTGGACTCAGGCCGCCAACCAGAAGGGTCCACTCTCTTGGAGCCGGTTTGCCAGCATCCGGACGTCATTTGGCTTGTGACGCTTTGCCGCGCAGGGAAACTCCTCGGACAGCTCTTTCGCGTCCGCTTTCAGCATGGCACGGAGTTCGGTGAGGAGTGTTCTGGGGACGCCCTTCTCGGCAGTGTAACACTCGGCGAGGGCGCGCGCTCGAACATGGTCCTTGGCCTTCAAAGCAGCACTAACGGCCCCGCGTCTGGCGATACGCCCCTCCGCCTCTTTGGCGGGCATTATCTTCGCGAGCTGCTCTTCAATCTTAGAAACCTCAATCCAAGCAGAACACGCGGTCTCCAAGCCCAATTCATCCAACTGCTCCGCTCGCCAAATAGCGCTACTGACGAGAGTGTTCAAGGCGTCATAGGTCATGAATCTGCCTCCACAGACCGGAGCGCGGCCTCTGGCCGCCTGAAGCCGACAACACCAGCCCACCGCTGGTCAACATCGATGCTTTTCGCAACCTGGGCCAATTCTACGCCCAAACATTTCTCTATGCTGCCATGGTCGGTCCCGCCCACCTCAAACGCCACCAACTTCTTCACGCCGCTGTCTCGATGCTCCAACAGCCAGTCAGCATAGTTTCCCGGCTGCATTCGGCGAATTACGCGCCACGCCCTCGTCTTGTGAGCTACGGCAAGTGCAATCGCCTCGGCGCCATCCTCAGTGATGCGTCTTGAGTCGTACTGCTCCAACGTGCCGAGGTCGGCGGCGGGCCATGTCAGGGCGCAACGAAGTGGCTCGCTCTCGATGGCCATGTGAAGCTCCACTCCCGGGGAGTGGTGGTTCCGCTGGAGACCGAGCGCGGCTTGCGTTACCATTGACTCCGCCATGTCAGGAGGAAGGAGAGGATGCATGTCGCGGATGCGGGCGAGATCAATCCTTTCGGCTCTAGTCATGCGTTCAGACTGGTTACGGGATACTGCGCGCTTCTTCGCCATGGTGCACCCCTCTGTGGGAACGTCAACGAAACTCGTGAACAGAATATAGCATGCTCGGTGAGGAAGGCAAGCTCAATGAATTTTTGGGGACGCAATACTTGATTATTGCATTCTGGGGACGTTGGGCTAAGACGGGTGCATCGGGAGAGTAGCGCGAGTCGTGGCGCCGGGCATGCGACACCATGTAACGCAACGCGGGAACCGCCGGATGGAGACGTTTTTGTGCGAGGCGGATTAGGGGGTATATCCGGGCTTGATGGCGGAGTGGTGCGCACGGCAGAAGGTGGAAATATGGGCCTATTGCCTGACCCCCAACCACGTGCACCTTCTCGCCGTGCCCGAGACCGTCGAGGGTCTTGCCCCGGCAACATCCGCGAACTCGAGCAATGCGTCCGCAACATCATGATCCGCAAGGCGTACCAGCCGACAAGGGGTTGCAACCCCTTGTCGAAGCCCCGCGAAGTCTTCCTTGACGCCGTAAGGGCACGAGGCCTCACCATCGATGAACTCGTGATCCAGTACTGCACCCTCGTGTACGCCGAGACGGGCAGCTATCAGGAAACCGCGCGCCGGCTCGGAATGGACCGGCGCACAGTGAAGGACCGAGTCGACCCCGTGTTTCTCAAATCCCTTCGCGGCACGTAACGTCACTTCCCGCACACATCCAAGGAAAACAGACCAAAGGTTGACGGTTCAACGATCCGGCGGGTTCATTTTCTTGTCTCGAGCGTTGTACACTCGTTCCCGGAAGATGTGGAGAGGGGTGGGGCACGTTTCCTGTGCAACAGACGCCGAAAGGAGAGACCGCGATGCAAAGCAGACGGGAGTTTCTTGCGAAGGCGGCGTCAGCGGTAGCCGCAGCGCCGATGGTGGGGGCGGCCGGATGCGCAAGTATGCGTTCTCATGGAGAGACGGCGCGACGCCCCAACGTCGTCCTGATCGTCACGGACGACCAGGGTTACGGGGACTTCCACTGTCACGGCAACGATTCCATTCATACGCCGAACCTCGACCGACTCCATGACGAGAGCGTCCGGTTCACACAGTGCTACGTGAGCCCGGTCTGCTCCCCGACGCGATCGAGCCTCATGACCGGCCGGTACAACTATCGCACAGGAATCGTGGATACGTTTCAAGGGCGCTCGATGATGTATCCCGACGAGGTCACCATTGCGGAGGTGCTGTCCGGGCACGGGTATCGCACGGGCATCTTCGGAAAGTGGCACCTGGGCGACAACTATCCCATGCGTCCGACAGACCAGGGATTCGAGGAGGCGCTGGTTCACAAGGGCGGCGGCATTTGCCAGCCGTCCGAACCGGCCAACAACAGCTACTTCGACCCCATCCTCCAACACAACGGCGCGCCCGAGAAGCGCACGGGCTATTGCACGGACATCTTCGGCAACGCGGCAATCGAGTTCATCCGGCAACACGCCGCGGAGCCTTTCTTCGTCTATCTAGCGTTCAACGCACCTCACTCTCCTCTAATCGTCAGCGGGAACTACAGTGATCCGTACCGCGCCATGGGTCTGGACGAAAACACGGCGAAGACCTACGGTATGATCACCAATCTCGACGAAAACGTCGGCCGGCTGTTGGATGCCCTGCAAGAACTAAGGCTTGCCGACAACACGCTGGTGGTATTTCTTACGGACAACGGTGCGGCGATTGGTGACGGGGAGCGGCGGTATAACGCAGGGCTTCGAGGCGTCAAGGGCACGGTCTATGATGGTGGAATTCATGTCCCGTGCTTCATGCGATGGCCGGGAATTTCACGTCCGGGCAAAGAGATAGACCGGGTTGTTGCGCACATCGATCTCTTCCCAACCTTGCTGGAGGCGTGCCGTCTCGAGGCGCCACACGGTGTGCGCCTGGATGGACGAAGTCTGATGCCCCTCCTTATCGGCGATAACACGCCTTGGGCGGATCGCACGCTGTACTTTCAATGGCACCGTGGCGACGCACCCGAGTTGTACCGAAACTGCGCCGCTCGGTCCCAGCGTTACAAGCTCGTGAACGGGAAAGAGCTTTACGACATGGTCGCCGACCCGGCGGAGAAGAACGATATCGCAACGGAACACCCGGACATCGTCGCGAAGATGCGGAGAGGCTGCGAAGAATGGTTTTGGGACGTCAGCAGTATGCGTGGATACGACCCTCCGCGGATTCATCTCGGTACGCCGCATGAGAATCCGTCCGTGCTGACGCGCCAAGACTGGCGCGGAGCGGAAAGCTGGCGCGACGGCAACGTCGGATACTGGGAAGTCAAGGTTGCGCGTTCAGGCGTATACGATATCCTGTTAACCTTCCCACAAACGAAAGCTCCGGGTGTGGCCCAGTTCCGGTTCAACAATGTCGCGGTGCAACAGCCTATCGGGCAAGGCATCACGACGTGCCGCTTCCACGACGTGCCGATCAGAGCCGCCGACGGACAGTTGCATGCATATGTTGAGGTCGAAGGAAATCCCGAAGGAGTCACGCTTGTGACCGTCGAGCGCCTGTGAGTAAATCCACTATGACGCATAGTAGGTCCCATCTCCAGGTGGGACCAACAGGGTTCCCTCCGAAATCTATGGTCCACCTGGAGATGGGACCTACGTGTTTTGCGACCTCGGATATCCTCACAAATTCGGGAAAATCGGACTGCTTCTCAAGTATGCTCTTGGGCTTGGAAAGACAAGACTTCCCCGGCGGTGGCGGAAATGGCAAGGAATCTGTAGCGTTGTAGTGCTAGAAAGGAGGAATGCACACGATGACACGGCGAGAGTTCATGCGCGGTATGGCGGGAACGTTCGCGGCGGCCTCTCTCAATGCCCATGGCGGCGCCGTTGCGGGGCCGTCAAGCACGGAGAAGACCCACCCTAACATCGTCATCATCCTGGCCGACGACATGGGTTTCTCGGACATCGGCTGCTACGGTTCTGAGATCCGCACACCCAACCTGAATCGGCTCGCGGAGGAAGGGGTCCGTTTCACACAGGCATACTGCGCGGCCCGGTGTTGTCCATCGAGGGCTGCATTGCTCACCGGATTGTATCCGCATCAGGGCGGCATGGGCGGCATGGTGAACACCCTAAACACACCGAGGCCGGATGGACCTTACCAAGGGTGTCTCAACCGCCACTGCGTTACCATTGCCGAGGTGTTGCGAACCGCCGGATATCGCACGTACATGTCGGGCAAGTGGCATGTGGGAGAAGCGCCGGACTACTGGCCGCGAAAAAGAGGGTTTGATCGCTACTTTGGGTTGATCAGCGGCGCCAGCAGCTACTTCGAGATCCTGAAAGAAGAACGGAGCACGCGAATGATGGCCAGCGACGACGAGCCCTACGTTCCGGAGGGAGATCGTTTCTACATGACGGACGCGTTCACGGACTATGCCGTCAAGTACCTTGAAGAACACCGCGACGACAAGCAGCCTTTCCTCTTGTATCTCGCCTATACCGCTCCGCATTGGCCGCTGCATGCGTGGCCCGAAGACATCGCGAGATACAAGGGAACGTACCGTATCGGCTGGGACGAACTTCGAGAGCGCCGTTACAGGCGTTTACTGGACCTTGGGATCATTGACCCTAAGTGGCGGCTTTCACCGCGCGACGAAGATGTCCCGCCTTGGGACAGCGTTGAGAGCAAGGACGACTGGGACCTGAGAATGGCCGTTTACGCGGCCATGATCGATCGGATGGATCAAGGCATCGGACGCGTGCTCGAGACGCTCCGCAAGATCGGCGCGGAGGAAGACACCTTGGTGCTCTTTCTGTCCGACAACGGTGGATGCCACGAGACCGTCGAAACACTGAAACGGAACAAGCCCGGCACAAAGCCCGGTGAGCGCGGCTCGTTCGTGGCCTATGAACGGCCCTGGGCCAACGCGAGCAACACGCCGTTCCGGTTGTTCAAACATTGGGTTCACGAGGGCGGCATCGCGACGCCGCTTATCGCGCGCTGGCCCGCCCGCATTCGGCAACGCGGCGGACTTACGAACCAGGTGGCGCACATCACGGACGTGATGGCCACCTGCCTCGACATGGCGGGCGTGGATTACCCGG
>Ga0315279_10001955_pt1 | contig 32520 bp, 30 predicted proteins | sample YL17G06_20_MG_FD_203694 | JGI IMG/M metagenome (GOLD analysis project Ga0315279, IMG submission 203694) | Sediment microbial communities from Yellowstone Lake, YNP, Wyoming, USA - YL17G06_20 | ecosystem: Environmental > Aquatic > Freshwater > Lake > Sediment | place: USA: Wyoming | collected...
CGCAACGGGCAGGGCAGCAAACCAGGCATAATCGCTCGACCTCCAATAAGATGTTGGAAGCCTTGATTATGCCACATCATTGTCTAAACATAAAATGGTGGGCGGATTTACGCCCAGGTGTACTACTTGTCTGGCACCAATGAATATGTCAAGTTGTCTGAGCAAGCGCTCTCCGAAAGCGGTGGGTCGAAGGGTATGTATACACACTCGGGATTGGAAAATGGTCATTCCTATGACTACGTTCTCCGCTATCGCGTGGCTGATTACGGTTGGAGTGATTACTCGGCACCGATCACGGGCATGGCCGGAGGAACGATAGAGGGCGAATGCTGGCGGAAAAGTGCTCCCTGCATGCGCGTGACTCCAGGTTTGGCGACGATTGAATTGGCGTGGGGTGTCCTCCCAGAGGAAGGCAGGATCTATCGCGAGTACAGAGTTAGTTGGAAGCGCGCCGACGATGCGTCTGCTGAGCAGACAATAGGTATGCTTAATTGGCATTCGCCACCCTTGGAGGAACATTACACAATCACTGGCCTTGAGCAAAATACGCGGTATCTAGTTCGGGTTAGCGCTTTCAGCTGCAATGGACAAGATCCGCAGGCATCTGATGCTTGCGCAGCACCCGGCCAGGAAGGCCCAGGCATTTGGCATGGGGGTAGCGAGATACTGGTCACAACAAAGGCGGACTTATCTGGGTTGCCCTAGCGTGCGTTATGCGCTAAGCATCATCCGCGATCGGGTACTGCCATTTTTCGCGTGGGATAATTCTCGGTAGGGGGTAGAGGGGGCTTTTTGAAAGTTTCCAAAGCCTGATGGGGGCATCGAGCGATCAATTGTATCAAGAGCTGACGTTAGCTCTCGCTGTTTCGGCGGGTTGCCGACCCTGCCGTCCCGTCGGTCAATTCACTGGCCCACGGGGAACGGCCCAATAGCATGGACAGGTTTTCCCGAAACAGGCCAATGGCGTTGATGGCGATGATGGTGGCAACGACGATGGCGGCGAACGGGTCGGCGATGGGTTTGCCCCAGATGATAAAGAGGGTGCCAAGCAGTGCCGCCAGCAAGCCCATTTCATCGTTGAACAATTCCATGAGTTGAGCTTTGGCGGCCGCCCCGCGCGTCTTTTGGCGGAATAGCGTGATGAGTGGGGCCGCCGCAATGATCATCGAGACGATGACCACACCCACCGCCAGGGGCAGGTTTTGGTATGTGGCGGCCTCCGGCTTGAAGAGACGAGGGATGGACTCTTCGTACAGCTTGAAGCTGGTGAATGAGATGAACAGCGTGGCGGCCACAAGCGCGGCCACGTTCTGCGCCCGGCCGTAGCCGAACATGTGGGCCTCGTCCGCCTTCTTGCGCGACCAGATGGCGGCCACCAGCAGAAACCCAGAAACAAAAATGTCACTCAGGGTGTGCAAGGCTTCGGCCAGCAAGGCCATGACGCCTGACAAAAAATACACGGTCAGCTTCATGGCAAAGATGACCATGTACACGACCAGGGTGAGTTGCAGGCCACGTACATCTTCTGATTCTCTCATAGTGAGTGCTCCTGGGGTCGCGCGACGGCGTCGCCTTGTCTCTGGATGTCGGGTCAATCTGGACGGATCGGCTCACTTGCGTTTTCGCGCCATCTCGCCTCCGACCTTCTTCTCTCGAGTGCCCGGCACACCGCGCAGGAAACCGACAAAGACCAGTTCTTCCTCCACGGCCCGGATCATGTGGTTCTCTCCAGGATCAAAGATCAGTAGCGAATTGGGGCCGAACGATTTTTCCTTGCCGTCTCCGCCGGAGAACAGTCCTTGCCCTTTCAACACCACCACATAAAAGGGTGAGTTCGGCGCCTTGTGTTCCTTGATACTTTGCCCGGGCTTGAGCGTGAAGCGGAGCACCCGGCCATTCTTGTCCACAAAGAGCGGCTGCGCGTGTGCCTCCGCGTCGTGGAACTCGAGGTCTCCCAGCAATTGCAGGGTTTTCATTTTGGACTCCTTCTCTTGGACTAATGTGGGGTCGAAGCGTCGCCAGCCTAGTCTTGGGGTAGCGTCGGCCCCGAATCTGCGTGGGTCATAGTATCACCCAACTTGCTCGTAAAACGACGAGCGATGTGGTTTACAGATGCATCGCTCGTCAACGGTTCATCCTACAACCGCTTCAAAGAACTGTGGAGTAGGGTCGCCATCTAACAAAGGCCTCACTCGCTTGGCGGCTTCGGCTTGAGTCGGGCTGGTGTGCATGGCCCAGAATGTCTCGTAGCTCTCGTGCTCGACAATGGCTGCATAGTTGCCGCCCTCACGCGGCCTCAGCAGCTTGCGGCTGATAAAGCCTGGGTGCCTGGCATACTCTTGATTCGACCAGGCGAACCACTCGTGGAACTCGGCGTCTTTGTCTGGCTTGATGGGTGGAAAATGAATAATGTTGACGAACATGGCAGTTTCCTCCTACTCGGCGTTTTCCAAGGCACGGTTCAACTCGTGCAGCATTTCGTCAGCCTCAAAACCGCAGATCACGGCGACATCTTCGACTGTGTTGTCCGCTTTGTCGAGGCAGGTCATGTCCAGCGAGAACCCGTGCTCGTCAAACACTCGCTTGAGGCGCGGATACTCGCGGATCAAATCGCGCACGTTCGTTTGCGCTGTGATTCGCTTCATCGCTTCCTCAATCATCATGCTGCGTGCAAGTCGTGTATTCGTCGCGACACGGCCTCATCATACAACAAGGAGCAGGCCGGGCGCAATGCTTTTTGTCACACAGTACCTTTGACCGCCGACGGCAAACTGCCATCAGCGGTCGATCTTACCGGACTTGCAGCACCCGCGGGTAGCTCGTGAATGTCGTCGGGCCACCCACGCCGACCAGGTTCGTGTCCTCAACGCGCACGCCCCATGGTCCAACGTACAACCCGCAGTTGCCGACCGAGATGACAACGTTGGCTGGCAGCGGCGGCGGTTCCTTTTCGCCGTGGAAGAACGCATGACCCGCTGGCAAGGGCGCTTCTTCGAACTCGATGCCCACGCCATGAATCGGCGGGCCAAAGACGTGCTCGCCGTGTCCTGCGTCTTTAAGGATGCCGTGGAGCGTACTCTCCAACTCCGTCACTCCGACGCCCGCCTTGATCTTGGCGATGGTGGCCTGCTGCGCTTTGAGGTAAAGGTCATACGCTGCCTGTTGCTCGGCGGTCGGCTGGCCCACGCAGACCGTGCGGCATATATCTGCGCTGTAGCCGTTGACGATAGGGTGAATATCAATCATCACCAGGTCGCCCTTTTCCAGCTTGCGCGTGGTGGGCAGGCCGTGCGCGATGTTGGTGCGCGGCCCTGACGACACGTAGGTGCGCCAGAACTCTTCCGCTCCGGCGTTACGCATCGCATATTCCGCCGCAGCCGCTACCTGACTTTCGGTGACGCCCGGCCTCACCGCCTCGATGGCAGCTTTCATTCCCGCATCGGCCACCTTTGCCGCTGCCTTGATGAGTTCGATTTCCTCCGGTTCCTTGACCATGCGCATTTCGGACAGGATGTGCGTGCAGTCCTTGACGGCCACATCCTTCGGTTTGGCGTGGGGATGGGTCATCATCCCCATCATGGACTGGGTGAGGAACGTGTATTCCAGCCCGACCGTACCCTTTGAGATGCCGAAATGTTCAAAGTGGTGCGCGATCGAGTGGATCATGCCCACTTCGTCCTCAAAGCCGACGATGTGATCAAAGTGAGCGAGCGCCTTGACGTCCTGCACATCGGTCGAAGGTACGCCGAGTGCGACTTTGCCCTCCTGGGTGATCATGGCGTAGGCGCACAGACGCCCGTCGCCGGTGAGGTAGAACATATTGGCCGGCTTGGTGAGCAGCAAGACATCAAGGTCTGTTTCTCTCATCAACCGGCCACACTTGTCCAGTCGTTGCCGATAACGTTGGCTGTTCATTTTTGTGCCTCCTAGCGGTTTAGTGAGCTATTATACTACTGGTGTCAAGGGACGCTATTGGGCAGGTGCACTTTACGCTGGGGGCGAATCTCTCTTTGTCATTCCGGGCGGACTCCCGATCTTGTCCGGGCGGCCTCAGCATGCTGAGGATTTCATCTCTGCGGCTGTGTTAAGGGACTTGAGAATTCGACAGCTAGGTGCTCAGCGGCTTGACGCGCGGCCAGGCGTGCATGGCAAAGGCCACTCCCGCCCCGACCTCGGCCAGACGCCCCAGGAAAGAAATTACAGGTGGCGCTCCCAGCAACGGCCCTAACCCGGCCAACCACACGCCAACATTGAGCAAGACAAAGGCCAGCCAAGCGGCCTTTTCGTTGCCTCGCGAGGAACTGAAGCGCGGCAGAATCCAAAAAGCCACGCCCATCGCCAACTGCACTGTCCAGCCCAGCAACAGGAATTCGACGTGCGTTGGCAGCAGCCTCCAAAGCGCCGGGTAGAATGGCACGCCCTTGTTGAAGAGCATCAGCGCGCCGAAGGTGAACCCCAATGCCAGGTAGGCCAGCGCACATCGAATGAACCAGCGACTCAGGCGTGGCATTTCACTTGACTCGCTTCCAGGTATTGACTACGAACGCGAGGCCAGCCAACCATTGGATCACCGCCGAGACAGCCAACAGCCATCCCAATCCAGCCTCGGGTCGTAAAGCCTGTAGCGGCTCCCCCACCGCACGCAGGATCAAGCCGACGTTCAGCAGTGCACAAGTTGCCCAGCCAAGCCCTTCGCTCCCGCGCGGTTTCTCTTTGGAATACTTGGGGAACATCCAATAGATCACGCCAAAGATGAGTTGAGCGACCCAACCGACCATGAACAGGTGCAGGTACACCGGCATCAGGCTGCCGAGGGCCGACGGCAGATGCAAGGGAGCCTGCATGGCCAGCCCCACGCCGACGATGAGTGCGGCAATCAGATATACGAACGAAGATTTGATGAACCAACGCGTGAGTGCCGGCATAATCGCTCGTTTAGACCTCGGAAGTCTCGGTCTTGGTTCGGACTGCACGCCCGGTGTTGAACAGGAACAGCAGCAGCGCAATCACGTTAAACATTCCACCCCACTGGCGCACCGCGAACCAACCTGCCACGTCGCCTATCACTCGCACGATTAGCGAGAGATGCAACAACGCCCAATGGGTGTAAAAGATAGGCCGATACTCTATGGATACTTTGAGCACCGCCGGGAGGATAATGGGCGCATGACCGAAAATCATGCTAAAGACAAAGCCCAGGAAAACGGTATGCAGCACGGCATCGTAGCGCGGCCCGACCATGACCTGCCCGAACGCCATCGCCAGCACGCTGCCCACGCCCAGCCACACAAAGCCGGAAAGCAAGCTCACGGCGATGAAGCGGGTCAATCCCGTTTGCCGTACCGTGCGCCGCGCGATGTCATAACGCAGCAACCATACGGCCAATGCCAGCATCCCCAGGCCGGCCACGCGCCAACCCAGGTCGAGGTTCAGGCTCACTAGGACAAGCCCAACCCCAAAGATACCGGTGATGCCCAGGAAGAGCACCTGGCTTGATCGAGAGATGCGCAGCACCCGGCTCATTTCCAGCCGCTCGCCGGCGATGGTCAACACCAGGAATCCAATCCACCAAAAGACGATGCGGTAAATCGGCCAGCCGGCCAACCAGAGACCGTTGCCTACCAGCCACGCCAGCGCGCCCATCGCCATGGCCGCCGTGAACAACGCGGGTTGTCGGCGGACGATGACAACAAAGATCGCCACCATGCCCAGGCTGCCAAGTAGCATCAACACTGGGCCGAGCGGCCCTGTCACGCCGAGGAGAAGAACCACGACGCCCAATGCAGTCACCAACGGCGCGGCATAGGCCCAGCGACGGTTCAGCGCGACGACGCGCTCCAGGTTGATGAGCGTGCCCAGGAAGCCGGAGATCATCAGGGGACCGTGGGTCATGGCGAGGGTGGGCGTCAGCGGCGGCAAGCCCCAGCCCAGCCGCACCAGGCCGGCCCACATCGCCGCAAGCGCAGCGAGTAACGCCGCTGCCATCAAAGGAAAGCGAATATGCTGCAGAGATTCCATACGCGCCCTATCCGTTCAAGTTGATCAAAGTATAGCGCGCTGTGTCGAGTTTGTCTGTGACTTTAGTCTGTGTGCAAGGACAAACGTGTGCGGTAAGCCTCCAAGTGAAAGACCAGAGAGAGCAAGGTAATTACTTGGTCAACGCCAACTGTGCCACAACGGGCCGGTGATCCGAGACCCCGTCCCACGGCCCGATCCAGGCCGACGTAGCACGCCAGTGGCGAGAGTGAAACACATAGTCAATGCGCGCCATCCACATCGGCACCGGGATACCGGCAATGGAAGGCCGCGAACTGCCATACGATGCCGCGCCGGGAAAGGTATGGCCCAATCCCCAGCCCGCCTCGCGCCACGAGTCTACGAGCACGGAGGTGACGATGGCGTAGCCGTGCTTTGATCGTTCGCGTTAAAGTCCACCGGCGCGATGAGAGGCGCCGGATACACTGCGACGAAATCCACGACGGCGTGCGCCTGCTGTTCTCTGGTGCGCACCGACCATTCCATGTTGGCAGCTCCGTTGAGATTTGTCGGGAAGGGATGAAAGTGGAGCAGCATGACTCTTGTGTCGCTCCAGTCCAGGTCAAGCACCTGCGGCGTGCCTACCCAGTTTGCGTGGGGCAAGTTCTGGTCGGTTGGATGCAGTGGGTAGCGACTGATCACACCAAGACCTACCACGCCGAACTGCGGGTCAAGCGCCTGGTAGGGATACTCGCGCGCTAGATCACGCTGGATGGACTCGGCGACGGGCGGGTTGAGTTCTTGCAGCGCGATCACGTCGGCATTCGAGGCGCGCAGCGCGACGACAATACCCTCACGATTTTCGTTGAATCCCAAGAGGTTGTACGTCATCACGGTGAGCGTTGGATCGCTGGCACGTGCCTGGTGGAACTTGGGCAGGAACAATCCGCCGAAGAGATATGCGCCCAGCGCAAGCGCCACGCCAAAACCGAGCCACGTCTCGCGCCGCCGCGCCAGGAGAGCGATGACCAGAATCGTGGGCAGCGGCAAGAACGGGTACACTGCGAACGAGTTCGGCAGGAACAGCCACCACCAGCGGTCGCCAAAGAGCGTGTGCAGGATCGCCCAGGCGAACAGCAATGTGAAATAGACGCGGGCCAGTGTCACGAGTCGCGCGGTGAGCCATGTGGTGGCGCGGTTGCATGTCGTTTTGTTTTCGCTCACGGCTGTCTATTCCAGATTGTGCGGTTCGAGTATTGGCTTGGTGCCATCAAGGATTTCGCGCACACGCCTGGGTGAAAGTTTGCTGTTTGAATCGAGATAATGGCTTTGACGTTTGGCATTGGGCTACCGGGGACTATACGGAGTCGTCTTCGTAGTTGAACTCGACTCTACTCTGGGCGATAATCTCGTCGAGGATGTTTCGTAGATAACCTTGTGCGACTGCTTCTCTGAACCGCTCTTTCAGTGCGAGGAGATTGATTATCTCCTCAATACAAGCCATATACCTTTCGACAATGGCTTTTACGGCATACTGTTTCTCTGCCCTCTTCCTCAATCCTTGCCTCAGATCATCAATGCTGTCCTCTGACTTGATGACAAACGAGATGGGATAACGTTCAATCTTGTCTATATCCAACAGATACTTTTTGATGTCTAGCGTTTCCGTGACTTGAAAGAATCTGCCCAATGGCCGCATCACGAAGTCAATGCCACCATCGTTCGCATTGGTGCGTCCCGTCTTGTAGAGCTTTAGGTTTTCTTCCTGGATGCTGTCGAGGTCAACGCCAAAGTAAACGATCTGGTCGTGGTAGTAGAACTTGAGGATGGCATAGCTGACGATTTCAAAAATGCGAGCATCAACGTTTGGAGCCAGTAGGCCAAGTACAAATTGCTCAACCGCAGGGTCAGCTTCCGTCGTAACACCTTTCAGGCGTTCGCAGGTCTCGATGAACCTATCGAAGGCGTGTCGTTTTGCTTCGATATGCCGGTCTATGATAGCAATAACGACTCTTGCGATGTTGTGCGTTCTTCTCCCAACAGAAACCCTGAGAAGGTTTTCGTTTATCCAGTAACGGTTTGTCTCCAAGTCGCGAAGAATAGGCACATACTCGACTTGAGAAAAGTACTTTTTGAATTCTTCGTTCAATCGACTATTGAGGGCATGGTTTTGCAGTTTGCTTCCAAATGGCAGTTCTCTTTGCCGCTGGAACAAGTCAGTGAATTTGGCTCCCTCGTAATCAGAGTAACCTTTGCTTGTCGTAGCCCTTCTTGAGATAGTCTTCTACCAAAACGTAAACGGCGTAAATGTTTGCGAAACTTGCTCGCGCTTTAGAGCCGCGACTTGCTGATCTGGTTTTGATGTTCAGGTATTGCAGCAGCGGGCTTTTGTCAAAGACTGCTTCTGCGTCTTTACCAAACTCTGAGCCGAGAAGTTGTATGATTTCAGGAGTAAACTCGTGTTCCATCAGTCACGCTCAAGCAAAGGTCGTTGTGCCAGCACAGGAGCTTCATAAGTGCGCGGCTCTCGCACGAGTTCTTCACCTTTGTAATGGGTGAGTATCTGCAGACGGCGAAGCCCGATCTTGACGTATTCTTCTTCGATTTCTATGCCAATCGAGCGACGCTTCAATTTCTTCGCTGCGAAAGATGTCGTAAATGTACCCGAGAATGGGTCGAGGACTAGATCGCCAGGATTTGAACTGGCAAGAATGATGCGTTCCAAAAGCGCTACAGGCTTTTGAGTCGGGTGATTCTCGTACTCATCCATCCTGTAGCGGACTCGAGGAATCTCCCATACATTTCCAGGGACTTTTCTAGAACTGTACACAGCGGGGATTGGCTTGCGGTAGTCTATCAGCTTGCGTTCTGCTCCCGTTCTGGCTTCTACCAAAATGTTGTCTGCATTGAACGTGTAACGCTTTTTGTTCTTGACGCAGAACAGTATTGGCTCGTACAGCGAGCCATAGTATTTTCTGGCTTGCACGCCAGAACTGTCATAGTACCACACAATTCGAGACAGGATGTGCAGCCTACGGCGCAGGTGAATGTCAAAATACGGCATATTCTGTGTCGCCGTCATCGCGTAGAAACTACCTGTGTCTTTGAGCTTGCTGATGCACAGGTCAAGCCATTGATAGCACCATGCTAGGTATTCTTCATCGGAATCCCACTTGTCCTCTCTGCCATTAAAGTTTTTGCCGATATTATAGGGTGGGTCAGCAAAGACGAGATCAATCGAGTTGTCCTCAATCTCATTGGACAGTACCTGCAGCGCGTCGCCCCAGTATATGGTGTGGCCATTTTTCTCGAATGCTTGAGTCATCTTTCACTCTCGCTGAGCGCAGCTACGAGCAAGTATACCTCAAAACAGACTGATTGCGCCAACAACAAGTGCCAGAGGTTACACGACCTTTTCGTAAGCCGGGCGTGTGGCGTAAATCCATCTTCGGATCAAATCCACGCGGAAGCGGTAAAGGCTGCTGCGCGGGCCGGAGCGCATGAGGATGTCGCGCGCTTCCAGGTCGTCCAATGCCTGCGGCAACTCGCGCCCGTCCAATGGTCGTCCGCGCTTGCGCAGCACCTCGGCCACGTCGTCCACGGTGGCGGCCTCGTCGGATTCGAGCAACTCGGCCAGCGCCAAGAGCGCCAGCCGTTGTGATACGGACGACTCGGCCCAGATGTACTTGAAATGCGCCTCGCCGCGCTCGAGGATGCGCCCTAGTGCGGCGTCCACCTCGGTCGTCGTGAGGTAATTGCGCTGGGTTTCGTTGTGGTACGTCACCAGCTCGTGGCAGATGACCTGCGTGAAATAGGGATGGCCGGCGGCCACCTGGTAGATGCGCTCGATAGCGAGCGGATCATATTCCAGCCCGAACGGCGCGACCGGGAGCGTCACCAGGCGCGTGACCTCGTCGGCGGTGAGGAACGTGATCTTTTTGTACGCGGCGATGTTGAACAGGATGGACCAGTATTCCGCGCCCAGCTCTTCCAGCTTGTGCGTCCCGGCAAACACGAAATCCACCTTGCGCTCGTGCTGCATCAGGTTGCGCAGGTAGGGGAAAATGTCCGCCGTCAGCTTGCCGTCTTCCACGCGCTTTTGCAATTCTTCGAACTCGTCGAACATGATGAGCAAGTTTCTATCGCCCAACGCATCACCCACGCCGCGCAAAAAGCGGCTGCGGAAAAAGAACTCGGGCGACTCGACAAACTCTTGGCGGGGCGGTAGCTCGACGGTGATGCCTTTGTTCTCTAACGCGTAAGCAATGTCGTCGGCCATCGAGTACAAAAAATCCACCTCACCACGCGCGGCCTTGCCCTGCATGTCAATCAAGACGCACACATGCGTGTCGGCCAGCACATCGTTCAACCGATACAGGATGGACGTCTTGCCCGTGCGCCGCTGACCGTGCAGCACGATCACATTGTTCTGATACGCACCCAGCAAATGCTCGCGCACAAAGTCGAACACGTCCTGCCGCCCGACAAACATCTGCCCGCTTTGCAGCGGCGTGCCGGTGACGTAGGGGATGGGGAAGATGCGCTGGAACGGGATTTCCGCCTCGACAAACTCGATCTGGTCGCCGAACTCGAGCAAGCGGTCGTCGTTGAAGGCGTCATCATATGTGACCTTCCAACTCACGCGCAAGCGGCGGCCCACGCTGCGCGGCTGGATGGTGAACGACACTTCGCGGCTGCCCTGCGGCGTCAGAATGTCAAGGCTTTGCCGATTGCCATCCAGGACCGTATACTCCTCGCCATCGTCTATCAGAAAGTGAATGTCTTCAGCCACGTTCAGCCCGCGATTGAATAGCGTGATGGTGAGCGCCAAGCGAGGCGCAAAGGTCAGCTTGCGAGTCTTGAGTTCCGCGACCAACTCGGCGCGGCCCTGCAAGTCTTTGACCGCGCTCATGACCACCGCTTCCCACTGATCCAACAGGGCGCGCACCGCGCAGAACTCGGGCAAGACCGCGCCGCATTGACTTCCACCGGTCACTCCCTCGGTGCTGAAAATCTGGGCCAGGCGCAAAGCCTCGAGTGTGTTGTTCAAGAAAATGATCTTGGCGTTCAGGTCGTCCACGCGCTCGACTTTTTTCAGCTCGTTCAGGATGCGCGTCAGGTGGTCGCCGGCTTTCGCCAGCAGCGGCGGCAGCGGCGTGGTCTGCTGTTCTGGCATCGGCGCGATGACGGCGACCTGGGCCACCGTCGTGGCGCGCAAGCCCTGGGCGATCAAGCTATGCAGCGCGGCGACTTGGACCTGCAGCTTCCAGTCGTGTTGTTCGTTCAGCGTGCGCGCGACCACGTCGAGAGCTTCGGCGGCGCGCTGAGGCTGCAGGGCGAGCGTGTGATAGGCCGCCACGATGCGCGCCTTGACCGGATCGGCGCGCAGGTCAAAGGCCAGGTGCTCCAAGACTAACATGGCGTGCCGGTCGTTCTGGAACAGCTGATACAGGCGCGGCAAGAATTGATCGTCGCGCCGCGCCATGTCGCGCCGAACCATACGCGCGCGATCCACCGGGCGAAGCCTGAACAGCATCAGGATGAGACCGTAGAACACGCCCTGGAGCATGGCCCAGATGGTCCACCCGGTCATCGCGAGCCACGTTATCAGAATCGGCAGGACGTATATCAGCAGCACGCGCATCGGCGGGGCCGACAAGGCCGTCGTCAAGAGCTGGATTCGGGCGGCGGCTTCAGCGTCAGCCGAAGGGGGTGTCGGAGGCAGATACTCGGGCGCTAAGCCAATCGGGATGCGGAGTTGATCGGCGACCGGGATTGAGACCAGCAGCCCGACCAACGTGCCGGCCACCATCGCCGCGTAAATGCGCGCCCCTAAACGACTGGAGGGATTGCGCGGCAAAGCGGCCGCCAGCCCGCCCACACCGATGACGGTCACGAAAGCCAACGGCGAAAGCAGCGCCAGCAACGCGTTGCTGGTGAGATGGCTTAACGGCGTGCCCGCGAGCGCCTGCCGAAAAACCTGCCCCATCCACGTTTCTTGCGATGTGGAGCCGGGCGCGTTCGTCAGAACCGATACAGTGGACAAGATCAAGATGGCCCCACCGCCGAGGCCAGCAAGCAGTCCGGCCCTCGCCGCTTCGTCGCGGCCCGCCTCAAACCACACGCGATGACCGTGCCGGTCTTCCACAACATCCAGCAGCGCCAAGGAATGTGAAGCCGAAGATGCGTGACGCTGTAGCCAACCCACCAAGCCGCCTTCCAGCCCGCCCACCATCACGGCAGCCAGCAGAGTGAGCCAGAAATTGTTGACCCCGCCCACCAGAACCTGCTGCACAAACGTGACCGTCATCGCCTCCGGCAAGTGATCCGCGCCGGATGGCAAGCTCGCCTTGAGCACATCTGCGCCCGCCATGACCGTCGCCGTCGGAGCGACCAGCGTGATGTACAACACCAACCCGACGACCGCGCCGCTGATCATTCCGGCAACCAGGCCTGTGGCAAAGGTCCGCGCACGCACGCGCCAGGCAGCCAACGAACCGAGCAGAAGAAAAATCAGCGTCGCCGCGCCGGCAGACGCCATCAACAGAACCGGGTGAATCAGATCTCCAAGCTGCGGGCTTGACCTGAATAGCAAGAGGGGCGTCACACGCGCCACGAGGATGCTGAAGACGGGATACAGCGCCGCCAGCGTCAATAGCAGGCCGACGATGGCGCCGGTGGTGATGCTTTTTCGAATCATTCTATCTCATCACGAAGGTGCGAAGAATTTGGGGGGCTATCGGAATAGCAGCGCACAAGGTGCGTCGGTCATGTGGGTTTAGGCAGCTACGCTTTCTGAAAATTCCAACTCTAGCTCCACTTGATGGTAATTGTTGTTGCTATTCTGGCCAATGACAACACCCTTCAGACCCTCGATGTTCACAACGGCGCCGAATCGTATGAAAGTTTGAAAGAAACGCTGCAAGTTACGCCCCCAATAAATCAAAGCACAGGACATCGGTGCGCCCTTGCCCGCGTCTTTACCATTGACTAGAAAGCGCAGGCGCGTGTCATAGAGAAAACAAATCGCTGTGGCTTTTCCATACACATATTTTTTCCAGTGTCCTGTGTTCGTAGCTACCGGAACTAGAGCTATAACCTCTGATTGATACAACCTGTTAGCTTCTTCGCATTTGCGTAGCCAATTCCTTATGGATGTTCCGCGCTTGCGGTCAATGCCATAAGGCGGGTTGACGTAGATGGATGGAAAGTTCCAGGACTCCCTTAGCCCATCATGCGCAGGGAGAGAATATTCCACGAGAGCATTCACGATTGAATAACGGTTCGAGCACGGGTCAAGATGAACCGCTCCGCCGAAGAATTCTCGCACGGCCTCGACATATTTTGGGGGTGTCCCCCAATCTTGGCTTTGACCGATTACTTTGCGCCCTGCCGTCATAGCGAGTGCACCGTCCACCAATCTTTGTCACGCAACCGCGATATCTGCAACCTGAGCTTGCGCATCGAACCATTTTTGGGCGCAATGGCGTTGAACCAGTTTGCGATCCGTGATGAGTTGTCTTGGAAGTACTTTTGCAGCACTCGGTCTGCTTCGTAATCCATTTGAACTTTCGTAAACAGGTTCTTTTTCTTTCCAGCAGCATAGCTCAAGAGAAAAGCGTCTCTTGCGGGCCTCAGAAGCGGTGCAGGGTCAAGCAGCAATTCCGTGATGAACTCAGATAACCCTGCGTCGATCAGAAAGACAAGCCAATCGTAGGATTGCGCCAAGACTTTTAATTCTTTGTTGTGATTATCTAAAGTGAACCAGTTGCCATGATTGCTCACCACACCAACGGTAAGGATAAAATCGCGCAATAGCTCTGGGTCGCGGGATGATACTACTTCGGCTATCAGTTCGGCGTAAGGCTTCGAGTAAATCTCTTGGTTGGATTTGTAGATCAACCCGCGAAGCTCTCCTGAAGCCATGCGCACCTTGTGCAATGAAGACACTGACTTTGCGACGTACGCGCCCTGCTTGGCCTTCTCTATCGTTTATGGCCCTTTCTTTGTGCCTTCTTCAACGCCAACGCGCTTACACTCGAAAATGGCGTAGGGTTTAAAGTACTGTTCCACAACCACGACTTGTAACCCGTCAGGGTCTTTTGATGCCAAAGTTGCTAACAGATGAGATTTGCTCCCGCTTGCTATGGTGCACGAGTTCCGCAAGACCCCGCTGGTCGTCAAAAGGGCCATCCCCGACTTTTGAAAGTGTGTCAATGAGAATTGGCTTTCGTCTATCTCGGACAGGATACGGGACGCAGTAACGGGTAGCTTGGGATGGCTCAAGGTAAGCGTATACTTTCGCAGAACTGGATGAAGCGAGTATTCGACATTGTGAGTAATCTCTGGGTTGCCGTACTCGGCTAGAGCTTTCTCAATCGCAATCGAACTCTCAAAATCCCAGGATTTCAGCAGGTAAAAGGTGATAATCTCAACCAAAGTTCCGAGTGCCCTGCCGGCTGCCTTCTTTGCATCTTGGGCGTAATGAAAGACTTTGCCAAGACCTTTTGTAGTTGGTCAACGGATTCGTAAGTCATGGTCCTTATTCTAGCAGGTTTTGTGATGAGGGGAAAATCCCACTATTTCCCACGCGGATAATTTGGCGACCTTCATGCCTTGGCATTTCAACCCTGCAACACGCTCTCCAACGCGGCGGCCAGTTCGCCGGCTGACCGGAACCGCTCGCGCGGGGATTTTGCCAGCGCGCGGCTCAGCACGGCATCCACACCCGCCGGCAGATCGGGCACGAGCGTGCAGGCCGCCGGCGGCGTGTCGCTCATGTGCATGAACAACACCGAAAGTGGCGCATCGGCCGTAAACGGCAACTGACCGGTGAGCATTTCGTACACCAGCACGCCCAAAGAATAAATGTCGCTGGCCGGCGTCACCTCTTCGCCGCTCGCCTGCTCCGGCGACATGTAATCCGGCGTGCCCAGCGTCATGCCGGTGAGGGTGAACTGCACGCCTTCCAACATCTTGACCACGCCGAAATCGGTGAGCACCGCATAAGGCTCTGTGGCCTGGCGAGTGGGATCCGGCCAATCCGTGCCGCGCAGCAAAACATTCGCCGGCTTGACATCGCGGTGAATCAGACCGCGTGCGTGGGCATAATCCAACGCGGCAGCCACGTCGTGCGTGATGGCGACGACTTCATCCCGTGGCAAAAGTTGGTCCTGCTTGCGCACCTCATAGCTTCTCTGTTTGAGTGTGGGGCCGGCGATGTATTCCATCACCATGTATGTCAGATTGTCGGCGGTGCCAAAGTCATACACTTGAACAATGTTCGGGTGGCGCAATCGAGCGATGGACGTCGCCTCGCGCTGGAAACGCTCGTAGAAAGCCGTATCGGAGGCCAAGCGCGGCGTGAGGATTTTGAGCGCCACGTAACGGTCAAGCGCGGGCTGATAGCCCTGGTACACGTCGGCCATGCCGCCTTGCCCGACCGGCGCGAGCACCCGGTAACCGCCGAGCGTGCGCCCCGTCAGGTCGCTGGGCGTCACCGCCGTGCCGGACGATACGACTGGCCCAAGGGTCTGCTCGGCGCGCTGCCACTCCAAGAATTCGGCAAAGGTCGGGCTGAATGGAACCGGCTTGCCGTCCCGATCTTGCACCAAGCCCTTGACCCGCAGCGCGCGGATGATCGGCTCGGTCGCTTGATCGAGATGCACCAACGCCATCTGCTGCGTGGACGAGAGCTGCGCCCACAAGTAGCGATAGTGATCTTCGGCTTCGGCCAGGAAGCGTTTGCGAATCTTTTGATAAGCCTCCGGCGTGCGTGGCTCGCCGAGGCCCGGCATCTCCCACAAGTAAAACCCCGCGATCTGCAAAAAGAATGGGTGCGTCCCAGCCAGGTTGAGCACAAAGGCGATCTCGTCTTCGCAAAAGGCTGACCCATGCCGCGCCGTCAGCCCGGTCAGGAAATTGCGCGCCGTGGCATCTCGCATCAACCCCAGCGGCAATTCGGAAAAGATGTTAAAGAACGGAGATGACAGCGTGTCCGAATGTTCGTAAGTCAACTCGTACAGACTGCGCTTGGACGCGGTCAGGTAGACCAGTCCCAACTCGCCGGCCAGGCTGCGCAGCTCGCCGTAAAAGTCCGGCTCGAAGCGCGGGTTGCGCGCCAGCGCCTCGAACTCGTCCAGGCAGAGTGCCACGTCAAAGCCGGCGTCGCGTACCCGGCGCAGCAAGCGGCGCACGGCCATAAAGCGCACCTCGCCTGTTTCGGCGGCATGTCGCACGGTGGCGGCGAGGCCATGCCCTGAGCCTGTCGAAGGGTCACCCTCTGATAAGCGGGCACTCAACGCGTCGAGCACCTCGATCCAGAAATCGTCCACGCCCGCCGAGGCCAAGGCCTCCAGATCAAAGTACATGATCAACTGCCGTTGCGGGTCCAGCCCGTACTGGCGCAGCGAAGCCGGGTGACCGATATACGTGAGCAGCGACGACTTGCCCAGCTTGCGCTCTCCGACCAGGGAGCGGCACTGGTGAGTCACGATGGCGCTGTAGAGCGCCTCGATCTGCCGCGTCCGCCCAAAGAAAAAGGCCGGGTCGGTGATGCGGTGGCGATTGAAGAACGGATTCTGGATGCGCAGATTAGTCATGGCAAGCACATTCTACCACACTTGTGTGTATCGCTGAATCGGCGCAGGCCAGGCACATCCACTATCTCAATGCGCAAATCTTTTGAAAAGGTTGTACCCTTTCGCGCAGGTGGACGCGGCGGCCGGCTCGCGGCGAGGGGAGGGCAGACAGAGGAACGGTTAACAGATTCGAGGAGCGGAGTGAACGGACCGGGGATCGAGACAGTAAACAACAAGTCTTGACAGCGGCGCGCGTACAAGAATATACTGATCCTAGAAATGCCCTCCTCAACTTTCCCCTTTGACTAGATGGATGCGGCGGTCACGATACAAGACCCGGCAAGTTTTCCCCAAAAGGAGGACAAGATGAACCGGAGATTGTTCGCAACGGGAGCAGCCGCGCTGATTTCGGCGGCTGCGTTGGCGATACTCCTCTGCGCGATGAGTGGAGCACAAATCTCAAATTTCGGCACCGTCTGGCTAAAGCCAGACGAGTACGCGAAATCTCAAATTTCAAGCGCGCGGGCCGCGCCGCAAGATGCGCCGACGGTGACGGCAGCGGATCCGGCCTCCGCGCCCAACGACCTTGACATGCCCATCGTCATCACCGGCACGGGGTTCACCGCCGGGCTGACCGTGACGCTGGGCAACACGCGACTGCCCGACGCAACCTGGGTGAGCAGCACGACGCTGACGGCGACCGTGCCGTGGGGACTTGACCCCGGCGTGTATGCCGTGACCGTCGTGAATCCCGATGGGCAGACGGGCAGCCTGCCGAATGCCTTCACCGTGACGCAGGGCATCGGCGTGTGGACGACGGGCGGGCCGTATGGAGGGTCAGTGGGTCAGATCGTCATCAACCCCATCACGCCAACTATGCTCTATGCGGCTTCGGAAAACATCGGGTTATTCCGCAGCTTGGACAGCGGCAGTAGCTGGAAGTTGGTACTCGCCGACATCGGATACGGCCATACCACGGCAGTAGACGCCTTGTCACCTCAAACAATTTACGTGGCCCGTTGGAGAAAGGGCTTTGCCCGCTCCGATGACGGGGGCGATACATGGACTGCTCTTGCCCTCCCGGGGTTGGGCAACGCTCTCATTAGCGCTGCATTCACTCCTCCTACGATCTCAGGGACAGTCTACATTGCAACTAACGGTCTATGGAAGTCCCAGGACCGCGGGCAGACCTGGGTGGATTGGACGAATGGCCTGACGGACACTAGTGTCATGGCGATGGCCTTTCATCCCACGAATCCGCTGACGATGTACGTGGGCACAGAGCTCGGCAATGTATTTCGCTCGGCCAATGGCGGCCTATCCTGGGAGTTTATGGGCCAGCCGGATGTGACCATCGGTCAGCTCGCCGTCAACCCCTTTGGCGCGCACGAGCTCTGGGCTGTAGGCAGTATATGGGACGGACGTTTGTGGAAGTACGATTCCGGCATATGGGTAGACGCTCTGCCCGGAACAGAAATGAACGAATTGGGAGTCGCCATTGCGTTTGATCAGAATATCTCTGGCACGATATGGATCGGAGCGGCAAGCGGTGGGTATACATCCACGGACGGCGGCCAAACCTGGATACCGCTTGGGACGCTGACAGGCGATCGGATCGGCGCGCTGGCGATTCACCCACTCAACTCACAAAAAGTGTATGCCGGATATGGTGGGAACGGCATTTATCAGACGGTGGATGGCGGCACGACCTGGCGGCAGATTAACGATGGACTGGCTGCCCTCGTCCCCCATAGATTAGCTCCTGTACCTGGCGAACCGAATACCCTCTATGCGTCAACGGATATGGGACTGATGAAAACCGCGGATTGGGGGAGCGCGTGGGTCCAACTACCTACCATGCCTGAGCACCAGGAGATCGTCGTTGATCCGTTTACACACACTCGTATCTATGCTGGGGGCTATCACAAGCTGTACATTGGCGAAAACGGCGGCACCGTCTGGCATAAGGTGCCGGTGACGGAGCCGCTGCAATATGCAACCTGTTGCCAGACCTTTGTAGGCCCGCTGCTCGCCGATCCGATACAACCGGGTCACTTGGTGATGGGGGTCGCTTTTGGTTTTGGAAGCCTCTACGGAGGCATCTATACCAGCACCGATTATGGAGAAACCTGGAATTGGGTGAACATGGGTCGTGAGATCAGTCGTGTGGTGACTCTGGCCTATGATCCGGCGAACCCCTTGGTTCTATACGCTGGGATGAATAGTGGCAGTGGGGAAGGGATCGCTATTCCAGTCGTGAAAAGCAGCGATGGCGGCAACACCTGGCAAGTGAGCAGCACTGGATTGGAGGGTGAATGTGTCGTCAAGAGTATTGTGGTGGAGCCGATTTCTCCCCATCGCGTTTTTGCCAGTTCGAGTTGCGGAAACAGTCTTTGGGTTTCGACCAATGGCGGCGCGACGTGGACTGGGGCCAACTCTCCCGTGCCTCCTAGTGGTGTCCTGCAATATCTCGTTTTTGCGCCGAGTGAGCCGCCAGTCCTTTATGCTGGGACAACACATGGACTGTACCGTACCTGGGATGGCGCTCAATCGTGGGAACAGATGCCAGGTGTATTGGGGACTGCCAATGTACATGCGTTGGCGATTGTGACCGCGACGGGCCGGACGATTGTCTATGCCGCCACATCCGGCGGCATGGTGAGCGGTGGCGCGACACAAGCGCAAAGCCTGGCAAGCGGTGAAACACTCGTCAGTGCGGGCGTGTATCGGTACACGATCCGGCAACTCTACGTGTATCTGCCGGTGATCCTCAAGAGGCAATAGGACGCCTGCCGTGGACCTTGAGGGTTTCTAAAAACCCTCAAGGTCTCCACGGAGCTTTAGCTCCTGCTCGCGCCAGCTCATCCATAAAGTAGATCGAAGCTTGAATGCCCCGATAGAAATTCGGGAGGTACATTTTTTCGTTCGGGCTGTGGAGGTTGTCGTCGGGCAGGCCCAGCCCCATCAATACGGTAGTCATGCCTAAGACGTTCTTGAACGTGGTGACGACGGGGATGCTGCCGCCCTCGCGCGTAAAGACCGGCCGGCGGCCAAAGACATGCTCTAATGCCACAGCCGCCGCCTGCATCTCTGGTCTGTTTCGATCCACTATGGCAGGCTTGCCGCCGTGCATGCTTCGCACGCTGACCTGGACTTGACGTGGCGCGACGCGCATCACGTGTGCGCGGAATAGCTCTGCGATTTCGTCCGGGTCTTGGTCGGGCACCAGCCTCATGCTGATCTTGGCGGCCGCTTTGCCAGGCAGCACGGTCTTGGAGCCGTCGCCGGTGTAACCACCCCAGATCCCATTACAGTCCAGCGTTGGGCGCGCGCAGATTTGTTCGAGCACACTGTAACCTTCTTCGCCCCACGTCGAAGGGATCCCTGTTTCTTCGCGGAAGGCGGCTTCGTCGAACGGAACCTCAGCCAGCGACCGGCGTTCTTCGTCATCTATCGGGCGCACACGGTCATAAAAGCCAGGGATGGTGATGTGGCCGTGCGTGTCCTTCATGCCGACGATGATCTCGGCTAGCGCCTGGATGGGGTTGTAGACCGCGCCGCCAAAAGAGCCAGAGTGCAGGTCACGCTTGGGGCCGACGATTTCGACTTCCATGTAGCACAACCCACGCAGACCATAGTCGAGTGCCGGGAGATCAGGTCGCGGCATGGATCCGTCCGAGATCAATACTACATCAGCGGCCAGCAGCTTGGCGTTCGCTTCGATAAACGGATCGAGGCTCGGCCCACCGATTTCTTCTTCACCCTCGACGATGAACTTGACGTTGACTGGCAGCTTGCCGGACGATTTGAGATACGCCTCGACGGCCTTGACGTGTGCAAAAACCTGGCCCTTGTCGTCCGACGTGCCACGCCCATAGAGATTCTGCCCGCGCACTTCTGGCTTGAATGGATCGGATAACCACAAGTCGAGCGGGTCCTCGGGCTGGACGTCGTAATGGCCGTAGACGAGAATGGTCGGCTTGTCCTTGCCCGCGCCGAGCCATTCGCCATAGACCACCGGATGCCCTGAGGTCTGCATGACTTGCGCGCGCTGCATCCCGATGGACAACAGGTGAGCCGCCAGCCACTCGGCCGCGCGAATGATGTCGCTCTTGTGTTGTGGCTGCGCGCTGATGCTGGGGATGGACAAGAACTCTGTCAGCTCGTCCAGTTGAGCGTCTTGACGGCCAAGCGCAAAGCTGAGGGCCTGATCGCGCATAATGTTCTCCATGTCTGAGAATGTGGATACTACTCACCCTTGCGAAGGTTTTCGCCGATTTTGCAGCGGCTTCCGAGTCAACCTTCGCAAGGGTGAGAATGTGAATACTGATGCAAGTGTATCACATCCATTGTATCTAGTCCAGAGTCAGGCCACCTCTCCATGCCACAACCGGCGCATCTCTTCGCACGACTCTAAGAGCTTGTCCAGCGTTCCTTCCGCCTCGACCCGGCCATCCTTGAGCACGACGATGTGGTCGGCGCGGCGAAGCGCAGCCCGGCGATGTGAAGCGACTAGGCAAGTCAATCCTCCGCCTTCGCGCGAAGCCTTCATCCTTTGGTCGAGCCGTTCCCACAGCGTGCGTTCGGTCTCCACGTCGAGCGCGCTGGACAGATCGTCGAACACTAGCAACTCTGGGTCACGCACAAACATCCGCGCGGCGGCGCTGCGCTGGACTTGTCCGCCCGATAACCGGACGCCCTTCGGCCCGACGACGGTATCCAGTCCGTTTTCCAGCGTGGTCACGTCCTCTTCCAATACGCTCAGCCAGAGCGCGCCGGGCAGGTCAACTTTTTCTTCTCTTAACCCCATCAGGATATTGTCGCGCAGCGTCTCGCTGAACAGGCGCGGAACCTGGGCCGTGTAGGCACAGCGAGGTGGACGGAAAAAGGCGCTGGGGTCATCCACGCGCTCACCGTTCCAGTGGATTTCGCCCGCATCGCAGGGCAGCAGGCCGAGCAACACGCGCAGGAGCGTGGACTTGCCAGAGCCGATGCGGCCGGTGATGACGGTGAAGGAACCTCTTGTCAGGCTCAGGTTGACGTCTTCGATGCTGCCTCGCCCGCCTTCGCTCTGCCCGTTCGTGGATGGGAAGCGATATGAAAGCCTGCGCACCTCCAGACGTTCCAGCCGATCAGCGTCCGTCTTGGAGGGATAGACCACCGGCGGTATCAAGCCCCGCTCATATACTGGATGATGCTCCACCAGCACTTGCGGCGGTTCTGGCCGAACGAGTTCGACCATCCGCTCGATGGACACAGCTTGCGTAGAGTAGTCGCCGATGAAAGTGCCCGTGTCGAGCGGCAACTCGGTGGTGAACCACAGGTAGTAAACGAACAGCGCAAAATCGCCCACCGTGAACGTCCCGGTCGTCATCGCTCGCCCGGCGAGCAAGAGCACGACGCCGATGCCAAAGCTCGTCGCGCTGCCATAGATTGAATCGAGCAGCCGTTGGAACAGGCGCAACCGCAGTGTCGTTTTGCGCCGGGCCTCGTTGAGTGTGTGAAAGTGAGCGACGACATCGGCTTCGGCATGGGCGACCTTGACGGCCTGCACTGCGCCAAAGATTTCGCCCAGGAAGCCGGTCACGGCTCCGGCGGCGGCGCGGCTGGCGTGACCATACTGCAGGTAGCGTGCCCAGGCCAAGCGGCTGATCAGCATCGTCCCGGCGAGCGGCACAAAGATGACCAGCGTGATCGTCAGGTTGATGCGTGCCATGATGACGATGGCGGTCAGCGACGAGAGATAGATGCCTGCCATGTGCGGCAGCCAGAGCGGAAAGTCGGACACCTCGGCCACATCGTGTCCAAAGCGACTGATCGCTTCGCCCGACGAGACGGGCAGCGTCTTTTCACTCGTGCGTCGGAGGATGGCCGCAAACATGTTCCGGCGCAGCAGCCCACCGGTGATGTAGCGAAAGGTGACGTCGGCCCAGATGTCGCCGAACGACACGGCCAATCGCGCGAGTTCGACCGAGACGTACAACGCGACGAGGGCCCACAAGCCAAGGGCTGCTGGAGCTGCGCCGGTGATGGTATCGAAAACTGATTTTTCGATCAGCCCCGGCAACACGCGTGACGTTTGAACCAGGATGTGACACACGGAAAACATCGCAAAGGCCCAGGGCCGATAACGGATGATGCGCCAGTTGAACACCCAGGTTTTCAAAGATGAAGGCTGAGGGATGAAGGCTGAAGGCCGAGACAACGATGAGCCGTTTTCATCCTTCCGCCCTCCGCCTTCATCCTTAGACTGTGTCGTCGTCATGCCAAAGCCTCCTCCAGCCCTGCGCCTGCGGACAGCAAGCTGTAAAACCGGGAACCCGGATCGGCGGCCAAGCGTTCACGCGCACCGTACTCAACCACGCTGCCATGTTCCAGGATCAGGATGTCGTCGGCTCGCTGCACCGTTTGCAAGCGGTGCGCGATGATGATGCCCGTCCGCGGCGGCGCATGGAACAGCCGATCCACTGCCTGGTCCAAGAGATTCTCGGTGACTGGGTCCATGCGTGACGAAGCTTCGTCCAGGATCACCAGACCGGGGTTCTTGAGAAAAACGCGCGTGAAGGCGAGCAACTGCGCCTCGCCGGCCGAAAGCCCCTGACCGCCTGAAGCCAACGGAGTGTTCAATCCATCGGGCAGGGATTGCGCCCAATCCCACAGTCGCAGTTCCCTCAACACGCGCTCGATCTGGTCATCGCCGATGCTCCGGTTGAAGAAGGTGAGGTTATCGCGCACGGTGGCCTGGAACAACTGGACATCCTGGGTGACCATCCCGATGTGCTCGCGCAAATCCTGTAGAGCAATATCGCGGATGTCTACGTCGCCAAACCGAATCGCACCGCTCGTGGGATCGTACAGACGAAACAGCAGGCGTGAAAGCGTTGTCTTGCCGCTGCCGGTGCGGCCCAACAGCCCCAGCACCCTGCCGGGCGAGAGGTGGAACGAAACATCGTGAAGAACGACCGGGGGCGAAGGCCCATCCCCCGTCGTCGAGTCATTGTTGATCGTCTCTGCTTCGTTGTAGGCAAAGCAGACGTTCTGAAACGTCACGGCCAGCGGCCCGGACGGCAGAGCCGGCACAGGTTTCGCTTCGGTCCACTGGGGCGTCGGCGCCGGGATTCGGCTTTGAGTGCGGAACAACTCGCCGACGCGGTCAATGCTGGCTGTGGCCTGTTGCAAGTCTTGGGCCTGGGTGCGAATGTTTTCCAGCGGCCCGGACAACATGCCGATGTAATACACGATGAGGAACGCCGCGCCGATGGTCACCTGGCCCTGAGTGTAGAGATACGCGCCAAGCGCCAGCCCCACGGCATAGCCCATCACGAACAAAAAGTTGGTGATGACGTACGTCACGTTGCTCATCATGCGAGCGGCGCGGTTCTTTTCGAGCGTCCCTCGCATCAAGTGATACAGGCGATTCATCACGTACGGCTCGGCGCCACTGGCGCGGATGTCTTCCGTGCCCGAAATGCGTTCTTCGACAAAACCGAACAACTCGGCGTCGGCCTGGCGCTCGGCGGTCCAGCGTGCTACGGCTACGTTCTGGATGGCGCGCAGAGCCAGCAGCGTCACCACGGCGTAGAGTGCGAGGCCCGCGCCCACACGCGCATCTTCGCGGAAGAGCAAGACCAGAATGCCGATCACCAGCACGGCGTTCCCCAGGACATTGACGACGAACCGAGAGAAAAAGTTGGCGAGCGCGGTCACATCCCCGTCAATCCGCTCGATCAACTCGCCGGGCGTGCGCTTTTTGTGGAAAGACATATCCAGCCGCAAGCAATGCAGCGTGAGGTCGGCGCGCAGCGCATTGGTCGCCGTCCAGCCGATGTTTTCCGCCACATAGTCCGTGGCAAGTGTGATGGCTCGCCCCGCCAGCGCGATGATGAGGAACACCAGCGCCGCGCCCGCGAGTGCACTTTGCGAGCCGCGCGACTGGGCCGTGTCAATGAAATACCGAATGACCTGTGGGTTGATCAGTTGCAGGCCGATGCCGCCAAAGAGCAGCCCGGTCAGCAGCAGGACTCGCGACCACTGGGGTCGGAGATAGGTGACGAGCAAGTCACCGTATTGTTTGAGAGGCATATTCGCAATCCTCATGCGAGTGAAAAGAATAAGCCGCGCAATATGCCCGCAGCCAGTGAACGAAAACGGCCACGTAGCAGACGACTCCCGTGGCCGGGGAAATACAACGGCCACGGGCAGAAGCGCACCCGGGGCCGCGAGGTCGCGATAAGAAACTGCCGCCGCTCGGCATGGACTGGACCCTATCCGCCGAGATGGGATCATACTGAGATAGTCAATCCAGTCCGGCCTTGAGCGTGGAGGCCGGACGTTGTAGGACTTGCGCGGCAGAGCTATGGCCTATCGGTCAGCAGATGCACTCCTGAAGAATCCAGGCAAAAGATAAATGTGTTTGCATCTGTATGCCTCCTCAAAAAGTGACGCGAGTCTATCACGTTTGGAAAAAGCCGTCAAATGTGTTGGGTGATCAATCTGCCGACATTCTCAAATCATCATGAAAGCGCACTGATCCCGTGTGCCAGGAACACCCATCCCAGGTAAAGGAAAAAGACACCACAGGCCAGGACCAGGGCACGGTAGATGCCATCCGTCATCCATCGGCGCCCGCCACCCACAATGACCGAGAGCACCGTGTCCCACGCATAATCGGCGCAAATGTGCCCGAAATAAAAAACCAGGACCGCAGACAGGCCGAGGGCCCGAGCCTGTGCCAGGTAACCGGCCGCGACTGTAAGCCACCAGGCATACCAGAAAGGATTACTGACTGTGGCAAGGATGCCCAGCCCAATCAACTGCCCGGAGGACATGGGCTCAAGTGCTTCGTTTCGGCTCGGAAGATGGAGCTTGCCACGCCAGATGCTCCAAATCATCGAACCGCCCATCCCGGCGAGCAACAGCGCACCTAAAAAAGCAATCGCAATTTGCGCGTGTGCGTGAGCCAACGCCGTCCCCAGTCCCAGGGTGATGAGAAGGACGATCAGCAGTTCAAGCAGGGAATGTCCTGTGGCGACAAAAGGGCCGACCAGCCAACCGCGCCGAGGAGCCTGGCTGACGATGGTGGTCGAGACCGGACCAGGTGAAATCACGGCCGCCAAGCCAACGACAAAGGCGAAAGTGAACACGGCAATTAAAGAATTAGTCGGTAACGTCTGTTATCCCTCCTCCATCATGCAGTTCAATTGAGTGACTCCAACTCGCCCAACAAACGATTGAGTTCTTCCACAGTGTTATAGTGCACAGGACCTATCCGCACCATCCCGCCGGTCGGCTCCAGGCCCAGGCGTTCCATCACTGCGAGCGCGTAATAGTTGCCGTCCCACACAAAGATGCCACGCCGACCCAGGTACTCGGCGATCTCGCGCGGGCTGTGGCCTTCCAGCGTGAGCGACACGGTGGGCACGCGCCGGTCGAGCTGTGCCAGATCAGTGATCCCCCAGATTTTCAGTCCCTTGATCTGCTGCAACCCGGCGATCAGCCGTGCACTCAACGTCTGCTCGTATTCCTTGATCGCCGTCATCCCCGCCACCACTCGCTCGCGCCTTGACATTTGAGATTTGGCATTTCGCGTATTCGTCTGGCTTAAGCCAGACCGTGCCGAAATTTGAGCGAGGTATTCCACCGCCGCTCGCGTCCCCGCAATCCCCTCGTGATTCAACGTGCCAGTCTCGAATTTGTAGGGCGGACGGTCGTTGGCGGGACGAACTTTGTACGCAGACAGCCGGTCGAGCAGGTCAAGCTTGCCGTACAAAATGCCGACGTGCGGGCCAAAGAATTTGTAGGCCGAGCACACGAGCAAGTCGCAGTCCAACGCCTGCACGTCAATCGGCCCGTGTGGCGCGTACTGCACCGCATCAAGGTAAGCCAGCGCCCCGACGGCGTGAGCCATCTCGACAATGGTCCTGACGTCGTTGATCGTGCCGACCGCGTTTGAGGCGTAGCCCGTCGCGACGATTTTCGTCTTGCTGTTGATTTGCGCTTCCAAGTCAGCCATGTCCAGCGTGCAATCTTTTTCGCGGATGTCCACCCAGCGGACAAGGGCGCCCGTGTCACGCGCCAGGAGTAGCCACGGTGAAATGTTCGCGTCGTGGTCGAGTCGAGTGATGACGATCTCATCGCCCGGCTTCAACTCGCGGCCCAGCGCACGGCTGACCGAGAACGTCAGTGTCGTCATATTCGCGCCGAACACGATTTCGTCAGCAGACGCTGCGCCGAGCATGTCGGCCATCGCTTGATGTGCGTCGTGCAGCATCGCGTCGCTGCGTTGGCTGGTGGCAAATGCGCCACCATGATTGGCGTTGTCGTTCATCAGATAGGCCGACACTGCATCCATCACCATCTGCGGGCATTGCGTGCCGCCGGGGTTATCAAAGAACACCACCGGTTTGCCATCTTGCGTCTGATTCAACGCCGGAAAGTATTTGCGGTTCTGAGACAAGTCAAGCATAGCAATCTCCTGTGAAATGACGAACGACGAAGGACCGATGACGCATTCCTCCTTCATCGCTCGTCCTTCGTCTCATCTTCGCAGGATGTTTGTGAGCAGCAAGCCCAGGCCGCCCGCGATGAGAGCCAACGGCCAGAGCTTTTCCACACCCATGCCAGGGAAAAGGCCGGCCACCCCGATCACCAGCAAGATGATGCCCCAGATCAGCGGCCCTATGATGTGCCGGCGCGTAGGAAAGATGACGCGCAGCAATGCTTCCAGGATCAGCAGCGCGCCTAGCCCTACGAGGAAAAACGCCCAGACATTGTCCCAAGAGATGCTGAACGGCAGCCTGATCATCTCCGGGTTCTGCATAGCCAGGAATACCACGCCCAGCCAGATGAGCACCAGCGCGCCGATAACCGACCCAATCGGGTCGCTGCGCCGCAACTCCCATCGCTCGCGGCGGCGCTCTGCGCGCGTGCGCTGCTGTTCCTCAATTCGTCGTTCGTCGTCCATGTCTCCTCCTATGTACACAGTTTTTGTTTGCTCCGTATTGCGTGTTCCGTTACGCAATACGCAACACGAAACACGGTTCACTTCATCCCGGCCCACTTGAGATACAAGTCATTCTCAATCCCCAACCGTAGCAGCGTACGGCCCACGATCTCGTCCACAATATTCTGCACGGATTGCGGGCGCGCGTAAAAGGCCGGGACGGGCGGCAAGATTACCGCGCCGATTTCCGCTGCGCGCTCCATCAACCAGAGGTGGCCCAGATGCAGCGGCGTCTCGCGAACGACGAGCACCAGCGGGCGACCTTCCTTCAGCGTCACGTCGGCGGCGCGCGAGATCAAGTCGGCGCTGTATGAGTTCGCCACGGCGCTGAGCGTCTTGACCGAGCACGGGATAATGACCATCCCCGCCGTGACAAACGACCCGCTGGCGATCGCTGCGCCCACATCATTCACATTATACGTCACATGGGCGAGCGCTTCCACGTCGCTCGCCTTCCAGTCTGTCTCTTGCGCGATGGTCGCCTTAGCTGCCGCGCTGATAATGAGGTGTGTCTCGGCCAACTTGGCTTCTCGCACAACTTGCAGCAATCGAATCCCCAGGATGACGCCCGATGCGCCGGTGATGCCGACAACCAGTTTTTTCACTTCACCCCCGAATGAATCGCTACCGTGCCCAGCATCAGTCGCCGGTAACGTACATCACGCCAACCGGCGCGACGCATCAAGTCGGCCAGCTCGTCGGGCGAAAGGAACTCGTCGGCGGATTGCGGCAGGTACGTGTACGCGCTGCGATTTCCACTGACCAGTTGCCCGACGAGCGGGACGATGCGATGAAAGTAAAAATGATACGCTACGCGCGGCAAGAGCCGGTTGCGCGGCGGGCGCGAGATTTCCAGGCAGACCATCCGCCCGCCTGGCTTGACGACGCGCCGTTGCTCAGCGAGTGAGTGTGGCACGTCAATCACATTGCGCAGCATAAAGCCGGACGTGACCGCGTCGAATGTGTCATTGGGAAAGGGCAAGGCCAGCGTGTCGGCGCCCAGCCAACGGATGCGCTCCGCGCCGGGTTTATTCCGTCCGCGTTGCATCATCTCGAGCACAAAGTCCGCGCCCACGGCACACAGGTCGGCGTCGTGTCGCAGCGCTTCGAGCGCAATGTCGCCCGTGCCGGTGGCGATGTCGAGCAGGCGTCCACCGCGTGGCACCTTTGCTTCGCGGACGACGAGCCGTCGCCAGGCCACGTCGCGCCCGCCCGTCATCAGCCGGTTCATCAAGTCGTAGCGCGGCGCGATCTTGCCAAACATTTCCTGAACGAAAGAGGCTCGCGCCTCGCCTTTCAAGTGTGCCATGATGCAAGCTCTTGGGTATTAGGTATCGGGGATTAGGCGGCGAATCTCCACGGGCACAGCCAGCGCTCCAGCCCATCCACGACGAAATACAGAACGAGTCCCAGGATCGCCATCGCCAGCGCGCCTGCATACATCGCCGGGTAGTTGAGCAACGTGCTACCCTGGATAGTGATGTAATACCCCAGGCCCGCTTGAGTGGCCAGCACTTCGGTGATGTAAAGCACGGCCACGGCGGTGCCCACCGATAGCCGCAGCGCCGTCAGCACGGCGGGCAGGCAGGCCGGAAGATAGACGAATCGAAACAGCGCGCGCCGCCCCGCGCCCAGGCTGCGCACGGAAAAGACCAGCTCCGGTCGGATGCGCGCTGCCTCGTCGCGCACCGGAACAAGCATTTGAAAAAACAACACGAGAAAGATATTGATAATCTTGGACAGATCGCCGATGCCAAAGATGAGCAGCAGCACCGGCACAAAGACAATCTTCGGGATCGGATAGACGATGTAAACGAGCGGCGAAAAGATGCGATTAAGTTTTGGACTCTGGCCCATCACCAATCCGGCTGGCACAGCCAACAGGATTGAAATAGCAATGCTCACCAACACACGCCATGCGCTCACCGCAAAATGCCGGGCGAGTTCCTTGGGCAATTCCGCCACGAACGTCCGCGCGACGACGAACGGCGTCGGCAGGATGTCACGATGGATTGCCATCGCCAGCAGTTGCCATGCCACGATGAGGATGAGGGTGGCAAGGAAAAGGTCACGACGTTTCATGGTTAGTGGTATAATCTTTCAAGACTCTTGTGGATAGGTGATCTTGCCGTGAATGTGGATTCCACCATGTCACTAGACACAGCAGTCGCCGTGCGCGCGGCATTCAACGAGCTTGACTTGCGACAACTCGCCGTCCTGGCACGCCTTTCACCGGCGCGCCGCTTGGAGATCATGTTTGACCTGTGCGAGTTTGCGCGGCAATTAGTCATCGCTTCAGAGTGTCAGCGCGATCCCCTTATCAGCGATCAAGACCTGGCCCGCCGTGTCCGAGCACGCATCGAGCTAGCCCATGCCCCCTAAATCTTACCGTGAGTTTGCTGCCTCCATCATCGAGACACTTGAATCGCTCGGCCTGCAATACGCCATTGGCGGCTCGTTTGCCAGCAGCACCTATGGTGAAGCGCGCACCACGATGGACATTGACATCTCCATCGTGCTGCCCGAGTCCGAGATGCAGAATTTTGTCAAAGCAATTCAGCAACTCGGTTATTATGTGTTCCTCGATTCGATTGTGGATGCCATGATTCAGAATATGCCTTTCAACATCATTGATGCCACCAGCGGTTACAAGGCCGATATATTTCTGGTTGCGCCAACTCCTTTGGATCAATCCGTCCTGGCGCGCAGCCGCCGGATGGTGTATGACACGACGACCAACGCCACGGCTATGCTGTATTCGCCGGAAGATGTCATCATCTACAAGCTCAAGTATTTCCTCATAGGACGCTCGCAAAAACACCTGCGAGACATTGGCGCGATACTCGTTGTGCAAGGAACGGCGCTCGACTATGATTACATCGCGCATTGGGCGCAGGAAGTCGGCGCAACGGAAGTGTGGAATCAATTGCTGGCCGAATATCGGCGCGCCTCGTCTTGATCACTCTCTACTACTGGCTTCCTACGCTGTTCCTGTCATGCTGCATTGCATCGTTCGCCTCCATGTGCCGCTACTTGGCTTCGTTATCCGCCCCTCGTCTTTCGTCCTTCGTCAATCCAGCAATCGCCGCAACTCGTTGCACTTGTCCAGGAATGCCGGCTGTGCGCGGTAGCCCGCTTGCCCTGCCGCCGGATTTTCGACGATAACCGGATCGTGATGCGGCGGCTTGGCCAGTACCAAGATGCGCTCGCCCAGGAACGCGGCATCCTCGATGTTGTGGGTAACGATGATGGTGGTGAGTTTTTGTTCCGCACGCAACTCAACCGTGAGGTTCTGCAAATCCTCGCGCGTGGGCGCATCGAGCGATGCGAATGGCTCGTCCATCAGCAGCAGGTCGGGCCGCAGGACGAGCGTGCGCGCGATGGCAGTGCGCTGACGTTGCCCGCCGGATACCTGGCCCGGATACTTGTCCGCGACCGAGGCAATGTCCAGCCGCTCCAACCAAAAACTCACGCGCTCGGCGAGGATGCCCACGACTCGATTCGCCGGAGCGTGGCGGCCGTCCGGCCCGTAAAACTCGCGCAGCCGCAAGCCCAACGCTGCGTTCTCGCGCACCGTCGCCCAGGGCAGCAAGCCATAGTCCTGCAAGATCAGCCCGGTCGTCGGACGCGGGCGGACGAGCGACTCATCCGCGATACGGATGCAGCCCGACGTCGGCACGCGCAACCCGGCCAGCAGGTAGAGCAGCGTCGTTTTGCCGCAGCCCGAAGGCCCGATGACGGCCCATGCTTCGCCGACTTCGACGCGCCACGAAAAGTGGTCAAATACAGGCTGGTTGGTAGCATAGGCAAAGGTCAAATCGCTAACTTGAATCATTCAACATGACAAGGTGACAAGGTGACTGATTGACTGAGTAACTGATTGACTAATCACTGAAGGACTACTTGGGCAGGAAGGATGCATCCACCAAATTGGCATACGACACGTCCGCGCTGATCATCCCCTTGTCCTTCATCCACTTGAGCACATCGGCGAACTGGTCTTGCGTCGGGACGGACGCCTTGGGATACAGTGGCAGCTTGTAGCTCGTGAGGGCCGGCGGAATGATCTTGTTCTCGTTCAGCAGCGGCTGCCATTGGGTCGGGTCGGCGTTTACGTCCGCTACCGCCTTTTCGTAAGCAGCCAGGAACTTGCGGATCGTCTGCGGCTTGTCCTTGATGATCTGCGCGCTGAAACTGATGACACTGTTCGAGTGATCTGGATTCGTCTTGTCGGCGACGACACGCAGCGCACCCTGCTGTTCGGCCAGCGTAGCGAGCGGCTCTGGCAGCGTAGCGGCCTTGAGCTGTCCCGACCCTAGCAACTGCATCCGGTCGGCGATCTTGATGACGTTGGTCGTCTTGATGTCCGACGCAGCCAGTCCTGTGTCCGCCAGCAGCCGATAGGTGATGTATTCGATCACCGTCGCCTGGCTGATGCCGATCTCGACGCCCTTCAAATCGGCGGCAGATTTGATGCCGCTGTCTTTGGCCGCAAAGATCGAGTACTGCGACCAGGTGGACGTGGCCTGGATCGCCGTGCGCACGACCTTGATCTTGACCGAGTCCTTGTTGTACAACACGGCCGAGACCATGTCGTTGTTCATCCCGTCAATCTGCCCGGCCTGCATCAGTTGATCGCGCTCGGCGGCCGACTGCGCCGGGACGAACGTGACCGTGATGCCTTGCTCCTTGAAATAGCCTTGCTTTTCCGCGACGAATAACGGCAACAGGTCGAGGATGGGCAGCGTGCCGACGCGCAGCGTGGGTTCTTCCGGCCTGGCCGGTGCAGCTACCGGTGCACACGCCGATAGCAACATCACAACAGCTAGAGCTAAAGTCTTGAACATGGCTGCTCCTAGTATTATGAATCTTGTGGAAGCGACAGTTCGCAGTACACTGATGAGGGGGCCACACGACAGCCACACCGTAGCCTTTGCTCCGTGGCCGACGTGGGAGCCAGGG
>Ga0315279_10001956_pt1 | contig 32479 bp, 38 predicted proteins | sample YL17G06_20_MG_FD_203694 | JGI IMG/M metagenome (GOLD analysis project Ga0315279, IMG submission 203694) | Sediment microbial communities from Yellowstone Lake, YNP, Wyoming, USA - YL17G06_20 | ecosystem: Environmental > Aquatic > Freshwater > Lake > Sediment | place: USA: Wyoming | collected...
AAATCGCTGTCGTCCACAACGGCGTGATCGAGAACTTCCAGCAATTAAAAGAGCAACTTACAAGGGAAGGGCATGCCTTTCGCTCCGATACAGACACCGAGGTAATACCCCACCTCATCGAAAAATACTATCAGGGAAATATGGAGCAGGCAGTCTCGAGAGCTATCGCCGACCTGACAGGTTCGTACGCCTTCGTCGCCATGCACGTCGGCTGGCCTGGACTTGTGGTAGCCAGAAACGAAAGCCCGCTGGTTTTGGGAGTGGGTGATAAAGAGTATATCGTAGCCTCGGATGTCCCTGCGGTGTTGGACTACACCGACAGAGTAATCTACCTCGAAGATGGGGATATCGGCGTCATCACCGAGGATACCCTTAGGTGCACCAGCAACGGAAAACAGGTCGAAAGGGCTGAACACAGGATACCCTGGAGCATGGAGGAAGCCCAGAAAGCCGGGCACGAACACTTCATGATTAAAGAGATCCATGAACAGCCCAGGGTTATCCGAAGTACCTACAAGGGGTATATCTCAGCGCTTGAGCCTGTGGTAAATCTGGGTATAGAGAAGGATACCGACCTCAGCGATATCCTCATTGTAGCCTGCGGCACCTCCTACTATGCCTCCCTGGTAGGGAAACATGTGATTCAGAGTCTATCCCAGGTGCCGGTCAGGGTGGAGGTAGCCTCTGAGTTCAATTATTCTGACACCGTATTGGGCAAAACATGGGTAATAGTTGTTACTCAATCGGGAGAGACCGCCGACAGCTTAAGGGCACTCAAAAAAGCGAAAAAGTCCGGCTGCCGCACACTAGTCATCACCAATGTGGTTGGGAGCACAGCCACCCGAATAGCTGATGAAACACTTTACATAACGGCAGGGCCTGAGATATGTGTGGCTGCTACCAAAAGCTTCATCGCTCAGCTTATAATGCTGTACCTGCTGGGCCTAGCCTGGTCATCGGCAGGCGTCCGCTCCAGAGCCAGCTTGATTACCGAACTGAGGCAATTGCCGAACAAGGTGCAAGAGTTACTCGATAGGGAAGAGCAAATCGCTGAGCAAGCCAAATACCTGGCAAGGTATGAAAATGTGTTCTTCGTGGGCAGGGGGATCAACTTCCCTATAGCTCTGGAAGGTGCTCTAAAGCTGAAGGAGATCTCCTATATCCATGCCGAGGGCTACCCGGCGGGAGAGCTCAAACATGGCCCCTTCGCCCTGCTTACGCCGGATACTCCGGTAGTTGCCCTGGCTGCAAAGGACAATACCTATGAGACCCTTTTGGCGAATATAAAGGAAATAAAAGCCAGGGAATCTCCTGTAATAGCTATTGCCGAAGAAGGCGACGAGGAAATAGAGAAATATGTTGACTTCGTGATCAGAGTCCCCAGGGTTGACCCATTATTTTCGCCAGTGGTCAATGCAGTCGCCGTGCAACTTCTTGCCTACTACACAGCAAAAGAAAGAGGCTGCCCCATAGACACCCCGCGAAACCTCGCTAAGAGCGTCACCGTAGAATAACAGTCGGAACAGAGGAGATAAATTTGAAGATTCTGGTCACCGGAGGGGCGGGCTTTATCGGCTCTAATCTGGTGGATGCATTGCTTGGCCTCGGGCACTATGTCGTGGTGGTAGACAATCTCTCCAGCGGATTAAAGAAGAATTTAAACCCTAAAGCCAGGTTTTACCAGATAGACATTTGCGATAGGAAGCTGTCTGAAGTCTTCGAGCGCGAAAAACCCGATATAGTCGATCATCATGCAGCCCAAATAGACGTTCGTAAATCCAATGAAGACCCTATAGCTGATGCTGAAGCTAATATCTTGGGCAGCCTGAATCTTATCACCAACTGCGTCCGCCATAGTGTCAAAAGGATTGTTTACGCCTCAACTGGCGGGGCAATCTATGGCGACCCGCAATACTTGCCTGCCGACGAGAATCACCCCATAAATCCGATATCGCAATACGGTGTCTCGAAGCATACCGTTGAGCACTACCTGCATCTCTACAGCATAATCCATGGCCTTGAGTACGTGGCTTTAAGATATTCCAATGTCTACGGCCAGAGGCAAAATCCGTACGGAGAGGCAGGCGTGGTAGCCATCTTCGCCATCCAGATGCTTACCGGCAAGCAACCCACCATCTTCGGCCCGGGAGATAAAACCAGGGATTACACCCATGTATCGGACATAGTGGCGGCCAACGTTATCGCCCTCGACCATGGCAAGAACGCTATCTATAACATTGGGACTGGGACTGAAACCAAAGACCAGGAGATATTCGATACCTTGGCCAGTGTGCTGGGTTATAAAGGTAAGCCTATTTACGCCCCGGTACGTAAGGGTGAGGTTTACCGCATCAGCCTTGACTGCAGCAAAGCTCGCAAGGAACTTGGCTGGAGCCCGAAGTTATCTCTCAGAGAAGGAATAGCCCAAACCTCAGAGTACTACAGAAAGCTAGCTAAGGCCTCACAAACAAAGTAACAAATACCCCTATCGCGCTAAATACCATTAAACCACTTGCGACTCATATCATACTCGGTTAAAATAGGTTTGCCAAAAGGGAAATCTGAATAGGGACGGGTATCGGTAAATCGGGATGCGTGAGGCGGTAATAGTAGATGCGGTGCGGACTCCTATAGCGAGAGCGCACCCGGAAAAAGGGTGGTTCAAGGATATCCGTTCCGATGAACTCGGCGTAATCGTCATCCGAGAGCTCCTTAACAGAACAAAGATTGACCCCGCGCAAATAGAGGACGTCATCCTGGGCTGCGCCACCCAGTCCGGCGAGCAGGCGATGAATATCGCCCGGTACATCGCAATTATGGCTGGTTTGCCTTTCGGTGTAGCTGCCCAGACTATAAATCGCCAGTGCGCCTCAGGCATGACAGCAGTCCATAGCGCTGCCCAGGCAATAATGGCAGGCTATGGGGATGTCTTCATAGCTGGCGGCATCGAGCACATGACTCATCTGCCCGAAGGGACAGGGGCAGAACTGAACCCGAAGCGGTTTGAGTTCGTAGAGCGCAATTCCTCCTCCATGGGCTTGACTGCCGAGAACCTGGCGGAGATGTATAATATGAGTCGAAAGGAGCAGGAGGAGTACGCCCTGAGGAGCCATAAAAAGGCGATAGCTGCCCAGGAACAGGGCAGGTTCAGGGACGAGATAGTCCCGGTGGAAGTACCTTTAAAAAACGGCGGCAAGAAGCTGATAGATAGCGACCAGAACCCGAGGTCTTACACCTCTCTCGACATTATGGCGGCGCTAGAGCCTATTACAAGGCCAGGCGGCACCATCACGGTGGCAACCGCCTCGGCAGCAAGCGATGGCGCAGCGGCGATACTGCTGATGTCGCGAGAGAAAGCGAAAGAACTCAAAATAAAGTCCAAGGTGAAGGTGCGATCTATGGCTGTAGCTGGGGTTGACCCCAAGCTGATGGGACTGGGCATCATCCCGGCAACGAGGAAAGCTCTTGATAGAGCTGGTTTGGCCATAGCTGACCTTGATGTAGTGGAGATAAACGAAGCCTTCGCCGTAGTGGCTATGGTCGCCATCAGAGAACTGGGAATTAACGAGAACAAGGTAAATCCCAACGGCGGGGCAGTAGCCCTAGGTCATCCCATGGGTTGCAGTGGGGCCAGGCTGGTTACCACGCTGACCCATGAGATGGTGCGCCGTCGGGCAAAGTACGGTCTGGCGGCGATGTGCGTGGGGATGGGGCAGGGGGCGGCAACCATCTTGGAGAGAATGGGCCCGTAGCTCAGTGGCAGAGCGGTCGGCTCATAACCGATTGGTCGTTGGTTCGAATCCAGCCGGGCCCACCATTCTTTTTTCTACCTTGCTTATGACCTCTAGCCTTCATAGGTAATACTTGTTATGCGAGAGCTAAAGATCCTGTGCTGGAACATTAATGGGATTAGAGCAGCAAAAGGGAAAGGCTTCCTGGAATGGCTTTACAGAGAGTCCCCCGACATCCTCTGTCTGCAGGAGACCAAAGCACATCCCGACCAGCTCGATAAAGACCTCAGGGAGCCACCTGGCTATTACGCATACTGGAACTATCCAGAGCAAGGCAAAGGGTACAGCGGCGTTGCGACTTTTACAAAACAAGAACCACTGAGAATACAAAACGGCTTCGGTATTGCAGAGTTTGACACTGAGGGCAGAACTATAATAGCTGAATACCCCGAATTCACTCTTTTTAACGTGTATTTCCCCAACGGCAAAAAGGACGAGACGCGATTGAAATACAAGCTGGAGTTCTATGAGGCCTTTCTCCAGGTTGTTGACCCTCTTAAAAAAAGAGGAGCAAAACTCATCATCTGCGGTGATTTCAACACCGCACACAAGGAAATTGACTTGGCCAGACCTAAGGAGAACTCAACGGTATCAGGGTTCCTGCCTATCGAGAGGGCATGGATGGACAAATTCGTGGCTCACGGTTATATCGATACATTCCGACACTTCCATAAAGAGCCAAGCCAGTACTCGTGGTGGGATCTAAAGACCAGAGCCCGAGAGAGGAACGTCGGCTGGAGAATAGACTACTTCTTTGTGACAGAGAATTTATTGAAATCAGTCACCAAGACATTCATAATGCCTGAGGTCACGGGCGCTGACCACTGTCCCGTGGGCATAACACTGAAAACTCCGTAGCTAAACTAGATTCAAACTTCTCCTTCCGCAAGTCAAATAACATCGCCACACTTAGCCATCTATTTCTATGAGAACAAAAATAGGAACAAAGTACCACTAAAGCAGTACCTAAAGGGGATTGTTGCGTCACCTTCACTCAAGGGATAATTGAGACAGAAGGCTCAAGGAGGTAGCTCAGATGGAAAGAGTGCTATATTGGGTGGGTGGAGTGATCAACTGGCTGGCCTATGTCTGGCTGGTCACGAGCGAAGCTTTTGAAGAAATCTGCTACGGTACAATAGGGGATTCCGTCAGAGGCATTGTTTCTGCGGCTGAGACCAGGCAGCAAGCCCCTAGAGTAGAGAGACGGACACCCTCATACCAGAATACCGCAGCCAAGGTTGCACATACACCGTAAGACCCTAAATTAGTTATCCGGGATTATTCAATTTTGGGCTCCATTTGCCTTCATCGGTAAATGGAGCCCAAATATGTACGAACTTACAGCAGTTATTTGACCCACTCAACCATGATTGCATCCGCAGCATTTGATACCAATATCAGTACCAAATCTTACAACATGCGCGTGATCCTTCGTCAAGAGAGCCGCGGAGAGTGAGCTAGATGTGGCACGCCCATTATACTTTACCTGTCAGTGCCTGAGCCTTTACTATCTGCTCTTAGGTAGGTTATACTCTTAACACTATACTTTGCAATGGAGATTCTGAATGAAGGCTTTGATTCTGGCAGGGGGCAAGGGCACGAGGCTCAAGCCTATTACACACACCATACCCAAACAGCTTCTTCCCGTGGCCAATAAGCCCATCATGTTCTACGTATTAGACCAGATTAGAGAAGCAGGCATTACAGATATTGGCATCATCATCTCGCCGGAAACCGGCGACTATATCGAAGAAGCCGTGGGCGACGGTTCCCGATGGAATAGCCAAATTACCTATATTCCGCAGGCCAAGCCTATAGGCCTGGCCCATGCCGTAAAAACAGCGCGCTCTTTTTTGGGCGATGCCACATTTCTCATGTTCCTCGGCGACAACCTCATCGAGGGCGGAGTGAAGAGCTTTGTTCAGGAGTTCGAAAGTCGCTCTCCGGATGCTCTGGTCCTGCTCAAGGAAGTACCAGACCCACGACTCTTCGGGGTTGCTGAACTAAACAGGAAGGGAGAGGTAATTCACCTCGTAGAGAAGCCCAAAGAGCCTAAAACCAACCTGGCCCTGGTGGGGATTTATCTGTTCACCCCCTTGATCCACAAAGCGATAGCGAAAATCAAACCCTCTTGGCGCGGAGAATTGGAGATAACCGATGCCATTCAGAAGCTTCTAGACATGGGTAATAAAGTCAGAAGCCATATCCTGACGGGATGGTGGCTCGATACCGGGAAAAAGGACGACCTGCTGGAAGCGAATCGAGTTGTCCTCGACAGCTTGCTCAAGCGCGATGTAAGAGGGGAAATCGACTCTAAAAGCAAGATAGTTGGCAGGGTGGAAATCAAGGAGGGCGCCAGGGTTGAGAACAGCACTATCAGAGGCCCTGCCTCCGTTGCTGAGGGGTGTCAAATCAGGAATTCATTCATAGGTCCTTTCACCAGCATAGGAGCAGGCACGGTGATAGAGGATTCCTCCGTGGCACATTCGGTCATATTGGAGAACAGCCGTATTTATCGCATCGAACGCCTGGAGGACAGCCTTATCGGCACACGTGTCGAACTCAGGAGAGCCGACGAGAGATTCAACGCAGTGAAAATCTTCGTCGGCTGCGACTCCAGCCTGGAGCTATAGGAGGGCGAAATGGAGTACATATCCGGTGTTAAAGTACGCAGGCTGCGACTCATACCAGATGACCGGGGCTGGCTCATGGAACTGCTACGGTCGGATTGGGAGGAGTTCGAGAAGTTCGGACAGGCCTATGTCACCACATGCTACCCTGGTGTGGTCAAGGCCTGGCACTATCATAAACTCCAGACCGACCATTTCACTTGCGTCAGCGGATTGGCAAAGCTTGCTCTCTATGACCCCCGCGACGATTCTCCAACAAAAGGCTTGATAAATGAGTTCTACCTCGGCAACCTGAATCCAATCCTGGTCAAGATACCGCGAAGCGTCTATCACGGCTTCACCGCTGTGGGCAATGAGCCGGCTACGATTATCAATTTCCCCACCCACCTCTACAACTACGAAAAGCCTGACGAGTACCGCCTACCCCACAATGACTCATCTATCCCATATAAATGGGACGTAAAGATGGGATAAAGGCCTTTGTAGTGAACAGCGCGGGAGTCCCAGCCTAAAGGGTTTAGGGGCTTACTTCAAAAAGGATTTGATAGTATGTAGTATAAGTCCGGTAAACAGGCTCAGGGCGCCAACTACGCAAAGCAATACGGCTATCAGCGCAGGGCCCAGCCAGAAAGTCTGGGTAGTTTCCCACCCTCGTATTACCCGGAATCCTTCCCAAAAACCGAAGGCCAGCTTTACAAAACCTGGCAAGCTGAAGCCCTGCGACCTGGGTGAGCTGCAGCGGATTCAGTGAAGAAAAATCTCGGACCGACTTTGCCATCCTACCTATGATCAGTAGAGCAGTATCCTTGGACGTGCCTTGAACGGCACTCATCTGGTTACTTGCCGGCCCCGGAGTAGTGGCGTACGGTGTCCGTGAGACCCTGCTCGAAGGCAATGGAGGGCTTCCAACTTAGGTCGCGCCGCAGCTTTGCGCTGTCTATGGCGTAGCGCCTGTCGTGTCCGGGGCGGTCTTTCACCGATGTAAGCAGTGACTCGGGCTTCCCCAGGATTTTGAGGATTAGCTTGGCCAGGTCTATATTTGCCCATTCGTTGTCAGCGCCAATGTTGTAGACCTCGTCTGTCTTGCCCTCGTGCATGATAAGGTCTATGGCACGGCAGTGGTCAAGGACATGGATCCAATCTCTAACGTAGAGGCCGTCGCCGTAGATCGGGACAGGTCTGTCATACAGGGCATTCAGGATAACGGTGGGGATGAACTTTTCAGGGTGCTGCTTCGGGCCATAGTTATTGCTGCAGCGAGAGATGACCACCGACAATCCATATGTATGATAGTATGCCCGGACCAGCAGGTCGGCAGCGGTCTTGCTGGCAGAGTAGGGGGAGTTGGGCCGTAGGGGTGAGCCTTCGGTGAACCTCTTCTTTGTGCCAAGCTTGAGCGCTCCATAGACCTCGTCTGTGGAAATCTGGTAGAACAGCTTTATCTTGTGGCGCAGCGCTGCATCGAGCAGAACCTGAGTCCCCAGGACGTTGGTGCTAATGAACACCTGGGGCTCGAGGATGCTGCGGTCAACGTGGGACTCGGCAGCGAAGTTAATCACCACGTCTATGCCTTTCATCAGCTTGTCTACCAGCTTGCCGTCCTCGATCCTGCCCTGGACAAACTTGTGCCTGGGATTGTTCTTCACCTCCTTGAGATTCTCCAGACTTCCGGCGTAAGTTAGCGCATCGAGGTTCACCACCTCGTAGTCAGGGTACTTCTCCAGGATGTATGGAACAAAGTTGGAGCCGATGAAGCCGGCGCCTCCGGTTACCAGCAACCTCATAGCCTTGCCTTTTCCTTCCTCTGAGCCAGATATTCTCTTAGAGCTTCTTTCCACGATGGCATATCCCTGCCTATGACTTCCCTGAGCGGGAAGTGGTCAAGCACGCTGTTTGAGGGCCTCTTGGCTGGCCTCGGGAACTGCTCTGAGGTTACCGCCATCACCGCAGTGTTTATTCCTGAGAGGCGGAATATCTCTTTCGTGAAGTCGAACCAGGTGGTAGGCTCGGAGTTTGTTACGTGATAGATACCGTAGCGCCCTGTCTCAATCAGGGCGATAGTCGCCTCTGCGAGGTGGCAAGTCCACGTAGGGCATCCCTTCTGGTCGGTTACCACGGATAGCTGTTTCTGCTTTTGCCCGAGTTCCAGCATGGTCTCGATGAAGTTCTTGCCCTGAAGCCCGAAGAGCCAACTGGTGCGGATGAGATAGAACTTGCTCAGAAGCCACAGGACGTATTTCTCTCCGAGCAGTTTGGAGCGTCCGTAGGCGTTTATGGGGTTCGTTTTGTCATAAATGGTGTAAGGGCCTGGTTTGGTGCCATCGAAGACGTAGTCGGTGCTGAAATGGACCAGGGGCATACTACGTTCTTGACATAACAAGCAAAGGTTCTGCACCCCCAGCCCGTTGACTATAAGTGCCCGGTGTTCCTGTTTCTCTGCACCGTCCACGTCGGTATAGGCGGCGCAGTTGATAATAAGCTCGGGCGCCAGCTTACCCACGACGTCCTTAACCACTCTCAGGTTAGTGATATCCAGCTTGTCCTCAAGTGGGGCAAGGACTTCGTAGCCCCGTTCTGAGAGGAGAGGAATGAAGTCCTTTGCCAGCATACCGGCGGAGCCTGTCACCAGAACCTTCATCCCATCTTTACCTCGCATTCATACCGGATTGGATGGAGCGTCGTAGGGTCAGTGCTGTTGCTGTCTATGGATGCTCTGCCTCGTCCGCGCTGAGGCTCATGATAATCCGGGAAAGGTTTCCACAGCGGCCTGTTCTGCCGCAATGTGTAACAGGTAGATACCCACGGGCAGAGCCCGTGGGTATCTACAGCTATGCTTTCAATGCTCATCCTCTACTGGGCGGGAGGAGGACTCCCAGACTCCGGAGGCTGACCTTGTTCGCCAGTCGTTTCCTTTTTCTTCCTGCTAAAGACAGACATGACCCACATGAAGGCTTTCATCTCTATCGTTATTATCTTCATTACGATGGGTATGCTCATTATCCTGATAACTACTCTGTTGCTCATCATCTTCATTAGCATTCTATCATTCCCTCCTTGATATTCTGCGGCAGGGCTGCTCGGCCTCTTTTGATGGCTTGTTCTTCATCTCTGCGAGTTTGATCCTCCAGTCTGTTTCCTTCTGTACGTCGATCTTTATCTTGAATTTGACAACCTGCGGCCGTCTGGCAGTGTAAATGCTGACCAGCCAGCCTCTTCAGTTGCGACAAGACCATCCAATAAGCCTGACGACCTATACCAGGATACCAAGACAGATGGAGAAAAAAGAAGAACAGTGAAAACGATCAGCAGCAAGGGCAATGTGGCATGAAGTAATGCAGCGCCAAGCATGATGGGGATGGTCAACAGCGCAGCCAGGAGAACCAAGGGGAACAAGTTCTCGGCGTTCGCTGGCCACGCAGCAATTTTTTGCAGCCGAGGGCAAAGACGCCTCGCAGCGTAGATGAGAAGGCTGACGAAGAGTGTTCCCAGAAAAACGCCGAGGACGAATACCCTGAGGAGGATCATAAGTGTAGGAACATTCATTTCTTTTTCCGATCAATAATACAGTCTGCCTAGCCATCTAGTGAAATGGCTTTTTGATTTGTTCATGATAACATAATACTTGGATTTGTCAAACGTGTGCTGTGCCTTCTCACTACGCTGACTTACTCAACCGTCCGTCTGCTTCTCGCCGCGTAAGACAAACTCTTTCACCCTGCGCTCAAACTCACGCCGTTCCAGCAATACTCTGCGATTGCATCCACGGCATTTGATGCCGATGTCAGCGCCCAATCTCACAACCTGCCACTCGTAGCTGCCGCAAGGGTGCTTCTTCTTCAGCAGCACCACATCCCCGAGACTTATCGCCATGAAGTCACCTTCTAGTCGCCAATTTCTCGTTGATCTGGTCGCGCAACTTCAGCGCTTCGCGGCGCGCCACCTCAGCAAAATCCTTCCCCTTCGAAGCGTAAAGTATCTGCCTGGAACAGTTTATAATCGCTTTCTCTCCATTGGCATCGACGCCGTATTTTACCGCTGCTGCCAGATGGCCACCCTGGGCTCCGATTCCAGGTATCAGCAAAGGAAGCTCAGCGCAAAGCTCACGAACTCTTCTTAATTGTTCTGGATAGGTTGCCCCGACCACCAGGCCGATATTACCCCGCGTGTTCCATTCCCTGGCTTTTAGCGCTACCAATTCGAATAAAGGTCTAGCGTTCGAAGCAGGCGTCGACTCGGCGCAGAGAGTCTCCTGGAAGTCAGCAGAGCCGGCATTCGATGTCTTGCACAGAATAAATACGCCCTTATCTGCGTACGCAATGAAGGGAGCGATGGAATCATGGCCCAGGTAAGGGCTGACCGTAGCAGCATCGAAACCAAAAGTCTCGAACAGTGCCCTGGCATATGCCTCGGAGCTGGAAGCGATATCCCCCCTTTTGGCGTCTCCTATAACCGGGATCCCCTTGGGCACATGCCCCATAGTCTTCACCAGCGCCCTTAGTCCATCTATGCCCAAGGCCTCGTAGAAGGCAAGATTAGGCTTGTAAGCGCATACCAGGTCTGAGGTAGCGTCTATGATTTCCCGATTGAACTCGAACACGCTGAGCCTGGGAGGCATCAACTTCGGGTCAGGATCGAGCCCCACACAAAGCAAGCTCTTGTTGTCTTGGCCTGCGCTCAGTAGCTTCTCTAAAAAATTCATCTCTCTATTCCGCGCCCAGGTTTTGGCAAAGCGATGATAGCAGCCGCTCACTTGGGCGTCAAGAAGCTTGCCACCATCGCTGGCCTCGTGATATTCACGGGCACGGCACGTGGGGTGCAGGTGAGCAAATCTTCTCTGCATAGACCTGTTGCTAACGTAGGGGAAACCCGGTCTTCGTTGATAACAGGTGTCGCCATTGCTAACCGCCTTCCCTTGTGGATGGGGCTCCGGGGTCGCTACCCTGTCGTACGGGATCGTCCTCTAGCCCGGCTTGGTTAGGGCGCCTCTGCGCTCCCGCCCTCACACGTGTGTCATAATGTTTCATGAGAGGACGGAGGCACATCACTGTTTGACAAATGGCAGCCTTATGTTATCATTGAGATATGACATAAGAGGAGAGCTCTGAGCCAGCAGCTATGAAAACATGGTGCACTATAGTAGTAATTCTGCTAGTAGTTCTCCTGCTTACTCTCCTAGCGGGGAAAACCGTATTTGCCCAAACCGCGCCGACGGTTGATACCAACCCTGCCGGCAATATCACCTTTGACTCGGCCACCCTAAACGGTAACCTCACTAGCATGGGCGATGCCCTATCCGTAGATGTCTCCTTTGAGTGGGGCAATGATACTAGCTATGGCAACGAGATCCCCGCCGGAAGCATGATTGACGTCGGTGCGTTCAGCGCTGACCTAAGCAGCCTTAACCCCAGTACTACATACTACTTCAGGGCCAAGGCCGTGGGCAATGGAACCGCTACCGGCGCCGACCTGAACTTCACCACTGGAACCCCCACCCCGCCTACGGTTGATACCAACCCTGCCGGCAATATCACCTTTGACTCGGCCACCCTAAACGGTAACCTCACTAGCATGGGCGATGCCTCATCCATAGATGTCTCCTTTGAGTGGGGCAATGATACTGGCTATGGCAACGAGATCCCCGCCGGAAGCATGACCGGCGTCGGTCTGTTCAGCGCTAACCTCAGCAGTCTCGACCCCGGTACTACATACTACTTCAGGGCCAAGGCCGTGGGCAATGGAACCGCTACCGGCGCCGATCTGAACTTCACCACCGCCCTACCTTTCAACCTTGAAGGCTGGGGCTGGTGCACCAACTACAATACGGTTGTCCCCGTCACGTTTAACGGCTACTCGACGATGGTCCAAAGGACAGGTGCCCCAAATAGTTTCTCCATGCACGCCATCGGCAACCTTACCTTGCCAGCACCATACAGCGAGGTAATCCCGCTTGACATGTATGGCAGCAGGGTGCGGTCGCTTTTCTACCTTCGGCAAGAGGTGACAGGCCAGTCAGCGACCTTTTACGGAACTTGGCTCAATGGTAATCAGACCTACAAAGGGATGGCTGGTACCATCGGACTGCCTAACCCAGAGGGCACTTCCCTGAAAACAGCGAGAATCTGTTTTGTCTACTTGCGAACACCAGATGTTCAAGTGCCGATCACGGAGCCAGGCAATTTTGTTAGCGACATTGATTCTATGGTAAGCAGGTCTGTCAAGGCAGTTGACAGCGTGGTTAACAGCTTGATAGGAACTGGTTTCGCCGGAATACTGAGCAGCATATTGGCCAAGATAGCGGTGCTCTTGGCGCATATAAGGGCACTGGGTATACCTTACATTTCATAGGTGGGAAGATGGATATAACAACGTTATTGCTAATTGGCGCGATCATAGCCATCTTGGCTATCGGCGGATTTTTTGCGCTGATCGAGCTGGCTCTTCTGACATACGTTGTAAAAAACCTCTACCCACTCACGCGTAGAACAGCCCTGTGGGCAGCTAAGATACAGAACTTCCTGCCCCTGCTCATCTTAGATGTGGCCTTGATAATCCTGATTGTCGTTGTTTTCGTGTTCGCTTTGAGGTTACCGACGGCTATAATGCTGCTGCTTATTTTGCTGGGGCTAATCCTCGTCGTGGCTCTGGCCTTGGTTGCCCTACTGGTAGAATTGGCGATACTGGTCTACATTGTTAGGATTGTTCGGTGGGTCTATGGCCGATGGAGAGGATTGCTTGGAGGTCTATTGCCACAAGTCCTGAAGTTGAAGATTAAACACGATGTGGGCAAGGACAAAGACGTGACAACCCATTTTGCTGAGTTGAAGGCCAAGCTAGGAAAAGAGGCCGACCAGGCCCGCCGCAATATTTCAAAACTGGGGAAGTAGATATGAGATGGAGAGACAAGTTGCTGCTGAAGATAATGGGCAGCAGGGTAGTGATCAAAATAATGAGCATTCCCATAGCTGTCAAGATACTAACTGTCGAGACCCGGGGCTTGCTCTGCGTTGCCTCCCTGTTCAGTAGAAAGAAGAAGGAGCCGCAGCCAGCCCAGAGTCATCCCTCAGATTCCGGAAGCAGCACTCGTGGTTAGCCCTAGGCTGAGTATTCGAAGCCAGGCTAACGCCCTCGTCCACCCAGCTTAGCCCCCATCGGCTTCCTCTTCCTATTCAGATCGACGGCATACGGTTCCGCGCTAATCTCTCACCAGATTACTCGATTCGCCCGCCGCTGAATTCTAGGGAAGCCTGTGCTGGGTCCTGGCGATAATCTGGTCTTGAACCGCCTTGTTCATGTCCACAAAATAGGCACTAAAACCAGCAACCCTCACTATCAAGCCCTGATAGTTTTCAGGATGCGCCTGCGCGTCGGCCAAGACATGATTGTCCACAACATTGAATTCAATGTGGGGGATATTAAGGTCAACGAAGGTCCTGAGATACGCCACGAACTTCGATCTGTTGTAGCTTTGCAGTGACTCCGGGCTGAACCTCTGGTTGAGCAGCTGATTGAAGGTTAGCGGGGAGTCTGCCTTGGCAGCAGACCTCAGCACGGCTATTGGTCCCTTCTTGTCTGTGCCAGCCTCGGGAGAGAGTGTGCCATCGCTGAACATATCGCCTTTCTTCCTGCCATCTGGCGTGGGCCCGGTGAGCCCAGCGAGGTGGAAGAAGCTGGCGCCTCCGCTGCCGTCACAGGTGACGTTGTAACCGTACACGTTCTTGAAACTCTGCATGACCTGGCAGGTTCTAATGTGAATATCCCGGGCGAAAAGGTCGACATAATCGTCATCGTTGCCAAATTTTGGGGCATCGCGGAACATCTGGCGCAGGCCTTCCTTGCCTTCCCAGTTATCCCTCAGAGCCATCAAGAGCTCTGCCACGGTGACCTTCTTCTCCTCAAAGATCAACTTCTTCATGGCTACCAACGCATTGACCACTGTGGTGTGTCCCACAGGCTGTATGTTTGTCTTATGCCAATAATGAAGCTCCCTGACATCCGTAGCATTCTCGATGCAACCATCGAGCAGAGCTGAGTTGAATGGCTGTGGCAACCACTGGGCTTCAATGTCATCCGTTACGTTGCTGATGGTGACCAACTTCTCGGTAAAGAACCTTACCTGTTCAAGATATGCCTTGATTACGTCCTCGATGGAGGTAAAGGTAAGGGGATGAGCAGTAGGGGCCCCTATCTGCTTATCCGTGGAGAGCTGGCAAGCCCTTCCCTCAGTCAAGGCATATTCCAGACATTTGGGTAGTACGAACCCTGGACCAGAGATGGCGCGGTGGCCCATGGGCTTGCCGACTACGCTATACACCGTGCAGGCTTCGACAGCCCAGTCTCTAGCATCCTCAACCGGGATGCCCTTGCTCATGAGGAACGGTATCATGAACTCGTCGTTGAAAATGCCGTAATGTCCTGCGTCCTCCCCCAGGATTTCTGTTAAGCGGAGTAGAAAATCTTCAGGGGTGTTACGGTGCAGCCTCACCGATATCATAGGTTCGACCAACCGCAGAGACTTAACGCTGTCCATGATCATATAGGTCAGCTCATTGGTGGCGTCCCGGCCCAGGCGATCCTGGCCTCCGATTGTTATATAGCGTGGGGTCGTGTGGGCTCCGCTGTCCACTATGGGGGGATTGAAATCCGTGAGCTCCGTAAGCTTGAGCCAGATGCTCTGGATGAGTTGCTGAGCCTGCTGTGCGGTTATCCGCCCCTCTTCCCTGTCCTTCCTGTAGGAAGGATACCAGATTTGATCCACCCTATCACCGATCCCGACGGTCTGGATATCAAGCACCCTCACCAGAAGCATGACCAGGTACCAGCACTGCAACGTCTCGAAGAATGTTCGCGGAGGGTTAGCCGGCACCCATTCGCATGCCTGGGCGATCTGCTCCAGCTCGCTTCTCCTCGTCTTATCCTCCTCTTGAATGGCCTTCACTCTGGCCAATTCAGTGTACCTCTTGGCCCACCTGATAGCTGCCTGGATGCTTATGATGACAGACTCCAGAAAAGCCTTCTTCCCCATGAACTCAGCGGGACGGTTGTGGATCAGTGCCGTGTCACCTTTTATCTCGGCCAGCTTAGCCTCAGCTTCTTTCTGTATGCCGTTGAGGCCCACTGCGAATAGCTTCTCGTAATTGGGCATTTGACCACAATGGGCGCCGTGCAGCCACAAATACACACCGTGACTCATAAAGTACCAATATGTCTTATCCTTTTCCGCGAGCATATCCCGCTCTGCTCCGTGCACGGACCTGGTGAACCAGTATTGATTGATCGCATGTAGCTCCGCTCGTTCCGGATCGCTCAACATGTTCCTGTAGACTGAGTCGACGGCCTTATCCACCCACCTGGAGTACAGCTCCGGATAAATGATTGCATTGTTCACATATGGGGCTACACTGCCCGCAATTCGGTCGTTCGGGCCTATGTCTATGGTCATGGTGTCGAGGAGATTGGCCATCGCCTTCGCTCTTCTGACTACCATGGGCTCTCCCTCGGTCTCCTTGTAGGCTTGGGTGACGAAGCGAGCACGCTCGATATCCAGCTTCAAGGTTGGGCGTATGTGGCTTTCCCCATCCGGTTTCTCCAGCCCAACCCGGCCCACCCGTTGCCCCATCATGGTCCTGTAACGGACCTGGTCCGCTAGTCTCTCGGCTGAAGCTTTCTCTCCTACAGTAGTCATTTTCGGCCTCCCTCGCTCGACTCTTGAAGTGGATGCTCCGGCAATATAGGTCGATATTAGCTTGATAGCCGCTAAAAAGCCATAAAATTCAGCGGGGAACTATGAAAAACTCATCACATCTGGCTACCCAGTTGTTTAGGTTCTTCTCTTGCCGACACTTCCATATTAAACAAGATATCTTCAGCCGAGTCAAGTGCTGGAATCTGTGGGTAGTGGGTCATTTTGAAAGACTCAGTGACTGGAGCAGCTTCTGTACAATATCCTCCACAGGTGGAATTTGGGTATCGCCTGAATCTCCCCACTGGGATGACAAGTCACAGTCATTATGCCAAGGGCACACAATTAGACCTGATGCCTGGATCAGGCGCCATAAGCTACAATAGCAACAGCGGCACTGGGAGCGGAACTATCGTTAGGAAAGCTGACGGTGTCCCATAATCCCCCAACCGCTCTGTATTCTAGCTTCGATCGTATGTGTCATCGAACACCCTGCGCAAGCCAAAATACGCTTGCACAATTCGGGAGTATTCTTTCTCAACGTCCTTCTCACTTTCCGAGAATTGCAGTATCTTCTCCGCGACCGGTATTGTTAACATGGCGCATATTAAGTCTTTTGTTTGCGATGACATCACCATTTTTGCTCCTCCTTCAATTTGCCCGTTTCGGGACACGCTGCTCGACACTGGCTACTAGTTTCGGAAGCTTATTATACCATCGCCATGAATCAAAGTCACAGATTGGGAGCCTAGCTACCCAGCAGCGCGTGTAGTGTCTAACTGTGAGCCAAGTCTAAAGAAAGGGCTATCGAAGCTTTGCCCTACTCTTCGGTACCCAAACCCCGTGATGCGACACTGAGCTAAAGAACACACTTATCATTGTCAAGTGGTTTGCATTCGCACCAAAGTTGACCGCGAGCAGCCCGTGTCCAAGCATCGGTCACCCTGTCCAACGTGCCACCGTATGTTAACGCATCTTCGATTCGCGCTTCATATTCTTTCAGCCTTGGGCGATGGTGGGGGGCCAGCGCCGCTCAGCCAAGCGCGTTGCCAAACACCAGAGGCATGTGATTCGTGCAGCAAGAGGCAATATAACCACTACCACTGCGGCAACTACGCACGTTGGATGACTGTGTAACTACTGATGTAGGCGTGAATATGCGTTGTGATCTATCAATGACATAAGTACTCGGACTAAAGTGAACCTCTACAGGTACAAATGCGTGATTGTAGTCCCCCTTCGATTTAAGGCATACTCAGTGGTAGTCGGTTGTAGGTGAGGTGAGGCGGAGATGGAAAACCTCGCGAAGGCCATAGTTGACGGTGCACAGTTGCTTGGGCAAGTGTTTTTCCATTTTTCGACCAATCAGGTCGGTCCTGACCTATCAAATCAAGCTTCAGCAGCGAGCATGCTAGCCTCCATCATCGGAAATCTTGCGAGTTTCGTGGGCCAACTGATCCTAGAGATAGCCAAGCTGATTCACTAGAGCAGTCACACCCGTTTTCCCCGCGTTTTGCGGCCCAAAATCCTAGAGGGATAGAAGAGAAGTGATTTCTTGAGCAGAAGGGTGTGATCACGAGGCGCTTGGCTTGTGTCTCTTTTGGCACCGTAACAGTCAAGGCGATCCTTGCTGGAGCGGCTCCAGTCTATCGGTTGCCTAGCTCTGTTCAAAACATGACACTGCGGTACGTGTGGGTTTTTGAGGAGGTTCCCCTCAAAAAGAATAGATCGCGGTAGCCCTACGTCTCTGCTTAGCCGAAGCTAGTCCGCCTAAATTTCTTCGCTCCCCTCTATTCTGCTGGCTTCATCCTTGCCAGGTTACTGTCTCCCATGAGCAATTGTAGCTAGAGGCGCCTAAGAATCTCCATCGTGCAAATTGACATCGGAGAACGGGATGCAGTATAATGAAGAGCCTTTAAGCAAAGCAGGAAGAGAATGCCAAAAGGAGCTTATCAACCGAAGGAGGTTGCGCAGAAAAGGCAAATATGGTTTTCTTTCACGTATGGCTACTCGTGGCGGCGGTTAGTTTTGAGACAGAGGCGACTCAAGAGTCGCTCTAAGCTTGCGGTATAGTCTTGCTGCTGTGGCGGAATGGGTGAGAAGGAAAGGCTAAGGAACAATTCGCAGTTTGCTGCCGTTTATGAGCGTGGGAGGATGTGGGCAAACGAGTTCGCCGTGCTTAAAACGCTGCCCAATGGTCTGTAGGAGCCCGTATGGTTTTGTCGCTGGCAAGCGCTTAGGTAAGGAATTGCTGAGTAACTCGGTGAAAAGGTTGTTGCACGATATGGAGAGGGCAGCAGCAACGAAAACGGGATGGGGCGTAGCGTTCATAGCCAGCAGCCAGGCTTCTCACGAATTAGGAGCATCAGAAGCAGGGTTATTGAGCCGAGCACGAATTTTGGCAGATCGGGACGGAGCCAAGGGAAGAAGGGGATAGAAAGGGTGAAACGAATCGCTTTGATGCTAATACGTTTTTATCAGGTGGCTATCTCTCCTAGCAGACCCAGCTCATGTCGCTATGTGCCCTCTTGTTCCCAATACGGTTACGAGGCAATTGAGAAGTACGGGTTGCTGAAAGGTGGTTGGCTTACGGCGAACCGCATTTGCCGCTGTCATCCTCTGGCCAAGGGTGGTGTAGACCTTGTGCCCTGACCCGGTTTCTGTCTATCTCTCAACGGTTTTCCTAGATGCTTAACACCAGACGAACTAGATTGACAAAAGCTATTCTGGCAGTGGTTCTTCTTGCTAGCCTAGCCCTATCTGGCTGCTATGGTCCTCGAGGCTGGCCTGCGACTCAAAGTGAAGGGGATACCCTGTATGCTTGCACCATGGATGGCAGAGTCGTTGCTCTAGATCCCAATAGCGGCATGTGGAAATGGGACTGGCAGCCAGCAGCGGGGCAAACTGGGGAACAGACGGCCGCGTCTTTTAGCTGTGCGTCAACGGCGAGCTCGTTTGTGGGAGGTTTTTTCTATGGCGCCCCTGCCGTTTCCGATGGCCTGCTCTATGTGGCCTACCGTAACGGAAAGGTTTACGCCGTAGATGCCGCCAGCGGGGTGCAGGAATGGAGCTATGACCTTCGCAGCGCTGTTGCTGGTGGCTTAGCGGTTAATAACGATACTGTGTTCGTCGGATCATCCAACGGAAAGCTTTCTGCGCTAGATGCTGGCAATGGGTCTTTGAAGTGGGAGTTCTCCTCCGAGCATGAAGTCTGGGCCACACCTGCAGTTGCTGATGGAGTCGTTTACTTTGGCTCTCTCGATCACAGCATCTACGCCCTGAACGCCAGTGATGGTACGAAGAGGTGGGCGTTTAAGACTGGCGGGGGCATCGCATCTACCCCCGTGGTTGTCGATGGAGTGGTTTACATAGGCTCGTTCGACAAAAAATTCTACGCTATAGATGCAGACACCGGCACGCAGAAATGGGTCTTTCAGGGTGCAGGTAACTGGTTCTGGTCCAACGCTGTTTACGATAATGGCACCATTTATGCGGGCTCCCTGGATTATAATGTCTACGCTCTAGACGCTGGTAACGGCACGCTGGCATGGCCCCAACCGTTTAAAGCTAGTGATCAGGTGAGGTCCTCTCCGGTCATCGCTGGTGGGGTCCTGGTAGTGGCCTCCGAGGACGGCAAGATTTATGGTCTTTATCCCAAGACAGGGGAAAAGAAGTGGGAATTCGATGGCGTTGGCACTAAAGTTCTCTCCAATCTCTGTGCCGCCGGAGGCACAGTTTACATAAATAGTCAGAACAACAAACTCTATGCGTTGGATGGCGAAACCGGCCAAGAAGTCTGGGCCGTACGGTTAAGTAAGTGAGATAGAAGAGGCTATGAGCGAAGCTAAGCCCGCAAGCACTTTCAATATGGCCAGGTTCGTTATTATCCTGCTCGTAGTAGTGCTGATTTTCCTCCTCATCAGCGGCGTCGTTACCATAACCGGGCTGTGGAACACGATTCTCCTGGAACCGATGCTAAACTTATTGGTTCTGATGTCCAAATATTTTATGGGCAGCTTCGGGCTTGCCGTTATAGTGCTGACCATCATCATTCGGCTGCTCATATTTCCTCTCACCATGAGGCAGCTACAATCCAGCAAGGCGATGCAGGCGCTACGGCCCGAGATTACGGCGTTGCAAGAGAAATACGCTAAAGATGGCAAACAGCTTGCTGCAGAGATGTCCCAGCTTTATAAGAAAACCGGCGTCAATCCTCTTGGCTGTGCCTTCCCCCTGCTGCTCCAGTTCCCCATCTGGGTTGCTCTGTATCAGTCCGTTATGCAGGCTATGGCCTACACACCTGAAAACCTTATTGGTTTATCCAGACAACTGTATTCCTCGGCGGCTATTCAAAGTGCGGTGCCCTTGAAACATTATTTCCTATGGGCGAATCTCTCCAGCGGGGATATTTTCATGGCTATCCTGACAGCAGCGAGCATGTGGGTGTGGCAGAAGATGTCCTCTATGCCCAGCGCAGACCCTCAGCAGCAGACTATGAGCCGCATAATGCTGTGGGTACTGCCCCTATTGTTTGGCCTTATGGCCTTGACATTTCCCAGTGCGCTTGCTCTTTACTGGGTAGTCTCCAATATCATCGGCATTGTAATACAATATCGTGTAACTGGCTGGGGCACTCTGAAGATGCCCTCCCTGGCATCCCTAAAGAGGGGCGCTCCTCAACCAGTGGCTAATCCCGTGGCGAAGACTGGTGGCACAATAAGTACGGTCAAGAAGGCTGGGAAGAGTGCCGCCCCACAACAAGGGGGTGCTAAGACAGATAGTGCAAGTGCTAAGAAGAAGGAGACTGCTGGAGGTGACATAATCTCCCAAGGAGATAAGGTCGGCCATGAAGAGCGTGGAGGTGAGCGCAAAAACTGATGAGGAAGCCATCGCGATTACTCTGGCTGAACTGGGGCTGAGCTGCTCTGAGGTAGAGGTTGTCATTGTCAAGAAAGGAAAGACCAAGGTCTCAGGCTTGGGCTCAGAGGGAGTCAGGGTAAGGGTAACCCCGCTGGGACAACAGCTCGAGGGGGATGAGGATGTTGCAGGTATGGCTAGGGCGGTTTTGCAGGACCTCCTATCTCTGATGAAGATGACTGCTAATGTTGTGCTGGACAAAAGTGCTGCTGGTGATGAGGGGAGTATTCCACTCGATACAGCCGTTCAAGTCCAATCTGCATAGCTTCTCGTAGTTCGGCATCTGACCACCACAATAGGCACCGTGCACCCCCCAATACACCCCATGATTGATATAAGACCAATATGGCTTGTCCTTTTCCAAGAGCATATTCCGCTCCGTGCACTGACCTGCTGAACCCGTATTCATTGATTGCGTGCATCTCCGGTCGTTCGAGGTCGTTTAACATATCCTTATAGCCCGAGTCGATAGCCTTATCCACCCACCTTGAGTATAGCTCGGGATCCCTCAACCAACCTGCGAGGGACTTTATCTCTGAATCGATGTTGTGTATCAATTGAAGTAAAGCTGATCTGACCCTGGAGACCGATATTGTCGATTCCACTCGTTAATGAGCAAATCCAGATTGTATAGGCCGAAAGTTGTAGTAGAAATGGAACGAAGGGTATATACCCTATTGACAAAAGGGTATATACCTGATACTATCTCACCCGACAGTTACTAGAGAACTAAGGTGGTCGTACAAGGTGGCAAAAAAGTACCGCCAAGGATTGTCGGATACCCATGCAAATAGTGTGACATTGCTAGTCGGGTGAGAGGCAACGTAAGATATGCACATTTTGGGGTCTATTGGACATAAAATGCAAAAACCGTGGAAACTCCGTGGGGAACTTCGTGGATAACTGTCTTGACACGCGATAATACCGGGGGCGTATGCTAGTCTAGCGGGACGTTCCCAGGTTGCGTTCGGCTGGGGCAGGGTCTACTCTTGCCTTGGTACTTTTGTGAGTGGAGCTTGTGAGATGTTTTGTCATAAGCTCGAAATCCGTAGGCTGTTTTCGATAGCGGCTGTGCTATCGGCACCTCTAGACCTCAGAGATTTTGTAACCATTGGGCAGCATCCGGCTCATCAAGACTCTCGGCAGGGCTGCAATCCACAAAGCGCCGTCCAATCCAGCAAACGGTGGAGCGTAAGGCAATGATTAGGAGAGCTTACTATCTTCTACAATCACAGGGCGACTCCCAGCGCACAAACATTTACGGAGCAACCGTCTGGTGAGCTTATATGAAGCCAGAGCTAGTTGATTATTACCAGACCGCCATAGAGCTACTCAAGCTGGTACAGGTTGACTATAGGCGTGCACAAAAAGAGCTGCAGGAGGTGAGTTTTCATCTCGCCCAGAGGGAGAGTGTGGCTGCCAGCCAACTGAACTCAGCCTTGGATGCTTTGGATAGCAGAAATAGAATATCCGACACAGCGGCCCAACGTTCGGTTCCCACGCTCGAGGCGTACTGCCTGGGAAAATTTCAGGTGCGCGTCAACTGCAAGAAGATAGAACATTGGCGCAGTGTCAAAGCTAAATCTATTCTAAAGCATTTGATAGCGCAGAGGGGGCGCCCCGTACCAAAAGATATTCTGACGGAGGCCACCTGGCCGGGTTGCGAGCCTTCACAGGGTAACAACAATTTGAAAGCGGCGGTGCGTGCTCTGAGGCAGACGCTCAACCATGATAACGGCACGGGGGAAGGTTTCGCATGGATTTTGTTCGAAGATGGAAACTACATGATCAATGCAGACGCTGATTTGTGGGTAGATGCTGAGCAGTTCGAGCTTCATTGTCAGGCTGGCAGAAGGTTCGAGGCGGAGGAAAAGTTGGTTGAGGCCATCAGAGAACACAAGGCTGCAGAAACATTATACAGGGGCGATTATTTGGAAGATGACCCATACGAGGAATGGACATATCTACGGCGTGAAGCCCTGAAGGATGATTACCTGGCCGTATTGGGCAAGCTTGCTGATTATTCGATGAGGGCGAAAGATTACGAGGCTTGTATTGGCTATTGCCAAAAAATATTGAGCAAGGACTATTGCCGCGAGGATGCCTACCAGCGCTTAATGTGCTGCTACAATCGTCTGGGCCAACGCAGTAGGGCTATCAGTTGGTACCGTCTGTGTGAGCGAACTATTAAGAGTGAACTGGATGTTTCTCCTGATCAGCGAATAACCGCACTTTATCAGCAGCTGATAAAAGGCGAGTATATCTAATTTCGCAGTATCCCCTAACACCACTACCGTTGCCGTGAGATCCATCTAACGTCGCAGAGCCCATGTATCCAAAAGGTGCTGTAGTCTATAATGCCATCTCGCTACCTAATCTCCTAAGTGACGTTCAATTCAGGTGTTAGTTCGGACTGAAGGCAATGCACAGGCTATTTACCCCAGAGATTCTTGCTGTTCCCCGACGTATCGAAAAGACCCTTTCATAGTCATCATCTTCTCAATATTACCGCGCTTCTTTGGCTTCTTCACCGCAATTCACCAAAGATTCACCACCAATTATCTAAGTTTTAACTGCTACCGACTAATATTCAAGCCAGAACATCGAGGAGAATAGAGCTTGCTGGCATGCGAGTTAATAGTCAAACGGGCTACTACAGTTCATTCTTAGTCAAGATATGGGTAGAAGATGGGAAGATCGTCAGGGGCAGGATCCAGCACGTGGGCACACGCGAAAGCGCATATTTCTCAGATTTGGACAAGATGGTGGAATTTGTTATGAGCCATTCCCAGACATCTGCAAAGGATCTGGCCGAACCGGCTGTGGGGGAAAGCGGGGCTGCAAAATGTCAACTTTCTCTGGAACTGCGGGGTGATTGAGATGAACAATGCGATAAGCTGGATAGCTTACCTCTGGCTGCTCACTGTGGAGTCTATAGAGGAAGTATTCGAATGGGTGTTTGCAGCAGGTCTGCTGCAACGACGATTCGATTCATATAATAGCGCTCAGCTCTTGTCCCAAGCAGGGCAGAGGGCACACAGAAAGGAGGTGATATAGAGTGTTTTCCATATGGCTAATCATAGTCAAGGCGATTGCCCTAGCAGATGGCCTTCTATCGTACTTCGTATATGCTAATGTCGAGTTTACTCATGCGGACGATGGACAGTGGGAGCAGGTGTTCATGAACGCCAGTTTAACCACCAAGGGCAGTGCTGTCTTAGCCGACGTTGCCACCATCATCCACAACCTCATGGATTTCTTGGCCCAGTTTATGACTATCCTGCCAGCGCAATCAGGCGTGGTTTATAACGGCCTAACTACCTTTACTCCTCCGTAATGGACAGGTGCACAAATATGGATGCATCTATCTTGGGCACTGGATGCAATACACGGTTAACTAGCGACCGGTTTGATGAATACAGTTTGATGAAGGCACTCACTTGGACAGGAGGGGAATGGGGAAGCCCCTCCTGTCCCACAGGCAAGTCAGTTAACGGATGAATACGGTTTGATGAACACACTCACTTGGACAGGAGGGGAAGGGGAAGCCCCTCCTGTCTCCAACGCCGGTTAGTTTAAGAAATGAATGAGGGTAGGGAAGATTCTTAATCAACAGGTTGCCCAAGAGCCATCCAGAGGCAATGCGTCTGCCACTCTGCATTCAGAGTCCAGATCGGGAAGGTCATCTGAGAGTATGCTCACCCACAGGGAGCGGGATATACTCATTCTCACAGCAAGGGGCCTAGCCAACAACGATATCAGTAAAGAGCTAGGCATATCTAGCTGCACAGTGAAGGCTGTGCTGCATCGCGCATGCGTGAAGCTAGGCGCACAGAATAGGTCTGAGGCTGCTTTCTCAGCAATGATCAGGGGTTATATAGGCATACATGATATACTATCCGTAGATGAGCTGGTAAGCATATTCGCCTCCCTGGGGCCCGAGATGATCGATACCATAGCTCGGCGCTTGAAGCTGAAACAACTGGACGAACTAGCTGAGGTACTTGCTACCCTGGGGCCAGATGTGGTCGACAGCGTCGCTCAACGCCTGAAGCTAAAACAGGCGCAGCACCATTTGCCACCAGTCACTTCTCAATAATGACCCAGTTTCTCCCCTACACATAATCCATGCCACACACCCATATACGAATAATGAGATTACCTTATCTGCCTCATCGCTCTAAATCTCTCTGCTTTCTGTGCGTGGCTTCGATGCCCCCAGAGCCGCCATGCGCCTCTGAGCCCGAACTGCGCTCCTGGTCAGTGAACTTGCGCTGAGTAATACGGTTGATATCGCGGATGAACCTCTTTGTCTCTTCAGTCCTGGCTTCAGCCTACCAGACCTCCTCTGAGATCTCCTGAATCAGGGCTTGCTCCTTTCTTCAGAGAATCTCTCTATTCATCCGGCGAGCAGGAGCAAGCCCTAAAGTGTCCATTAACCTCTGTCTTAAAAATGTCCCTTCTACGCTGACGATCTACACTCAACAGCTTTTCTTTGAAGTGCATCAGTCTATCTGGTTAGATATTCTAGAATGTCATTCGTATCCAAATCCACAGATGATTACTCTTTGTTCTTGTGATAAAGAAACTCAAAAAGCGCATCGAACGCCTTTTTCCATCGCTGTTTTCCCTCTGGTGACCATTGGGAAGTTGGTCGTGGTAGTTTTTGTAGAAGGCCAAGCATACTTGGGTCAATGTGAGAAAGGATTTCCAGGTTGGTGGCTTGGGAAAGAGGTGGCCGTACTCCGCCTTGTTCTTCGGGTGAAATTTTTGCTTTCCGTTTTTTTGTGACTTTGCGTCCTCTTGCAGAAACGACCTTGGCTTGAAGGGAAGCATGGAGTGTCTCCCCTGCTTCTTTAGCCAAGGACAGGAAGAAAGTGGTACACTTTTGTCCCACTTGTCCTTCAGCCCCGACGGACTTAAAGTATTCGCGTATTCGTCCGGGAGTTGTTCTCGCCAAATCTACTTGATCCAAAAGTTCTTTATACGACTGCGTGAAAATCTCTCTTAATAGCTCTTGTCTTTCTGCATTTTCGGACCCAGCTAATTGCTCAAGCCTCGCGTCTGGATGATCCTGTGAATCTACCAGACCTAGGTAATCCAGTGTACACCTGAGAGCAGACTGATTGCTTCCCGAAAAAGGTAAGCGTGCCCAGAAACTCGAGTCCATGCGATGAGGTAGGGGTAACTGTCCTTTTACTGTTTCGAGAAATGTGCTCCAAGTCTTGTAGGAGACATAAGGGGATAGTCTACGCTCCTTCTCGCTCGTCTTCATCGCGCACCCCTTTTATCTTATCTGACAAACGCATTGTAAGTTGTCTAGCGGCATTTATCAAGTGTCTGATGATGAGTTTTGTCATAAAATTTCTTGAAACTTGGTTCTTGTCCTGCTTAGACTACGAGCAAATAATTTATGGAGGCAGGCGGTATAGATGTTTGTGCAGAGGGATCTTTGCAAACGTCAAAACTTGAGGTAATAGAGATTACTGAAGAACCCATATTTCGATGCTATAGGGCACTATTTCAAGAAGTGATTAACCTCGATGAGTATCTGGACAACGAACCTACACAGCTAGCGGAACTCTAGAAAGGAGCTGTGCATATGACACACGGAGTAGAAGACTAGCTCCAAAAGGGACACCTAAGCATATTTGACATAAGGTTTTATGAGCTCCTGCCCAATCATGGGGGCATCTTAAGTTGGGAGGACACCAAGGGACTAAAAATCTCTCTACTGTGCTGGGTGAGAGTAGTATCTACTCACACTTAGAAAGCGCGGGCGGCACAGTGGATCCTTGAGGCATGACTATTTATCTATTCCGTATAGTACAGGCGGGTCATTGTAGCAGTAATGCGCAATTGCTACGATTCCCACGAAAGGGTATGTCATTGCTTGTACAAGGTGCCAGTTCTTATTCAATGACCAAATTAGTTCTTAGAAGTATGGCGGAGGAGCAATAGAGTATCAAAATGGCCTCAGAGGATGACAAAGAGCACTCCTCTGTAGCCTTAGCCTGCTTCCTCCTCAGCCGATTCAGCAGGCTTACAAAATGTCAGCTTTCGCCAGAACCAAGGGTGATTGAAATGAGCAATACGATAAGTTGGATCGCCTACCTCTGGCTGCTTACGGTGGAGTCATTGGAGGAAGTATTCGAATCGCTATTTGCAGTCCGTTCGCTGCAACGTCGATTCGATTACGATAATAGCTCTCAGCTCCTTCACCAAGCAGGACTGAGGGCACAAGGAAAGGAGGTGATATAAATGGGTTCCGTGTGGGCTATCATTGTTAGGCTAATTGCCTTAACAGACGGCTTTCTACAGTTCCTTGTCAACGTGCAAGTTGAGTTCACGAAGGCGCAGGACGGCCAGTGGGAAGTCGCGGTTTTCAATGCGGTTCTTACTGACAAGGGCAGCTCCATTCTGGCCGATGTTGCCACCTTAACCCACCACACGCTCGATTTCCTGGCCCAGGTCTCAGCCATCCTGCCAGCTCAACAAGACGTACTGTACAATGGGCTTCTGGTTGTACCATAGGATTCTTTCATGAGGAACGTACAACCATCAACAGATACGCCTATCTTTTGTCCTGGAGTCAGTACACGGTAAACGAGCAATCGGTTTAATGAATACAACTTCTTGATGAAGGCACTCACTTGGACAGGAGGGGAAAGGGGAAGCCCCTCCTGTCCCGCACCGTGTTAGCCAAGAGATGAATGAGGGTAGCAAAGATTCCTAATCAACAGGTCACCCAAGAGCCATCCACAGGCTATCCGTCTGCGGTTGAGCATTCGCACTACAGGTCGGGAAGATCGCTTGATGGTATGCTCACCCACAGGGAGCGGGATATACTCATTCTCACGGCCAGGGGTTTACCCAATAACGATATCGGCAAAGAGCTTGGCATATCTAGCTGCACAGTGAAAGCTGTCCTGCATCGCGCATCCGTGAAGCTGGGCGCACAGAATAGGTCTGAGGCTGCTTTCTCAGCAATGACCAGGGGTTGTATAGGCATACAGGAAGTGGTATCTCTGGATGAGCTGGTGAACATATTCGCCTCCCTGGGGCCTGAGATGATCGATACCATAGCTCGGCGCTTGAAGCTGAAACAACTGGACGAACTAGCTGAGGTACTTGCTATCCTGGGGCCAGATGTGGTCGACAGCGTCGCTCAACGCCTGAAGCTAAAACAGGCGCAGCATCATTTGCCACCAGTCACTTCTCAATAATGACCCAGTTTCTCCCCTACACATAATCCATGCCACACACCCATATACGAGTAATGAGATTACCTTATCTGCCTCATCGCTCTGCATCTCTCTGCTCTCTGTGCGTGGCTTCGTTGTCCCTAGAGAGCCATGCTATACCTCTGAGCCATAAGTGCGCCGAAGCGCCAACGTGACCTAGAGTCTCAATCACTCGGAGTCCTAGGAAATGTACACTAAACTGCATAATTTGTGTAATCCGCTTTATAGTAAGGAGCGACTGGCTTCGTTATCATTAAAAGAAGTGTTGGCAAAACAGCGGTGGTAACAGAGTAGTCTCTGAACCCGTGGGAGCGAAAATTGGAACTCTGTAAGTGGTTGACAATCATATATCGTGGATAGGAGCCGGATTTACCAAGCAGAAGAGATGAAAATGAAAAGACCCAGGTGGCACACTGAGAACCCTGACATGAGGAAGTTATGCCAAAAGTGCGGGGCGAAGCCCGCGCCGATCTGCTTTAAATGCGGCTTCGAAAGTTCCCCCTGAGATGAATTGTGTGACGGATGCGGTCAATATATAAGAGATGCTCAAGCATCTCATTCTAACGATTGGACATGGTCTCGGTCTTACACTGCTGGATGATCTGGGCCTCGAAAACTCTGGCAAACCTAATGCCTGTTTTGTGGGAAAATACGACTAGAGGAGACGGGTCTCATGTCACAAAGCAAACCCGCTACACAGCGGAGCGGGTCCTTTCTGCGCTCAGGCAGGCTGAGTCTAGAACACCTGTCCCTGGGATCCTCTGCAAAATGGGCATCGGCGAGGAGGCCTTCTATCGGTGGGTCGTTAGAGGCAGGGTAGTGCAGGTTAACTAAGTGACATGGGCAACCTATAGCGTTACAGGGTGTCGTTGGCTGAAGCGCCAGAGCAGATTTATGCCGGTTAGTCTGCTCACCTAGCATTGTTCTATTTAGTCCTAATAACTTTTCTTGGTTGCCAGCAGCTCGACCAATAGGCTAAGGCTAGCTCTGGCCTCAACCTTGCTTCAGCTCCGCATTCTCTGCACAGAAGGATAATACTGTCTAGGGCAAGTTTTATGCCGAAGTTCTCGCCACCGCACACTCCACAGGTGATTTTATCCGGTATTGTTACGCCAAATATGTCCGCTGTCCTACCTATTTCCACTTACCCCTCCATGTGATTGCTTTTCAATTACCCTAGCTCAATATATTCTGGTGACATAAAAAGATTGTTAAAATAGAGTTAAGATAATATGAATACGATGATATGAAGACTGGTTTGAGAATTACCTAATCCTTCCAATCTTTTAGTGAGCTTAGGTTAATTTCAAGCTAACTAAGACACCGAGGACGGCATGAAGCACTACGGGGCGCTGTCGGGATGGGGGCCATGGTCTGGTGGGATAGGTCGTGCAAAGAGGATGTCAGCTTGCCAATATTGCGTACTCAGCCTGTCATGGTGCAGCGACGGGTAGCAGCACACTGCACTGAGCCAGGAATGCACATGAGCTAGCAATACCGACAAGTGCCAGTATCAGCATGATAACTATCATCCCACTCTGCTGCTTCCGAAGGCCCCCTATGACCTTTGTAGCCTTCCCTTTTGCTGTAGCCGTATGTGCGATAGTTCTTCTGCCCATTCTGGTCTCCCAAACTCAGCCATTGCAGTTGGGTTTCAGCTACACACTGCTTAAGACATTCTACCGCGAAATGTTTACTGCGGCAAGAAGCCCTGTGGTCAAAATCTGATGGCTTTGCGGGTTGGGGCATGGGTAAGCACATGAAGCACTACAGTCACGATGTATATACCTCACCCTCCAGAGGGTAAGCTAGAAAAGTAGATCAAAGGTATTAGCGACTACTGCGTGGGGTGATTGGGATGAGGCTGCCTAACCTCCGGCATGTCACAGGGAGTTTGAAAGTAGCCAGGGCACACCATTCATCTTCTGCATGCAAGAGTGCATCGCACTCAGTAACTGAGATGTTAGAGTCGTTCGTACGTATCATCCTGCTTTGCAGTACTCTTGACGATGTATGACGCAATTACGGACTCGAACCAGACACAAGCTTCATGAAAGAAAGATGATTCTTATGCGTTTCGATTTATTCTCGTGGCTTGACCGTTGCAGAAACGACGGCCTGGAACGGAGCCACCTCTCTTTTCCGGTTTCTTCCTTCGAAATAGGCCTTCTTCAAATCCTGGCTAGTCACGTTTTTCACCTGATAAAATCCTCTCTTGGAAAGGAATTCCTCGGCGGTTCCCTCTTCTATGCCAAAGCTAAAAGGCTCACCCAATAGTTCAGCGCTCTTTCGCAGATTCATTACTGCCTGATTACGACTTGTGCCGTCAATGGCCGACCGAAAGTAGTAGTCAAATACAATCGAGCTACCCTTGCCCGAATTCGCGGCCACAAAACCTAGGGTTGCATCGATTGCCTGCGCTGTTAGGTACATAGTCACACCTTCCCAGATGAACAAGGTCTTCAGGCTCTTATCGTAACCACCCTGTGACAACTTCTCCCCAAGGTCGTCTTTTTCGAAATCGACAGGGACATAGACCAAATAGCTTGGCAGCGGATCAAATATCACCCTAATTATCTGCATCTTGGTCTTCTGTGTAGATGGGTGGTCTACCTCGAAGACCTTAACTCGTCCTTTGAGTTCATCAAACCTATATGCTCTGCTATCATAACCAGCTCCCAGGATAACCAGCTGCTCAATCCCATCGGCAATGCATGCCTTCAAATAATCGTCAATATATCTGGTACGGACAACTATGTTACCAATCGCACCCGGGAATTGTCGCTCATATGCACGAAAACTCAGGTTTCTTAGCACCCAACTCTTAGCGGTGTTACGCAACCTCCTAGGAAGAAAGTTTATCGCAATCGGGTCATAACAGACCCGCTGCTTCTCCGGTTTCGCCGACTCTGCGGCCCTCCAAAAAGCGGTGTTTCCTGCAGTCGAGCTTGATCTTCCCTCATCCATGGTGGCCTCCGTTGCCCAGCGTTCGCCTCTAACTCATGAAGATCTTCATGCCTTTTATATTCTAGTTCAGCACATAACAAAGCGCAATAACCAGTCGGTGTCCTCTGGCCTGCCTGAGGGGTATACTCCGTGCTCCTCGGCAATTTGACACGGGGTCTTGCCTCGGCGCGATTGGATAAGCTCGAGTAGCATGCGGAAAGGTAGCTTGCATTGAGCTTTAGTGAGGATCAAAACTAGGACGGGATGGAGAGTCAATGTCAACAAAAACTTGGATTGCCCGACCCCGACAGGGTCCGGCTTCAGGTGTTGATTATTCGCCTTGGTGCCTTACCCACTATGTGTGCGTACGCAGACCCACTAAGATAGAAGCCTTCGTCAGGCCATCGCCCCTTGCAAGCTATGTCTTTCCCCTTCTCCTCTTATTGACCATAGATAATATGGTCAAAGCTAATCCTACGACTATGGTGAGCAGAATAAGAGCCCAGAAAACACGGGCGCTCATTAGAAAGGCCGTGCAGAAGACGGCCAGTACCAATATTAGAACAGCAAACCATACCACATCAAGCGGCAACACCATGATAGTCTCCCCCAATGCAAGAGACAGAGCAAAACGTTACCGACATAGCTAGCGTTATTCTACACAAACAGCGCCATAGAGTCAAACTGCTACGGGGCCATACACAATCTGATAAACCCCCATCCTACGTCGAGGCTTCAAGTCGGGGCGGCCTTCCTTGAAAAAACCCTGCTTCTCCGATGAGGTCGCTGAGTCCTTAAGGCTGTTGATATGCTTAACAAGCTATCTCCATAGCGTCTGATGTAACCGGCTCTGACCACTGCCTGTGGGTATGATGCTGAAAACCCCTTAGCTACGCCCGATTCAAATATTGCACTTTTAGTCAACTGATTGTCCCACCTTGGCCAACACCTTAGAAACGGTAGCAATAAGGAACCACTAAAGCAATTCGCAAGGGGGACAGTCCTGCCATCCATACCCGAGGGTAGTTGGGCAAAATCACTCGTGGAATTGGCTAAAACGGGGAGATGCACAAATTGGATGGCATCACGCGTGCGGTTGTGTATGACATCCTTAAGAAAAATAAAGAGGGAGACCTGAAGGACCAATCGCGGGCGCCCAAGAGCCAGCCCAGGAAGACGCCGAGAGAAGTAGAGGACAGAGTTGTGTCGGCAAAGAACAAGACACATTTGGGGCCGGAAAGGCTCTCACGGTATCTTCAGGAGTATGAGGAG
>Ga0315279_10001957_pt1 | contig 32470 bp, 20 predicted proteins | sample YL17G06_20_MG_FD_203694 | JGI IMG/M metagenome (GOLD analysis project Ga0315279, IMG submission 203694) | Sediment microbial communities from Yellowstone Lake, YNP, Wyoming, USA - YL17G06_20 | ecosystem: Environmental > Aquatic > Freshwater > Lake > Sediment | place: USA: Wyoming | collected...
AATTCAGGTCCGGATCCGATGCTCCAGGGGGTGGCAACATTGCTCCGGAAAAGGTGGCAACCTTCAGGCCGGAATGGGTGGCAACATTCGCTCCGGAAATGGTGGCAGAGTTCGTCCGGAATACGCATAAACATAAGCCGGATACAATTCATTGTCTTTTCTCCTCTTCTGGCGGCTTCGTCGACCCAGGCATTGCACTCTACAACTTCCTTCGGTCTCTTCCAATTGAGTTGATCATGCACAACATTGGAAGTGTCGCTTCAGCGGCGAATGCGGTATTCCTTGCGGGCGAGAAGCGTTATGCTGCAGCCCATTCATCGTTCCTTTTTCACGGGATCACATGGACCTTCAACAATGTCTCGCTCACAAAAAGCCAGGTGGTCGAAACTCTGAGTGGTTTGAGTATCGCCGAAGAGAAGATCTGCGGGGTACTTACCGAGCGCACGCAATTGGTAAAGACCGAAATTGAGGAACTCTTTCGCCAGGGTGAATCCAAGGACCCTGCGTTTGCTCTTTCAAAAGGTATCGTTCACGAGATCAGGAATCCAACCATTCCGAAGGATGCACCGATGTTCTCCTTCAACTTGCAGTGATTAGGTGCCAGCTAACACGCGGTTGGCGCCGACCGCTGAAAAGCGCGGTTGCTCAACCGTAGGACGTTGGACCGGCGAGGAGGGGGCCATGGGCAGAAAGCACATGTTCATGGATCGGACGTTCGGGCCGCCGTCGAACGCGATCGTTTAACCAGCCCTGAAGATGCAGCGCTGTGTTGCGTTCACAAATACTGTTCCTAACGGAGGAGTGATGACACTACCACCTTACTTTCGCGAAAAGGTATTGGCCGCGTTGAGTCAGCGCGGTGCAAAGCCCGAGTGCGAGGTTTGCGGCCAGAACAATTGGGCGGTGATTAATCAGGCTGTATCCGTGCTTATAACCGATCTGTCCGGTGGCTTCATGTTGCCACCTCCGCAGATACCATCGGCTGGGCTAGTTTGCAATAACTGCGGAAATATCCGCTTGTTTGCGCTAGGTGCGCTTGGTCTGCTGCCGAAGCCTGAAGAGGCCAAAAAAGAGGAGGATACAAAGAAATGACGACCAACCTCCCGACGGCAAGCCGGCAGTACATCCACTACAACCCCGAGCGAACGGACTATTCCGTAACGATAGACGAACTTGCTCGACTGGAGACCGCCGGTTCAAACTTTTGGAAAGACCTGTGTCTTGTCTGTGCATCTCTGGGGGTGTCGTGCGAAATCAATGCAATCGCGGGCACTCCTAGCCCGTTTGTGCTGTCGGTGCCTCTCTTTCTGAACTATCTCTTTGGGACTCTTGGCATTGTGCTAGCAGTCGCGTTTGGCATTGCCTGGTCCAAGACGTACACAGGCTTCGGCAAAATTATCGAAGAAATCAAAAATAAGCCGAAGATGGAGATCGTTCCTTCGACAACGAACGTCGGTGCGCTTCCTGCGGCCACGCTCGTTCCCAGCCCGCCAGCCGGAATGACCCCTTCTACAGGAGGAGGTGGACGTGCTGGCTAACTCAGCACTGAAGCGGACTGCCCAACAGCTGGGCTGTTAAAAATAATGGTGTCAGGCTACTGTGTCCCCATAGGCATGTGGGCACGGGCACACCGTAGCCTGGCACCGTTTCCCACGCCGGCGTTAGGGGGCTTGGGGCCATGAAACGACGCATAGGAAAATGCACATATTGCGGGAGGCTTGTGGGGAGACTTGAGCGGGAGCATGTGATACCAAAGTGTCTTTATCCTGATTCCAAGGCGAAATCGCGCGTGCAAAGATTGACAGTGCTATCTTGCAGCAACTGCAACGGCTCGTGGTCGGATGACGAAGCCCATTTTCGAAACGTCCTTCTGGTGGCTGGCGAGCCCAATGCCGCTGTCCAGGAGCTGTGGTCCACGGCTACCAGCCGCAGCTTCAGGCAATGCGATGGCCGTCGTAGGCTTCAAGAACTCGTGGCCCTCATGGTACCTGTTCAGGTTGACGGGAAGGACCGGTGGATGATTTATCCTGCACGCGATGAGCGCGTACTCCGCGTTATCAAGAAGATCGTTTGTGGCCTGTCCCATCATCACGGAATAGAGTCGGCGATTCCCGAGAGCCGGATCACTGCTGATGTCATGAAATTCCGAATCCCAGACGAATTTCTGAACGAGATCCAGTTCCGGCATCGCGAGTGGGATATAATTCAGTACTGGTACGAGACTTATCAAGACGGACCGACCTCTGCACTTTGGCTACTCAACTTCTTCGAGCGTCGCATGTTCATCGCATGGGTCTTACGCAAATAGAAATGTGGGCCGTCTAACAATCGAGTCGAGCCGACCGCTGGAATGTGCGGCGGCTGACCCGAAGCGTAGGACGGACGGAATCCGGGGACTTAAAAGTTGCTTGAATCTTCAGATGAGTTTTGCAGCCCCTGAACGCAAAGCGGCTGTGCACGCGCACCGGACGACCGGTGAGAGGCAAGCAATTTGTCATAAGGCTGGAAGCTCTGGAAGGAGGGGGATTGGCTGCCCAAGGACAGCGAAGGATGAACCGTCAATATGGGATGGCGTCCCCTATTTCCCTGAAACTAGCCTGTGTTGCGATACGCGCGGAAATTTCTCGGATTTTACGAAGGCTTGTAAGGCAGCAAGATTCGAGTGGTCATTAGGTGGCTGGAAAGGAATTCCCTCACTGGCGAAGGAGGTTGTTCTAAGTGCCATTCCCTGAGGTTGAGGATATTCCTGAAAATGCAGGGACGTCCGAGCTGTTTACCGGGTTTTAGATGCCAAAACTTGGTGAACAGCTCGGACGTTTCTCGGCTCTAGTATCGACACCATATGGACACCGCAAACGCTGTCGTGGTAGAGTTTGCTTCCTTCAAATTCCTATGCGGGAATTGGTTTTGGGCGGTTAGCTCAGCGGCAGAGCATCGGTCTTACACACCGGGGGCCACAGGTTCAAATCCTGTACCGCCCACCAGTATTTTGCGAGTTCTCTAAGAATCCTGAATTGCTTTGGCGAGTCGCCTCACGTCGATGTTTCCATTGGCGAGACGATCGGACGGTTTGCAGCTCCTCGGGTCACTCGGATGTCCGACATACGCAAAGCATCGTGCGGGAAGTTGATACTTGGGGTGGATTGGTTGTCCAGTTTATGTCAAGACTTCGCCTACCACCTCGGCTGCAATCGCTTCGGGCAGCAATTGCGAGGTTTCCATGCATCTGAAAAAGCACTTCTATTGTGTGTGGTTCTCTGGCGGAAGACGCAAACAGACAGATCCAGTATGCTCCTTCTGCTCTGCGAGCCGACCGAAGCTCATCGCTGGACCCATCGGAACCAACATTTGCAGCAAGTGCCTAAATGTCTGTGTTGAGATCATTTCTCACAATGCGAGAGAGACTGGCAAAGAGAGGATATCTGGAAGCGGTGGTCATGCTTTGCGATGCTCGTTTTGCAGCAAGAATCAGGATGAGGTTAAACAACTCATCGCTGGTCCTACCGTCTACATCTGTAACGAGTGCGTTTCGAATTATCTGTCAACCCTGTGAGCCAAATGAGAATCTCTCGCCCCACTCCCAGGTGGGCGCACAAACGCGAACTTCAGCAAGCGGTTTCCCCGATGCGGATCTGGCCGTTCCGGTGTGGAGTTCCTCAGCGCAGGGCGGAGAGATCGCTTTGTTACTGCCTATTGTAAACTTGCTTCGCTATCCGGTTCGCTTGCTGACCTGAGTAAGTAGTCGTAACCGTCAGGACTTTGCCGCCATCAGAGAGGGACCACTCTTGCTTCGCCTTAAACTCCATGTCGCCGTAGTTGCCGGAGTACCTCCCGGTTTTTTCGATGAGTAGTTTATCCATGTCCCACTTTGACCTATAGATCAGCCACCCACCACCCCGCCGGAAGGTGTGTTCCTTGCCGTCCAGGGTGTACCTCGTCTCACTCGTTCCCCTGTCAGCCCCTTTTGTGACGACTTGCAGCTTTTTGGCTTCCTGGTAGACCATCAAAGTGACTTCAATATCAAGCGGCTGTCCGCCTTCCAGCTCGAGATTCAACCACCGCTTGGCATGACACCTCCGATTCCAGGGAGATGCGCTCGAAACGGCTCCAGCCGAGCTGATTGTGTCGCCAATGCCCTTACACAGTCGGCTCGCCGTGGACCTCGACCTCCTCAGGCTCGATGCCTTCGAGCTTCGGCTCCGGCAGCCGGCCCGTCACGTTGAGCAGTCCCCAGGCCAGCGCCGTCGTTGAACTCAGCACGCCCGACCAAGCGCCGATGATTCGCAGGTCGTAGTACTGCGACGTCACGCCCGCTGCCATCATCGAGAGCATCATCACCGACCAGGTGATCGACTCGATCGTAGAGAACACCCGGCCCCGATAGACGTCCGGAACGTGGCGCAGCAGTTGCGTCATGTTCAGCACCGAACTGACAGCCACTGCCGCTCGCGACAAACCGATGAACACCAGCGCCAGCCAGTATTGCCGCATCTGGCTGAACAGCACATAGGCACCGCCGTGGATGATGTAAGAGACGACAATCGCCCGCTTGTACGCTTTGAAACCGGCGCGTTTCCCGAACCAGTGGCCAAGCGCGCCTCCGATCAGCAACCCAACACCGGCACAGCTCCACACCTGGCCGATGCCCGCCGCGCCACGGTTGAAAACGATCTCGCCGAACAGGCTGAACAGGATCTGCGCCGCCCCGCCCCCGGTTGCCCAACCAATATTGATCACCGCGATGCCGAGGATCAGCGGCGTCGCCCCCATATAGCGCAGCCCCTCGGCGTAGTCCCGCCATGGGCGAACCACTTCGGCTTCCGTGAGAGCCTCGCGCTCCGCCCGAAATTCACCCTTGGGGGCGCGCAGATGCGAGATGGACCATGCAGAGAACAGGAACGAAAGCGAATTCAGAAAAAACGCCCAGTTATAACCGAACTGCGTCACGGTGGTGCCCGCCAGCAGGGTTCCGATCGTCAGCGTAGTCCATTGCGTCGTTTGCGTCAGTGAATTCGCGGTATGCAGCTCTTCCTTGTTCGCGATCGTGGGGAGGATCGAGGCGCGGCCACTGGTGAAGAATGGAGAGGCAAACATCAGCAGCCCGCTGAACAGGTAGAGGAGCCAGGGCGCCGGATACCGGACTGTAACCATAAAGCCGGCGGCGAACACCGCGCGGATCAGATCGCTCGCGATCATGATACGCTTGCGGTCCATGCGGTCGAGCAGCACCCCCGCCACCGGGCCCGCCATTATTGCCGGCACCGCGCGGGCCAGCATAATCCCGCTGACCACCAGGCCGGAATGAGTCACCGCCAGCGCCAGGCTGAACACGGCGATGTTATTGAAGTGGTCGCCTATCTCGCTGACCACCTGCCCCATCCAGGTGTAGCGGTAGTTCTTGTTCTCGCGCAGGAGTCTGGTGAATGCCGGCATCAGCGTTCACCTGATCGAGCGCGCCGGGCAACGTAGGGCCCTGCGAACACCAGTGCGACGACCATGAGCAGGATCTGGGGCATAGTACTCATTAAAACATGACGCGGCTGAGATCTCCAGTGCGACTACCTCTCCTATCGCGCGATCGAATCGGTATTGATACAATCTGGCTGTCAGATGAGAGGTGGAGATCACGTGTTCCCAGCTCTCAAACCAGAGCCAAACTGCGGCACAATGGCTTGCGAGCTTGTCATATGAATAGCGGAAGATCATACCTAACGAGAGAGATGGAATCCGGAACAATTCGGCAGGGGATCTCACTCTTTTTTGGTGCTCTCCCGGAACAGTCAGTGAAGTTGACGTCAATGCCACTGAACCAAGACAGCGGGGATCTCATAGGGGCCGTCTCAAAACACCCCAAATCAAGCACCTTGTGGGGGCGGGCTTTAGCCCGCGCCCGTATAGCGTCAAGATAGAAATGATCTTATCAAATGCCGCATCTATTTGAAAAAGAGGCTTTTGCATTTGATGGTAATCCTGACCCATGAAGTCACGCGGACGGGCTGAAGCCCGTCCTCACTGAACTCAAAGCTAGTTTTGAGACGGCCCCATAGCCTGGCCCCGCCCCCAAACAGCCGCTTGTTCGGACTTCCTTTCCATCCGAAGCGTCAGCGGTTGGGCGGATCTGCACGCTAGTCTGCTGCATTATGGCGATGGAACAGACCCACTCAGTCGGAGTGTCTCATCCCAAATCTTGTCGAATCCGGTCCTTCATGCGAGAGCCAAACGGTAAAGCATCCCAAACAAGCACCTGGAACGGTCTAAGCCTGACGCGCAGGCCGACCCGATTCTGCCGCTAGGCCCGGTTGCGTCCGATCTATTCGGACGGCTTTCTTGAATCCGACTTTCAGGTCACCGCGTACTACAGGTTCACGTGGGGATGGAACAACTTCTATATCGCAGAAAAGATTGTCGATTGCAGTTTGCTCTGAAGTGTCGTGTATACTCGTGCGGTGTATTAGGCCTTTGGATTCTGACTATAGGAGGCGAGTTATGGGAGTCATGCAGGAACCGAATCGAGTCTGGTTCGGACTTGGTGCTGGTGGCGGCGGCCAGGCAGCCGTCTATGGGAGATCGGTCGTGGAGTTCTCGGTGTTCGCAGTCGATGACCTGAGTCGCCGCTTCCTTCTGACTCTTGCTGGTTCTCGATGGGGACCAGGGCTCGGGGGGAGCGGTGCTGCCTATCTCGTAGTAATTTCTTCGCTCAAGAGCCGATTTGACCTCATAGACAAGCAGTTTTCTAGCGGTTGGGGCTTCCAACTCAACCTCGGGGGCAGATGGGGAGATGTTTTCAAAGCGCTCGGAAGAGCTCCCGCAATTGTGAAGCTCCTCAAGGTGGCGGCGAAAGTCTTCCAGACTCGAATCGGCAAAGCTCTGAGCCCGGACGGATGGAAGGAGCTTAGCGCTGCAGTCACAGAAAGCTTAGGATCTCTTGGAATGAATAATACCAATCCGCAGCCTCAACTCACGGCAATGCAGATACCGCTCGTAGGCGGCGGCCTCGAGGTTAGTCTTTACAACGAGTCTTTCACGGTTATGTCCGTTGATGAGTTTTGATCCGGCGAGACGATGATGCGAGGCGCTCCACCAATATTGCAGGCGGGGCACTGAATACAATTGCAGGTCTGAGCAAACCATTTGCCGGACGTGCGGCCGGAAGCGTGCTTGAGGGATACACTCGGAGACAGGGTAGCCTGTCACTATATTTGTGTTCTAGTGTAGTGCGTCTGATACTTCTCAACGCATGAATGCTTTTGGGTAATCCATCGCCTCCGGCGGTGAGAATCAAACGGGCTCGGCCGTCCCGGCGGCCTAAGGAACTCAGCCACGAATTCGAGAGCCGCGAGCCGCAGCCGACATGAGGTGCTTTGAGAATCTCTGAGCCTTCGAGGTGGATTTTCAAAGCTCACCTCAAAGACCCCAGGACTCAAAGAATCTCGAAGGACCTCATGTCGGTCGTAGCTTTTCATCTCATCGCTTCCCGGAGGCTCTGAATGGAAGGAAGTCGAAGCTCGAACCAATGCTCTCTCCTCTCCCGGCGTCGGGACTCCATTGTTCTGAGCGGTCTGTCATCACTCACATTTCTCATCCTGATGATCCCGAACTTCAATCGGGCCTATGGGTATTTCATCGACGAGTTCTACTACCTGGCCTGCGCCCGCCGACTGGCGTTTGGGTATGTTGACCACCCGCCCCTGGTGCCGCTTCTCCTGAGGATCAGCAGTTGGCTCCTGGGGACCTCCATCCCCGCCATTCGCTTCCTGCCTGCTGTCGCCGTCTCAGCGACTGTGTTTCTTGCCGGCTTACTGGCCCGCCGTCTCGGAGGCGGGACGTATGCCCAAGCGCTGGCGGCTCTGGCCACCATGTCGAGCTCCGTCGTGCTGATCATGGGCGGGCTGTTCACGGTAAACGCTTTTGAAATCCTTTGGTGGGTGTCGGCGGTTTATGTCCTACTGCGGATCCTCCAGACTGAAGATTCGAAACGGTGGCTGGTGTTTGGTGTTGTCGCCGGGATAGGCCTGGAGACCAAACACACAATGGCCTTGCTGGGCGTCGGGCTGCTGATCGGTCTGTTGTTCGTTCCGGCGCGGCGCTACCTGTTGGACAAATGGTTTTGGTTGGGGGGCCTGGTCGCGTTCTGCCTTATCCTTCCCAATCTCCTCTGGCAATTAGCGAACGGTTGGCCATCCCTGGACTTCTATCACAATGCCGAACTGTATAAGAATGTCCCCACTCCGCCACTCCGGGCAATTGTCAACCAGATCCTCTTCAATAACCCGGCGACTCTGGCCATTTGGTTTGCGGGACTCTGCTTCTACCTCTTTGCGGAAAACGGCAGACGGTATCGGCTCTTCGGTTGGGCTTACCTGGCGCTGCTGGCGATCATGCTCGTCGCGCAGTCCAGCCGGCCGGATCGTATTGGGGGCGCCTACCCGATGCTTCTCGCGGCCGGGGCTGTGTGGTGGGAGAGTCTGATCAGAAGGTGGAACTGGAGTTGGCTGAAGCCGACGCTGGCTTCTCTGGTCATCCTGGGGATTCTCGCGCTCGCGCCGTTGTGCCTGCCGATTTTGCCTCCCGAAGTCACGGCGCGCTACGGTCAAATCGTCGGTGTCGTGCCCCAACTCGAGAAGGGCAAGACCTCTCCCCTTCCTCAGTGGCTGGCGGACCGGTTCGATTGGGAGGTGATGCTTAAAACCGTTGCCGCAGTTTACCGAAGCCTTCCCCCGGAACAGCAAGGGCAAGCCGTGATCGTCGCGCCGAGCTACGGACACGCCGGAGCAATCGAGCTCTTCGCCCGGGACTATCACCTGCCTCACGTGATCTGCACTCAGAACAACTATTTCCTATGGGGCGCGAACGAGCCCACGCCTCAAATCCTGATTGCCATCGGGTCAAACCGGAAGGAGCTGGAAGGGCTGTACGAGGAGGTAGAATACGCGGTGACCATCCAAGGCACATACTGCATGAGCTGGCGTCGCAAAATGCCCGTCTTCGTAGCCCGGAAGCCCAAATTCGAGCTCCGGAAGGTCTGGGCGAACCACAAGAACTTCGGATGAGCGGCTGACCACCAAGACACGTCGCGTAAACTCTCGGTGCCGTTTCGTACTCGCCGACGTATGGCTTCACCTTTTCCGGATCGACCCGGACTACCTGCTTTTCGAGCACCCGAAAGTCAGGCCAATCATAGACGGCGGCGATGCTCTACAACAGCTCAGCCGCGAGCTCGGTGCCGCAGACCAGCTGCTATCTATTGTCAAGCAAGTGAATTGGGATTCAGCTAAGGGCCCTTCTGTTGACTGTCCGCGGCCACTTTCCCGAGCGTCCCGTCAATCTCAGCCTCGGCTGCCAGCCAGTCATCCAACTCCGCCCCCGGGATGAAACCACGTTGCTCGGCACGGTGATACGCTGCCTTCGCAATCAACTGATACCTCTCCTCGGCTGTCACACCAGTCTGAGCCATGGCAATGCTCTCGTGCGATTTCTCGCTGTTCTTTTCGATGTCGCTTGTCTCTTCGATGCCTTTCGGGCTAGTTTTTTGCTTATCCATAACTCTCCTCCATGTCTCTCTTCATGGTTTCATTGCAGAACGTTCAACTGGTAGTAACTGCGAGGGGAAGGAGCGTCAGCACGATCCATCGCTAACTGGATCTTGTACCTTGCCACGTTAGCTTGAGCCTAAAATCAGATTAAAACTACTCGAGCGACGAGGTCAACTAGAATTCCAGAATATTCTGATCACCCCAGCTGCACCTTGTCCAAGCGTGGCATCCACCGAGGCTACCTTCGTGCCATCGGGGCAGGCGAATCCGAACACAGTGGCAAAAACCTTAAGACCGCAGCGACTCCGGTCGAAGAGTGGAATGAGGGCTCGCCCGTTTTTTTATTCGGAAAGGGGCTGATCAGATGCGATTTGCCATCTGGAATAATCCCTTGCAGGGCCCTGGAACGTGCGGAGGTCTCCGTTGAAGAAGGCATTATCCCTCTCGTGTGTCGTGGTTGGCGTGACGCTCTCCCTTGTGGCCCTCCCGTTTATGCGCCACGGCGGGCTCTCCACGCCTGCTTCGGCGAAGGTCCCCGACAGGGTCGTCGGGGCGTCGAGTCGGCAGCAAGAGCCTCGGAAGAGGGAGTTCCTCAACAAGGAAGTCCGCGGCCTTTATGTGACCTCCTGGATCGCGGGCATGAAGCGGTTCCGTGAAATCGCCGACGGCGTGGCCAACTCCGGCCTCAACGCGCTGGTCATCGATATCAAGGACTGCACAGGAAAGGTCGGCTACGACTCAGCGGTGCCCTTCGTGGCCGAGATCAAGGCCCATGAGCGGCGCATCCGCGACCTGGTATCGGTGCTCCAGTACTGCCGGGAGCGGAGGATCCGCACCATCGCTCGCATTGCGGTCTTCCAGGACCCGGTGCTTGCCGCGGCCAAGCCGGAGTTGGCGGTAAGGGTTGCCGGCGGAGGCATCTGGAAGGACCGCAAAGGCCAGTCCTGGGTAGATCCCGCGGCGCGCAAGGTATGGAAGTACAATTTGGACCTCGCCAAGGAGGCGGCGGCCCGGGGCTTCGACGAGGTGCAGTTCGACTACGTCCGCTTCCCCACCGATGGCCGCCTCAAGGGTCTAGCGTACCCCGTATACAAAGGTGACGTCCCGAAGCACCAGGTGATCAAGGAGTTTTTCCAGTACCTGGACCAAGAGCTCAAGCCGGTAGACGTCCTCGTCTCGGCGGATGTATTCGGACTCACAACGGTGGCCGAGGACGACCTCAACATCGGACAGAGGATCGACGACTTAGCCCAATACGTAGATTATATCTGTCCCATGGTATATCCGTCCCACTTCCCACCGGGATACCTGGGCTTCAGGAACCCTGCTGAGCAACCCTACAAGGTGATCTACCACAGCTGCATGAGGGGGCTCGACCGGATCAAGGGGCAGCGAGCAAAGCTGCGACCCTGGATTCAAGACTTTGATTTGGGCGCTTCCTACGACCGGCGCATGATCCTAGAGCAGATCCAGGCGCTCCGGGACGCCGGGGCCTTTGGCTTCTGTGCTTGGAACGCACGCAATGTGTATACAATCGAGGACTACAAGGCGCCTCTCCCCCAGGCCAACCCCAACCCGCCACTTCGCGCCGCGCTCGTCGCCGAGTTAGAACGCAGGCACCAAGCCAAGGTATCCCCCGCCTCGGCGGCCACGGCGCCGGAGGCTGACGTCTACGACCCCCAGGCCCATCCAGGACGCGCCCGCTGAAAGGGGGCTCACGGGTTCCCGGCCGGACATAGGCTAGTTGGCTGCTACCTCTGGAAGGGTGGCCCGGGTGCCGTCTCGCCTGAACCGTGACTACATCGGTATAAGGGTCTGTCAATGAATAACGTTTGCACTTTGGCGCGAGCGCCCACCGCCGCGCCCCTCCGGGCTGCGGCCCGCAGGCCCGCTGGCTTTGTTGCTCGCTCCTTACATACCACCCCGGGTATGCTCGTCGCTCGCGCCTCGCCAGCGGGCCTGGGGGCCTGCAGCAAAGTGTAAACGTTATTCATTGACAGACCCTAACCAAGGAATCTTGTTCCGCTCGGCACTTTCTGGTAAAAGCGTGATCGGCTATACCTTCCGCAATCGTGCCTGAAACCCAGTGGACTAGGGTGCGTTTGCGTTGGGTGGTTTCCGTCGTACTCTGATCCAGCGGGTCGGTCGCAGTGAGAACGTCCATCAACATCCCTGTGCTTCTGCTTCTCATGGTCGCATCCCCGCTCTCGGACTGTTGGAGCAATGAGAGAAGGTTCTTTGAACTGCACGGAACGCTTCTCGATCGGAGCAGCAAGCCTTTTATCGGAAACAACACCGTGGTTCAATTGAGTGGACCATATGGTCCGGCAGGCTTTTCGACGCTTGCAGATATCAAAGGCGGGTTCCGATTCAAAAAGGTCCCGGCAGGCATGTATATCCTGACGGCTTTTGTGCCGCAAGTGGCGCGTGCGAAGCGAACCATCGAGATCGGGCCAAGCTTTGCTGATCGCAAGGGACGGATAAACATGACTCTGCAAATGCAGCCGCGCCCGTATCGGCCTGGCAGCTATCAGGTAGACGCAATGCAACTTTCTATCCCGGAAACGGCCCGTGATGAATTTGCCAAAGGACAGCAACGCTTCTCCACGCGCGACTTTTCCGGGGCAGCGGGGTATTTCAGAAGGGCTCTCGATATCGCTCCACAGTTTTCAGCCGCGTGGTTCCAACTCGGTCTGATTGCTTGCCAGGAGCAGCGCTTCCAGCAAGCAGCGGACCATTTTCGTGAGGCCCTAAAATATTCGCCGGAAAACTACATGGCACTGCTCAATCTAGGAGGGGTATTGTTGGCGCAGCGTAATGCTGGAGAGGCCGCTGCGGTGAACGAACGGGCCGTTAAGGCCCGGCCTGACGATGCGCAGGCACAGGCACAACTGGGTTACAGCTATTTGCTGCTCGGGCGACTTGAGGAGGCTGAGACTCATCTCAAAAGGACTGTCTCTCTCGACCCGGCGAATTATTACTACCCGCAAATACTCCTGGCGGATATTTACAGCCAGCGCGGGGACAACGCTTCAATGGTGCGAGAGCTGGAGGAGTTTTTGCGGCTGCATCCAGATTCTCAAAAGGCACGCGATGTGGCCCAGATCTTGGATAGACTTCGTTCCCAAATGAAGAAGACAGAAACGGTGTGTCCTTGATTTGAATTTCTGCCGGAAACTGTGCTGGCAAAGGATACTGACTGGAACAACCAAATAAAAATCCTGCAAGCAGAGGTTCTCAAGCCCCGGCAGGCTGTTTGCCGGCGAGGGTGATCTGTCAGCCGCCGAACCGCTCGATAAGGCAAATAGTAATGCGCTAGTCTCGCGAGGAAACTCTGGTGGTTCTTTGCGTCTTTGCGGCGAGATTTTAATAGCCACCGCTAAGACGCAAAGACACGAAGACCCACAAAGTGTCTCCGTCAATCCACCCATGACCAACGCATTACGGCAAATACTGCTTTTTGCTTGAAACCCGCCAGCCTATAGGTCCATCATCACGGTCATCTGTTTCGTTTTTCTCAGTTGGGGGGTGGGTACCCTCGTGTGTCCTGTTTTTCGCGCCACCGATACAAGCTTCCTCGGATAAGTGGGTCGAGTGGTCAGAAGGCTTCTGTCGGAAAGAGCCTTCCGATTTATGCTTTCAACGAGACAGCCAGGCAGCCGTATGATCAAGCTCTCAGCTGCTCACGACAGGCTTGGGATTGGCCGGGTTGCTGCGCTTTTTCTTTCCTTCACCCATGACGATTCCCCAGTGTCCGCCATTGCTGGACGCGATGCCTGGCGGAACAACTCCTCTAGGGATGAGAAGCTTAAACATTCCCTCGCGTAGCCTGTGAGCGGGGGCAGAGCGTTAGCTGTTAATTCTGAGAAGATGAGGGAAAAAACATATGAATCTGAACCGCAAGCTTATCCGTGTGTATTTGGCTTCACCTTTCTTCGGGCTGGTGGTCGTTTGCATGGGGATATTGCTCAGCGCGATGCCAGCCTGGACACAAGCAGTCTCGACGGGCACCGTCTCCGGCCAGGTGACGGACCAGCAGAAAGCCGTGATACCGGGCGCGGAAGTGACGCTGCTTGACGTCACGACAAACGCTTCTCGAACGACAATCACGAATGAGCAGGGGCGATACATTTTCGTTAATGTTTCGCCCGGAACTTATGACATCTCGGTTGGCCTGGCGGGTTTCTCAACGGCCAAGGTGTCAAAACAGAAAGTAACGGTCGGCCAGGAGCTCACCATCGACGTCACGCTGGCGATCGGTGCGATTACCCAGACCATCGAAGTTTCGGCAGCGGCGGGCGCCCAACTGCAGACATCGAACGCAACGGTAGGGGCGACGATCGCTGGGGAGACTGTCATCCTGCTGCCGAATCTGTCCCGCGACGCCTACGCGCTGCAGACGCTAAACGTGGGTGTAACGCCATCCGGCGAAGTGGCCGGAACGCGGAATGACCAGAACACTTACTTGGTCGACGGGGCTAACGTCACCGACGACAATTCCGGCAATCTGAGCTACAACCCGCTTGTCAGCCTCAGCAGCGTGTCTGCGGGTGTGATGCCGACTCCCGTCGAGAGCATCGAAGAATTCAAGATGGGCACCAGCAACCAGACGGCCGACTTCGCCAACTCTGCCGGCAGCCAGGTCCAGATGGTCACGAAGCGCGGCACCAATCAACTGCACGGCTCGCTTTACGAATACTACTTTGCGAGCAATGTGGGAGCCGCCAACTCGTGGAAGAACAACCATACGAAGTCTGGCATCCTGCCTTATACGCCCCTACCCTCGAGCCACTACAACCGCCTTGGAGCAACTGCGGGCGGACCGATACCGATAGGGTCCAGCTTCTTGGGCGGAAAGTGGTACATTTTTGGCAACTTCGAGGGGTATAGGTACCCAAATCACACCATGTATGAGACAGCAGTGCCTACAGACTTGATGCGCCATGGAGTCATCCAGGTCCCGGTTAGTGGCAATTACGTAGCATACAACCTCAACCCTACCCCGGTCACTGTGAACGGCGTCACCTATCAGCCGGCGAAGTGCGGCCCGAACAACACTCCCTGCGATCCGCGTGGGATCGGGCTGAATCCCATTGTCGACCAGCTTTGGTCAAAGTTCATGCCCTTGCCGAACGACCCGCAATATGGAGGGACGAATTCTGACGGATACAACATTGCGGGCTATCGCACGCCGATTTACCTGCCGGAGAATTCCAACACCTTTGTGGGTAGGATTGATCATGACTTTGGTCCGAAATGGCACTTCATGTCCTCCTACCGCTACTACAAGTACAATGCATATGGGAGCAGCCAGGTTGACATCGGCGGTTTGCTGGGCGGCGCCAAGGGAGAAGCGCACTCCGTCTACACGACGCCTTCAGAGCCCTGGTCCTTCGTGGCCGGGATCACGACGGCTGTCACCAATCACCTGACGAACGACTTCCGCTATGCCTACGTGCGCAACCTCTGGGGGTATGGTTCGGCAATGGCCCCAGCGCAGCTCCCCGGCCTGGGCGGCGCGGTCGAAATCGGCGGCGAAACCGCGGACGCGCTCATCCCGTACAACGTGAACAATCAGAGCGTACGCGCGCGCGAATGGAACGGCCATGACCATCAACTGCGCGACGACGTTAGCTATCTCCACGGCAATCACCTGTTACAGTTCGGTGGCAGCTATCAGCGAAACTTCGACCAGATGTACCGCACCGACAACGGGGCCGGCATCATGTCCGCGCTGGTCTATCAAGTCTACGACACGGGCATCAACATTTCGTCGGCTTATATGCCCGCCGGCCTGCCCAGCGCCTCGCAGACGACCTGGAAGCACCTTTATGCAGAGGTACTGGGCCTCGTCAATCAACCTCAAGCACTCTTCACGCGCAAGCTCCCGGATCTAACTCTGAATCCGATGGGGACCCCGATGTTCCCCCAGGGCGTCATCCCGTATTACAACCTGTATTTCACCGACACCTGGCATGTGCGGCCGAAATTGACGTTGTCATACGGTCTCGGATACATGCTCGAAATGCCGCCGTATGAACTCAGGGGCCAACAGGTGATTACCGTGGATCCCGACAACAAGCCGATCAGCGTTCCCGCCTACCTGGAGGCAAAGCAAAAAGCGGCTCTCGCCGGGCAGGTCTACAATCCGAACATTGGGATGGCGCTCGTCCGAAACGCCGGCGGGGGCATGAAGTACCCTTACAACACCTTTTATGGCGGGCTCAGCCCGCGCATCGCTGTGGCGTGGAATCCGAGTTTTAGCGGCGGCATCCTGGGGAAGATCTTCGGTAGCGGCGATACGGTCATCCGCGGCGGCTACAGCCGGATCTACGGCCGGCTGAATGGCGTGAAGCAGATTATGTCTCTGGTGAACAACACCGGGGTGGGCCAACCAATCTCCTGTGTTGGAGCCAGCAGGGACGGCAAGTGTTTGGGGAACAACGGCACAGATCCAATCACGACATTCCGTATCGGTGCGGATGGCATGAACGCCCCGATGCCGGTGTTGACGCCGACCCTGTCCCAGCCTTACTTTCCCGGCGTAGGCGTCAACCCCGCGGCCGGCGACGGCGCTGGGATCGATCCGGATTTCAAGCCGAACCGCTCCGATCAGGTCACCATCTCGATCCAGCGTGCGCTTTCGCACAAGTTCACTCTTGAGCTCGGCTATATCGGGCGGATCATCCGGAACGAGTTCCTGCCCGTCAACCTGGACCAGGTGCCCTACATGATAACCCTGGGCGGGCAGACTTTCGCTGATGCCTACTCCAAGGTGCACGTAGCACTGAGAGATGGCCAGACGGTTCAGATGCAGCCGTGGTTTGAGGCGGCGATGGGCGGGACGAGCTCGGCTTACTGTAAAGCATACGCCAGTTGCACCGCTGCCGTGGTTGCGAAACAGACTTCCTATCTTAACACGACAAGGGTCTACGACCTCTGGAGCACGCTCCAGAGAGATGCGTCGTGGACCCTGGGCCGCACGCAGCCCAGCGCCAATCCCGCCCAGGTTACATCCCTGATTCAGTACACCAGCCTTGGGTACGGGAACTACAACGCAGGGTTTGTCTCGTTTGCGGCGCGCGACTGGCACGGCTTGTCGGCCCGATCCAACTTTACCTGGGGCCGCTCCTTCGGTACCGGATTCCTAAACCAGTCCAACACGCAGCGAACCGTCCTCGACGCATGGGACCTCCATGCCAGTTACGGGCCGCAGATTATGGACATCAGGTTCATATACAACCTGATGATGACCTACCAGCCCACGTTCTATAAGAGCCAGAGCGGAGTCTTGGGCCGCCTACTGGGTGGATGGGCTATCGCTCCGATCTTTACCGCTCAGAGCGGCTCAACGCTGAGGGTGACCACCTCCTCCGGCAACGCCGGGGCGTTTGGTGAGATCTACTCAGGCAGCGGCAGCGCCGACACTGAAGGCGCAGTGCCAACTAAGCCGTTCACTGGCGGCAACTCCGCACACTACAATGTAACGGTCGCAAGTGGAGCGGGCATCAATGGCAACCCGGACAGGGGCGGTTCGGGCATCAACATGTTTGAGGACCCGAACGCTATCGTCACCCAGTTTCGGCGGTTGGTTTTGGGCATCGACCACACCGGAGGGGGCTGGGGCAGGCTCCGCGGTTTCCCGACCTGGAACCTCGATATGACTCTTTCGAAGGACATTCATGTTGCAGAACGGGTTGGAGCACAGCTGAGCTTCCAGTTCACCAATATCTTAAACCACTACCAGCCGTCCAACCCTACTGTGAACATCGATAGCACGGCGTCATTCGGCGTGGTTACCGGCCAGGCCAACACATCGCGGCGGATGCAGTTCGGTCTGCGCATCCGCTTCTAACAACCATCCTTTCCGGCAGGGGGGCCGATCTCGGCCCCCCTCTCGTGCAATTGCTGCAGTCCTTGTCACGTCTTGGGGGCTTTGCCACTCCGGAAAGCAAATCCACGAGCCTCTTGTCGGATGGATCTTTCGTGTGGCTCATATGTTCAGTGGTTGCTCACTTCTTTCCGCTGGCAAGTTCGCACGCTGGCTTTGGCCGGGCGCAAGCCTTATAGAAGAGTCCTCTGGCGGAACCCTGATGGTTTGCTGCGCGGTGCTTGTTCTGAGAGGAGCTCGAAGCAGGATCGGTTTTCGCACGATCCACCCTCACGCTGGGGATCAACGGGAGACCGATGGCGCCTATTAAGATTAGACAACCGAATCGGCATGTTGTGTATAATCCTCGATTTCAGAATACAAAATGGAAGTCCCGGATCACGCCGAGACCTCTGTGGATAGAGCGGTATCGACATGCGGAAATGCTTTTTGAGTGCGCTGCTTCTGGCCTTCGTCGTGGCCGGGCTCGCCCAGGCCCAGATCGCCGTTGAGCCAGTCACACCCAATCCTTCGCCGGAGGCCCGGGCGCTACTCAGCGCCATTTACCGGCTCTCCGGCCGCAACATTCTCTCCGGTCAGCACAACTACATCGGCACGAAATCCAAGTACACCGATCAGGCCCACTTCGTCACCGGCAAGTGGCCCACCCTGTGGAGTTCCGATTTCGGCTTTGCAGCCAAAGGCAATGACGACATCCACGCGCGCGACACCATGGTTGCCGAAGCCAGACGACAATTCGGCGATGGCTCACTCATTGCGTTGACGTGGCGCGCCGTGCGGCCGCTCGAAGACGAACCAGCCGGCTTGAAGGAGAGCGTGCAGGCCAAGCTCACCGACGAGCAGTGGCAGGAACTGCTCACCCCCGATACGCCGCTACACAAGCGCTGGGAGGCGCAAGTAGACGTCATCGCCGGCTATCTGAAGCAGTTCCAGAATGCCCACATTCCCATCCTCTGGCGGTCTTACCCCGAAGCCAACGGTAACGCTTTCTGGTGGGGCGGCCGGGCCGGCGAGAAAGGCTCCGGCGCGCTGTACCGGCAACTGTTCGAGCGGCTGGCCAATTATCACAAGCTCAACAATCTGATCTGGGTTTGGAACGCCAACGCGCCGAGTCAATCGGCCGGCCCGTATGAGGATTTCTATCCCGGCCCCGCGTATTGCGACATCCTTGCGGCCAGCGTTCATGACAACGACTACCAGCAGAGCCTCCATGAGGGCATGGCGAAGCTGGCGGCGGGCAAACCGATCGCGCTAGGCGAGGTCGACACCGTGCCCACGCCGGACATCCTGGCCCAGCAACCGCTGTGGACGTGGTTCATGACCGGGGCCGATTCCCTGTATCGTGCCAACAAACCCGCGCCCCTCCTGGCACTTTTTGTCGATCCACGCACGGTGAATCGTGGAGACCCCGTGCTCAGCGCGGCCGCTCTTCAGACCCCGGAACCGGCTCCTTGTGAACCGGTGAATCCCAACGCGACCCCAGAAGCTCGGGCGCTCCTGAAGACCATCTGCGCCGTTACCGGCAAGTTCATCCTCTCCGGGCAGCACAACTTTCCGAATCACCTTTCCCGGCACAGCGATAACACCGCCCAAGTCGCCGGCAAGTATCCCTATATCTGGGGTTCGGATTTCGGCTTCACGGGGGGCGACGACAAGGACTCCATCACCGGGCGTGACGCCATGATCGAGGAAGCCAAGCGCCAGTACGCCGCCGGATCCATCGTCACCCTGATGTGGCACGTCGTGCGGCCGATCGACGACGAACCCGTGCAGCCGGGAATCGGCTGGCGCGGGAGCGTGCAGAACAAGCTCACCGACTTCGAATGGAGTGAGTTGCTCACCCCGGGAACCGATCTTCACCTGCGCTGGGAGGCGTATATCGACACCGCGGCCGGTTACTTGAAGCGCCTCCAGGACGCCAAAATCCCGGTCCTTTGGCGGCCCTATCACGAGGCCAACGGCAACTGGTTCTGGTGGGGCGGGCGCAAGGGCGAAAACGGTTTCGTTGCGCTCTATCGGATGACGTACGACCGTTTGGTCAGCTACCATCACCTCGACAACCTGGTCTGGGTCTGGAATTCAAACGCCCCCACCGGCGCCAACGCCGGCCCCTACGCCGATTTCTTCCCCGGCCCGCGGTACTGCGACGTCCTGGCCACCGACGTCTACGGCGAATTCAAGCAGAGCTATCATGATGATCTGGCGGCACTGGCCAGCGGCAGGCCTATCGCGCTCGGCGAGGTGGGACGTGTCCCCACGCCTGCCGTCCTGAAAGATCAAGCCAAATGGGCTTGGTTCATGGTCTGGGCCGATCTGCTCAGAATGAGCAAAGTCGAGGTCGTCCGCGAGCTGTTTGAGGATCCGCACACCCTGTCGCGTGGCGACCCGCTCCCGGGCAAGAAGTAGTGTCCACATTGGGGATGGTCGAAACCCCTCGCCTTCAGGCGAGGAATCGGGTAGCGAAGTCGACGCAGTTGACGAGCCAGGGTTGTTCGTACACAGCTACTTCAAACGCCTGGAATTCGGCGTGGCGGTATGGCCACAGCAGATAGCTCGAAAAAAAACGGGACACGGATTTGCACGGATGAACGCGGGTGCCATTCCGTGTGACTCTGTGTGGATCCGTGTCCAATCATTTATTGAGAAAAGCAGGGAGTCCCAGCAGCCTTCAGTCGGCTTCAGCCGACACAGCACGAACCCCTCGCCTTCCAGGTGAGGGTCGTTCAGTGGTTTATGTACGAAATCGATGCATTTTCCGACATGAAATGCAAGCGCACGACGTGCCTTGCCCGTGCAACGTTTTTGGTTTTCGCACGTCCGAGTTGGTGTGGGAGGCTAGCATGCTATGCGCCACTAACGTGTGGGATATCCCCGGCTTTCCGCGCGCCTATGCCGCCTCGCGAGGCTTGATCTCGCCCTCGATCTTTCGCAGGGATTTGCGCCTCGTAAGCTCAAGATCATGATGAGTCTGAAGATTTAACCAGTACTCGGCGGTGAACCCGAAATAGCGCGCCAAACGAAGGGAAGTGTCTGGAGTAGTCGATAGTTCATCCCACCGTCCCAGGACTGATGAAATGCTCCGCCTGTCCCTGGCGGAAAACTCCCGGATTCGAACACCACGTTGTCTCGGCTCGTTTCGTAGAGGTAGATGCATCCAATGTATGGCGAAACGTCCCGCCTGAGGATCTGGTTCTGCCTGAGATCGTTATGTGCGATCTCTTTTATTCAAAAGGTAAAGCCAAAACGACCCTGCCAGAGATGGGCGTTGGAGGCTTCTGCTGGGATTACGCCAAACAAAGGCGGTAGCGAGCTGCCAATTACTCCCAGCCGCTCTTGGCGCCATAGGGCACCAACACGCCGTTGGCTTCGATCTCGTGGATCTTGCCGCCGCGGATCTTGAAGATCTCGCCAGCCTGCAAATTGATCGGACCGAACTCCTTCGGAAGCGCTTCCACGCCGGGCACGCCGACTATCTTAACCGATCTGACATTGCCCCGGTGGACGAACATGGGGAAGCCGTATACCAACCCCAGTTCCTCGTCGACGATCAGTAGGCGCTGCGGTCGGATCCTGGTGATGTAGCCAAGGTTGCCGCTGCTCATCTGGTCCTTGCAGCCAAGGGCATCGACTCTTGCACTGGCGAGCCTTGCTGGGTCAACCACAGCCGGGTCGGGTGGCTTGTTGGTGGTGGTTTGCGTGCCGTTCTCATGGCGCTCGCAGTTATTCGCGAATGGCGCGACATTGCCGCTGTTCTGTTCGATGGAGTCAAAATATGAGTCGGCAATGCGAAGCATCTCCTGGCGCGAGACCCGCTCCGTGGGCGGGACCGATTGTACAAATCCGGGCCTCGGCGTCACCAGATTGGCCGTTCCCGGGCCTCTGATGTTCCGGGCCACGACGTGCTCTATCTCCGTGATCTTTCCCTTTTCCACCCTCAGGCGAAGAGCGAGAAGGGCGGATTTGCCGAACTCCTTTATGAGCCCAAAGAAGCCGACCTGCCCCGCCGTGACATCGGCCGCGTAAATCTTGAAGGTCGTCGGTCCCTCCGACGCGCCGACCCACAGCCCGTCACCCACGGGTATGGTGGCGGTGTCCTCGGTGTGCTTGACTGTGCCAGCCAAGGGTAGTCCGGAGGGATCGTGCTTGACCATGGCGGCAAGATATTGATCGACCAGCCCGGTCAGGCAGTTTCGATCGCATCCAGTTGCTGAGGCGCCTTTCGATTGCGGAGCCGCCAGCACCGTGCCTGATGTTGCGCTCATGGTGAATAGAACAACTGCGATAGCAGCGGTGGATATATATTGCTTTGACACGTTATCTCTCTCTCCTAGTGCTTTCGATTACCAAAGCGTGCGATCTTAAGAGTCCTCTCCCATTCTTTTCGACCCATCAAGGCCGCATTCCGCAGGGCGACTCCGTATCACCACCTCAATCCGGCGGCTCTTGTCCTTTTCGATCTCGACCAGGGTTCCCATATTTTGGACTCTTTGATCTGACTTATGATACAGCACTAACGCCCCCCGCTCGCAGGATCTTAGGGTCTGTCAATGAATAACGTTTACACTTTGCTGCAGGCCCCCAGGCCCGCTGGCGAGGCGCGAGCGACGAGCATACCCGGGGTGGTATGTAAGGAGCGAGCAACAAAGCCAGCGGGCCTGCGGGCCGCAGCCCGGAGGGGCGCGGCGGCGGGCGGGCATCTGCTTCGTTGCCGCTCCTCGACGATGCACACCGACATCGCCTGCGTCGCGGCGCCTCGCATCTGCCCGCCCGGCGCTCGCGCCAAAGTGCAAACGTTATTCATTGACAGACCCTTAGCCCAGTTTTTGGTCCGGGACGTGTATTGCCAAGACTCCCTCGCGTAATGAAATCACGCTCTGCAGCCGACAGCGCCGCCCAGATTGAGGAATCCAGCGACATAGGATTGATCCGGCAGCGTCGCCTGCAAATGCACTGCTAAGGCGCGTTTCAACTCCGAGTGCTTCGAATCCTCTCCAGGCATCCGTAAAGCCACAATACCTGGTCAGGAACTCTCAACTGTTGACTTCAAGAGCCCGTGATCTCCGCCCCTGATAGTTGCTATATAATAGGCGCTGCTTCTAGCTTTCTTTTTCTTACTAGCATTCATCGAAGTCGTAGAACGGGAGGAGACATATGCGGGCGAAAGCCATATCCATTGGTGCAGCTTGCTTGGTCGTTGCCGCTCTCAGTGGTCATTCCGGCTGGGCAGCGAGCAGTGACAAACCTGTCAGCGCTGTCACGGAACAGTGTGAGCGCGCCTGCCTTAACGGATTCGTGGATCAATATCTCGCGGCGCTCGTGGCGCACGATCCCTCGCGCCTGCCCCTGGCGAAGGCCGTCAAGTTCACCGAAAACGGTCAAAGGCTGGCGCTTGGCGATGGCCTTTGGAACACCGCGAGCGCCAGCGGGACGTACAAGCTCTATGTGGCCGATCCGCAGGCCGGAGAGGTCGGCTTTTTCGGCACGATCCTAGAGAACGGCACGCCTGCGATCCTGGCCTTTCGTCTGAAGGTGGAGAACCGAAAGATCTCCGAGATTGAGACTCTTGTGGCGCGCGGCGATGCCGGCGGCTCGCACGGTGAACGCGGAGCGCGGAATTTAGAAAGAATGGGGAAGCCGCATTCCGTTTTTCTCGAGACGGTTCCTGCCTCGCAACGCCCCTCCCATGAGGGTCTCATCAAGACTGCGAATATGTATTTTTCGGGACTGGAGCGGAACAACGGAAAGGGAGTGTACCCCTTCACGGACGATTGCAACCGAATCGAAAATGGTGAGCAGACGACCAATAATCCTTCGCAGCCTGACTCCAGGCAGAAGGGTTCGCCGCAACATGCGCCGAGGTTCGATATCGCTGCGTTGGGATGCAAGGCGCAGTTCGAGTCGGGCTTTTTCCATTTCGTGACACGGATCCGCGATCGTCGTTTCGTGGTGGTCGATCAGGAGCGAGGGCTGGCGCTCGCCTTCGTTTTCTTCGATCACGCCGGAAACATGCGTTCCGTGAAACTGCCCGATGGTCGCATAATCCCCGGTGGCCCCACGCGACCCTTTACCTGGGAAATTGCGGAGCTGTTTAAGATAGAGAACGGCAAGATCCGCCAAATCGAAGCCGTCCTCGATCAAGCTCCTTATGGGATGGATTCGGGATGGAGTGGTTGGGAAGACGCGATGTCCAGCCGCGCGAGGTGGTAGGTCTCCCGGCATCCTGGACCTTAGAACTCCTTCAGGCAAATTCCTGTATGTCGCTGACATTGCAGGCTGGAAATCCTACATTTCTTCTTGTGAAGGAGTAGGAGTAGCGCCATGGCCGTGATCAGCATCAGAATCAAGGATGAGGAACGCAGACTGCTGAAGGCACTTGCCTCACTGGAAGGCCGAACCATGACCGAGATCATGTCCGAGCTGTTGCACGGGTATATCCGGAAGCGGAGGGAGCAACTGGCTCGATCGAGCAAATCGGCTGAGCTTCGGGCCCTGATGAGGCTGTCGGAGCCGTCCTTCGCCGAGTGGGACAACAAAGAGGACGGCGTGCCACGCGACGGCCGTGGCATATCATGGCTGGCCGATTGTTGAAAGCGGCTCTTCAATCGTATTACAACTTTCCTGCATGTTCCTTCCTTGTATCTGTTTTCGACACCGATGCTCCCGCTCTGGAACGGCGGCGCGGGAGATGACGCGCCCCTTCGAGCATGGGAGAGTTCCTGGATTCTGCGGGCCATGCCGGCGTATGATGCCCCTGTCATGGCTGGGGACCCAGCTGGATATCAACAACTTTTTTGGGGAGGAGCAAACATGCTCACGCGGCGGAATGTCAGTCTGGCGCTGTTGGCTGTCGTGGTTTTGGTCCTGGGTATGGTGCTCTTGACGCGGGCGCAGGAACAGAAGAGTGACGTGACCGGAACATGGAAGTGGTCGCAAGAAGGGCCCGGCGGGCAAATAGAGTTCACCCTCAAGCTCAAACAGGACGGGGAAAAGCTGACCGGTACCATCACCGGGTTCAACGGCGAGGAGTCGCCCATTGAGGACGGGAAAGTCAAGGATGGAACGATCTCGTTCAAGGTCACGCGCGATTTCGGGGGCCGCCCGTTCGTAACAACGTACACCGGAAAAGTGAGCGGGGGAACGCTGAAGGGGAAATCTGAAACGGTCTTCACTATGGAATTTGAAGCCAAACGCAACCCATAGAACACGCAAATCGTCCTGCGGCTCACCACCGGGAATGAAAATGGAAGCGGTCACATCACTGCAGGAGGGACGAAGAATTACGAATGACGAATTACGAATGACGAATACCTCAGCGGTTACTTCTATTCGTCACTTGGTCTCCTTGGTGTTCTTGGCGGTAGGCATCTAGACTGACACCACCAAGACTCCCAGAGCGCCAAGAAACGCAAAGCCAAGTGTCGGCTATTTTCACGGGAGTTCCTCATGCAGCGGTGCTGTGCCACTGCGCATGAAAAACCCTAGATTATAGTGGGGGCGGGCTTTAGCCCGCGCCCCTATAGCCCTAAGAAAGAACCGGGCTAATCATTGCTCGTATCTATCTGAGTTGAAGGTGCTCGCGTTCAATGACTGTTTCACCTGATGAAGTCACGCGGACGGGCTAAAGCCCATCCTCACTGCAAGCAGGGGGTTTTCACGGGAGTTGCTCATGCAGCGGTGCTGCGCCACTAATCATGAAATTGCGGATTGCAGATTGAAAAACGAAAATGTTGTCTTGACAATCCGCAATCCGCAATCCGCAATTTCAGGGGAGATTCACCAAGAGGTCTCCTGCTAGAGATTCTGATTCAGCCCAATCGTTCAACGATATCAACGGTCAACAATATCGGAGTCTATTATTTGACATTGAGTCCGGATAGAATGGGAGCCCCAGACTCAAACAAGGAGGCCTAAGCATGGCTACAAAGAGGACATGTATCCTGATAGCAGCAATCTTAATAGCACTGCCCCTGACTATCTTCGCATCGGGGCAGGCAAAAACGGAGAAGAAGGCGGCTGCCAAAAATCCGATCGTGGTTATGGAGACCACAATGGGATCCATCAAGATTGAACTCTTTGCCGACAAGGCTCCCATTACAGCCAAGAACTTTCTCGATTACGTGAACTCCGGTTTTTATGACGGCACCATCTTCCATCGCGTCGCTCCTGGATTCGTTGTCCAAGGGGGAGGCTATCTTGAGAACCTGATGCCGAAGCCGACCATGCCTGGGATCAAAAACGAATCCAAAAACAGGCTCAAGAATCTGCGTGGGACGCTGTCCATGGCTCGCTATGACGACCCGAACAGCGCCACCTCACAGTTTTTCATCAATCTCAAAGACAACTCAAGTTTGGATCCCTCTGGCGCTGGCTGGGGATATGCCGTGTTCGGCAAGGTAATCGACGGCATGGCGGTCGTCGACAAGATCGCCGAAGTGAAAACAATCGTGAAGAACGCATCCTTCCCGACCTTTCCCGCGCAGCCAATCGTGGTGAAATCGGCTAAGGTGGCCCCGTAATCTCGAAAATCCCGGCCCTCAGCGAACGAAGCGCGCCAGGCGCGGAAAAACACGCTGACGCGCCCGGCCAACCCTACTTCACATTGCCAGCATAACTGCCGGGCTGAATGAGAGGAGTGACAACGATGAGACGCGTCTTACTGACGGCATGGGTCCTTCCGCTGACTCTGTTGGCAGTTCTGTCGCTCGCTGCGCAGGAGTACACGCGTGGCGTCGGCGTTTATCCCGGCGATCCAAAGCAGGACTTCGCACCGGTTCTGGTTTCGGACACTACGACTTATCGCAACCTGGCCTTACGCCGGCCGGCCTACCATTCGAGTAGCTACGACTACAACTTGACGGCCCAGCTGGTGACGGACGGGATCAAGGAGGCGAAGCTGCCGCGCTGGCTGGCAACCACCACCAGCCAAGGCGGCGTCGCGAAGAAGAACGAGCGCGAGTTCATGATAGACCACAATTCGACGAGCTCCGTGAACCTGGGTGGACCGAACGGCTGGGTGCAGTTTGAACTGGCGGGCGGCGACGCTCCGTTCGAGATCGATCGCATCGAACTCGAGACGCGCGCGCGCCCGACTGGCGTCTTTGCCGGACCGGGTGGTCCAGGCGCACCTGGCGGCCCGCCCAACGCACAGCGGCCGAACACTCCGCCGAGCGCTCAGCAGGCGGCCGGTGGTGAGTGGACCTGCACTGTGACGGGCTCCGACGATGGGCAAACGTGGAAAGAACTCGGCCGAGCGACCGGGACCCTGGCACCGCAACCGCCTCCTCCATCCGGTGGTGGAGTTCCTGGGTTTGGTCGTGGCGGTCCGCCATTAAGGCCATCGGTCTCGCTGTTGCAGCCGTCGCGCGGCCGCTTCTATCGTATAACGCTCAACTCTACAGGCGAGGGGACTTGGTCCGTGAGCGAGGTTGCATTCTTCGACAAGAACCAGCGCGTGGAGGTCGGCGGGCCGTACCACTTCGACAGCGCATGGATGTCCGAGGGCAAAGGCGAAGAGTGGGTATATGTGGACTTGGGTGCGCGCTGTACGTTTGATCGCGTCGCGCTCTACTGGATCCGGCGCGCGGCCGAAGGCTCCATCCAGGTGTCGGATGATGCGGCAAACTGGAGGGACGTTCTGCCGTTACCGGTGGGTACTGGGCTAACTGACGACCTCAAGCTTTCGCGGCCCGTGCTGGGAAGGTACGTCCGCGTGCTGATGAAGCGGCCAGCCTCACCCGAGGGATACATTCTAAGCGAGCTGGAAGTGTACGGTCGCGGCGGGCCGGTGCCGAAACCGAAACCCGCGCCCGCGGTGCGGGCCGACGGGCGGTTGGACTTGGCCGGCGGCGCATGGCGGTTGCAGCGCGACTCCCTTGTGAAGGCCGGCGGCACGGCGCTCTCCAAGCCGGGTTTCCAGGACGCCGACTGGGTCGTGGGGACCGTGCCAGCCACCGTCCTCTCCAGCTACTGGAACGCCGGAGCGCTGCCCGATCCGAACTACGGCGACAACCAGTTTATGATCTCTGATTCCTTTTTCTATGCCGACTTCTGGTATCGCACTGAATTCACCGCGCCGCGTGTCTCCTCGGGCCAGAAGGTCTGGATTGACTTTGACGGCATCAACTGGAAGGCGGAGGTATTCCTTAACGGCGAGAAGCTCGGGCGCATTGAAGGCGGATTCATGCGCGGGCGGTTCGATGCTACCGGCCGCATCCGGCCGGGAGAAAAGAACGCTCTGGCAGTTCGCATCGAGAAGAACGCGACGCCGGGAAGCATTAAACAGAAGACGCTCGAGACCGCCGGGCTGAACGGAGGCGCGCTGGGCGCGGATAACCCGACCTACCACGCGTCGATCGGCTGGGACTGGATCCCCACCGTCCGCGGGCGCAACATCGGCATCTGGGACGATGTCTACCTGACCACGAGCGGGCCGGTGACGATCGAGAATCCGTTCGTCAAAACGACTCTGCCGCTGCCGGACACTTCGCGCGCCGATGTGAGAGTGGAAATGTCCCTGAACAACCACGAATCGAAGCCCGTGAGTGGAACCCTGCGGGGACGCTTCGGCGAAGTCGTCTTTGAACAGCCGGTGACCCTCGAGGCTGCGTCGACGAAGATCGTCGTGCTTGATCCATCGACGCACCCGGCGCTGCGGCTCAACAATCCGAAGCTGTGGTGGCCCGCCGGGTACGGCGATCCCAATCTCTACAACGTGGAACTGAAGTTCGACGCGGCCGGCAAGGTCTCCGATGCCAAATCGTTCCAGACCGGCGTGCGGCAATTCACCTACAGCGAGGAAGGAGGCATTCTGCGGATCTGGATCAACGGCAGGCGCTTTGTGGGCCGCGGTGGAAACTGGGGTTTCCCCGAAACAAACCTGCGCTACCGCGGACGCGAGTACGACATCGCAGTGCGCTATCACCGCGACATGAACTTCACCATGATCCGCAACTGGGTCGGTCAAACAGGCGATGACGAATTCTTTGAGGCGTGCGACAAGTACGGCATCGTCATCTGGCAGGACTTCTGGCTGGCCAATCCGGTCGACGGCCCAAATCCGGACGACAACGATCTCTTCCTGCGAAACGTGAAAGACTTCGTGTTGCGCATCCGCAACCACCCCTCCATGGGACTGTACTGCGGCCGCAACGAAGGCAATCCGCCAAAGCCCATCGACGACGGTATCCGCCAAACGCTGGCCGATCTGCAACCCGACTTGCACTACATTTCCAATTCGGCGTTTGGCGTGGTGAGCGGGGGCGGTCCCTACGGGGCGCAACCGCCAAAGTACTACTTCCAAAGCCGAGCCACCCCAAAGCTCCACAGCGAGCTGGGTATGCCGAACATCATCACCCTTGACAGCCTTCGCCTGATGATGCCGGAATCCGCCTTGTGGCCTCCGGGGCTCGATTGGGGACTGCACGACTTCAACCTGAACAGTGCTCAACGTCTCTCAGGATTCCGCGCCCTAATTGACAAGGGCTACGGTGATGCCGGCAATGCGGCCGACTGGATCACTTTGGCACAATTCATCAACTACGACGGCTATCGCGGCATATTCGAGGCCCAGAGCAAGAACCGCATGGGCATCCTGCTCTGGATGAGCCATCCCTGCTGGCCGTCGTTCGTCTGGCAGACCTACGACTATTACTTCGACCCAACCGCCGGCTACTTCGGCAGCAAAAAGGGATCCGAGCCGCTGCACATCCAGTGGAATTCGGCGACGGACAATATCGAAGTGGTGAACTATAGTGCGGGCAATGCGACCGGCCTGACCGCACGGGTTGAACTCCTAAACATGGACGGCTCCGTCAAGTGGGAGAAGTCGGTTGCTCTAGACAGCACCGAAGACAGCGTGCTGACGCCCATCAAGATGGAATACCCGGACGGGCTTACGCCGGTGCACTTCATCCGCCTGAAGCTGACGCGCGGTGGCCAGACCCTGTCGGAGAACTTCTACTGGCGCGGCACCGAGGAGGGCAACTACCGGGCGCTCCGCACCCTGCCTAAGGTTAAGCTGGACGCGGCGACGAGCGTCGGGCGGCAGGGAAGCCGCTGGATCCTGACCACGGAGCTGCACAATACGACGAACCAGCCGGCGCTGATGGTCCGGCTGAAGGCGGTGCGCACGGCGAGCGGCGATCGCATACTACCGGCGCTTTACAGTGACAACTACGTGGCGCTGATGCCGGGCGAGCGGCGGACTATCCGCACTGAACTGGAAAACGCCGATACACGGGGCGAAAGCCCGCGTATCGTGGTGGAAGGCTTCAACACCGGCGACACTGCGCAGAAGTAGACGACTCGCGCCTCGAACACCCAGGGCAGGACGTCGAAGGAAATACTCCTGATTCGCAGATTTACGTAGATGTGAGAAGTCCATCTGCGTAAATCTGCGCTATCTGCGGACTACTACTGCTTTTCATAAACGATCTTGGAATCACCCTCGCCCATCGAGCTGGCGAAGTGGCTATTTACTGTCAGGGTTTTCCCATCTTCTGAAAGAGTCCACTTGTTGGTTATGGTGACCGCGTTTCCCTGAAAATCCGCCTTGGATTCGATCACCAGCGTATCGCCATCCCATTTCAGGGTGCTTTTCGTCTCGCCCATTCGCCCCTTGTTCGTGCATTCTTTGCCGTCAGTGGTATAGGCGGCGTCATTGGTGAATTCTCCATTCTCACTGACCCTGGTAGTGACAACCTTAAGGTTCGGATCATTGTGAGTAACCTTCTGCGTCATGCTCGAGGGGGCTGGCATTTGCCCGAAGTCACTCTTGGCCGGATTCATTTTCCAATCGCCGCTGAAGTTCGGCTTCGCCTGCGCCATGGCCGCGCACAGGAGCAACATCAATCCGGCGACAACAATCCACTTTGCTGTTTTCATAATCCTCTCCTTAGTAGTATGTGGGCCGCGAGTATAGCCTAGAATGTTAACTGCGAGCCAGCCATATCCCGTCCATGACGGAGGATGTTTCAAAAGGACGCAGATGCAAGCGGACAACACGGATTTCGCTCCGAGAGAAGTCCCGCGGCTTTGTTTTCCCTTCCGGCACCGTGATAGAGTAGGCGCGATCTTTAGGAGGCTATCATGCTTGTTACGACTGATTTCGTCCTCAGACGCGGACAGTTCATTATTGTGATGCTTGTCCTTATGGGAAGTATTTTCATAAATCCTGCACTATCGTCTGCCGCCGCCAAGCCCGGCTGGGCAAACTTGAAGTACGCGGTTTATTTTACTGCTCCGGATGTCCAAAGACTCCTGGTATCTCCGGATGCTCGGCAGAAGACACTGGACTATTTTGCGCCGGTGCGTCCCCAGAAGTTCTACCTTGAACGGGGCGTGCAGAGTCAGATCGATGTCGACACCATGAAAAAGGTGGCCGACGCCGTGCGCGCCGAAGGCATTGCGGTGTCGGGGGCGCTGGTGCCCAACAAAGGCATCGGTCCGCTCTGTTACAACAACCCCGAAGACCTGGCTGCGCTGGAACGTGCTGCCCGGGCCCAAGCACAAGTCTTCGATGAACTCATCATCGACGACTGGCTGTTCACCACGTGCACGGATGCCAATTCTGTGAGGGATCGAGGCCAGTTGAGCTGGGCCGAGTATCGAGAGAAGCTGGTTGCCGAGCAGGCGAAGAAGCACATCATCGATCCTGCACGCGAAGTGCGTCCGGGAATCAGGATCATTGTCAAATATCCCAACTGGTACGAGGGGCATGCATTGAACGGTTACGATGTGGTGAGGCAGACGCACCAGTTCGATGCAATCAGTGTGGGCATTGAGACGCGAAACCGTGCCACTCACGACCAGCATATTCCGATCTACAGTGGTTATGTCTTCCAGAAATGGTTTGGCGGCATTGAACCTGCGAAGTGGTCGAGCGCTTGGCTCGACAACTACGGCATGCAGGGTGCCGACAACGACTATGTAGCTCAGGTGTGGCAAGCCGTGCTGGCCCGTGCCCCTGAAATAATTCTTTGGGCGGCCGGCCAGCTGTATCCTCCCATTCCCTCCAGCAACGTCTATCCGCACTTCAAAGAGTTGTTGCCGCAGTTTGACCGGCTGGCGGGCTTGATTCAGGGGCCTGCGAAGGGCGTGCCGATTCATTTGCCCTACGGATCGACCGGCGAGTACAACATATTCGGCTATCTCGGGATGATTGGCATCCCGCTGAGCCCGGTGGGCCAGTTTCCCGCCGATGGCTCAACCTCGATATTCAGCAGGCATTCTCTGAAGGAGCCCGCCCTGGCAGACAAACTCGTGGAGAGGCTGCGCGCGGGACATGACGTCTTCATGACATGGGAGCTGTTCCAGGAGTTGAGGCAGACGGAAATCGGGAAAATGCTGTCCCTCGTCGATTCAGGCGGCACTGTATCGTCTGCCGAGTTCCGCACGCGCCAGGGGTGGAGATCGAGCATTGTGACTTCGGCGTCTCCGATTGCCTTTCCCAGGGTGTCAACGACCACGTGGCCCTATGCCAGGGAAGTGGCACTCGTGCGGGAGGACTATGACTTTGGAGTCCTGATGCGGGTGTCCTATCTGAAGGGCACTCTCTATGTCTTGAATGTGCCCGAGAACAGTTATGATCTGCTCCGTTTGCCTGCGGAAGCGCTCAACGCGATCCGGCTCCCATTCATGCGCGAACTGGGAGTGCAGCTGGTGGGCCCGGGCAGCGTTTCCCTCTATCCTTTTGGCGATACGCAGTACGTGCTGTACAACATGTCCGATAGCGCCGCAGATGTGTGGTTGAGGTTTGAGAAAGACCTTCCCTCTGAAGGCTGGAAGGAGCTGATGCATGGCAACAGCCTGAAAGCCGGCAAGGTGGCGGGCGGATTCCAGCGTCCGAGTCAGCTGCAGGTGGCGACGAGCTTGCGCCCATTTGAAATCGTGCTCATCCAGGCGCCATCCCGCTGAACGAAGCCTCAGAACTCGGTTAATGGAAATCGCCCGACTGCAATTGGTTGATCTCCGGACAGATAGATTTACAATGGATTTACATTATTTAGTTTAACTTTTTCTTTCTTTCTGTTATGCTTTTAGCCATGAA